>Ga0172379_10001178_pt1 | contig 54971 bp, 48 predicted proteins | sample GrowelOW334metaG_FD_119756 | JGI IMG/M metagenome (GOLD analysis project Ga0172379, IMG submission 119756) | Groundwater microbial communities from an aquifer near a municipal landfill in Southern Ontario, Canada - Groundwater well OW334 metaG | ecosystem: Environmental > Aquatic > Deep... | reverse complement strand
CCGCTCAAAGGACGGGTGGATATGCTGACTACCGGTCTCCAGACGCCATTAGGCATTAAAATCGGCGGAACGGATCTCGATACCCTGAACCGCCTGGGGCAGGAACTCCAAACGGTTTTGCGCAAGGTCCCTGGGACCCAAAGCGCCTATGCGGCCCGCGTCACCGGTGGCCGCTATATCGTCGTGCACACCGACCGCGCCAAGGCCGCCCGCTACGGCCTTTCGGTGGCGGATGTGAACCGTCTCGTGGAGACGGCCATCGGTGGCGAGGTCCTGACCACCGCGGTACAAGGACTGGAGCGCTTTCCGGTGGATCTCCGTTACCCCCGGGAACTGCGCCAGTCCCTGTCCACCCTGATGGAAAGCCGCATCGCCACGCCCGACGGTGCCCAGATCCCTCTGGCCCAGGTAGCCGATCTCCGCATTGAGGGAGGGCCAGCCATGCTCACTAGCGACAACAGTCGTCTGAACAGTTGGATCTACATCGACCTGAAGCCCGGCACCAACATCGGTGCCTATGTGCCCCGCGCCAAAGCGGCGATTGCGAAAGCCGTCCGTCTCCCAGGAGGTTATACCATCTCCTGGGTAGGCCAGTATCAGGTCATGGAGCAGGCCGCCAAGCGCCTGGAGCTGGTCATTCCCGCCGTCATTCTACTGATCGCCCTGCTCCTCTACTTCAACTTCAAAAATTGGGTGGAGGTGACCATCATCCTGCTCACCCTGCCCCTGTCCCTGGTCGGCGGTTTCTGGCTCGTCTACTGGCTCGGCTACAAACTCTCGGTGGCCGTGGCTGTGGGCTTCATCGCCCTGGCGGGGGTGGCGGCAGAATTCGGGGTGGTGATGCTCCTCTACCTGGATCAGGCCCTCATCCGGCGGCAGGCCCGTGACGCCTTGCAGACCTGGCACGACCTTCAGTTGGCCGTCATCGAGGGGACCATGCTGCGCCTGCGGCCTCTGGCCATGACCTTGACCCTGGTGGTGGGTGGCCTCTTACCTATCATGTTCAGCCATGGCGCCGGCGCCGATGTGATGAAGCGTATTGCCGCCCCCATGGTGGGCGGTATGTTCAGCGCCGCGTTACTGGCGCTGCTGGTGATCCCTGCACTCTACGCCCTGTGGCAGAAGCGGCGATTGGGCCTGCGCTGATGGTACGGATGAGGAGGAAGTCATGACATCGACAACGGATAACCGTTATATCCTGCACCCTGTCTGGGACCCGCTGCTGCGGGCACTGCATTGGTGGATGGCGCTTGCCATGATGGCGCAATTCACCTCAGGCGCGACCCTCCTGGTCTTGGGTAACGACATGTCTGACGCCCTGATGGGAAAGATCGACATCATCCATTATGTCGGCGGCTATGCTTTCGCCGCCGGGCTGGTGGTGCGCATCATCTGGCTCTTTGTCGGCCCGCCGACGGCGCGCTGGCGCGACCTCCTGCCCCTGACGTCAGCCCAGCGCCGCATCTGGCGGGAAACCCTCGCCTGCTATCTGAGCGGTTTTCGCCGCCCGATTTCTCCCTATCGGGGGCATAACGCTTTTGCCGGTCCTGCCTATCTCGCCTTTTTCCTGATTGCCGTGGTGCAGATCGCCTTGGGTATCCGTCTCTCGCTCATGCCGGGTAGTGAAGCGATGAATTCCCCATTGATGGTGATGCATGAATGGGGTTTCTTTCTGTTGCTTGCCTTCGTCATTGTCCATGTGGTGCTCGTGATGGCGCACGAGATCGCGGGCCGCCACGGTTTGATATCGGCCATGATCCACGGCCACAAGGGATTCACCGAGTCGGAGCACCAAGCCCTTCATGCCGATTGGGACGCTGCGCTCAGTGTCCAGGCGGACCCGAGCGGCGGGACGGAAGGGCTGGACGATATGACTTCAAATAACGGAGATGACACGAAAACCAGGCATGAGTGATGGATAGGCGAGTGGTACGGACGCGCAATTTCGCCGTTGGTGGAAAAAGGCCAACTGGAAATTGTTGCCATAACTAAGTGCTTAGACTTTGATAAACAAACAGTTCACCAACAGCAAGGAGACGAACATGAAACGTTTTTATCTCACCCTCATCCTGGCGTGTTCGGCGGCGGCCACGCTTCCGGCATATGCGGCCACGGGCAACGTGCCAGGCAAGGACAATATGCGCACTGTGTCGGGCCAAGCGACCAAGGCCCAAACCTTCATGGGGCAGGGCAAAATCAACAGCATCAATCCTGATGCGAACACGGTCAACATTGCCATGGGTCCCGTCAGGGCCCTTGGCTGGCCCAGTATGTCAATGAATTTCTTGCTCCAGAACACGGCCATGCTCAACGGCCTCAAGACTGGAGAGATCGTGAATTTCGTCTTCGCAAAGGATACCGCCGGGGGGTACGTCATCACTAGGATCACGCCGGTCAGACAATGAAAACACGAAGTAACCCTGTAATCCGGCCAAGTTCCCCTCGGGGAACACCACGGGGATATTATCGAGTTATATCATCCACTGGATTTCTACTAAATTTATCTGAATCAATACAGGAGGATTCACCATGACGCCGGGAACATCCCGCCAAGAGACAAGCAAAGAAAGTCAGATCATGACAATCAGACTTCGCCATGCTGCCCTGCGGGGTTTTATGATGACGATCCTTATGACCGCGCCATTATCTGCCTATGCACGCGAAGATCATGCGCCAACTAATCCAAGGTATGAGACAAAAATACTGAAAGATAAAGCAGAATATTTAACGTACACCATGATTGTACAGATCAAGGATGGTCACTGGGAGGAAGTCGTTAAGAACGCCCAAAAGGTTGCCGAGATTGGCAAACAAATACAGGCAATAAACGCTTATTGATGTGACTGCTGGCGCCATCAGACCTTCATGACGGGCAGGAACGCTGCATCTACCGGCGGGCCACAACGAACTCGTCCTGCTGCCGCCCAACGACAATCTCCAGCAGGTCCCAGGCAGCCCACATCTCCAGGGGTTCTCGGCCACTACGGTCGGTATCAAGCACGAATTGGGCTATACCAAACACTGGCTGGGGGCTGTGGAAAGCTTGTTTACCCTGCCCTCCGGAAACCCGGCGTTTGGCAGCCGGGGGACAGGGGTAGCTTTTAACGGTATCGTTGATTATGCCCCCAGTAACGACACCGGGATATCCTTGCAATTGGGCGTCACATCTCAGACCAATCCCGCACTCGCAGGAGATGGTCGCTTCACCAGCGTTAATCCGGACATCACCTTTACCTGGTTGCCTTTGTGGAATCTACAGTTCTATGGCGAGATCTACGGACAAAGCCGCACGGGGCCGGGCCTGGGGTCCGGTTTTGATGCGGACGGCGGTGTGCAGTACCTGCTTACCCCCTACTGTGAGGTGGACCTCGAAGAAGGTGTGCGCTTGAGCGGAAACCTAGGTGGATTTACCCATTACTTCGGGGCAGGGATGGGTTTCCTGTTCTGATCCGTTAGGATCCTTAGACAAAATGGTATCAGATGTCCTGACAATGCAGCGGCCCCTCGACGTAACGAGGCATTGCAAAGCGATGGGGGTGCGACAATTTGCCGCATGTAACCGTATCCGTATCATCTGTAAGATAACTTACCCTGGGACGAGGAATCTGGTGTCTGTCAGCGATAATCAGTGCGGCCTAGCTTTAACGGTGTCTTTGGTGTCGTGCCGGGGTGAAGGTTAAATTCCAGGTCCAACCTGGGAGGTGGACGGTCCTGCTACTGTGGCCAAATATGCCGAACTCCTTCAATAACCCAGGTGTGCAAAGCGAATTTTCGATCAACTGATGGGCATCATGCCGATGGTCGGTGGAGCGGGCGAGAAGGGCCCCACATCCATGCCCCAAGTTGCCAGGATTCAGGATGTAAAGTGCTTACAGTGTAGACAATACCGGAACCCTCCCTATGAGGCGCTGTGCGCGCGCAGTGAATACCCAAAGTGCGTCGGGGGCAGCGGTGTTCGTCGCGTCGGTTATCCTCCATCACGCCATGCCGCCATCTGACATGCGCCAGCTTGCGTCATCGCAGTCCATCTCGATAGTTAGCCCCATCGAGGTAGTTAAACTATCCATCACTGCACATGATAGCGCTTGAGCCAAGAGTGAGAGCGACTGATCGCATGATAATTGAAAAGGACGCCATCATGAATAAGCTCCTCGTCGCGCTGTTCGTAATAACCGCCGTTGCAGGGTGTTCGCGTTCCGATGGTCTGGATGATAGCCATACCGTGAAATGGTACATGGCGCACGATGCCGCCGCCTACCCCTCTTTTCTTGTGGGTTTTTTGGGGCCGGCGAATTCAAATAATAACCACCCTCCCTCTGCGCCCAGGAAACCTGAAGCGTAAAAGACCTCGTAAGGTGTCTGGTATCACAGACACTTTCAAGGCGGCAATTCAGTCGACCAGCGCAGGGCGGCGACGTCGTGTCGCCCCGCGTAAAACTCTGCCCGGAACTGGACGGCGAACTTGCCCTGCATCTGGTACGCGGCCAAGGTTTTTCCCCGAAGGCCAGTTGCGGGTACATCTCTGCGGTCAACCGGTGGACACGCGCGGACCTTACGATGGGCTGTATACTCTAACCAGCAACATTCTGTATCGGGGTCCATTGTCCGGTCCGCCTTCATCAACCGCGCGGGCCTCCAGATGAAAGTCCTACTGCTGTCACGGGTCGGTAATACGGTGCCACCGAAGGGCGACGTAATGGCGCCATTTCAAACTGGGACCATACCGATTTCTTGGCAAAGTACGCAGCCATTTTTTTACGGTATCCTGCTCCATGCGCACTTGCGCCAATTCCTTTGGGAACTGTTCATTTTCCGCTTCCAGTACCACCACGGTGCGCGCCCCCATCGGCGCCTAAGGTGCATGCGCCATGCCTCGACCCTACTTTAGGGGAGGACTCAGCGGCAACGCTTCGTCTTTACCCGACTGTGGTGTGGCTACACCACTCGCGATCTGGCGAGCTGCCGACTATCGGCCTACCAGTGCGGGCGGTAGGGTTGATATATAACTGGGGGAGCTGGTATGCCCGATTGACTTTCCCGGAGTCTCGTGTCGTATGTTGGCAAAACGTAGTAGCTGGGTGCCGATCCGGAGCGTAATGCCTGAGAGCGCATGGCGCGGGATGCGGTGCACGAATGGCGGTGCACGACTACAAATAGCGAAGATAGAACAGGAACATTCGTTCGAATGCTTCTTTTACAAAAATCAAGCTCTTCGAACGCCGCGGAAAAATATTTCGAAACGGGGGTCTACCGTCTTCCGATCTATGTAGCCACATGGCATCATCCTCCATATCTAGGATACACGAAAGCTCCTGTCTATAAAGATTCGTGGATCTCTTGCCATTTAAGATTTCTTTCATGTTTTTTGCCGCTGCGCTAGCGCGAAGTTGAGCCATGTGGGCTTGATGCGGCACCCATGGCGGTGGGTTTTCATGAGTAGCACAATCTCCTGCAGCAAAAACACGAGGTAGCCCCTTTACCTGTCCATATTTATCTACATCAATGTGGCCGCCAATAGACACGGGAAGGCATGACTTCTGCACAAGCGATGGTCCCGTTATTTCAGGGGAATAGAGGACCAAATCGGCCTTCCTGAACGTGCCATCCTTATCGGCCATCCTTCCATCTAAAAATTCTGCTGGCTCATATCCATCGTCAAGGATAATCCCGCGCTCACGTAGTCGATCGGTTATCGCACCTTTCTCTCCCGGGCTTCTATCTGGGGAAAAGAAATGAATCTCAAAATTATTTCTTACCCCTCTTTCTCTCAAGGCGTAGTCCAAGAGGCAGGCGCATTCATACATGGGGCCGGGACGTCCGGCAACGAAACCGTCCCTCCGGTTAATCTTATAGCCGACATATATGACACCACCACTCAGGGATTCCAGTTTTTTTACAAATCCATCCATGTCATCCGGACCATAACATGGCGAATATGTGTAGTCTTCTGTTCCAGGAGTATCGTCTTTCCTAAAGGCTGGTCCTATGCCTATAAATAGATAGTCATTCTTGTATTCTCCATCATGGGTAATCACGGTTCGCCCACCATCCTGTATATCGATAACGGCACCATCAATAAGGCGAATGTTCCGCCGCCTAAGAAATGGACGGATATCAACGGTGATATTTTTTTTGTTTCGTTTCCTTGTGAGGAACTCAGGAATTGCCGGAAAGTAAATGAACCTCCCATTTCCGATTACCGTGATGTCGTATCGGGAATATAACCTTGGAAAAAAATAAGCGATGACAGGAAAGATGGGGATGGAGAGAAAATACCTAATGAAGAACAGGGATGCGAATCCGGTGCCTATGATGGTAATTTGTTTCTTCATTAAGTATCCCTTTTCAAGTTGTGGAAAATCAGGAATAGTGGCTTGGTGGTGGCGGCGGCGTTTAGTCCTTAGTCATGCTCAAAGACGTTATGCCCAATGAGCAAGCGATCATTCCAGGGGACGCGCATCTATACATGCCCGCCACAGGGAACCGTCAGCCGTTAGGATTTTTCGACAGTTTCCGCATGCAGGCGGATTTTTCCCTGATTCTGCAAGTGGGCCAGCAGAGCGGTCACGCTCGCCGGACTCATGGAAAGCGCGGCGGCCAGAGCCTCCGGGTCCAGGCTGCCGCCGCGCTCCTCAATAAGCTTTAGAACATCACCTTCCCGGGCCGCGAGCCATTCTTCAAAAAGTTGGTGAAGTTCAGGCTGCGCATAGACCGCCAGTGAAGTGGTGCGACGCATGGTGTCCAGCATTTCCGTACACATTCCCATGCATGTCCCCATCATCTGTTGCATCGGATTGTCGCCGCTTTCCGCTTCTTCTCCTTTCTGGCCCATCATCTTCTGCATCATCGCCATAGAGCCTCCGCCACCATGGCTGTGCTGCCCCATCATTTTTTTCATCATCTTCATTTCCATGGACATGGGGCTACCACCACCTTCTTTCGACGGCGCGGCAGTTTCGTGCGGACTCTCCGTCTGAGCCTCTGGTGTTTTCGTTTCCATTTAAAACCTCCTGAAGCGGAGCTTGCTATAAATAAAATAAGGCATGGTCTGGATACAGATGGACCACGTCCGCTTTTCCCCTTACTCGGGAAGCCAAAAAAAGAACACCGTAATGATAAGGCTGTATTATTCCAGATCCTTGCGCATCTTCTGGTATTCTTCGCGGGTGATCTCGCCGCGCGCATAGCGCTCGTTCAGAAGCTTGAGAGCGACACTTCCATTGTCATTCACGCCGCTCCCGCACCCATGGCGATGTCTGCAGACAAAAGCCCCGCGTATCAGCAAGGCAACGCCACCCACGATGACCAGCAGCCACAGCAATCCCCAAAACAGTCCGAAACCGCCCATCATGCCAGGACCGTAATAGCCGGAGCCCCAACCACCCATCATGTCCGGGCCATAGTAGTAGGCTGCGGGCGGCACCGTCTGGCGGTAAACCGGCGCTTGACTAGTGGCGGTAGCAACCGTTTGCGCCAAGGCGCATACCGGTGCCATCATTAACCCTATCGCTATGCCGGCCATGCGGATTCCCTTTTTTCGCTGTGCTGCATCCATGCCGTTCATCAGAAAATCCCCTGTCGTAGAAATGCCGGAATGCCATCTCGTCAGTGCAAGTATAGTCCGGCTCACAGGTGTTTACCGTCTCGGTGGTCACGTGCAGACAATCATGGGTAATGACACTCAAAATGCTGGACATTACATTGGTGGGGGGGACGCGAGAGATTCCTGAAAAGATTGCCGAGTTTTATCAACTTGGTTTGAAGGAGGTGGATACTGCTTCTGGGGTGAAGTGTTTAATGGTTACTATTCGGATCTTTGCTGATATGCAAGGAATGCCTGAATACTGGATCATTGTAGGGAAGAGTATCGTTTCAGACTAAAGAGTGTGGGGTCTACCAGCGATTGCTGTTACTTTTATACTTGTGATAATGCCACGGTCGGCGTCTGTCAAGGTAGATACGCGTGCCCCATTTTTTAGCCGCCTTTTCATCCTGTCGCTGCGGGTTCAAATCTACCGCACCGATCGGTGTCCAATTGCGTGTGCCGCCTGACCAGTGCGCAGGATTTTTCGCCTTGGCCGCCTCATAGAGCGTATGGCGTTTCGCCAGCAACGCATGATCTTCGCCCGGTGACGCTGGGCCGGGGGCGGTCAAGCGTCCGTATTGATCGCATTGTTAGCTCGTGCTGGACGACTGGGGGCTGGAAACCCTGACGGATCGGAGCCGACATGACCTCCTGGAGATCCTGGATGACCGTTACCAAACCGGTTCCACCCTGGTCACCTGTCAATTACCCGTCGAGCACTGGCATGACAGCATTGGCGATCCCACCTTGGCGGACGCCATTCTGGATCGCCTGATCCACAACGCCTACAGGCTGACTATAGACGGAGAATCCATGCGGAAGAAACAGCGGTTGACCCCATCGGCCCAGTCGGCGTAACGTCCTTTTACCCGCGTCGCTACGCTCCGCCTGCCCCGGCCGAATGGCCGTGGACAGGGTGGCCGGATCATCGTGGAACCAGTGGCCGGATGCCGATGGATTGAGTGGCCGAATGGCGTAATGGGATGAACGTCCTCTTCCCCCCAGCCGTGGTCTGATGCCACGATGGGGCTCTATCGAAACAAGGAGGTTCATCCCATGAAAGAAATTACAACCCTGGGCATCGACCTGGCAAAAAATATCTACCAACTGCATGGTGTGGATCGCCATGGTAAGCCCATTCTGAAAAAGGCTGTCAGTCGGGCCAAGCTGCTGGAGACGCTGGGCAATCTGCCGCCGTGTCTCGTGGGCATCGAAGCTTGCGGCGGCGCCCATCACTGGGCACGGGAGATTGGCAATCTGGGCCACCAGGTACGCATCATTGCGCCCCAATTCGTCGTTCCCTACCGCAAGAGCGGCAAGAACGACGCCAATGATGCAGAAGCCATCTGCGAGGCGGTATCCCGCCCGAGCATGCGTTTCGTCGCCATCAAGACACTGGAACAGCAGGCGGTCTTGGTAGTGCATCGAGTACGCGAGGCAATCAAGGCGGAACGGACGGCGTTGATCAACCAGATCCGGGGGTTGTTACAGGAATTTGGCATTGTCCTGCCCCAAGGAGCGGCAACCTTTTCCAAGCGGCTGGTGGAAGCACTGGCGGACTCGGAAATCCCCCTGGATGCGGTGAGCGTCTTTTCCGAATTGCGCGGGCATCTGCTGCGGCTGGAAGAGCGGCTGGCGGATTATGACCGGAAGATCGCACGTCTGGCACAAGACGAGACGGCGCGGCGGCTGGCGGAGATTCCCGGCATTGGTCCAGTCACCGCTACGGCGGCGGTGGCGACGGTGGGTGACGCTAGGCTTTTTCGCAATGGTCGGGAACTCGCGGCCTGGGTTGGGCTGGTGCCGAGGCAATCCAGTTCTGGTGGAAAGACCCGCTTGGGAAGGATTACCAAGCAGGGAGACAGTTACCTGCGCACCCTGTTTGTACAGGGGGCCTTGGTCGTGATCCGGCATCTGGGAGAAAAGACCGATCCGCGATCTCAATGGATCAGAGCACTAGTGGCGCGCCGGGGGATTCAGAAGGCCGCTGTGGCGCTGGCGGCCAAGATGGTACGGACGGCGTGGGCCATTATGGCGCGGGGCGAGCATTACCGGTTGGCAGCCAGTGGCTAAAGGCAATGGCGACAACTGCGCCAGGTAAACAAGTTGTGAAATAAAGGAGGTTCTCAAGTTCCACGATTGCTGGATGACGAGAGATGGCGGATAGGTCGAACCAGCGCCTGCAAACCCTGGGTATTCCACAGGCTCCCGAAGCCGATAGCGTGATGAGGAGCAGGCGCGCGGATAGTCCATTAGGGCCAGGGCTGATGCCCAACAACAGGCCGGATACATGTGTGCAGTCAACCCAATCCAAAATCTACGGCATCTTGCAAAACCGAGGACGTTCATACATGGAATACGCATCAATACCGGGAGTTCCCTTGGCCCTTGCCGGCCCGTAACGCTTTTTTAGGTTGATAAGACCCGCATCGAAAACCGCTGCGGGCTATCGGCCCGCGGCATATCCGAAGCGCCCGAAACGTAAAGCCATGGTCGGTAGCACCAGCAGGTTCAAAGCGGTCGATGTGATCAGGCCGCCGAGAATGACTTGTGCCATAGGCCCTTCGATCTCGTTGCCCGGTGCTCCGCTGGCGAGCGCTAACGGGAGCAGGCCCAAGGCCGTAACCAAGGCCGTCATGAGGATGGGCACTAGCCGCTCCTGGGCGCCTCGGATCGCCGCCTCCCGCCCCCAAGACATGCCTTCCACCTCAACCAGATGCTGGTAATGGGAAATCAGCATGATGGAATTGCGCAAGCTGATGCCGAAGATGGTCACGAAGCCCACCAGCGAGCCAAGCGACAGTACGCCGCTGGTGAACAGCACGGCCGCTACCCCGCCGATCAGGGCGAAGGGCAGATTGAGGAGCACCAAGAACAAGGCGCGCGTACGGCGCAGGGCGATGAAAAGCAGGAGAACGATACCCACTCCCGCCATCAGTGCATGCATGAGCAGTTCGCGTTGCGCTTTCGCCTGTGCCTCCGCGGCACCCGAAAAGACCACGTAGGTTCCGGGCGGAAAACGGACCTCCGTGTGAATACGCCGCTCGGCCTCTTGCACGAAACCGCTCAACGCCCGCCCCTGGACATTCGTCGTGACGGTCTGCACTGGCTGCCCAGCGGTTTCGAGAATGGCATAGGGTCCGAAGCTTTCATGGATGTCGGCCAAGTCCCGCAACGGGACGACCCATCCATTCGGGTTGCGCAAGGGCAGATTGCCCACCTGCACCGGATTCTGCCGTTCAGCGGGATCAAGCGTTACTACCACATTGAATACTCGGTTACCTTGATAGGTTTGCGCGACCGTGGTGCCCGCGTAGGCGGTTTGGATCGCGTCGAGCACGCCCACCGGCTCGAATCCCCAGCGGGCCAACGCCGTCTGTCGAAGGCGAATGGTCAGTTGCGGCGCACTTGGCGGGGCGTGCATCCGCACATCCACGGCGCCTTGTAACTGCTCGAGAACCGAGGCGATTTCCCGCGCTTTTTCATAAAGCAGATTGAAATTCGTGCCAAAGACGCTGACTATTACCGGTGCGGTGTAACCGGAGATCGTTTCTTCAATACGATCCGACAATGGGGTTTCAACAGAGAAACCCACCCCTGGAAACTCCGAGAGGGCTTTGCGGATCCGGGTCAGGACATGCTCTTGGGCATCCCCGGAAAGGGGTTTGAGACCGACGATAAATTCGCTCACGTTGACGCCGTAAGTATCCGTACCCGTCCTCTCTGCACGTCCCACCCGCTGGGCTACCGAGCGCACGGCTGGGATACGGCCAAGGGCCAAAGAAATGCGGCGCCCGAGTCGTAACGACTCGGCAAGCGAGGTGCCCGGTTCGGTGGATACATGCACGATGAAATGTCGTTCCCTAAATTCCGGTAGAAAATTATTTCCGAATGAATGCAAGACCGCCATCGCCGTCAGGAACAGTAGCGTAATTCCCACGATCAGCCACCGACTGTGGCCCTCTGTGGTAGTGAGTAACCGTGCCTGGGCCGCCTTGACCTTGCGAATCCAGGCATGCTCCAGCGAGCGGGATGGTGTGCGTTCAAGCAGCAGGTAGGCCAGGGCAGGGGTCACGGTCAGCGCGACCCCCAAAGAGGCGAAGACGGCCGCGATATAAGCCTCTCCCAGCGGCGCGAAGAGCTTACCGGCTACCCCGGAGAGCGACAGCACCGGCAGGAAGACCAAGGCCACGATAAAGGTCGCGTAGGTCACCGCCCCCCGCACTTCCCATGAACTGCTGAACACTACCTTCGCGATGGATGAGGGTTGTGGTCGGATGCGGTTTTCGCGCAGACGCCGAAAGATGTTCTCGACGTCGATGATGGCGTCGTCCGCCACCTCACCAATGGCGATGGCAAGCCCACCCAAGGTCATGGTATTGATGCTGGCGCCCAGCGCGTTGAGAACGATGATCGCAGTAAGCAGCGAAAGGGGGATGGCGGTCGCCGATATCAAAGCGGTGCGCACATTGAACAGAAAGAGAAAGAGCACGGCGATGACGAGGACGGCTCCCAACAGGAGCGCCCCGCGCAGGTGGGCAATGGCGGTTTCTATGTAACTGGCCTGCCGAAAAAGATCAGGATGCAGGGACACCCCTTGCGCCGTCAGCACCGGGCCAAGCTGTTGGAGACGATCCTTCAATGCCCTGGTCACCGCCAGGGTGTTGGCGCCGTATTGTTCCTCGACATTGAGGATGACTCCTTGCTTGCCGCCTATGGTAGCGCCGCCGATGGCCGGCGCCGGCGCCGCCACCACATGCGCCACATCACCCAAACGGAGATCCGCGCCCTGGCGACGCAGGATGACCACGTTCGCCAACTGGGGGGCGGTGATGCTTTGGCCCTCGGTACGTATGGCGATCCTTTGGTTGGTGTCCTCCAGGAAACCAGCCCCCCGTACCCCGGTGGCCCGTTGCGCGGCGCGGACGATGTCTTGGAACGACAGTCCGAAACGGACCAGCTTTCCCGGTTCGACCTGGATCTGCAGTTCGCGCACCTGCCCACCATATATGGCGACATTCGCCACGCCGGGGATGCTGAGCAGTTGGGGTTTCAGCAGCCAATCGGCCAAGGTGCGCAGGGTCATCAGCGAACGGGTATCCGACGTAAGGCCCAGCACTTGGACCACGCCCGTCGCCGACGTCAACGGGGTCAAGAAAGGTGCGCGCACCCCGAGGGGCAACTGTCCGGCGACAGCATTCAGCCGTTCGGCCACGATCTGGCGGTCCCGGTAAATGTTCGTCCCGTTGTGGAACGTCAAGGTGATTACCGACAGTCCTTGAATGGACCGCGAACGCATGGACTGCAAACCGAGCGTCCCGGATAACGTGTTCTCGATGGGCTGGGTGACCAGGGTCGCCACTTGCTCGGGCGAAAGGCCCGGGGCTTCCGTTGCCACGGTCACGAGCGGCGGCGTGAAACTGGGAAAGGTGTCCAGCTTCACCTGGGAAAGGGTGTAGAGGCCATAACCGAACAATAAAAACGCCAGGGCGATGATCACCCCGCGAAAGCGGATGGAGAAACGGATGATGGCCTTGAGCATGGGCAGATCCTAAAATACGGTGGGCGGTTCAATGACCGGATTTAATCGTTATCCTGGTCTTCATCGGCCCCGTGGCTTCCGGAACCTTTTGGGTCTTTGTGTCCCTCTGCACCTTCACCCCTCCCCGTGCTTGCCGACGGAGCTAACAGTTCCTGGGAAAGCAAGAGCTGGGCGCCTTGCGTCACCACCCGTTGCCCCGGTCCGAGGTTCGTCTCGAACCAGCCGCCGGGAACCGGAGCCTGCGTGGACACCCGATACCGGACAAAACGATCCGCGCCGGTTTGCAGATAGACCCAGGCTTCATCGGCATACCACAGCACGGCGGAAGTCGGGATCACGGCGCCCTGGACCGTCGGCTTGTCCAGCGGTATGGTCACCGCCAGCCGCATACCGATACGTACCTGGCGCGCAGGCATAAGATAGAAATAGGTCTCCCCCTGAATGCTGGGGTCGCTTTGGGGGGAAGCGGAAACAAAGGTGGCGGCGGAGGCGGGCATATTGCCGTTGTCGACCTGGACAACTGTCGGCATGGAGGAGACGGCCAGACCCGGCGGCAGCGTGACCAGCACCAGGACGGCCTGCCCGTTGAATAGACGGGTCAGAGGGCCGGTGGCATGGTGCAAGGCCCATCGGGCCAGTACGGGTCCCCATTGCGTAATCGCCGTCTGCCGAAGATTGGCGACGTGGGCCAATGCTGCGGCGAGGCGCGCCTGCGCCGACTGATACGCCCCTTGCGCCGCCTGCACGGTTTTTTGGGAAACGTTCTGGTCGTCCCGATTCAAAAGGCGCAGCCGCTCATATTCCCGCTGCGAGGTGGTGGCGACAGCACGGGCCACGCCTAGCTCACCCAAGGCGGTGGCATCACTTGCGCGTAACGCCAGAAGCGGCCGCGGGTCGAGGATCAGGCCATAGGCGCGGGCGTAGCCCCCCCGATAGCGCGCGGGAACGAGCGTCTGCGTTCGGATACCAGCTTGCGCTTGCGGCGCCTTGCCCAAGACAACGACCTTCAGACCGTGCGCCGTGATGGTGGTTGGCGGCAGCTCCCGCGAAATCGCTCTAGGCCTCTCGTCGGCTTCGAGACGCCCTCGCATGCCAAACCAGGTCAGGCCCGCCGCGAGCAGCGACGCGCCCACTATGCCGACCGCCAGGAGATTCCATTGATTGCGTTTCATAAGTGCTCCCTTGCGCGGTCGGATAATGCTTCTTTCCCATAGAGAACGGGCGCCAGGGGCTGCTGTACCGCATTTTCCAGCGCGCCCAGAGTTTGTTGGGCCTGATACGAGGCGACGAGCCGGTCGCGCTCAGCCACGAGGTACGCGAGGTGTCCTCCCAGCAAAGCGAGAGAGTCCGTTTCACCAGAGGCGTAACGCCGCTCAAGCAACTGCTGGTTCTTTCGTTGAACTTCGAGCAGCACCCGGGCCGTCCGGAGTGTTTGCAGGGCGCCGCGATAACCCGCGGCGGACTGGCTGACCTGGCCGATTACTCGGGCCTGCAGGGCGGTGAAGGTGGCCGCCGCCGCGGCTACCTGTCCCTTGGCCGCGGCGATGGGGCCCTGGTTTTGATTCAGGATGGGGAGGGTGATGGTAAGGCCCAGCGCCCACCTGTTGTCCCCTTCCTCCCATTCGTATCCTGGTCCCAAGTGGATGTCAGGGTATTGCTTTGCGATTTCGAGCTTGAGGGTGTCCTCGGCGGCGGCATACCGGGCTAAAGCCGCCTGAAGATCCAGGCGGTGGCGCAGGGCCGCCCGTTCCAGGGTGGCTAGGGGTGGGTGTCGCCCTGCAGGGGACTGGTTCATGTCCGTGAAGTCAAAATGCACATCGGCAATGGCACCCAGCGGCAGGCCCAGCGCCTGGGCCAATGCAGCGCGTGCACTGGCGGCGTGCGCCTCGGCGGCAGCCAGCGTCATCTGCGCCCGTTGCAACTCCAATTGGATGCTGTTGACCGCAAATGCGGAGCTCTCGCCGACGGCGAAACGTTGTTCCACCAGTTTCAGCATGCGCTTGCGCAACGCCACCTCGGTTTTGAGCAGCTTGGCTTGCTCGATTGCCGCCCAAAGATCCAGGAACCGTTGGCGGACCAGGACCCGCACCTGCCACGCGGTTTCCCCCACCTGGAACCGCGCGGCGTCGGCCAAAGCCAGTGCCCCCTGGACACGGTCGCCGCGTTTTCCGTCCGTTTCGATGGGTATGTCGAAGGAGAAACCGAGCGTCCAGGGCAACACGCCCTCCGGTGCAATGCTGTGGTGCTGGGAAAGAAAGCCGATGCTGGGATTGGGGCGCTGCCCGGCGGTAATCACATTGGCGCGGACCACTTGCCATCGGGCGCGCTGGACGGCCAGTTCCGGGCTTTCATAGAGGGCCAGCAGCACCAGATCGTGCAGGCCCCAGTGACGCTTTGGCCAATGCGTCGGCGAGTGCCCATAATCGGAGAGAAAAACCCGCAATTTCGGATCGTCGAGGCTACGCGCCTGAAATGCGGCGGCGGACCGTTCCGGAGAAAGCGGCTGGGGGTGATAGGTGGCGCAAGCGCTCAGGAGCGACAACAGAAAAAATGCCAGGATCGGGCGTTGTGGCCCCTGAATCGCCTTCCTCGTTGCCGCCTTGCATGCGCCACCGGATGTCCGCATCAAACCCTACTCCTTCGGTAATGCGGCAAGTACGGGGTCCTTGCTGGAGCGGGTGGTCTGGCGTGAGCCACCCTGGCGTAAAAGGCGCGCCGAGTTGGCGAGGATGCCGAAATCCGGGCCGGCCTGCGCCGCCGCCGCGATCGCCGGCGGCAGGAAACCCAAGGCGGCCAACGCCAGGCCAGCCAAATTATAGACGACCGTGAAGCCGATGTTGATCTTGACCGTGTTCATGGTCCGCCGGGCGATGCGCAGGACCTCCGGCACCAGTTTCCAGTCGTCGCGCAGGAGCGCAATATGCGCCGCCTCGATGGCCAGGGGGCTGCCCGCAGCACCCATGGCGATGCCCACATCGGCCTGAGCCAGCGCGGGCGCGTCGTTGACGCCGTCGCCGATCATGACCACCACGTGGCCTCGGCGCTGATATTCCTTGACGACTGCGATCTTGTCCTCGGGCAAAAGATTGGCGCGCCAGTGAATTCCCAAAGGCGCGGCAATGGCGGCAGCCGTGCGCTCATTGTCGCCGGTCAGCAGTTCCAGGTGTTTGACGCCGAGGCGGCGCAATTCCGCCACAGCCTCCGGCACGTCCGGGCGCAATGTATCCATGGCGGCGAGCACGCCGAGCGGCTGGCCGTTGCGAATCACGAATAACAGCGTTTTGCCCTGCGCTTCCAGCTCGGCGGCGATGGGAGGCAGCCCCTCCCCGGCAAGCAGGCGGCGGCCACCCACCGCCACGCTTTCGCCATCGAGGCGCACGCGCACCCCCATGCCCGGGATTGCTTCAAAGTCTTGTGGCTCGGCGAGCTGAAGTTCGCGTAGCGCAGCGGCGCCTCGTACCGCCTCGGCGAGCGGGTGCTCAGAGTAGCGTTCCGCCGTCGCGGCGAGCCTCAACACCTCGTCGGCGCCGAGATCGGCATCAAGAGGGATCACATCGGTGATGACCGGGCGGCCGAGAGTAAGCGTGCCGGTCTTGTCGAGCACTACCACGGTGGCTTTGGCGAGCACTTCGAGGTACCGGCCTCCCTTGATCAGCAGCCCACGCCGCGCCGAGGCGCCGATCGAGGCGATCACGGCCACTGGGGTGGCGATGGCGAAGGAGCAGGAGCAGGCCACCACCAGCACGGCGGCGGTGGCAAGCAGCTTGCCGCTGGCGAGGAAAGTGCCGGTGGCCACGGTGACCACGACAGGCAGATACCACGCGGCAAATTTGTCGGCAACCCGCTGGATGGGGGCGCGATGCTGTTCGGCCTCCGCCACCAACTGGATGACGCGCCCGAAGGTGGTGTCTTTACCAACCGCCGTCACCCGAATGCGCAGGTGTCCGAGTTGAACGAAACCCGCGGCGAACACGCGGGCGCCGGGGCCGACTTCGACCGGCATCGATTCACCGGTGATGGCCGCCTGGTTCACGGTGGCGTGGCCGCCGATCACCTCCCCATCGACGGGAGTCTTCTCCCCCGGCCGGATGATCACGGTTTCTCCGACCTGCACTTGCTTGATCGGCACCTGGACCTCGCGGCCCTCGCGCTCGACCCGCGCTGTTTCCGGCGCGAGGGCGGTGAGATCCCGGACGGCTTGCCGGGCGTGCTCGGCGGTGAAGTGCTCGATATAATCGGCAAGCCGCATGAAGAAAACGATCAGCACCGCTGCTGGCCAGGCACCGGCCAGGATCGCGGCGGCGAGGCCGATGGTCATCAGTGTATGTGAAGTGATCTTGCGACGTAACGTGGCACGGAACACCTTGCGGAAGATCGGCCAGCCTCCGGCCAGCACCGCGGCGAACCAGACCGGCCAAGGCACGAATTCGGTCAGCACGTCCAGCATACTGAGTTGCTCGGCGGCCACGACGAGCAGCACGACCACGGCGATGATCAGGCCAAAGGCCCAAAGGAGGGTCCTGGAAAAGCCGGCCAGCGGATTGGCTGCAGCGCGGTCCGCGAGGGTCACACCGCAGCCGCATGCATCCTGACTGCCGCAGGCGGTACTCGTCGGCCTCGTTGCCCTTTTCCCGTTCATGTCCGCGCCCCTTGCCGAAAAGGCAGAATTCAGGCCAGCCGTTCCCGCAGCAGGCGGCCATCGTCTTTGATCGCCTTGAGCAGGTCATCGCTCCGCAGCCGGTAATAGACCATCTTCCCGTCGTTGCGCATCGCGAGCCATCCTTGATCGCGCAGCAGCTTTAGCTGGTGGGAGGTGGCCGCCACGGTAATCCCGAGCACGTGGGCAATGTCGCACACACACAGCTCGCCTTGGGCAAGTGCCAACAGGATCTTGAGCCGGGTGGTGTTGCCGAGCAGTTTGTATCTCTCGGCCAGCCGCGGCAGCAGAACCTCCTCCTTGAGGAGTTCAGCCTTGATCCGGGCGACCTTCTCCTGCTCGAAGCAGGTGATCTCGCACGTGGGGCTGGTGATAATTTTGGAAGTGATCTTCATGGTTGCTCCATGTTAGACAATTTCGCAAATGATAATGTGATAGCGTGAATTTATGCAAGTGTGCCTGCTCCATCGCCCGCGGGTAGCGTCCGTCAAGGTGGTGTAATTTCTGGGCACAATCTTCGGCACGGTTGAACTCATGTTCAGGCGGCCGGCGGTATTGGCGGTGCCGCCTCAGTACTGGCTTCCAGCATCGTGTGCTGCGGCATGTATCGGTGCTGCAACTGCCATTCCTCATTATTCTGTTCCATGAGCACCGCGCCGATCAGTCGCAGGATGCTCGCCCCGTTCGGGAAGATGCCCATCACATTGGCCCGCCGCTTCACCTCCTTGTTCAGCCGCTCCAGGGTGTTGGTGGAATGTAGCTTCACCCGGTGCGGCGCCGGGAAGGCAAAGTAGGCCAGGACGTCCTCCTCGGCCGCGTCCATGAGGGCCGCCGCTTTTGGGAAGCGGACACGTAACTGGTCCGCCACCTGGCGCCAAGTCTGGTCTGCTGCACTTTGGTCCGGCTGCACGAACACCTGGCGGATCAGCGTGCTCACCATCGCCTGGCTGACCTTGGGCACGCAGGCCAGGAGGTTCCTCTTGAAGTGCACCCGGCAGCGCTGCCAACTGGCACTGAACACCTGGGCGATGGCCGCCTTCAGCCCCTCGTGGGCATCCGAGATGACCCGCTGCACACCCGTCAGACCGCGCTGCCATAAGCCGCGCAGGAAGGCGAGCCAGAATTCCTTGGCCTTCGATTCACCGATGCCCATCCCCAGGATCTCCCGACGGCCGTCGCTGTTCACCGCACAGGCGACCCTAGTCGGGGCTGTAGGCATTCAAAAGGGATATTAATGACTCAGCGGCAAGTATGATATAGGCTTTACGGGGTAAAGGTGGGCACCTCGCCGGAGATTCAAGGCTTGATGACATGCGTTGCATTGCATTGGAGATCGCTCGATTTTAGACGCTGGCTGCTAGCCAAAGTAGCTGACGACTGGGAGCGCTTTGCATGCTGACCGGCAGTAAGGAGCAGGCAGTTTACACGCCCAGCGAAGACCCCATGTATCGACATAATCCTTTCATTGAAGCTTTGCCGCCCGTCTTGCCTATGGAAAAGGTGGCAAGTCTTCTGCGGAGGCACCCGGTATATCACCAAAGTGAGCGCGAATTAGCAGCGAGTAAACGTCTGGAGGCAGTGCAACGGATTGCGAACTATGTAGAACCGCTGCCCATTTTCCTGGAGCTTGAGCAACGGTTTTCGCGGATGCTTCGCAACGGCTATTCACCCCGCAACCCGATCTCTGCCGAGTGGATCAAACAGCTTCGTTCCGGCTTCCCTGATCTCGATTGGGATCGTGGAAAACCCGATTATCAACCCCTCGTCCGCTCTACCGCAGCGGGCTTTGCCATAATTGGTACCAGCGGAGTGGGTAAGACGACCGCCGTTGAAAGCGTACTCTCCCTTTACGCTCAGCAAATCCAGCACTCCGGCAAATATGGAGGTCACGCGCTTGATCGTGTCCAGTTGGTTTGGCTGAAACTTGAGTGTCCCCAAGATGGATCATTGAGGGGGCTCTGCCTGAATTTCTTTCAAGCCGTTGATGAGATTGTCGGGACCCGCTACTACCCTAAGTTCGGTAATAACCGACGGCGATCCGTCGACGAATTGCTTCCAGAAATGGCTAACGTGGCTGCAGTACTGGGGCTAGGGGTTTTGGTCATTGATGAGATCCAAAGACTGAATGAAGCCAGTAGCGGCGGTGCAGCCAAGATGTTGAATTTCTTTGGCCAAATGGTCAATCAGTTTAGTGTTCCTGTTGTGCTGGTAGGGACATTTAAAGCGCTTCCGCTGCTGAGTGGTGAATTTGCACAGGCGCGCCGTAGTGCGGGACAAGGAGATCTCGTCTGGTCCAACTTGCCTCAGGATGATGTATGGGATTTCTTTATTGAAGGCGTTTGGCATTACCAGTGGACCAAATCGGAGACCCCGCTAACGCCGACGATCCGCAATGCCCTATACCAGGAATCACAAGGCATTGTAGATATTGCGGTGAAACTCTATATGCTGGCTCAGTGGGCAGTGATAGGACAGGAAGATGAAACAATCTCACCGGAACTGATTGGTGATGTTGCCAGAGACAGCCTGCAACTCGCTCGGCCAATTCTTGAGGCGCTCAAGAAACGAGATCTTGCCGCACTCGGTAGGATCAAGGATATCATGCCGCCCATCAATGACCTTGAACAATATTTACGTGGAGCACGCGAACGGGTAACACTCGAAGGAACGCTTGATACGATGAAGGCTCAGCGTGTCGCACAGCAACAAAATGCTCATAAGGAACCGGACGAAATTTTGATGCGCGTCGCCGAGGTTTTGCTGGAAGCAGGTTTCCCTGTCGACATGGCCCACCAATGTGCTGAGGAGGCATTGAAGCAGCATGCCGACGAAACAGAACTGGCACCGGTGATAAAGGATGCCCTGTTGCGAGCCGTCGGCGTTCGGCCTCCGTCAAGTGGCACAAAGAGAAATCCGTCACGCAAGGACCAACACCAAGAGACGCAAAAACCGGCAGTGGAAAAAGCGTTGGCTGAAATGATTAACGCGCGAAAGGGGGAGATCACGCCCCATCAGGCGCTAAATAACGCTGGGGTCATTAAGCCAATAGAAGAATTCTGGACTAACAAATGATAGCCTTCTTCCCTGAGCCATACCCTGACGAGTTACTCTACAGCATATGTGCACGCTATCATATTATGAGTAGGAATCATGACTTTAGACACACGGTAGAGGACCTTTTTGGTTGTCGCCAGGCTTGCGCTGTATACGACTTCCCTTCTCGACTTGCTGCCTTATGTGGCCGGTTACCGAGGGGCAGCTCACATACACCGGCGAGTCTGATACGCAATCACACACTATTTCCACTTTATCAGCCATTTCTAACGGACTATTCTGCCGGAAAGATTGCTAAGGACATGGCAGCCAGTAATCAAGGCGGAACCATTCACTGCTCAATTGGAGTAATGGCCAGCTCTATTAAATCGCCCCGTTTCCTACGCTATTGTCCGGTTTGCAAAGAGTCTGACATCACTGAATTCGGAGAACCTTACTGGCATCGTACACACCAGATAGCTAATTTGCGGGTCTGTCATAAACACGGTTCACCACTTAGTGACTCTGACGCTGTGATAAGTGCACCAGTTAATAAACATGCGTTCATAGCCTTAGATTATAATCCCGTTATCCGCACAGGAAACCCGTCACATGACAACCTCGAAAGGCACATTACCGTCGCTAATGCGGTCTCCTGGATTCTTCAAAATAATTTACCCACATTAGGATTTGGTAGAATTGTTCATGCATATCATCGTTTCCTAAAATTGCGGGGTCTGATAACTTGTGAAGGGCATGTTCGACAAGACGCATTTCGTCAGGCATTTTTAAACTACTATGGTGAGGATTTTCTCCAGGAAGTCGGATGCGCCCTTGTCAACGGAGGCCACCAAGGATGGCTCGCGGCCATGGTGCGGAAGCGACGTAACTCTGCGCACCCTTTACATCATTTGCTTCTAATTCAATGGCTCTGCAGCACTCCAGAGGTTTTTTACCGTGCATGTCTTCAAATACAGCCGGAGATAGTCGTGCCGAATGCCCTCAACCTGTCGGATATACACGCGAAGCACCACCAACCTGTATCCATGGCTGCGGACAGAGAGGGTCCTGAAATATCAAAAGGAGCAGCTTTGGTTCAGAACAGTCAATTGGGAAAACGCCGACGTGAGTGGCTTGCCATCGTACGACGTTCCTCAGGCGTTTGCAGGAAGCAGCTGCGAGCGGCCAACCAGGCGGCTTTTGGCTGGCTATATCGGAATGATCACGATTGGCTGTATGACCATCTTCCTGCACCGCTACCGCGTTCTAAGGCTCAGGACCTGCGTGTTGACTGGAACCAGAGAGATCAACATTTCGCCAACGAAGTGCAGCGGTCAGCGCAGGTAATTCTAAGCGAAGCCCGGCCTAAGCAGGTGACGGTGACGGCCATAGGGACCCACATCGGTTGTCGAGCACTGATACAACGTCATCTGGATAAGATGCCTGTGACGGCAGATGAACTCCGACAATGGGTAGAATCCACAGAACAGTTTCAGATGCGTCGACTGGATATCGTCGCTCGCAGACTCCAATCCGAGGCGGTGGAACTTAAGTCCTGGCGTTTGGTGAGGGTGGCAGGTTTGCGCCCCGGCTACTCTCCGGCTGTGGCAGCGCGCATCCAGGATTGGGTTGGTTAATCTATGGCTAGCATTCAAGTGTAGTATGGCAAGGAAGCTCCTTATTGCTGACTGGCCGTTTGGGCAAGGCGAACTAGCGACATTGCACTGGTTACGCTCACCTTATAGGGCTGGTGATGATCGTGGCTGGTGCGTCGACGCTGTATTTCGTGGCGTGGAAACTGGGAAAAGTCATGATATCTCTTTGCCGTGGGGCATGCTGCCATACCTCAGGCTGGGTATGCTATTCGAAAATGGCAGACCAAAAACACGATCTACAGATGCAGGACAAATATCTATTGTTCGCCTTTTCAATGACGCGAGATTTGGTTTGCGGCGTGTCGGGGGGGTTGTTTTAAAAAATCTCTACCCGCTTAATACACAAACAAATCTTGATGAGTTATGTATTAAGATTGAGAACGAAGATCAAATAATCTTGGTCCCATGCATAGAAATAGCAAGGTCATTTTTTGCACAATCTAGATTCTTATCTTATGCATTGTTGCAGCCGGACAGTTTCTCCGACTTTGTGCGGGCCTGGCACTCTGATGAAAAAGTGACTCTAGAATTTTCCAGTATAGTTCCTAAAAACATGATGAAATCAGATTTCATTATTTCAGTAGCAAAGATACTTTTTGATCAGGAATGGTCTGATAAATGGCGCGCTGTGTGGAGCCGGCGTGCAGCGAAGGCATTAAAAATAGACGATAGAAATTATCCAAAGTTAGAATGCTGGCCTCCTGTAGGACAGAACAGCAGTTGGAAGGTGCGCGGAGTCACTTGGAATAATCAGTTACTCGTCCTGGAGATATTGGGAACGAAATATCGTGGCAATTTACCTTTTCATGAAATTGAATACTCACACCCTAGGTTAAAAAAAGGGATGCTCGGAGATGAGCGCTCTGTGTCGGGATCGAAGCCTGTATCGGAGGATGCCGAGGACGAAACCCTCGTGGAGAATGTGGTTTCATCACCCAGTCACTTGGGTCGGCCCATCGTTCTTTACACAGAACGAGCGGAGCATTGCTGCTTGACCGTCGTCACTCCCCAGTCAGTACGAGAAAAGGTCGTAGTCATAAATAAACTGACAGGAGGCTCTGACCGGACCTCATCGACGGGTGACATGGGAACGAAAGCAATACGGCCTGTGAGTTTACAGGACGAAGGAAGCTGCGGCGACGTGGATGCCGGAGAATTTACAGGGGGCGATAAGTCAGGTGATATACCCCCTAATTTTAAAAAGTTGATCACCGCAATGGAATGTGTTCAGGAAGCCCACTTACGTTTGCAGTTTGAATATCAAATTGGTTTGGCAGGATCCAGGATTGGCGGGGGCGACGAAGAGCCTATAGAATATTTGCTGATCACGCTAAAATATGCGGATGCTACCGGCTATATACTGGATGTGGATCAGTCCACTGGGCAGGGCATTTCTACGGTGGTTTTCGAGCTGGTTAAGCCTGATGTGGTGGTGGACAAGATCGTTAGAAAACTGGTGGACGACTGTATTGCCGCTAATGGATTCCTCAGCAAGGAGCTTTTAAAGGGTCAAGCAGGGCGAATCCGATATGCGTTGGCTAAACATACGCAGACAGATGGCTATGAATATGGCTTGAGGTTGGTCAGAAAGCTGCCTGGTATTATGAAGCAAATAGGTGAGTTAAGCTTTTATTTTGGGGGTTGGTGATCCTGGGGTGGATAGCATCATTTCCCCGTAGGGCGTACGACTACTACTGTAATCCCTGCCCGACTAAAGTGGCGAGAGCGCATACTATAATAGTGGTAGCCCCTGAATCCCACACGTTTAGACCGCGCTTAGTATCCCTTTGCATTGTTCAGGATTTACCTGCTGCAGGAAAGCTATAGTGGGTGGACGATCCAGACGCAGCAGGCTTGGTCACATCGGTGAGGCGCGCGGCGGCGAAGGGGATGGGCTTCTCATGGCGACCGCCATCTCACAGTCAGTATACAACATTATTCTTCAACCGGCGTGCGCGTGAAATTTCTGAGTATACAACATTATTATTTTTTTCTGGAGCATGAAAAATTCCAACTTATTGACTATAAAAAGATTTCAAGTATACAACTATTTTTTATCTATACAGCACCCCCAGAGTATATGACAAGGATATGCGGGCAATCCTGGGATCCTCCACGGCCGAAACCGTTGGCCCGGCATCGCGTTATCAGATTGATGCCACCATCGCGGACGTATACCTGGTTTCCAGATACGACCGCACCATGATCGTGGGGCGACCCGTACTCTATATCTTGATAGACGTTTTCAGCAGAATGATTGCGGGCGTATACGTGGGCCTGGAAGGTCCGTCCTGGGTCAGCGCGATGATGGCGCTGACGAACGCCGTAACGTCAAAAGTGGCCTATTGCCGTCAGTTCGGTGTTGATATTCAGGACGCGGATTGGCCGTGTCAGGCCATGCCCGACGTCTTGCTGGGCGATAAGGGAGAAATTGCGGGCAAGACCATAGAGACGCTCATCAAGAATTATCAGGTGCACGTCGAGAATGCCGCACCGTACCATGCGGACTGGAAAGGCATCGTGGAACAGCGGTTTCGTTTGCTTCCCGCGCGTTTCAAGGCCTTTACGCCGGGCTTTGTTGCTCCGGATTACCAAGAGCGCGGCGCCAGGGACTACCGCCTCGACGCGACTCTCGATATAGACCAGTTCACCCGCATCATTCTCTACTGCATCCTGTATTACAACAATCAGCACCCGCTCAGTGAATATGAAAAGTCACCGGATATGATCGCCGACCGGGTACCGGAAATTCCTTGCGAGTTGTGGGAGTGGGGTGTTGCCCATCGTAGTGGCAGCTTACGCGCATTCGCGCCGGAAAAAGTCCAGTTGAGCTTGATGCCGAGCGACGATGCGACCGTCACCGCTACAGGAATCCGCTATGCGACCTGCTTTTACACCTGTGAAAAAGCGATGGAAGAGCACTGGTTCGAACGCGCACGCCAAAAGGGACGCTGGAAAGTTCGCATCTCCTATGATCCTCGCCACATGGACGAGATTTATCTGCACGAAGACGTCAAGCGCGGGAACTTTATCCCCTGCACGCTTACAGAGAAAAGCCGTCATCATCGGGGTCGAATGCTATGGGAAATTCTTCAGGTAAATGGCGAAGAGAGGCGAAGCCAAAGGAATCATGAGCCGCAAGCCCTTCGTGGCCGCATCAACTTGAATGAAAAAATTAAGGGGATCGTGAATGAGGCGGAAGCCATGCGATCGGAAGCACCCCCACCCTCTGGCAGCGCGCGTCAGCGGATAGGAAACATCCGCGAAAATCGTAGCAAGGAGAGTCAGGAAAACAGAAAGCGGGAGGCTTTCAGGATGCTTCCTCCCGGTGAGGAAGCGCCGGGAACTGCGGCAGTCCTGCCTTTTCCCAAAACAAAAGAGACCGACGATTATCGTCTCCCCGGGATAGCGGATATTATGCGCGGGCAACGGGAGGATCAGGGCGATGACGACCACGGCGGATGAGGACCTCACGTTGCCCGAATATCGGGATAACCCCTTTATCGCGAAATTGCCGCCTCCCATGTCCACGCATGATGCCTTGCTGGCCATGGCGGCTCCACCCGTCTTCAACGCGGCGGAGCGCGATTATCCCGCGCATCTGCGCGCCCATTGCATCTCGCGGCTTAAAGGCTATTTTGAGCCGCTGGAAACCCACCTCAGCCTGGAAGCAAAATTTGGCCTTCTGATCCGTCAAGGTTATCTGTGTCGCAACCCCACCACGGCTGACTATACCCGCCGCGTCCGGGAAGGCGCTACCCGGGTATTTGAAAAGGATCTCATGGCCGGCGGACGTTCTGTCCGGTCAACCGCGAGCAGTTTTGCGCTGATTGGATGTTCCGGCATTGGCAAAAGCTACGGCATGGCCAGAATATTGGAGTTATATCCGCAAAAAATTCACCATGCCGAGCCCCGCAGTCTCGACCAAGTGGTTTGGCTCAAGCTGGATAGTCCGCACAAAGGGTCGCCCAAGCAGCTTTGCATCAGCTTCTTTCGGAGCATGGATGACTTGTTGGGCACGCGTTATAGCGCGCAATTTGGGAGTAGCCGGCGATCTGTCGATGAGATGATGGTGCATATGGCGCATGTCGCGAACCTGCACGCATTGGGTGTGCTGATTGTCGATGAAATCCAGCACATTCGGGAAGCGCCAGGTACTGGGGCCGAAGCGCTGCTGAACTTCCTCGTGACCCTGGTGAATACCATTGGTATCCCGGTGATCCTCATCGGCACGATGGGCGCGCTGCCCCTGTTGCAGGGAGACTTCCGGCAGGCACGTCGCGCGAGCGGTCTGGGAAGTCTGGTTTGGGAGCGCATGGAGAACGAGCCGACCTGGAATTATTTTGTCGAGCGAATGTGGACCTACCAGTGGACGCGGGAGATATCGCCGCTCACCGACGAAGTCCGTCAGGTGTTATATGAAGAGAGCCAGGGGATTGTGGACGTGTTGATCAATCTCTTCATGATGGCGCAGCTGCGCGCCATTCAGCTCGGGGTTCTGAACCGTCGCCCTGAACGTATCGACGCTGGTCTGCTGCGACAGGTGGCTAGTGAGCACATGCGGCTTATCGCGCCCATGATCAATGCGTTGAAACGTGGGGATCGCGAGGCGATCGCACAATATGATGACATCCGCCCCATGCAGGACCAGGTTCTGCAGGTGTTCAGCGACGCGCTGAGTTGCATGCCAGGGCAACCTGTCCTCGCCACCCGCTCTCCGGTGGCTTCGGCCATGACCGAAAAGGCGGCAAGCACGAATCTGGATGTGCGCGGCATCCTTTTGCCTATTTTGGAACAGCTCGGGTTGGCTGGGGACATCGCGGAAATCCTGGTGGCGGAAGCCGAAACAGAGCATCCGGGCCTGTCTGCGCTAGATCTCGTGGGCATTATTACGGCTAAATTACGTGATCGCGTACCCGCCAATCCCTCTAAGAAACCGCGCAAGTCGACTACAAGCGCTACTAAAACCGCGAAAACACCACTTCCCGTGGATGCGCAGGACCTCCGGACGATCATCTCGGCCAAAAAAGAGGGCGTATCCGCTTACGATGCATTGCTTGCGGCGGGCGCCGTTAAACCGCCGATGGCCGATCTAGCGAGCTGAAAAAGCCACCCGTGTTGGCCTATTTCCCGGAAATTTATCCCGAAGAACTGTTATACAGCGCGCTTGCGCGTTATCATCGCCACGTTTGTTCCAGAAGCCCGAAACACACCCTGTATGATCTCTTTGGTGAAACCGGGGTGCGGGCGACGGTGGGCTTGCAAAGTCATGTGGCGGCGTTGAGCCAAAGAATACCGGCCGATCGCGGACTCAGTCCGGAAAGGCTGACCAAGGATTTTACCCTCTACCGTTATTACACGGCATTCGAGCCGAAGTCAGTGGGACAATTCGCACTGGCGTCATTAGTGGACGGCCCGGCGGATGCCGTGCATGTGCGTCTGGGTATTGCGGCGAGCGCGATTTCGGCTCCGGCATACTTACGGTATTGTCCGATCTGCCTTGGCGAGATGTTGAGCCGCTATGGAGAAGGATATTGGAGGCGCAGCCATCAACTCCCCGGCGTTCTGGTTTGTCCAGATCATGGCGAGGCCCTGGCGGACAGTGCGGTCTCTCAAGGTGCCAGTAACCAGCACGAATTCATCGCCGCGGATCAAAAGAACTGTTCGCCTGTGGCGGCACTCCCTTCTTGGGCGAGTAGCCCGCGCCAAGTGACGCTGTTGCAAGAGATTGCCAAGCGGAGCGCGGCGTTGCTCGATCATCCGCCAGTGCGCTCCCGCTTTTGTGATTGGGGTGCGTATTATCGGAGCGCAGTGATTGATCGCGGCTTCGGCAAAGGCAAGGAGAATGTCGCTCAGAACCTTCTCAGGGAAGCATTTTTAAGCCTGTTTGAACCAGTAATCGACCTTATCCCCGGTGGTCTCGGCGGCGATTGGCCTATGGCCATGGTACGGAAACACAGAAAGGCATTTCATCCGTTGCGGCATGTTCTATTCCAGATTTTTCTGGACAAACGGTCGCCGCAACGGCGGCCGGCACCCCCCTTCGGCAAGGGACCGTGGCCCTGCTTCAATCGTCTGGCAGACCACTATGGGCAGAATGTGATCCACGAGATCGCTGTTCGCCATGATCAGGATCGGGTGATTGGTCGATTTTCCTGCGCCTGCGGATTTGTGTACAGTCGAGAGGTGGGATCAAGGAGTTCGCCGCGCATTTTGGACTTTGGCCCCCTACTGGATGATCAAATCCGGCAGAAAGTGGCGGAGGGCCTGGGACTCAGGGCGGTAGCCAAATATCTTGCCATTGATCCAGGGACGGTGAGATTACACGCCTCCCGACGCGGGTTGAATGTGCCCTGGAAGCCCTTAGCCGTGCAACATTCCCGAACATCGGTGCCAGACCGGGATGCCATAAGAGCACGGTGGTTGGACATGCAGCAGAATCACGCTGATTTATCACGTCGGCGACTGGCACTCCTGCTACCCAAAGAACACTCATGGTTGTACCGCCATGACAAGGAGTGGCTGGAGCAACATTCACCAACGGCACTGCACAAGAAATGGTCTGATCAGCGTGTGGACTGGGAGACATTGGATCGTAGCATGGCGGCCCAACTTCGTAAGGCTGCGCGGGAAATCACTCGGGAGGTTCCGCCGCAACGCGTTACTCAGGCTGCTTTGGAGCGCAAGTTGGGGCGGCCACTCCGGATGTCAGAACGACAGGTAAAACTGCCTAAAAGTATCCGCGTGCTTGGCGAGGTCATGGAAACTACCGATGCGTTTCGGTTGCGTCGCATTGTCTGGGCTACTGCAGAATTGCATCGCCAGGCGTTGCCTGTGCGATCGTGGCGGGTACGCCGCTTAGCAGGGCTGCCTTCGATAGCTTCACCGAGCGTAGAAACCGCCTTGGCCGCCTTGGAAATAATGGCTGGATCCTCTGAGGTATAAATTGATCAGAATAGACGTATTGCGCAAAGTGCCTGAAGATTTGACGCTACACTGGCTGGCCGGAGTCGAACAAGACGATAAAAAAGGGTGGCAGGTCCGTATAGTCACCCGCGGCGTGTCGTCAGGCGAATTTGCCATGTGGCGCGTACCTATTGGGCTGTTCCCGGTGCTGGCACTCGGCTATAGCTTCTCCGACGGTAGATTGCTCCCAATAACCTACGGCGAATATTCGGAAGTGATTATTCCCAATCTGGCGGCAGGAGAGGAACTCAACTCGTCTGACATTCCGCCAGAATTATATTCGTTTGAAGGCAAATCACAGGGGGTGCAGCGGCTCTTGCGTTATCAAGTGGATCAGATGGAGTATTTGGTCCCGACCATGGAGCTCATCCGTAGCCTGTTCCTGCATAATAAAACGCTTGCCAATCATATTATGCAGCCTGGGGGCATTATGACACTCTTCAGGCCGGTCGAACCCGGGTTTCATCCTCGTCTGCAGCTCGATTATACCCAGCAAATGCCAGTGAGATCACTCAAGAGGCCATTTATCTTGGAATTTTCTTGGCTGGCGGTGGATCCTGATGGGCAACGCGCCTGGGACAGTGTTTACGAACGGACGTTCAAACAAAAGTATATGACCTTTGATCCTCCCGATCTGCATGACTGTGGAATTAAGTTTCGTGGAGTGCGGAAAGGAAATCAGTGGCTTATCTTAGAAATCTCCGAGTTCACGGGGAAAAGGGTACCCTGTGACATTTTGTATTTTTCTCATCCGTCGTTGGGGAAAACGATTACAGTGCGGATGCCAAAAAGTCAGCCCAAAAGGCGTGGACCAGACGGTGGGCCGTCATCCGGTGACGTTCCTGTCATAGACACGGTAGGTTCGGGTAGTAGGACGGATGTTCATCAGCCAGCCCTGCCGATATTGACCAGAACCAGCATTTTTGACCGGGAAATCGAAGTGCGTCGGGTGGATAAAAAAGATCGGGTACGTGTTATCAGGCGTAGAAACAAGGGTGCCGCGGGTACCAGTGAAAATGAGGGAAAGACCCGAAAATATCGGGGAAGTGGAAAAACCCCACCGCTTAAAGTGAGCGTTTCCCCTGAGTCTCTGCACGACGATCTCCTGCCCATGGAGTTTCAGGTGCTTGCGGTTGAGAAAGGTGAAGGTACGGACGATCTAAGGCGGTTGATGCAGGTGATCCGTACCATGGCGCACGGGTTAATAGATGTCCGTGTTTTGACGGCGCTGTGCCGGCTTGAAACCGGGCAGGCCTTTTCCATGGTTGGAAGGCGCCAAAGATTATGCCTGGTTGCTGTATTTTTCCAGGAAAAGGCGTTCCCGGTGGTGTTGCTGGATGTGGAGCATAATAACAAAATGGCTTTGTCTACGCTGTTGCTGCGATTCAAGGGTAGTATCGGGCTTCGAGATATCGAAAACCATATCCTGTCGATTCTCCATCGGCTGGATTGTCGGGGAGGGCGTTGGGACGTTACGGAGAATGAAGGCGACCAGCTTGCTCAATATGAGCGGCTGCGGAAGGTGATGAGACCTGATCCGGGAGGTAATGAGCAACAACAGAATGGCGTTTGGGCAGAAAAACTGAAGAAAAAGATCTTTGAGGCGTGCTTATCCGGGTGGTTCCCATAGAAGACGCTCATCTTGATGACCCGCGCCGAGTTCAGTGCCGGGGCCGCCATGATGGCCCCATGCTCGGTGAAGGCGTAGGGCGGATAGCGGCGGCTCCCGCGGCCAGTGTTTGAGGTCGCATTTTGCGAACTCAACGTCGCATGTTCCTCTGCATTCAACTGAAACAGGAAATCCGCCAGGAAACGGTCCCCATTGCGCTTGACCTGCTCATTGAGGCGCTTGGTCGTCACCCCGTCTATAAACGAAAATGGACGCCTAACGAATCGAGCACTACTTGCCGGCTGGCGATCATCGGGACCTGTACCTTGACTGGCTGCGGTGGTTGCGTGACAGCTAGGCCAAGGTAGCAGTGGTACGGAGTGTAACCCGGATTGAACTTGGCAACTTCGGCGATCACAAGTTCTGCCGTGATGGCGTCCGGGAACTACGCATCGACGTGGGGCCGGGCTACCGGGTGTACTATGCCTTGTCGGGAAGCCGCGTGGTGTTGCAGTGTTGCTGCTACGCGGCGGCGACAAGCGCACGCACAATGCGGATATCGCGCGGGCCGTGGGATATTGGCAGGACTGGCAGAGGAGAACGGATGATGAAAAATAGACCCCATGACGATGCAATGGCCGAGCTGTATCGCGGCGATCCAGCGTTCGCGCTGGGAGTCATCAATGACATGCTGGAAGACGGCGACCAAGCCGAACTGCTGATCGTGCTGCGTCAGATGGCGCAGGCTTTCGGCGGTGTTCAGGCGGTGGCTGAGCAGGCCCACTTGAACCTAACGCAGATCTATCGCACGCTTTCGCCGAAGGGCAATCCGGCGCTCAGCATCTTCTCAGCCATTCTCAAGGCGATGGGGCTGCGGCTGGCGGTGCAGCCGCTGTGTCGCCGCCTCTTTCATCTGTCCACACCGCCTGACTCGGTATTGGGCCTGCCTGCATGACCTCAACGTCTGCTCTGAGGTTGGAGGGCATCCGGAAAAGCAGGCTTGTTCTGATGACAGCTATCGAGAGAGGCCGCTCTGGCAAGTGGATTCTCCGGTTATGGAGTCGCTTCATCAAAACTCGAGATTCGTTCCGATGCGTGTGCTGTGATTCGACCCAAAGGATTCAGGCGCACCACGTCATTCGAAAGACGCTCTATCCATGGGGCGCCTTTGAGACTGGAAACGGCATCACGCTGTGTCATGAATGCCATGGGCGTGTACATGCCGAGTTCAATGGCCAGCCCGACATGGTTTTGCCTCTGGGGGCTGAACAAGGAGACGATCAGGATGAATGGGCTTTCCTCTTCGGGCTACTGCGGGATGATGCTGTCCAGCGTGGCCTTGACGAGGGCGAGTTCTACCATCTCGGCGACCACATGCTGAAGTTCTTCGTGCGTTGTCAGGGATATAAAGAACTGCATCAAAGGGTCATGCTCGGCGAAATGAGCCGCATCAGATTTGCCCATGAAGTCTGGCGGCCGATGCCCGAGGCTTGGTACACGAACTTCGTTTCCGAGCTGGTGAGATTAAACCTGTAGAAGCCCTGCCCGACAGAACTCCTGGCCGATGCAGTTACAATTTGCTAACATCATGAAGTCATGAAATAACGGGCGGTTATGTATGCTGGCTGTTTTTTCGAGAAAAGTGGCTGATCGAGACAGTGCCGCTGCTGATGGCAAGGATGTTTCGCTTCAAGTCATGGTGCCCGTGCACATCAAGCGGGAAGTGAGTCTGCGGGCTGCGCAGGAGGGCATGACACAGAGAACCATCATTCTGAGCGCGCTGAAAGCCATCGGTTTTGCGGTGAAGGACGACGGGCTATGTGATAAACGGAAGACGCGCTGATGGCTACGACCAGCAAACCCACCAATGATGCAGTCAAACTACCCTTCCGGCCGCGTGCGCGGCTGTTGCAACTGTTAGGCGACCAGCTTATCGGAACCCCTCGCCTTGCGGTCTTTGAACTCGTCAAGAACGCCTACGACGCCGATGCCGAGACAGTCACCGTAACCCTCAACGGGCTTCGGACGTCCAACCCAACCATCGTCGTGGAAGACGATGGTGATGGAATGGCGCTTGCCACCATCAGAGACATCTGGCTGGTGCCCGCGCATGACCATCGCGAGGTGCAGCGCAAGGCGCTGAAAAGAACACGGCTGAATCGGCTGCCCCTTGGAGAGAAGGGGCTGGGTCGCTTTGCGGTGCACAAGCTGGGAGATCACATCAAGCTGGTCACCCGGGCGAAGGGCCAGTTGGAGTGTGTTGTTCGTATCGACTGGTCCGCGCTGATGGAGAAGCAATTTCTCTCAGAGGCGGAGGTCAGCGTGCAGACGAGACAGCCTGAAGTCTTCAAGGGAACCAAGACCGGGACCAGATTGACCATCAGCAAGTTGCGTGAAGCGACATGGACGCGGGGCGAGGTGCGGCGACTGCTTCGGCAGATCACGTCGATCGCATCGCCTTTCACTGATCGCTCCGACCGTTTCGAGACCGAATTGAAGGTTCCCGAGCACCCGGACTGGGTCTCGGGAGTTCCTGATGTCGATGTTCTGCTCAAGCGTGCCCCCTGGTACTTCCATTTTTCGTTGGAAGACGGACAACTCAAGTGGTCGTACGAGTTCAGAGGTGTCACGGGCATCAAGCTGGCACCGAGGAATATCCCGGAACAAACGTCGACTTTGCTTATCGCGCAGGAACGAGATACCGACATCTACGGGACGGATCAGGGAACCAAGCCGGCGAAGCCAAAGAGAGTCACGGCTGACACGGCTCTCTCCAACGGCATCGGGACCGTCAAGGGCGAGTTCTACGTTTTCGACCGCGATCAAGACATCCTGACCCGATTGGGGGACAGTCAGCTTGTCCAAAACTTCCTTGATGAGAGTGGGGGCGTCCGCGTTTACCGGGACAGTATCCGCGTCTACAACTACGGCGAACCCGGCGACGACTGGCTTGGGCTGGACCTTCGCCGCGTCAACACACCCACGCGCAACATCAGCAGGAACATCGTGGTGGGTGCGATCGATCTGTCCCTTGAGCAAAGCCACAAGCTGACGGAGAAGACAAACCGCGAAGGCTTCGTGGAAAACGATGCATATCGACGGCTCAGGCAGATAGTGCTGGGAGCCCTCGCAGTCCTCGAAGTTGAACGCAAGATAGACAAGGACAACATCCGTGCGTTGACCGGAAAAGGGCATGACCCCGAGGCGGCAAACATTGCACAGCCTCTCCAGGCATTGAGGGATGCTGCCAAGAAGCACCACATCTCCAAAGAGCTTGATCCGTTGATCAATAAGGCGGAGAAGAATTACAATGAAATGCGAGACACGATGCTTCGCGCCGGCCTGTCGGGCATGGGATTGGCCATTGTGTTTCACGAAATCGAACAGGGTGTCCGTGTCCTGCATGACGCCATTGAAGCGCGGCGGAGTCTAGATTCCGTACAGGTGCAGGCGAGGGAGCTGGTGCGAATCCTCGACGGGTTCAGCGAACTGTTGCGCAAGGGTGAGCAACGCCCCAACAGCGTCAAGCATTTGATCAAGCGCGCACGGGACATCAATCGTGTCAGATTCCGCAATCACGAAGTCAAGCTCGTATGCCCCGCCCTGGAAGATGATGCTCCGGATATCGAAAGGAACTTTGCTTTCGGGCTGCTCCTGGGGGCCTTGAACAATCTTCTCGACAACGCCTTCTACTGGCTGCAGGTGCGCTGGCCTGAAGGTCAGGGCACATCTCAGCGGAAGCTGTACATCAATATCGAGATGGACTTTGCGGGGGGGCCCGCGATCATCGTTGCCGACAACGGCCCGGGTTTCCAGGATGGCCCTGATCGGTTGAGGCGTCCCTTTTTCAGTCGGCGTCCTGACGGCATGGGTGTGGGGCTCTATTACACCAACATGGTGATGGAGCTGAATGGCGGCCGCCTAGCCTTCCCTGATGCCGATGAGGCCAACGTTCCGGAAGGTTTTGACGGTGCAGTGCTGGCTCTGGTATTCGGCAAGGGGGACAAATTTTGATCTTCTCGGCATCGCGTTTCGTCGTCGTGGATGATAAAGAAATTCATCTGCGCGCAATCACCGATACGTTCCAACGCCTGGGAACCCCTTGCATTGGAATACGGTACGAACCCGCAGAGGAATTGAATCCTGATCACTTCAGGAGTGTGCGTTGCCTGTTCGTGGACCTGCACTTGGTAGATGGCCAAGCGAGTACGGATGAGCGACGCCACTACGCCTTAATAGCGTCGATTCTGGAAGACAACATCAACAGAAATGGTGGGCCGTTCATTCTCGTCCTCTGGACTGCTCATGAGCACTTGAGCGCCGAGTTGCGGGACTACCTTGATCAGCACATAGACGCGAATAAGCCCTATGCACGCCCGCTTGCAGTCCTGAGTCTTGCCAAGGAAAGGTTTGTCGACGTCAATAGTGGAAGCGTAAACAATCCAGAAGAGCTTCGGCAGGCTATAGAGCAGGCGATCATCTCCAATAGTCAGCTTGCCGCACTGCTTGGCTGGGAGTCTGACGTTCTGGCTGCGGCAGGTGATACGCTGGCATCACTCTTAAATTTGGTGCCTGCTGAGCAGCGAACGAGCGTCGCGTTCCCGGCAGCGCTTAATACGATTCTCAGTAGGCTGGCACGGGAAACGGTCGGCCGCAGTCATGTCGATGTGGATCCACGTACCGCTATCTCTATGGCGCTCGCTCCGATTCTTTCTGATCGCATTCTCAATCAGGATGTCGCGGAGACAACTCAGGGAATCTGGAAAGCGGCTGTCACCCGCTACAACGACAGGCAGCTTGAGGCTGCTCCGCCCTTGATGGCGGGCGAGATCAACCGGATGCTGCATCTGGCCGTACCCGGTTCGGAGACTTTTCTGCCTGCCGACTGGGGAGCGGTTGTTACTTGGCCATTCCCATGGGCCGATGATGAACTGAAACGCCTGACCGGACTGACCATCAAGCAGATGCTGTGCGAAGAATTCCGCCTGCGCAGCCATGCTATCGAGGTCTGCAAGCCGGTCCTGATTCGCGTAGGCGCCGCCTGTGACTATGCGCAGAACAATCGTGGTCCTATCATGTTTTTGTTTGGATTGGATATTCCGGAAGATGCGGAACGGCAGAAGGATTCAAATGAGCGCCCGATCAAGTTGACGGATGCGATCTGGAAGTCACCTATCTTTCTCATGCCTGGAGCTGCTGAAGCAACCCGTCTGCATGCGCACATCCGTTTTCCACAGATCTACCTGCCGGAAGCATGCTCCCAGTGGACGGTATATTGCCGCCTACGCGAACAACTCCTGATGCATCTGATCAGTACAGCAAGCAATCATGTCGCACGTCCCGGCATTGTCCAGCTTCCGGTGGATTGAGGTGCATGCTGGGCTATTTACAAGCGTCGGCCGCCACACTTTTGGCTCAATATCGGAGAATGGTCGGTTCAAGCCGGTTTGTCGAAACGATCATGGTTTCTACGGCAATGAAGATTTGGGCATATTTTCAAACATGGCAGGTGCTGTGGTCACAGTTTTGCGCTACATATTCGTGCGAACGCTGATTTCTGACCCGACGACGGTAGGTGATCCTTATTGCGAGCGTGCTTATCCGGTTAACGCAGACACCAACTACATATGGTGGCCTTGGCATTCGAGGAAGGATAGATTGCGGTAGCATATTCACAGCAGTTTCAATCGTCACATCTAACAGTTAAACATCATCGTCTTATTGATTTATATTGATACCATACTACTGCATATATGGCTGCCATAGACTGATAGATCGTACCGAACTGCATCTGTTGGTTGTCTGCGTTAACCGGATAAGCACGATGCGACTATGGGGAGGGCAAGTCCTGGGCATCAGATCTTCACAACCTCAAAGATCTATTAATCGTCTTCTCAAGATGGCTGTACTCGCCGGGGCCCAGGCAGTCGTACATTTCCATATCCGTCGTGGGGATGACATTAATGCTTTAGATGATAAAGGCCGCTCACCCTTGATGTTAGCCGCATCAAAAGGGCATACCGAAACATGCAGGATTCTTCTTGATGCCGGAGCCGATCCGCTTGTTCTTGATAATGAGGGTAATGACGTACTTTCCATTGCCCTTGCCACTGGCAGATTCGATCTTGCGGCGCTTTTGCGCGAGCGTCTTGCTATCCTCCAAAATTTAGTACATACGCAGATAGAGGGGCAAGAGATGTATATCTTGCCTGAGCCGCAAAGCAACATGGACTTCGATGGTGCAAGCCCATGTGAAGAAAATCCTGACCTATCCTTTTGGGAGAAGGATACGGAGTTGCCTCCGCCGCTAGCCGAGCAGTGTTTCGTGGCGATGGCCTCGGCGCTTCAAAGCGGCATCTCGGCCCATATTCCCATCGACACTGACGTCGACTGGTCAGACATTGACATTGACCTACCAAATATACAAAACAGTCGCAAGCGCAAAAATAACTTGGACAACCATGATCGTGACGCGGCACGATGGCTCTTCTTAGCCGGGTTGAGGGACGGCTGTGTGTCGCGGCAGTGGGTTGCTGACGTAACTTACGGAGTTGATAGCGAGCCTCGAGATGAGTTTGAAATGCGCCTGTTATTCACGTTAGATGATATCGGCATTCTCGTTGATGACATAGACTGGGGTTGGCAATTATCGGGTGACGTCGAGACCATCAACGATGAGTGGGAACTCATGGCTGACGATGCCGTATCCTTCCTTTCTGATTTGACACAGCAAGAAAATGATCCCCTCAGCCTCTATGTCAAGGATGTAGCCGCTCTGAGCAGCCCCTCCCGTGCGGCAAAACTGCGCAACTTCCACGAAAATTTTGACCGCAAGAAAACAGAGAAAGAAGATGAACTCTAATAAGTCACGTCATGCACCACCAAAGGCCGGAGCAATGATTGAATCTCTGCGAGGACTTGGCTATTCGACCGCTACAGCGCTGGCAGACATTATTGATAATAGTATTACCGCGCGCGCAAGTAGAGTAGAGGTCCTGTTTTCCTGGCATGATACGGCGAGTGTTATTGCAGTGCTCGATAATGGCGAGGGGATGGATGAGCATGAATTAGACCTCGCCATGCGTCTCGGTGAAAGGAGTCCGCTTGACGGCAGAGACGTACATGACCTCGGCCGGTTTGGACTGGGTCTCAAAACGGCATCGTTCTCGCAATGCAGGATGCTGACAGTCGCCTCCCTTAAGGAAGGCAGGATAAGCTGTCTGCGCTGGGATCTTGACGTGCTAACAGCCCGCCAGAACGATGGCTGGCTTCTTCTCGAAGGCCCGGATGGGGGCTCGGAAGACCTGCTGCTACCATTGACCGATCAGGGACAGGGTACACTGGTACTTTGGGAGAAACCCGACAGGATTGTTACCCCGGGCTTCTGTGAGCAGGATTTCCTTGATCTCGCCGACCGGGTTGAGCGGCATCTCGCTATGGTCTTTCATCGTTTTCTCTGTGGGCTCCAGCCTCGGTTGCACATTACCATCAACGGTCAGCCTGTGGGGCCATGGGATCCGTTTCTTATCGGACACTCGGCCACATGGTTATCCCCTATTGAGCGCATCGCCGCCGAGGGAGGAACCGTGGAAGTTCAGTGCCATGTATTGCCTCACAAGGATCGTGTCCAGGCGCGCGAGTACGAGTCAGCGGCCGGCCCTGACGGATGGACCGCCCAGCAGGGCTTCTACGTGTACCGAAATGAACGGCTCCTCGTTGCAGGGAGTTGGTTAGGCCTTGGGCGGGGACGCTCCTGGACAAAAGAAGAGGCGCATCGGTTGGCCCGGATAAGATTGGACTTGCCAAACACTGCCGATGCAGAATGGAAAATTGATGTTCGCAAGTCTACAGCACGGCCTCCAGTGTCCATTAGGGAAAGGCTCACGCGACTTGCTGAGGATACACGAGAACGAGCGCGCCGTGTATTCGCTCACCGTGGCCAACCGGTCCGAATCGGGAATGGCGGGCCTTTGGTACAGGCTTGGCGCACGGAACACTTCAAAGGTGGTGTGCGATACCGAATTGACAAGGATCATCCGGCAGTGAGAGCCGTTCTTGACGATGCCGGGACTATCGAGCCACAGATTTTGGCCATGCTGCGAGTCATCGAGGAAACCATTCCGGTTCAGCGAATCTGGCTGGATACCACCGATTCACGTGAGACACCACGTACCGGTTTCGCAGGAGAGTCATCCGCAGAGGTCGCTGCCATCCTGTCAGTCATGTACAGGAATATGGTTCTGCGAAAGGGTATCTCGCCGGCGCTTGCGCGTGAACAACTGCTCTGCACGGAGCCCTTTAATGAATACCCCGAGTTGGTAGTCGTACTTCCCGACTCTCCCAGCAGTCAGTGACACCACCCAGGAGTAGGAGAAATGGCAACAGCAACAGAGGAAAACAGACAGAGGGTGGTCAAGTTTGCCCAGGAACTCCTGCTCGACGAAGAAGACCGGTCAGCAATTACCCCGGCGCTCATTGCTGAGAAGATCGACATGGTCGTGGCAATGAAGTCTAGGTGGGGAGAGGATCTGGACCGGGATGCAGTTACGGACGAACTGATTCGTCGCTTCAGTCTCTGGATTGGGCAGGACACCACGCTCAAGAGCGATGCCGGGCACGAGCCCTGGCTCAACTCGTCAAGGAAGCAGGACTGGCGCTACTGGCAGCGCTACCGCGAGTGGCTCGAGAGAAAGCTTTCCTGGAAAGCTGTCGAGGCCCTCGATAAGTCGAGCGATGCCGTCCTGGGATTGATGGAAGACCCCATGCGCGAGGGAAGATGGGACCGGCGTGGGCTCGTCGTCGGTCATGTGCAGTCTGGCAAGACGGGCAACTACACGGGGCTTATCTGCAAGGCAGCAGACGCAGGCTACAAGATCATTATCGTGCTTGCCGGCCTACACAATAATCTGCGCTCCCAAACCCAGATAAGGCTGGAGGAAGGATTCCTGGGATACGAAACATTGGCAGATCGAGACTCCGGGAGTGTGTTGGGAGTTGGCGAGATAGATAGTGATAAGGATATCCATCCCAACTGTGCGACCAACCGCTCCAACAAGGGCGATTTTAGCACAAGGATTGCCCGGCATTTAGCGGTATCTCCCGAAGAACGTCCCTGGCTTTTCGTTGTAAAGAAGAATAAAACCGTTCTTCGGGAGCTGCTGAAGTGGATTCAGAACCATGCGGCCGACACAAATCTTCTGAGCGCCGACGGACAGGCAACTACCGGCGATGGTCTGCCTAGGGTCAAAAAGATTGTTACCAAACTACCGCTGTTGATTATTGATGACGAGGCAGATCATGCATCTGTGGATACACAGGAACAGGTTTTTGATGCCGAGGGGAATCCTGATGACGAGCATTTGCCGACAACAATCAACAGACTTATCCGCAGAATCATGCATTCCTTCTCAAGAGCGGCTTATGTTGGTTACACCGCGACACCTTTCGCCAACATCTTTATCCACGAGCGAGGAGAGACCCGCGAGGAGGGTCCCGATCTGTTTCCTTCTTCCTTCATCATTAACCTTGCGGCCCCATCGAATTATGTCGGCCCTGCCAAGGTCTTCGGATTGCTGTCCCAGGAGGGCCGCTCGGGTGGCCTGCCTCTTGTTCGCCAAATCGACGACTGCGCGAGCGATGATGGCCACAACGGGTGGATGCCGCAAAAGCACAAGAACGGTCATACACCGCTCCATAATGGAGCCGACGCCCTGCCGCCCTCGCTTGTCAAGGCCATAGACGCCTTTCTGCTGGCCTGCGCGGCCCGTCATGTGCGTGGCCAAGGGAATGAACATTGTTCAATGCTCGTGCATGTCACACGCTTCAACACTGTCCAGAAGGATGTTCACAGACAGATCGGAGATCACGTCCATCATCTGCGCCAGAGAATTCTCCGTCATATTGACGACGAGCAGCCCCTCGAACGGCTGAAGGCCCTCTGGGAGAAAGATTTCATACCAACAGGCCAAGCTATCCGCATAGCCCAGCCCGACCAGGCGTCGCCCCGTGATCTGGAATGGGGCGAGATTTTGCCTGCGCTCTCCGACACTATCACCGATATCGAGATCAGGATGATCAATGGCACAGCCAAGGATGTCCTGAACTACGCAGAGCACGAGGGCACGGGTCTCAAAGTCATTGCCATTGGTGGAGACAAGCTTGCCCGAGGACTTACCCTGGAAGGTCTTTGTATCAGCTACTTTCTGCGAGCATCGAAGATGTATGACACGTTGATGCAGATGGGGCGCTGGTTTGGATACCGGCAGGGCTACCTCGACCTGTGCCGCCTTTATACCACCGCTGAACTTTACAGATGGTTCGGACACATTACCGACGCTGCCGAGGAGCTGCGGGAGGAGTTCGATCTGATGGCTGCCAGTGGTGCCACACCACGGGAGTACGGACTCAAGGTGCAGTCTCATCCTGTGCTGATGGTGACGTCACGCTTGAAGATGCGAGCGGCAAAAGATTTGTGGCTTTCTTTTAGTGGACAACTTCTTGAAACGGTCGTTTTCCATAAGTACACAAGTATTCTGGAAGGAAATCATACGGCGGCTGTACGGTTGATCGAAGCGATGGGACAGCCCACAGAAATCAACCCTTCGCGCTCCACACCAAAAGGCGAGCAGACTTGGAAAGGCTTCCTTTGGCGCGATGCCTTGCCAATTGAGGTCGTCGACTTCCTGGGTGCCTACGTGACACACCCTGAATCCTACAAGGTAAAGAGCACCCTTATTGCAGAATTCATCCAATCAATGAATGAGGTTGGTGAGCTCACTCGCTGGACGGTCGCCCTGGTTGGTGGGGGTGATGGGAGCTACTACGAGCTGACAACAGGAATAGGGGTCAAAATGCTAAAGCGATCGAACAATGGACTCAGGGATGACCGGTATTCAATTGGCAGGCTCCTATCACCGCGGGACGAGTCTATAGACATTGATAGCGCGACTTGGATGGCTGCCTTAGAGAAAACCCGCAGTGTATGGAAGCCTGATCCTGCCAGACTTCGCGATGGAAATCCTCAGGAGCCACCAGATGTGCCAAGCGGGCCAGCGATTCGCGAGATACGGGGATCTGGTGCGCAAAACATTGAGCCATCGCGAGATCGAGGGCTTCTCCTTCTATACGTCCTTGATCCTGACCTCTCAGGAGCAAATCTTCCAGAGAACGCACCACCGATAATTGCTTTCGCGGTTAGTTTTCCGGGCAGCAGTGCGGCAAAAAAGGTTCTATACAAGGTCAACAGCGTGGAATGGCGTCAGTGGGAGCAGGACTATGGTCCTTCAGAATAAGGAGGAAGAACTGCTCGCAGCTTGGCGCGCCCTAGCCGGAAATTTAGTCACGGAAGGATGGCGCACTATTCCAATCGCGTACGGCGGTCCCCGCCGGCTGCTTGCTGGTCGACATTTCCCTGGCAACGAGGAAGCCCTGCTTGTGGGATTCGCCTCTGTCCGTCTACCACCGAATGAACAACTCCCCCAGGGTCAGGGGTTCATCGTGTCTAGGGCCACCCTCGACGAGGACGGTGCAGACCGCATCTGGATCTCGCTCCGTAGACAGAGTGCCGGTAGCCTCGACCTCTTCACCATGATGGCTGAAGACGTGGTGTCTATCCTGGAAAGGTTTAGTAATGCTGACGAAGAGCGACTCTTTCACCTCTTCCTTGCAAGAATCAAAGCTTGGCAGGACTTCATGCGCCGGGGCGGGGACTGCGTCCTTGGCCCTGAGATGGAGGTGGGGCTCTTCGGTGAACTTGAAATCCTGCGTGATATCATCTCTGTCGGCCTACCTGCGCCTGTCGCTGTCGAGGCATGGCAGGGCCCACTGGACGGAATTCAGGACTTTATGCTGGGGGCTGGGGCAATCGAGGTCAAAAGCACGGCGTCTCCGAGCGGGTTCCCCGCAACCGTCGGCTCTCTTGATCAACTGGATGATTCGTTGACGCGACCGATTTTTCTTGCTGGTGTCCGACTCGCAATTGCTGCATCGGGTAGAACTCTTCCGGAGCAGGTTGGCGAACTGCGCAATCTGATGCGTGAGGAGTTCACCGCGCTAGGAATTCTGGATAGCCGTCTCCTTCACGCAGGCTTCCTGGACGCGGCCGCCGAACGTTACACTCGCCGCTTTTTGCGGGCAGGGAGTAAGACATTCCAACTTTCCGACGGCTTTCCTCGTCTGACGAGGGCAAACGTCGCCATTGAAATCAGACGGGCGCGTTACGAAATTGATCTTGACCTGATATCCACCGTGGATGTGGGGATTGAACATGCACTTAGAGAACTCGGGGTGATTCACTAATGGAATTAGAGGAATTTTTGCACCAGACTCAGGCTGAGGTGCGGACTGAGATCGGTGAACGCCTGAGCGCCTCGGGGGAGGCCTATCCTTATCCTGAATCCGTCTTTGCCGAAATCGTTATGCAGCACATGTCCGAGATCGGCATGACCTTCGAGCCAGAAGTGTGCCACTACTCTGCCAAGATCGGGAATGCCAACCTGCACCTAAGTGGTTTCTCCGTTTCCGATGAGGCCGACCAGCTTGACCTGTTCGTGAGCCTTTACAATGGCACAGATAAGATCGTTCCGATCCCCGACTCGGAGACCAAAACGGCTGCCGAACAATGCCTACGCTTTCTGGGAAAGTGCGCCGAGGGCAAGCTTGCGAGAACGATGGACGAATCCAACGATGCCTACGCCCTCGCGATGACTATACAGGGCTGCTATACCGACCTTGATCAGATCAGAATCTACGTTCTCACTGACAGGCAGGCAAAGGCCAAGAACTTCAAGGCACGCATGGTAAACGGAAAGACTGTCATGCTTGAGGTTATGGACATTGAGCGTCTCCACCGTCACTGGTCCGAGGGGAAGCCACGAGACGAGATCGTGGTGAATTTTGATGATGTTTCCGGCGGAGCATTGCCCTGCGTTTATGTCCCTGGCGAAATGACCGACTACGATTACGCTCTTACTGCCATTCCCGGAGAGGCTCTGCGCTTCGTCTACGAGAAATATGGTGCGCGCCTGCTGGAAGCGAATGTCCGTTCGTTTCTGAGCACAACAGGTAAGGTTAACAAGGGAATCCGTGACACACTTAAGGACGATCCAGAGCGTTTCATGGCCTACAACAATGGGATCGTCGTCGTTGCCGACGAGGTGCGCCTCGGCCGAACCGCCGATGGCGGTCCTGGTATCCTATGGCTCAAGGGCATGCAGATTGTGAACGGTGGGCAGACGACTGCTTCCATTTATTTTATCAAAAAAAGGATGCCGGAAATTGACCTACGGCATGTGCGGGTGCCTGCCAAGGTCATTATCTTGCGCTCGCATGACGCCGTGGCCGAGGAGTCCCTTATCTCCGAGATATCCAGGTTCGCCAATAGCCAGAATTCGGTTAAGCAGTCCGATCTGTCCGCCAACAAACCTTTCCACGTTGAGGTTGAGAAGCTTGCACTCTCTACCTATTGCCCCGATGGAATCGGTCGCTGGTTCTATGAGCGTGCCGCTGGCAGTTATAAGACAATGTTGACCCGTGAGGGGACTACACCTACGCGTCTAAGATACCTCAAGGAGGTCGTGACTCCACTTTCGCGGAAGATTACCAAGACCGACCTGGCGAAATACCTCAACACATGGGACCGTAAACCTGACATAGTCAGCCTTGGTGCGCAAAAAAATTTCGAGCGTCTCATGGACGGACTCAGGGAAATAGATGGGCAGCAGTCTGCTCTGCTACCAGATGTTATGGCATACAAGGCCATGATCGCCAAGGCCATCATCTTCAAGAAGACTCATTCGCTGGTCCGGCCAATGTTCCCAGCCTTTCAGGGAAATGTAGGTACCTACCTTGTCTCTCTGCTCTCCGAACGTCTTGGGGGCAGGATCGATCTAGAGAAGATCTGGGCACGACAGGATATTTCTGTCGCCCTCCGACAGCAGTTACAGACCTGGGCCGTCGAGGTCAACGAGGTGCTACACCGTTCATCCAGCGGGAAGATGATCTCTGAATGGGCCAAGAAGTCCGAGTGCTGGGATGCTGTCCGCTCGGCCTCCTATTCGCCCATTGGCGAGGGTATTCCTGAAGTGCGCTGATACAGGTGGAGAGGGGCAGCCAAGATGGTGGACATCGTCAATCCGGAAAATCGTAGCAGGATGATGGCCGGTGTGCGGGGAAAAGACACCAAACCCGAGATGATCGTTCGCCGAGCTCTTTTCGCCGAAGGAATGCGCTTCAGGCTGCATCGCAGGGATCTTCCAGGCACTCCAGATGTCGTACTGCCAAGCAGCAGGGTGGTGGTCTTTATTCATGGCTGCTTCTGGCACCGGCACTCGGAATGTCGGTTGGCCAAGTTGCCGACATCCAATGCCGCTTTCTGGCGCAATAAACTAGACGTGAACGTCGAACGTGACCATAGGGCTGTCGAGGCACTGGTCTCTGCTGGCTGGAGAGTCTTGATCATATGGGAATGCGCCACCCGAGATAAGTCCATAGCGCCAACTCTAGGAATGCTTGCGCGTAAATGGATAGAAGGCAGCATGACGTTTGGCGAAATACCCATCTCCTCGCCTGCACACCTGTCGGCATTTACGCGATTAAATACGTCTTAACCACATTCTAACCTTATCTAAATGACCAAATTGTTCTTTTAGCTTTACCGCAATATCTACTGCCGAAATAACTACTACCGGATGTTCATCCTGAACCAACTCACGATATGCCTGGGAATCAAGATAGGAAGTGGTTACTAGAATGCCAAACTGGCGATACCTGAGACGTGAAATAAGTCGAGACAAAGATTTTATTCCGACTGATGAACCCATGGCATAGCACTTGGCTTCCATGGCAAACTCAACATCAATAGCACCGGCGCCATGTCCAATACGATAAGTTCCAATGGCATCACGGCCTCCGTCACGCCATGGCCGTGTAATTTCATAACTATGTATATTAGGCATGAATAATATAGCAATTTCCATTGCACACCTTTCAAACGCGTAAGGATTTTCCTTGTAAGAATTGTAAATAAGATTTATATAAGACTTAAGATCGTCGGTTTGAGGTAGTTGTTGGGATTTTTGTCGGACAATCTTGGTTGGTTGCGACCGGAGGGGCGAGTATTTCCTTCCCCTCACCCACTCCAGCCACCGTTTTGGAGCATGAGGTGAGTCAATGGCATTATCTGCCTGAATGTCCTTGATCCAGGCTCGCGATACCACAGGGACATCAATGACAGTAAAAATCGCCTTGTAATTTTGAAATCGAACCCCTTCTTCAGACGTTCGCCACACCGCCACCAAGTCATCATCACCTCCAAACCCGGCTGCCCCTGGAACAGCAAGCCCCAGAAAACGCACGTCTCTGTAAGTTCCAGTGTTGCCAAATAGGAAAATCGGAGGAAAATGTGAGCTTACACTATGGTTATGTGCCTCATCAAAAATATTGCGAAGCATAATGTTTCCTTGTCTGGAAGTTTGGTGAAGATCTCCTGGGCTTCTATTATCTCCATAGTATATAAAAATGCCATCTTCATGATTCAGGCTGTCGGGCCAGTTAACATCTGCGAAGCTGGTTTTCAAGGCCAGAAGCTTGAGCGTTGTAATTTCAGGCCTTCGACCTAGATGACGAAATCCTGCACCATTATCGACACCCAGTAATTTAGGTAATGGATCATCTGATGCATTACCATTGCGTGAACCACCGTACACTTCGTCAACACTCAGATCTACAATATTCAGCTCATTATCAATGCATGTGTAATACCGAATAATTAGGTACAATTATTGCTGTCCGATCCAGTTGAATATGGCGGACATCACGTCAGCGCAAACGCCATTCCCACAAAGCCTTACTTTTTCTCTGCGACTGCCATAAGGCAGCGTATGTTCATTTCTCCCACCCATTGCCTTAACAAGCTCATCGGGTTGAAGCATTCGCAAATATGGTTCACCTGCGCGCCATGTGACCAGCCCGAATCGATCAACGGTGGTTACAGTTCGCAAGGGCGCGTCAAGAGTCTGCCACCCCCCAGCGTAATCTGAGCCGTAATAGACGATGATGAATGGAACATTACGCCCCAAATGATTTATAGCACGCTCAGCTCTTTCAATGGTCGCGGATGCTCTCCCGTGCTTGTACAGAAGGCCAGAATGATAGATCGCTCCCCAGTCGATAACATCCCGGGCGCTCATATTAGGACCATTATCAATCATCAGGAGGTCTTCTTTGGTAACCACTGAACCCTCTCGGTCACAAACAAGAAACATTCGCTTCCGCGCCTGTGCGGAACCAAACTCGGCTGAGTTCAGGTAAAGATCACTGACTATATATCCATGACTTTCAATGGTTCTGACCAATTCATTGTGTCTCGTCCATTTTTTCATGCGGTTTACATTTTCCACGATAACCCATCTAGGCTGCATCGATTCAATCCATGGAACAATTCCCATTGCAGTCTCTCGACTACGCTCGGAAACTGGCTTTGAGCCTCGTGCAATTGAATGGGACGTACACTCAGGGGAAGTCAGAAGGACATCTGGCCTATACAGTTGTCCTAAGGCACCAACATCTACATTCTCAATATATTCGGTAATCACGTCCGCATCAGGAAAATTGGACTTATAGGTTTTTGTGGCCAAGGCCCAGGAATCCAGGCCAAGCAAGGGAATACCACCACCGCGCACAGCACCTCTGGCACCGAAGCCGCCACCGCAGAACAAATCAACAAAGGTTGGCATGTTTATGATTGTCCGTCCGTAAGTGTTGCCAGGTTACCAGGTTTGTCTGCGCATGTCACATACACGCCTCAATGTCCCCTTGGCTCGGAGACCACTCCAGCACGGTGCTGCTGCCACATTACACAATCCAGCTGTCACGGGCCGGCAATATGGCGCCGCCGAAGGGCGGCGTAATGACGCCATTTCAAAGTACCTGAAATGGGATCTTGAACGGTGTTAAGAATGGGTGTTTTTGGCTCCTTTCGCAATGGTGTTTTTGTGGGCTGCCGGGAGCGGTCTGGGGGCGCGGTAACTCTCGCCATCCAGGATGAGTCGATAGGTGCCGTGCCGTAGCCGATCCATGTGGCTACCCCGAGCACGCGGTTGGCCGGGAAGATGTTTCCCCCCACTCGGCGAAGTCGAGATTGCTGGTCAGCATGGTGGAGACCCGCTCGTAGCGTTCGGCGATCAGATCGTGGAAATTGTAAAACAGCGTGCAAAAGTGAGCAGGAATCCGGGGGAAACAGCGTCCAAAATTGACCACCCCTGGTTGTGCCACACTCCGTCGTTTAGGCGGAGGTCATCCTGGAGTGCTTTGCATGGAAACCATCGGCAAGATTCGCCGTCGACATCAGGTGGGCGGGGAGAGCATTAGCGCTATCGCCCGCTCTTTAAATCTCTCGCGTAATACGGTCAAGAAGTACCTTGGCATGCTGGCCGAACCGGCCTATCGGCGATCCGCCCAACCCAAACCGCAACTCGGGCCTTTCTCAACCATGCTTGAGCAATGGCTGGCTTTTGATGCCACCTTACCCAAAGCCCGGCGGCGCAGCGCCCAGCGTTTGTTCGAGGGCTTGCAGGCCGAGGGCTATCACGGAGCCTATGACAGCGTTCAGCGCCATGTGAAGACATGGAAGGCAGCGTCATCGGGGCGTGGCACGGTCACGCAAGCCTTCGTGCCCCTGTCCTTTGCAGCCGGCGAGGTCGGCCAGTTCGACTGGAGTTACGAGCATGTGGTACTGGGCGGTGTGACGCAGACGATCAAGTTGGCGCACTTTCGGCTGGCCCACAGCCGGGCAATGTTCGTGGTCGCCTATCCCCGTGAGACGCAGGAGATGGTATTGGATGCCCATGATCGGGCATTCGCCTTCTTCGGCGGTGTGCCGCAGAAGATGGTCTACGACAACCTCAAGACGGTGGTCGATGCGGTGTTCAGCGGCAAGGAACGCCAGTTCAACCGACGTTTTCTGGCGCTGGCTAATCACTACCTGTTCGAGCCGGTGGCCTGTACGCCTGCCTCGGGCTGGGAGAAAGGGCAGGTCGAGAATCAGGTGGGCAATATCCGGGAGTGGTTATTCACCCCGACGCCCCATTCTGCTGACTTTGCTGAACTCAATGTTTGGCTTGAGCGTCGCTGCCGGGAACTGGCCGAACGAATGCATCCGAACAAGCTCTGCCGCATTACCGAGGCTTGGGCAGCGGAGCAACCGGCACTGCGGCCGGTCACGATGCCGTTCGACGGTTATGTCGAACAACCGCAGCGGGTGTCCAGTACCTGTCTCATCTCGGTCGACCGTAACCGGTACAGCGTGCCAGCCGCCTGGGCGGGTAAAGTGATTTCAGTGCGTATCAGCGCCACCCATGTGCGGATCGTGGCCGAGGGGAACGCAATTGCTGAACATGAACGTCTGTTCGGGCGGGATCAACTGGTCTGCCAGCCCTGGCACTATGTGCCGATCCTCGAAACCAAGCCCGGGGCACTGAGGCATGGTCAGCCCTTCATCGAATGGCAGCTCCCTTTGGCTATTGAGCGGGTGCGCACCTTTCTGCTCAAGCAGCCCAAGGGCGACCGGGCCTTCGCTGATCTGTTGCTGGCCGCCCGCAGTAGCGGGCTCGAAGCGCTGGATGTGGCGTGCCAGTTGGCCTCGGAGCATGGGCAACCCCATGGCTCGGTGGTGCTCAATGAGTTACGCCGTCTGACCGAGCCGGAACGAAGCCCTGCGATGGCGGTGCCTGCCGTCCTGATCCTGCGTAATGAGCCAGTCGCCAACTGCGGGCGCTACGATAGCTTGTTGGGAGGATGCCATGTCTGAGTCCAACCACCTGAACCGCCTGCGCGGCTTGAAGTTGTACGGCATGGCCGAGGCTTGGCGGGAATTGCAGGCGGAGTCGCCCAGGCACCCCATCCCGCCCGAAGGCATCCTGATGCGCCTGCTGGATGCCGAACAGGCCGACCGTCAAGCACGTAGCCTGGCCTATCAGCTCAAGGCCGCACGCTTTCCCGTACACCGGGATCTCGGTGGTTTCAATTGGCAGGAAGGTCCGCTAGAGCAGGCTCGGATCGAACAGCTCGCCCAAGGCGGCTACCTCGACACTGCCCACAACCTGATCCTGGTCGGCGGCACGGGTACCGGTAAAACCCATCTCGCCACAGCCCTCGGTGTCGCTGCCGTGCAGCAGGGCAAGCGCGTGCGCTTCTACAACGCCGTGGATCTGGTCAATCTACTGGATAAGGAAAAGCAACTGGCCAAGACCGGGCATCTGGCCCGCCAACTCACCCTGATGGACGCGGTCATCTTGGATGAACTCGGCTATTTGCCTTTCCCCGAATCTGGCGGCGCCTTGCTTTTCCACCTTATCAGCCAGCTCTACGAGAAAACCTCGCTGATTGTCACCACAAACCTGAGCTTCGGCGAATGGGTCAACGTGTTCGGCGACGCAAAAATGACCACTGCCCTGCTTGATCGCGTCACCCATCACTGCGACATCCTTGAGACCGGAAACGACTCCTACCGCTTCAAACAGCGCAAAAATTCAGCCTAAACCCTGGTCAAAATTGGACGCTGTTAGGTGGTCAATTTTCGACGCTGATTGACACTCTATGGGGCAGCGAAGACGAAAAACCCGGAACGCTGGTCAGGCGGCACACGCAATTGGACGCCGATCGGTGCGGTCGATCTGAACCCGCAGCGACAGGATAAAAAGGCTGCTTAAAAATGGGAGACGGTATCCTACCTTGACAGACGCCGCCCGCCATTCGGCGAGAGAAACCGCTTCTGCGGATCGAGCCAGGGTCAATAGACCGCCGGTCCCGTTGAGACCGGGGCAGGGCTGCGCCAACCCGGCCACCATCCCAAAGGAGCGGGCTTCTTCCCAGAAATCTGGCTCGGCCGCAAAAATCTCATTGGATCAGATGACGGTAGATGGGGTGCACCTGGCGCGTTGTATGGTTGGGTCGACGCAAAGGTATCCCTTTGCCGGGTAGACTTTCTGCCAATCAGCCGGATAATTGTTGAACACTGCAGTCTTCGGGCGGGTGAGTGGTAACGGCACGCACAAACCGTACGCGCAAAAATCGAATTCCATTGTGTGCGCGAGCGACGTAAGCATATTGAATACCTGGTGCTCACAGGTGGTGGACTGTACTACCTGCAGCAAATCTTCTTTCCAGGATCCATATGCTGTCTCCATTCCGATAGCCTCTGGTAGCAACGGATTGTAGCCGAATTGACCATTCGGCCTGCGAAAGTTGACATTATCACACTAATGGTAGTTCAGATAACCTCTGGTTTTACCTTGTTGGGGAACTATGATGGACTGCTACGGAAAAACAGTAATGCACCCGCATGCATGGGGAGCCAGGATGCTATCACAAGACGGCTATATCCGGATAACGCCGGAGGAGATGGTGGGTACCCCGCTTATTCACCTGATTTCCGGTCTGGACCAAGAGGAAGACAAAGACCACTCCTTGGGAGCAACCCGGACGTGCATTGCCGGATACACCGAATGGGTTAGCGATCAGCCTCCAGTGATCACGGTGGGATGGGACTGGCGGCTAGACAGCGAGTCCGGGGATCTGCGCTACCTGCGGACGAGCGCGCCACGGAGCAACATCATGTTCGTGGATGACCAGCATGTCGATCTGGGTCCAGCCAGAACCGAGGCTATTCTGGAGAAGATCATCAATGCGTTGGGCTGGCAGAGGGTGGTTCACTGCATCATAGCTCAGAGATACCAATGATCCGCCAACCTGACAGATTTGCCAGTATTGCGAGAATTCGAGTACTGCTAATTTAGCCCCCGACAGAGTTTGTTTGATGGGGGTGTCATGCGGCTGGTATCTGGAGCAGCAGAAGGCTTGGCAGAAGGGCAATACGCGAGACTGGCGGAATATCGCCACCAGGTGTTTGTAGAATACCTGAGGTGGGAGGACCTTCGCGCAGAAAGTGGCAGAGAGGCAGATCAGTTCGACCGGTCGGATACAGTCTATGTCATGGCGGAAGACGATCATGCCAACATCATCGGCTGTGCCCGCCTTCTGCCCACCACCAAGCCGTATCTCCTCGGGGAGGTGTTTCCGCAACTGCTCAACGGGCTGCCGCCGCCTAACTCCCCAGATGTGTGGGAACTGTCCCGTTTTGCGGCAGTAGATGTCCACAAAAAAAGTGCAAGATCGGGGCAGTTCTCCTCGCCCGTCGCCAGAAAACTGCTGGAAGAATCTATTGGGTGTGCGGCCTCGCGTGGCGCTAAACGGTTGATCACGGTGTCACCCATAGGTGTTGAACGATTATTGTCCCGATCCGGAATAAATTCACATCGTGCTGGTCCACCCATGATCATAGACGGACATCCAATATTTGCCTGTTGGATTGAACTCAAAAACTAGAATTGGCATGCATTTCTACATGCTAAGAATGTCGACAAATACGGCGCGAGCGCATTGAGTATTATTTTATTGGCATTAATGGCTTTGGCTTATATGATACTAAATCTGTTTGTGATAACAGAAGCTGATTTAGCGCTTGCACCTAGTGAGGGAAGATCGCACGAAATTATTGTTAGTGATGTGTAATTTTTTCGTTTTCTTATATTATTTCTAACGGCTGCAATCGGCTTCTGTCATTTGCTTTGCCGTTTTATTCAGCATAGACAAGAAAACAATGCCTAACAATCCAGTCAACACATGCAAACTGGAAGAGTACGCGAACAGAACTTTTGTTTTATTGGCTTCATAATTAGGTTGTGATGAGAGGCTCTGATCGCAAGTCTCTTCGTCTTCTTTTATCGGCGATCAAACAGAGGAGGAAATGTTATGTGTAAGGAAACAAATCAATCCGTGGTTCCTGATTTTACCGTATCCGGTTTTGATGGGCCATCTTCTCAGTTAACAGTTGCACATGCACAGTTAAATGATTTAAAAGCATTAAAAATGTCTGTCTGTGTCGGTGCAAGTTACAATCCGTCTACAAACAAGATCTGCTTTAGCGTCCCAATTTATGGGGATATATGCATTACGTCTCCTATTTCTATCCCTGTAGGTGCGGAACTAAAAGTATGTGCCAGCACCTGTGGCGCGTTTATCCCTACCGGCTTAAAAGCCACTGTCTATCTTAACGGGTCGGCAATTTATACTGGAACAATAATTGGTTCTTGCTAATACCAATTAGGGTCTAACAAAATCATCCAGCGGACGCGCCAACGGCGCGAGCCGCTGATGGTTGGGGTGTGCGCCGAGTATGTACCGAATCCTGTTATGATAAACACTATCAGAGCATGAAATAAACCCGTAGCCCGTTATTCGAAGTGCCCTACGGGGAAAGTACACCTCCCAGTGCCGCCATTCTCCGGGGTGGAGATTATCACACCGACGATTGGGCACCTGTTAAATATGGCAGGCACCAATAAATTATAGGCCAATGATAAACTTTACCTGTTGCAAAGTCAGTAGTTATGCGTAAATAGAATGCCGTTGTATAACCTGTCCTCCGTTGGCGAGGTGTCAACGGTAATTCTCTACCAGAAGCATACCAAAAGGAATCTTATCTATGTCATCGCCAGTGCTTGAATCCAGTTCAGAGCAAATCAACGTCCTAATTGTCATTGATACAGACTACGTCACGGCACACTATCAAAAACCCAGCAAGGACCCCAATAACCCCACTGGTATTGATCACAATAGCCAGTTCATGATCTGCACTGACCCACGTGGCGGAATCGTAAATCAGGGTACCGCAGACCTGCAATTCACTGCTCTCCCAGGTGATCTTGTGTCCTTCGCGGGTGTGTCAATTTACGATAACTCTGACGATGCAGTTGTCGTCTATGGCATAAAATACTGGAAAGGCGATAGCGTATTCAACCAGTTTGTCCCCAATCTGGTGCGGCGCAATGGTGCAGCCCAGCCGGATACGAGCACTCCTAACGGACTACCGGTATTGAATGTTCCCCAGAATTTCACCAGTTTTGATTCCAAGGTGAAGCAGTCTGGTACCGAAAATTTCTACGTCCAGTTTGGTCTCTATCAGCTAGTGAACGGAGAAAGCCAGAATCTGTTCGGATATTTTTACTGGGATCCGAGCATCTGCGTCAAGTAAGTCTGCTACGCAACAAGCCCATCGCCATCTGGCGATGGGTTGATAGGATAACAGCTGTAAGAAAGGTTTATTCCCTGGCATTACGTAGATGGGCTGTCTAAAAAATCGCTTCGCTTTGACGCTCGGGCAAGCCACCTTTTGGCCCGTGCAGATAACGGATAAATATCGCCGAGTGGTAGCGAAGGAAAGGCATCTTTGAAATTAAACTTCTTCACGTTGTTAGCCTAACGGATCGGCCAAACTGCGCGCTAAAGCGCCGCACCAAAATCCCGAAAGAAATAAACAACGCGATGCGCTTTTGTGCGTTTCCTGGAGCCGATAGTTAGCCACCTTAGTCAACACATAGGCGAAATGAATAAACGTTCATTTGGTATTGGGGTAGTCGTCATAAGGCAGAAAATACCTTTCGATGAGATCCATGAAGAAACGATGTGTGCTATTAGGAGGCGCCAGTGTTTTCTTGGTGATTTCGATCACCGATAAATCAGCCACGTTTTCTCTGGATGCAGCTTCAGGCCGAACCTGACTAAGCGTTTTGTCACCGAGGACTCCCGGCGGGTTAGCCTACCACGAGTTTCATTCTCCCAGCACCCGTTTCTCGACAAGAAAGTCCACGAATACCCTCAGCTTGGGCAGCATGTACCGATTGCCGGGCCACAGAATCGAGAACTTGCCGCTCTCCGCGACGAATTCGTCGAGGACGAACACCAACGTGCCGGTGCCAATGGCCTCACGCACCGCGAAGTTGGGCAGGTAGGCGATTCCCAGACCAGCCATGGAGGCGGAGATCAGTGCTTCCACACTGTTGAATGTGTGGGTGCCCGGGACGGGAATG
>Ga0172379_10001177_pt1 | contig 54988 bp, 53 predicted proteins | sample GrowelOW334metaG_FD_119756 | JGI IMG/M metagenome (GOLD analysis project Ga0172379, IMG submission 119756) | Groundwater microbial communities from an aquifer near a municipal landfill in Southern Ontario, Canada - Groundwater well OW334 metaG | ecosystem: Environmental > Aquatic > Deep... | reverse complement strand
TCGCGCCGCTTGGAAGCGAGCTCCCGCTTGGGCAGGGAATACACATCGTGGTGCTTGCGCAGCACTTCCAGCCTGGCTTTGACCTCGGCCAGTTCCCGGTGGCTGACAGCAGTGCCCTTGCCGGCATCAACCCTTTCGGCGGTATTCTTTCCAGCGCCCTCGGAGCCGTCTTTTTTTTCAGCTTCTCTTTTTGTGCCCGCGCTTTGCAATTCCGCAAGACGCCGCCTCAGGAACTGGATTTCGTCTATGCGGTCCCGTGGCACATCGAAGAAGAGTTCCCCTTCCGTCGGGGGATACAGGCCGATAAGGGTCCGTCCTGCGGTAGTCTTGCCGCAACCGGATTCGCCCACCAAACCGAGGGTGGCGCCGCGCCGCACGTTGAAGCTTATATCATCGACGGCCTTTACCCAGGCGACCGTTCGTTTGAAAAGACCCGCGCGGACGGGAAAGTATTTTTTGAGGCCCGCGACCTCCAGCAGGTTTTCGTTACGTTCGTCCATCAGCTTTTTCCTTTGTAGAGTACGCAACGTACCTGGTGGCCAGCCTCGTTCTCGACCAAGTCCGGAAGGCGTTCCAGACATTGGGGGCTAACCTGTGGGCAGCGGTTTGCGAAAAAGCAACCCTTGGGAAGGTTGATCAGATTGGGCACCCGGCCTTTGATGGCATGCAGTTTCTTTTCGGTATTTCCCAAAACAGGAATCGAATCCAGAAGCCCCTGCGTATAGGGGTGCAAGGGGTTGGAGAAGATGCGGCGCACGTCGCAGCGCTCGACTATCACACCCGCGTACATCACCGCCACCTCGTCCACCGTCTCGGCGATGACCGAAAGATCGTGGGTTATGAGGATCATGGACATGTGGTAGCGCTGTTGCATGTCCTTCATCAGTTCCAGTATTTGGGCTTGTATGGTAACATCCAGGGCGGTGGTGGGCTCGTCGGCTATGATGAGTTTGGGGTCGCAGGCCAAGGCCATGGCTATCATGACCCGCTGGCGCATGCCGCCGGACAACTCGTGGGGATACTGCTCGGCACGTTTAGCCGGTTCGGGGATGCCCACCACGTCGAGCATCTGTACAACCTTTTCGCGCCTGGCCTTCCTGTCCAGGTTTGTATGAATGGCGAGGCCTTCCCCAATCTGCCAACCCACGGTGAACACAGGGTTCAGGGCAGTCATGGGCTCCTGGAAGATCATGGCGATTTCCTTGCCTCGGACCCGGGCCCGTTCTTCCCCGGAAAGGCTCAGCAGGTCACGGCCACGATACAGGATTTCGCCGCCCAGGATTTTCCCTGGAGGGGTTGCCACCAAGCCCATAATAGCCAGGCTGGTTACGGACTTGCCGCAACCGGACTCCCCGACTATGCCCAGGGTTCCCCCGCGCTTGACGGAAAATGATACGTCGTTGACGGCTTTTACGACACCCTCTTCGACGAAGAAATAGGTTTTCAGGTTGCGGACATCCAGCAGGACTCCGTTTTCATCCACCTCGGTAAAATCGTTTCCTTTGGTGGAAGGCTTATTCTGCATTTCGACGCTCCTATCGCGGAATCACCTTCACATGTTCCGGAGTTTCGGATCCAGGGCGTCGCGCAAGGCGTCACCGAATATGTTCAGGCATACGAGAAAGACGAACATGAAAAGGGTGGGTCCGGCAAGGTTCTGCCAATTACCGTTGATCACCTCGTTCCTGGAATTGTCTATCATTACGCCCCAGGTAGGTACACCAACCATGGAAAGCCCGATGTAGGCCAGGAAAACCTCGCTCTTTATCACCGAAATGAAGTAGAGCACGAACTGGATGATGACGAAGTGAAAAACGTTGGGCAGGATGTGCTTGAAAATGATGCGTGAACTGTTCGCCCCCAAGGCACGGGCGGCGAGGACATATTCAAACTCCCTGGCCTGTATGAAGGTGCCCCGGATGACACGGGATAGACCTACCCAGCCGGTTATGGCGAACGCGAAGGCGATGGTGAAGAAGTCCTTACCCATCATCTGGATAAGGCTCATGATGATGAGGATGCCGGGAATGGCGATGATGACGCTCATCACGTACTGGGAAAGCTCGTCGAACCAACCGCCGAAATAGCCGGAAAGAGAGCCCACGATGACCGCGATCGGAACCATCAGCAGGCCCGATACGAAGCCCAGGAAAAGACTCACCTTGGTACCCATAAGCACCCGGGCCAAAATGTCGCGCCCCAGATTATCGGTTCCAAGGATATGGCCGGGACTTCCAAAGGGAAGGTAGCGGTTTGCCATCGTCCCGTCGTTGAATTGCAAAGCCCTATCGTGCAAGCCAAAGATGTTGAAGTTGGAAAGGATCGCGATGAGGATAAAAAACATGATGACTACAAAACAGAACAGGGCCAGGTGGTTGCGGGCCAGACGTATCGCGGCCAGATGGAAAGGGCTTTTTCCCGTATATTTAGCCGTCCGGGCGGCGGATTCTTCTTCATCCTCCTGTAGAAACAGGCGGATCTGGGCATCGTTCAAGGCCATCGGCTGCTCCTAACTCAAACGCACGCGAGGATCTACGACCGCGTAGAGCAAGTCGGTGATCAGGTTGAATACCACGAAGAAAATCGTGAACACGACGACCGACGCCTTGAGCACGGGAAGATCGTAGGTAAAGATCGAGCTCACCATAAGGTCGCCTATGCCGGGTATGGAAAAGAAGCGTTCCAGCAGGATAGACCCGGTGAGCAGGAAGGGAATGGAAATGACAACATAGGTGAGGATGGGGATCATGGCGTTCTTGAAAACGTGCTTGAACATGATGTCCCGCTCGCTCACCCCTTTTGCACGGGCGGTACGCACATAATCCTTGTGGACTTCTTCCAGAAGCGCGGTCCTGAAAAAGCGTATATCGTAGCCAATCGAGACGGCCACCCAGAGGATCCAGGGCAATAGCAGGTAGCGTATCTGGCCGGCTCCTCGGGTCCACCCGGAAATGGGAAAAAGTTTCAATTGATAGGCAAGTATGGTTTGGCCCAGGATGATGAGCACCAGCATGGCTATGGACATGCCCAGGACCGAAAAAACGGTGAGCAATTTATCTATGGGTCCCCCGCGGTAATACGCGCAGAGGGCTGAAAGTATCAACGATATGATTATCTCGAAAGCGAAGGCGGGAAAGGTGAGTTTGGCCGAATTCGGCACATATTTGGCGATGAGGTACGAAATCTTCTGGTTGGTCGACTCGGACTTGCCAAAGTCCAGGGTCACCATCTGCTTTACGAGGTCCAGATACTGCAGGGGAAGAGGTTTGTCCAGGCCGTATTTGTGACGGTAGAATTCTATCTGCTCCACACTCCTACCCTTGGGCGGCAGCATATTATACAGAAACCTTTTTTGTCCGCCGATCAGGTTGAAGAGGAAAAAGAAGACGAAGGCCACGCCGAACAGGATTGGCACCAGGTTAAGGAACCTTCGGACTACATAATGAATCATGGGGAGCTCCGCGCGGCGGGATTGGAAAACAGCCAGAAGCGAGGACACCACCGGTTAAACCCGAGACGTCCACGCCCCATGGCATTTTTCCTTGAACTTACTTGCCGGCCTTTTCAGCCTTTATTTTCAGATCGATATCGATGTACTTGGAATAGCCCGCTCCGATATCCCGGAAGAAGCGATTCTTCACCCAGGGATTCACCAGGCCGTAACTCAGGCGATGGCGTTCGACGAGCATGGGCGCGTCCTCCACAACCATCCTGGCCAGTTCCGCGTACTGCTTGTCCCGGGCGGCACCGGGCTGCATCGCTGTGGCGACCTGGAACTTCTTGTCAAAGTCGGGGTTGCTGTAATTCGAGCTGCTTGGTCCGGGAGCGGCGTTGGGTCCGTAGTACAATTGCAGGAAGTTCTGGCCGTCGGGATAGTCGGCGCCCCAGCCCATGCCGCCGAATTGGGCCTGGTGCTCGTCCACCTTGCTGACGAAAGTTGGCCAATCCTGCAGGTTCAGCTCCATCTTGATGCCCACGTCGTTCAGGTACTTCATGCGGAACTCGCCTGCTTCGCGGTCGAGGGTTTCCGAACCGCTTGCCTCATAGGTAAGAGTCAGCTGGTTGCCGTCGGGGCCGATAGCCTTGCCGTCCACGTACTTGTAACCCACTTCCTGGATAAGCTTTTTGGCTTTGGCAGGATCGTAGGTCTGGTAGGGGTTCTTGTAAGCGGGATCGAAACCGCCCAAGCCCGGCGGGATGATGGTCTGGGCGGGAACCGCGCGGCCGTTGTCAAAAATCTCGATATACTTGGCCACATCGTAGGAAAGCCAGACAGCCTGGCGGAGTTTCTTGCCATTCGGATTGGAAGCGCCCCAGACTGGATCTTCCATGTTGAAGAACCAGTAGGTGATGTCCAAGCTCGAATTGATGTCGAGGGTAACGCCCTTGGCCACCATTTCGGGGGTTAGTTTATTGTTCTGGATGGCGGAAGCGAAATTATCCTTCGGAGGAGCCATGAAATCGACTTCGCCGTTCATGAACTTGAGCCAGCGCGGATTCGATTCGGTGATGATGTGATACACCACGGTGTCCACAAAGGGAAGCTTCTGCCCGGCGGCCCTATCCAGGCCAAGAGACTTGGCCTTGGGGCCAATCTGATCGGCCGCAGGGTAGGTACCGCCGCGCCAGGTGGGGTTCTTCTTGAGCACGTACTGGGAACCGACAATTGATTCATTCTCGTCCAGGTAATAGGCTCCCGTACCGACCATGGAATTGGTCCATTCGTCGCCAAAAGCGTCCTGGAATTCTTTCGCCACCGGATAGGTGAAGGGCATGGCGAAGGTGTACAGGATCTGGGGATAGATCTTGGTGAGCTTGACGACGAGGGTAAAGTCGTCGGGGGTCTGCAAGCCTTCCACATTGGCGCTGTAGTCGGCTTTGCCCGCGGCTTTGGCAGCCTCACTCCAATCGTCCAACCCCGCTATGAAGCCTTCGAACAGCCACCAGCCGTTCGATTTTACATTGGGATCGGCAAGGCGCTTGATCGTATAGGCAAAATCTTTCGAGGTTACCACGCGGCCCTTCTTGTCCTTGAAGACCTTGCCGCTGGGATCATAGAATGCCGCGTCGTTGCGGAGCTTGAAGGTATAGGTAAGCCCATCGGCAGAGACGGTGGGGAGATTGGTCGCAATGAGGGGCTCGAGTTCGTAGTTATCCGCCAGGTACTTGTACTGGAGCAGACCTTCCATCACATCCCCCGCGAGGGTGGAAGTATACAAATCCGAAAGGTTGGCAGGGTCGAAGGGACGGACCTTGGCCGGCAGATACCGGTTGTAAACTTTCCCCTCCTCGGCTTGCTGGCCGGCTGCGAACACGAGTCCACCCATGACCAACATCAATGAAACCGTCAATACACCAATCTTGCCTGTTTTCATTCTGAATCCTTCCATGTTGAATCCTCCTTGGTACATTTTTTCAAGGGACAAATAATCCTATTCCATGCTGCATAGGAAAGCAAGTAATACAGGAAGAAATATTCCAATCCCTGAATATATCCTTTTTATGGATTATACTTCAGGAAACGCAAAAGCGATAAATTGAGGTGCGGGGAGGTCGTGATGAAGGTTAAGGAAAAAGAGCAATTGCTGCATGAGTATGAGCATGCACTTGAAGGGATCGAGGGCGCCATGAAGAGTGTTCCCAAGGAAGCTCTCGATTACATCCCGGCCATCGAGAGCGCGTGGTCCATAAATGAACATTTGGTGCACGTTTTTGACGCAGACGCCGTCTGCTGGTACCGGCTCCGGGTAGCCATCGCCGAACCTGGCACAACGATTCCGGTGTGGGACCAGGAGCTTTGGCGGTCAAAATTGGCCTATTCCACCTTTGACGGTTCCACATGCCTGGAAGAAGCCGCGCGGTTGCGCCAGTTTCTGGCAGACACCTACCGGAAACTCCTGGATACCGACTGGAGTGGCTATTTTGTCCAGCATCCCCAGCGAGGACGCCTGGACGCTGTTGGCATACTGGAACTGTACCGCGACCACCCTGTTTTCCATCTACCATACATCACGCGCAACCTGGACGCGTGGAAGGCCAGCGGCAGAGCCTGAAGCCCCGGGTGCCCGGAAACATCGGCTATGGTCGCCCCTTCCTTTCACCGTCCTGCCTGGCTCAGTGCGCCAGGGAGGCTTCCTTGCGGTTGGGGCAATCGGTACGGGAGCAGAAACGGCAGGATACCCAGCCTTCCTCGGTTTGAAAGAGGAAACCGGAAATGGATTTATTCGGGCTCATCAGGCAGGAGGGGGATAATTTGACGCCGATAGTGCCCTCGACGTCTCCCAACAGCCTGAAAAGCTCCTTCTGGTCGCCCAAGGGCCACAGATCGGCATTGCCCGAACCCGGATTCATGGAAGCGAGTTGGTCATGGTCATCTCCCAAGCCGGAGGCAACCTTCCTGATTAGGCTGGCGGATGCCGAATAGACGGCCATCTCCTTGACCGTGTCCACCCAGAATTCCACCAGGGGATCGTCGCCGGCGGGGAAAGCCGCATCGGCTTCGGTTCCACAGGTGGCGACGTAGGCGAACAGGTTCCGCGAACGGGCAAGGTTCTCCGCCAGCATGGAGGAGCGGAAGCGCGAAGGCCCTATATGGACGTGGTCTCCTTCAATTTTGGCAATTGTTACCGGTGTATATACAGCCTTGGGGCGCATCACCGGTAACAAGCGGGAAAGGAGGTCCTCCAACTCGTCGGCCAAGCCCGATTCGGGATCGAATCGGATACGACGGTTGAAATCGGCACGGTCGAAGTTGAAGGGCAGCGTATCGAGTATGGTCAAAACATCACCTCCGCCAAAATTCGGGCATGAACAGGATCATAACGGTCCACAGTTCCAATCTACCAGCGATCATGGCAAAACTGAAGACCCATTTTACGTAGTCGGGGAAGCCCGAATAGTTGGCAACCGGCCCGACGACTCCAAAACCGGGTCCAATATTACCCACCGTCGCAAGTGCGGACGTCAGGGATGAAGTCAAATCGGTACCGGAAGACGCGACCGTGACGGTCACGGCGAGCACGATGAGCAGATAAAGGAAGATGAAGCCCGCAACCCCGTACACCACGTCTTTCCGCCCCACTTTCCCGTTCAGCCTGATGCTGAAAACGCCTCGGGGAAAGAGGAAGCGCCGCATTTCGTTCGCAGCCTGTTTGAAGGCTACCACAAGGCGCACAACTTTTATGCCACCACCAGTGGATCCCGAACACCCTCCGACGAACATGAGGACCAAAAGAACGGATTTGGCAAAGGGAAGCCATAAATCAAAATCCGTCGTGGCAAAACCGGTAGTAGTCAGTATGGATGCGGCCTGGAAGCTCGCGAAGCGGAAGGCTGTGGAAAAATTTCCGTAAAGGGGGCGGAGGCTCAAGGCAATGAGTAACGAGGCAATGAAAAATATAGCCAGGTAGGCCCGCAACTCGGAATTTGCAAGGAAATCGGAAAATTTTCCCTTGAACAGGCGGTAGTAGAGGCTGAAGTTCATACCGGCCAGTACCATGAAAACGGTGGAAACCCCGTCGATCCAGGGGGACCTGAAATAGCCGACGCTGGCATTTTTGGTGGAGAAGCCGCCGGTGGCCATTGTTCCGAAGGCATGGGTGGTGGCGTCGAACCAGTCCATGCCGCCTATCATGAGCAGGATTACCTGCAACACGGTCAGACCGATATAGATCAACCAGAGAATTTTCGCGGTGGCGGTAATTTTTGGCGCGACGCGATCCTTGTCCGGGCCGGGAGTTTCGGCTTTTAATAGCTGGAACCCCCCTACACCAAGCAAGGGGAGCAAGGCGACGGTGAGGACGACTATGCCCATCCCCCCCAGCCAATGGGTCATGGAACGCCAGAAAAGCAAAGAGCGGGGCAGTGCTTCTACGTCCTTCAGGATGGAGGCGCCGGTCGTGGTGAATCCGGATACGCTTTCGAACACCGCGTCCGCCAGACTGGGGATATAGCCTGAGATCAAGAAAGGTATGGCGCCGAAAAAGGCCGTAAGCGCCCAGGCGGCCGAAACCAGCAAGAAGCCATCCCGCGGGCTGAAACGCATGGGAACCTGTTTTCCAAAGACAAAGGCCACAAGGGCGACTACAGCCGAAAGGACTATAGGGTACATGAACGAGGTAATGCCCGTCTGGTCACCTTCGGCCAGGGCTAGGACAAGGGCGGGTATCATGGCGAGTCCGACTATCCCCAAAAGCATGGCCAAAACCCGCAACAGGACGATGTGCTTCACGGGATCAGTCCGCCTGGCCGAAGACGCGTTCCACCTCGGCCTCGCCGCCCTTGCGCACGATCAGTGCCACCCGGTCGCCAGCGGAAAAGGCGCAATCCCCGGTTGGGATAAACGCGTCGCCATCCCGGGTAACCAGCATCACGAGGCTGCCTTCGGAGAGCATCAGCTCGCCCAGACGCCGTCCTTTAGCCCGGGAGGCCGCTCCAAGCTCCATGTCGAGTATTTCGATGGAACCGTCGGCTACGCTGTGGACACTTCGAATACCACCCCCGATAAGATGGGATAGTATCGAATCGACCACGACCGATTTCAGGGGTACGACCACATCCACCCCAAGCCTGCGGGCTATGGCCGCATAACCCGAACTGTTTACCAAGGAAATCGTCCTTCCCACCCCGCGGGTCTTAAGGTAAATGGCCGCGATCATGTTCAATTCCTGATTGTCCGTCGCCGTTACCAGCAAATCCAGATCGGTGATGTTTTCCTCATCGATGAAACCCTCATCCGAAATATCCTCGTTCAGAACCAAGATATCGGGATATTTCTGGGACAGGTCCTTGCAAAGCCGGTAATCCTTTTCTATGAGTACGATATTATGGGACATACGGGGCTTCAGGAAATTCAGGAACTCTGACCCCTTGCCGCCAGAATTTTTCCTGTTGTCGAGCAGACCTTCCACAACGAGGGAACCGATCCTGCTTCCGCCCACAATGCCGATGCGCCGCAGGGGGCGCATTTTTCGCCCGGCCATTTCGAAAATGGCGCCCAGGTTTTTTTCCCGTGCCACCACGTGTATGCGATCTCCGGGTTCAATCACGCTCCTACCTGTGGGGATGATGCGGGTCTCGCCCCGTTCGATAAGCGTTACTAAAGATTCCTGCCCGGCCAGGACGCGAAAATCCCGCACCGTCCTGCCTGCGAAGCTAGCGTCGGAGCCGACATCGATCGCACCCAACTCGAATGTAGTATCTCCGATGGAAAGGACATCTCCCAGCGCACCGTGTTCCACCGCACGGAGGATGGCCTTCGCAGCCTCGACGTCCGGATGTACCACAAAATCTATACCCAGCATGGGAGAATCCAACGCACCCAGTTTCGTATAGTCCGGGTTGCGCACCCGGGCAATCTTGAGCAACGATGGATAACGCGAGGACGCAAGACCGCAGATTATCATGTTGACTTCGTCGGAATTTGTCACGCAGACCAGGGCGTCCGCTTTTGCCAATCCCGCTTCTTCCAAGGTTTCCAGATTATTCCCCTGGTCGTGCAGGACAAGACAATCAAGGCGGTTGGCGGCGTGCCGCGCGGTCTCTTCATCCCGCTCCACCAATACCACATCGCCCTTCTGCTCGATCAGATGGCGGGCGAGTTGGGAACCCACCAGGCCAGCACCGATGATGATGGTCTTCAAAGTGTTTCCTCGGCTTCAAGCAAATCCAGGAAGCCCGGATAGGTAACCGAGGCAGCTTGGGTCCCTTCAATTTCAACCGGGCCGGAAGCCCCCAAAGCCGCAATCGCCATGGCCATGACCACCCGGTGATCCTCATGGCCGTTCACCGTACCTCCACTTAGTGGTCCGCCGTGTATGACCAAGCCGTCGGGACGCTCTTCGATGCGGGCGCCCAGTTTTTGTAATTCTTGCTTCATGGTAGAGATACGGTCCGTCTCCTTGATACGGGCGTTCGCCACGTTCACCAGACGGGTCTCCCCATGGGCATAGCAGGCGCTTACCGCAAGGGCGGGCAGCGCATCGGGGGTATCGTTCAGATCGAACTCGGCACCCTCGAACCTGATTCCCCGCCTTAGGGAAAGCCTGTGTTCCCCACCGGACTTGGTCCATTGGAGCTCGCAGCCCATTTTGGCAAGCATGGTAAAAAGCGCCTTGTCACCCTGCGTATCCTCGGGGTCCAGGCCGAGCAAATCCACCGAGCCGCCACTGATTATGGCCGCGCACGCAGGAAAGGCCGCGGAGGAGAAGTCACCCGCCACAGGCCCGTCCACTACCGTATACGATGCACCGCCAGGTATGCGGAACCAGGAACGGTCAAGGGCTGCCTCGTATGGTATGCCTTGCCTGTCCAGGTACGACAGGGTCATTTCGATGTACGGCCGTTCGTTCAGCAGGGGGACATCTATCTCGGTGACCGTTCCTTGGGGTGCCAGCGGCGCCGCGATGAGCAAAGCCGATAAATACTGGCTGGTGGGACACTCAAGGGACACGCGACCGCCTTTCCATGGCCCCCCGACAACGAGGGGAGCACAACCATTCCCCCTGGTGGAAAAAGCAGTAGCCCCCAGACCCCTCAGGGCAGTGAGGAGACTGTCCGCACTGCGCCGCCTGATTTGGGCATCACCGGAAAAAACACTACAACCTTTGCCCAGAGCCGCAATCGCCAGGGCCAGGTACAGGGTGGTGCCGGAGTTTCCCACGTCGACGATGCTGTCCGGAACCCGCAAGCTTCCGCCTGCGCTTCCGGCTCCAACACCCCGCACTTTCCAGCAACTGACTTGCTTACCATCGGGTGAGCGGATTTCATCGATCTCAGCACCGAACGCGCGGCACGCGTCGACACAGGACCGGGCATCGAGGGAGTCCAAGGGTCTGTCGATGGATGAAACACCCCCAGCCAGCGAGGCCATGAGCAAGCGCCGGATGGTATGGGATTTGGAAGCCGGCACCCGCACGGCACCTGAGAAAACATGGGGTCGGACAAGGGAACGCATTATAATAGAATACCGGGAGTGCACATTTAGCACAAGTTACCTGACTTCCCAGGGTGCACGACTCGCCAAGCCTGAAGCCTTGCCAGGGGAGGCGCAAAGCGCGAAACTAGCCGCATGCCAGTAGCAACGGGAGAATCCCAAAAAAACGGCTTTTTATCATTCTTCCAGCGACAGCATGGTGTCGCGACCCGTTTTTTCATCGCCCCTACGCTTCGGATCGAATCGGGTTTGAAGACGGGAAGGACTTTCAGGATCCGACTCACTCCCCAAAACGGCATTCTGCCATGTTTCAAACCCGGCCAATATATCAGGGTTTCGCTCCCGGGGTACGGCATCCTTTCTGGGCGAAGGGCCTTCAGCATCGCTTCATCCCCTTGGGAGACGCGGTATCTGGAGCTGATAATCAAGGATACCGGCGAATGGAGCGGTGCCTTGAAGGCACTCGTCGCATCCCGGACCGAGCCGATAGGCGCCTTGGTTTCAGGCCCTTATGGCCAATTTACCTGCGAGGGTTCTGGCGGAACGGGGCGTTTCGTGTATCTCGCGGGCGGCATAGGCGGCGTGCCCTTCATTTCCATGCTGGAACACGCTTCGCGTTTCGCTTCGGAAGACAGGATACTCTTCCTGTGGGGAGCAGCCACCAGGGACGACCTCTTTGGAATGGAGGCGATATCCACGGCTACGGTAAAAATTCCGGGCTTCCGCTTCGTGCCGGTGCTTTCAAGTGATCCCTTGTGGACTGGAGAACGGGGCAGGATCGATGCCGAAAAGCTGGTTAGTATCATCCCTGTATTTTTCGGGGCCTCCGAAGAAGACTTCGAGTGGAATTCAGCCTCCTTCTGGCTCTGCGGGCCTGAATCTTTCAGGCGGGATTTGAAGAAATGCCTTAAAAACCTAAAGGTTCACCCAGCGGCGATTCACGTAGAGACGTTTTCGCGGTAAAATGATTACGGAGGACGGAATATGGAACAAGCCCCGGACGATTTGACCGGCATGGAAGGCGCCGCGGCCAAGGAATATATCGCGGCCCATCTTACCTCCCTGAAGCTGACAGAACGCAAAATCGCCGAACTGGAAGCTCAGCTTGAAAAATGGCGTTCCAGACTGGAACTCGCCCGTTCGAAGGCGGTCGTAGAACTGGCTACCACCGCGGAAGCCGAACTCATGCGGCTACAGACCGAAAAAACCCTTCTGTCGACCGAAGCCGACGAACTCAAATCCATGATCGAACGCATGCGGCATCAGTTGCCCGGACTGGCCGCCCGGGCCCGTTCAATCGATCCCGACCTTCTGGAGCAGGAATTGCTTATGGCGACAGGCCGCATGCCTGGAGACGAGGCTGTTGTCCAGACCGAACGGAAACTCGCCACAATGGAAAAGCAGGTTCGTAGCGACGACGCCCTGCAGGCGCTTAAAGTGAAAATGGGCTTGGTCCCCCCCGCGCCGCCACCCGTACCAGCGACCGAAGCAGAGCCCAATCACGATCCCACCCAACCCGAGCCTGCCCCACCAGATACATCGGGGACCATCTGAGACGCCTGGACCCCTTTCCCGGAGCGCCGCGTCCATTGATTTTCGCCCACCGCGGGTGTTCGACCCTAGCACCGGAGAACACCATGGCTGCCTTCAGGAAAGCCCGGGAACTGGGATCGCCCGGCTTGGAGTTGGATGTCCAAGCCTGTGCCAGCGGTGAATTGGTGGTCCTTCACGATGCCTCCCTCAGACGCACCACGGGCATGGATACAGTACTTGACCACCTGAACCTTTCGGAACTTCGGCAACTGGATGCGGGTTCCTGGTTTTCGGCGGACTTTTCATCCGAACGCACTCCGTTGTTATCGGAAGTGCTCGAAGAGTTTAATGACAAGCTCTATATCGATATAGAGCTAAAATCCAGGCTCGTGAAGAACGACCCGCTGCCGCTTGGCTTGGCCAGGCTTCTTAATAGTTTTATGGCAGGAACGGGCAGGCATGCAATGGTCTCGGTCTCTTCCTTCAATCCGTTTGTGTTGGCTGGTTTCAAACAGGCAGCCCCCAAGATACCAACAGCCATAATCTGGAGCGCCGACACCGAACTTCCCTGGTACCTGCGCGCCGGGCAGGGCCGTTGGCTCTCGCATTGCGACTACCTCAAACCTGTACATACAAAGGCTACTCTTTTTTCACTCGTCCTTCTGGGTAAAATCGGGGGCTATCCGGTCATCCCCTGGGTTGTGGACAGCACGGTCGACGCGGAGGAATTGGTTGGCTTCGGTTGTGAAGGAATCATAACCAATCGCCCCCAGGACCTCGTCCCGACTTTTTGCGGATAAGAAAAACGGGCTCAGAATAGGATAGGGGCCGCCGAGCACCCCGCCAAGCCATGTGCCATGCTCTGCGGTGGTACGATTGCGTTCCAGCCTGCATCTGGTTTATCCTCGTTCAATGAAAAACGCTTCTTCAAGCTCGGATTCCCTCATACGCCATGGATCCACCCTCTCGCTGCTGACCCTTGGATCCCGGGTCTTGGGTCTGGTTCGGGAAATGGTGAAAGCCGCGTACCTGGGCACCACCCCGCTGTCCGACGCCTTTACCGTGGCGTTCATGATTCCCAACCTGCTCAGGCGGCTTTTTGCGGAAGGATCGATAGCTGTTGCCTTCATCCCAACCTTCAAGGGCTACCTCATCAAGGACGATCCGGAGGATACACGGACCTTCCTTTCCTCTGTATTCACCGTCCTGTCCTTCCTGGTTACCTTGGCCGTAATCGCCGGTTTATTCCTGGCACCCAAAATCGTGCCTCTTTTCGGAACCGAATACAATGAGACGCTGCTGCTCACCCGCATAATGTTTCCCTACCTGGCCTGCGTCTCCATCGCGGCTTTTTTCCAAGGTATACTGAACGGCGTAAACGTCTTTGCCCCCACGGGCTTCGCCCCCATTCTGCTCAACCTGTCCATAATCGGTGCCGCCTACGCTTTGGCACCGCTCACCGCAAATCCGGCCCGAGCCATGGCCATCGGCGTATTGCTCGGCGGAACCCTGGAAGCGCTCATCCAGTTGCCCTATGTGCTGAAAAAGGGGTTCCGTTTCTCATTTATCGGGTTGAGGCGATCCTTTACGAATCCGGGCACACGGGCAACACTTCGACTAATAGGTCCCACCATAATAGGCATGGCCGCCTACCAGCTCAACGACTTGGTCTCCACGGTTCTGGCCGGCAACGCAGGTGTCGGCGTCGTTTCAAGCCTGCAATTTTCCCTGCGGCTTCAGGAGCTTATCCTGGGCGTTTTTGCGGTCTCCATAGGCACCGTGCTGTTGCCGGATCTGGCCGGCCACGCAAAGTCCGGGCGCTGGAACGAGTACAACGACCGATTGGTTACAGCCATGGATATAATTGCCCTCATAACCATCCCCATAACCATTTTCTCCCTGGTCAATGGAGACAAGCTCGTACGACTCCTGTTCCAGGCCAGGAATTTCAACGAAAATTCGGTTCGGCTCACGGTGACGGCATTCACCTTTCATATTCCCGGACTATTCTTCATCGCCTTAAACCGCATCCTGGCCCCGGCCTTTTATGCCCAAAGCGATTCCAAGTCCCCCACCATCGCGGGGGTCGCAGCCTTCGCCGCAAACATGGTCCTTGCTGCCCTGCTCGTAGGCCCCCTGAAAGGCGGTGGAGTCGCCTTGGCCCTGTCCCTTGCCAGCGTGCTGAATACGGTACTGCTGTTGGCCTTCCTTTCCCGGAATCCGCAAGTGGCCGTCGGTCGTGCCCTTCGTTCGGCCTCGACCTATGCGGCCAAGCTCACCGTTTTTTCCCTGCTCGCAGCTGTGCCTCTGGTCGTCATGGGAACCAGGCTGTACGCCCCCTTCGCGGGATACCGTAACCGGCTTGCATCCATTGGCTTACCCCTCGCCATCAGCACGGTTCTTTTCGGTCTCATCGGCATCGGGCTCCTTAGTCTGACCAAGGACAAGCAGGCTAAAGCCATTTTCAAGGCTTTTTCGCGTAACAGAAACTAAATTATTCAGACTACATCGGTGAAGAGTCGCCTTGTAGATAAAAATCTACAAGTATTATTAATAACTATCCCGAAATATTGGCGATTTTGGAGAGAACGAACTATAATTAGATAATCATGCTATTTGATTTACGAACCACCATGGTCGCATCGATGCTCATCCATATCACGTTGGCGATCGCCGCGCTCGGCGTGCACCACACATACCGGGACCGGATTCCAGGGACGCTTCGCTGGGTGGTCTCCTTTGGTTCCAGTGCAGCCGCCTTTGGATTGATGATGCTACGTGGAATGATTCCGGATGCAGTCAGCATAGTGGTGGCAAATACATTCGTATTTATTGGCATTTCCTCCCTCACCGCAGGATCGGCCGCATTCTCGGGTCATCACTTTCCCTTAAAAACAACCATCATAGTGGCCATTGCCTTCGTAGGCGGATATACGTGGTATGGATTGATCATTCCATCCCTGTACTATCGAAGCATCATCCTGTACATCCTGTTGATAGCTTATTCCGGCATTGCCTCAATATGGTTGTTATTCCCAAAAGACGGGCGTGAAAAAGTCCGGATTAATCAACCACTGGCTGTTGCGATGACTTTTATCACCCTTATGTACCTTGTCCGGCTAATCCTTATTCTTCGCTTCGGCATGCGCCAGGATTGGATGCAGGCTTCTAACCTGGAAGTCGGAGGTTTGCTGCTGACGCTGATTTTATACGTCAGCATCGGATTGGTATATTTACGACGTATCGACCTGATCTTATTGGCGAGTATCCAGGAGACAGCCAGGGAAAAAGACCTGTTGCTGCGGGAATTGAACCACCGCACAAAAAACACGCTTGCCCTGATCAGCAGCCTGGTTTCCCTACAGGCGGACACGCTAACCGAAGCCGAAGCGATGGAAGCCTTCCAGGAACTGAAGGAGCGGATCCGGACAGTCAACACCGTAAGCAGGCTACTATCCCGCGAGAAAAGGACCAATCAGGCAGACGCAGGCGAATATCTTAAAACCCTGGCTACAGGGCTTTCCGAATCCTTTGCCTTGCTAAAGCGGCATATATCGCTCACCGCGACTAGCGACTATCTCATGCTGCCCGAGGATAATCTGATCCACTTGGGTCTTATCGCAAATGAATTGATGACGAACGCCATCAAATACGCGTTCCCCGGCGATCGTCGGGGAACCATACGGCTGAGCATGAGAACGCAGACCCCAGATTGCATATTGGAAGTGAGCGACGACGGCATTGGTCTGAGCAATTCCGGTAAGCAACAGTCAGGGGTGCTCCCGGGAAGCCAGGGGTTGGGGCTGAGTCTTGTCGACGCCCTTGCGGCGCAACTCAACGGCAAACTGGAAACAGGCAATTCCCCGGAAGGCGGAGCCTTGTTCCGGTTCATTTTTCCGCAACCAGGTATCACCGTTGCTCAATCCTGAAAGTAACCGGCATTCGTGGCTATGAATCCTGCCCTTTTCTATTCCTTGCCCTGTTCGTGCAGGTCGATATCTGTGGCGTCCCAAGGGTATTTAATCCAGACATCCGAGATGCGGGTACCCTCGTAGATCACGCTTACTGCGGACGGAAAAGCGGCTTCTTTTGGTTTGTCCTTCTGGTGCAGGACGGCTACGCGGATTTCCGCGGGCTTGTTTTTCAACAACTCGGTCAGACAATACGCCAGGGTAATCCGGGTATCGTCCACCTCATCCACCAACAGGACCTTCTTGCCCGCCAGTTTGCGCTCCACCTCGTCTATCCACTGGACTTTGACAGGGACGGGAATGGGGGACGAATCGTCGAAATAACGGCGAAGGCCTACGACGTAAATATCCTTTTTAAGGTAGGTCTTGAAAATCCGGGCAGGGATGAACCCGCCCGATGCGATGGCGACTATGCAATCCGGTTCCCAGCCCGAGGCGATGATATCCGAAGCTGCCTTCTCTACCAGTTTGTGGATTTGCGAATAGGTGACAAACAACTTTTCCATGAGAACTCCCGCTAACGTTCGCCCCGTTTGTAAGGCTCGCCGAGCATAGCCGGAGCAAACAGGCTCCGCCTATCCTTGCGGAAACCGTCAAAGACGAGCACCGTCAAAGTTGCGACATAGGGTAGCATGCCCAACAGGCTCGGGGGAACCCCAAGGGGTTGCAATAGATATTGCAGGACGAAGATACCCCCGAAAAGCACACTCCCCCAGAAAGCCCGCAGGGGATTCCAGAGGGCAAAAATGGTTAGGGCGATGACTATCCAGCCGCGTCCCGCCGACATGCCTTCCACCCAGCTGACCGAATAGGAGAGCGAAAGCTGCGCGCCACCCAAGGCCGCGAGGGCTCCTCCGCCCATGACGCAGAAATATTTGACCATATCCACCCGCACGCCCAAGGCATCGGCGGCCTTGGGATTCTCCCCCACCGACTTTATCCGTATACCGGTGCGGGTCTGGGTAAGGAGGAACCATAAAAATCCGCCACTCGCCAGGGATATATAGAAAAAAGGATCCTGACCGAACAGGACCTCGCCGACAATCGGGATTTCGGATAGGGGAGTCAAGAAGGAGCCGTCCAGGACGGTCGCATCCAGCCGTGCCGGTGGAGCCTTTCCTACAAAGGGCTTTCCCCAAAGGCCAGCGGCTCCTGTTCCGATCATGGTGAGGGCCAGGCCGGAAACCACCTGGTTCGCCCTCAGGGTGATGGAGACAAAGGCGTGGAGGCCGCCGAGCATGGCTCCGACAAAGAGCGCAAAGGCCACCCCCACCCAGGCAGAACCTGAAGCGGCCGTACCCGCATAGGCCGCCAGAGCCCCCGCCGCAATCAGGCCTTCCATCCCCAAGTTTAGTATTCCGGCCCGTTCGGTAAGGATTTCTCCTTGGGTGGCCAAAAACAGCGGTGTCGCAAAAATAAGTGTGCGTTGCAGGACGGGTACTATCAGATCAAGCACGTCCGGAGCCCTCCTTCCTGGAGCCGACCCGTTTAAGGACAAGCCTGTTCTTGGTAAAGAACTCGCTCATGATGAGGAACACCAGGATAACGCCATTGAAAACCTGCACGGTAGCGGCGGGCAAGCCCATGGAAATCTGGATGCTATCACCGCCAACCAGGATGCCGGCAAAAAAGATGGCGGAAAAGATGACGAACCGCGGGTCCAGGCGTGCCAGCCAAGCAACGATGATCGCGGTAAAGCCATAATTCGCGCTTATCGTTTCAGGGTAGGTCATGTGCTTGTACTTGGAGGCAACCTCGCTGAAACCAGCAAGGCCCGCAAGCCCGCCGGAGACGAGCATTATCAGAATGGTGACCCGTGCGGCGTTGATTCCGGCATAACGGGCGGCCTCGGAGTTTTCTCCCAACACGCGTATTTCATAGCCGAACTTGGTCCGGTATATCAACAGATAGACCAGTACGACTGCGAGAATCGCCAGTATGACCGTGACATAGGGGATGCTAGTGCCGGGGACGGTTACAAGGCTCGCGTTTTTGGACAGGTCGTCGGTGTAGGGAAATCCATGCTGGCTCTTGCCTTTCCAGGGTCCTACAATCAGGAAGCGCACGAACTCGGCAAGCACGTAGTTGAGCATCAGGGTGGAGATGGTCTCGTTCACGGAGAAAACAACCTTGAGTAGGGCTGCCAGCAAACCCCAGGCAGCTCCACCGGCCATGCCGGCCACCAGCATGAGTGGAACCAGAACCACACCCGGTAGCGAAGCGAAGCTCAAACCTATCCAGGTGGTAAACACAGCTCCGGCTAGTATTTGGCCTTCGGCTCCAATATTCCAGAAACGGCCACGGAAGGCCACTGCCAAGCCGGTGCCAGTCAGGATGAGGGGCAACGAGCGGGACAGTGTTTCGCCGATGCCGTAACTCGACAGGAAACCGCTGCGGAAGATGCGCAATATCCCCATTACGGGATCCTTGCCGTTGGCAGCGAATACCGCACCCATGGCAACCAAACCCGCGAGCAGGCTGGCGAGGAGCACAAGAAAACTAAAAGCCGGACGCAAGTCGATCCGGTCCTCCGCTACAAGGGCGTATCTCACGAGCAGGCCTCCTGCGGAATTTCCATACTGCCGGCCATCATCAAACCTACCGTTTCGCTGGTGAGGTTGCAGGTCTCGGCTATGCCTACCAAGCGGCCTTGGTACATGACCGCGATACGGTCGCAGAGTGAAAAAAGTTCTTCCAGGTCTTCGGAGACAAGAAGTACGCCGCCGCCCTCGTCGCGTCGTTTGAGCAATTGGGTCCGTATATACTCGGTGGCACCCACGTCGAGCCCGTAGGTCGGGTGGCTGGCCACCAGCAGGCTCGGGTTCCTCAGGATCTCCCTGCCGATTATGAGCTTCTGTATGTTTCCGCCAGACAGGTTCTTCATGGGGCTATCGATGGAACGGGCGGCAACCTGGAATCCGTCCACAATATTCGCGGCGTGCTTCCTTATCAGATCGTAGTTGAGGAACACCACGTTCGAGAAGGGTTTTACATGGTGGCTTTTAAGCACCGCGTTCTCGTAAACCAGCAGGTTGGGCACGATCCCGAACTTGATCCGCTCTTCCGGCACGTGGGACACGCCCAACTCGGATACGACCCGAGCGGACTTGGCGGTGATATCCTTGCCGGAAAGCACGATCTTGCCGGAAGTCGTCCTCCGCAAGCCGGTGATGGCTTCCACCAATTCGCGCTGGCCGTTGCCTGATACCCCGGCGATGCCGAAAATTTCGTTACGGTAGATCCTGAACGTGATGCCCTTGATCGCCTCCAGACCACGGTCCCCTTGGGCACAAACATTCTCGACCGACAGTACCTCCTCGCCACGCGGCAAGGGTGCGCGGTCCAAGGAAAGTGCGACGTCGCGTCCTACCATCATATGGGCCAAGTCCGAACGGCTTACCGCTGTCGGATCAGCGTGGCCGACTACCGCGCCCTTGCGCAATACCACCACCCGGGAACAGACGGCGGCAATCTCTTCCATTTTATGGCTGATAAGGACTATGGCCTTACCCATCTTGGCCATCGAACGGATGACCCCGAAAAGTTCCTGGGCTTCGGTCGGCGTGAGAACCGAGGTGGGTTCGTCCAGTATGAGCAACTCAGCACCGTAAATCAGGGCCTTGACGATTTCCACCCGTTGCTGCTCGCCGGCAGACAATTGCCACACCCAGGCGTCACCATCAGTCTTGAGACCGAAGGTCAGACCGAATTCTTCAAGTTTGGCCTTCACCACCTTCCTGGGGAACAGGAACGGCGCCTTGTCGTAACCGAGCGCGACGTTTTCGGCGACAGTCTGGTTCTGGATCAGCATGAAATGCTGATGCACCATGCCGATACCGTGCTTAATGGCATCCCGGGGACTGTCCATCCGCAAATGACGGTCGCCCATGCGAATTTCGCCTGAGTCAGGACGATACAGGCCGTAGAGTATATTCATCAGGGTTGTCTTTCCGGCACCGTTCTCGCCAAGCAAACCCACGATTTCACCGGGGGCCACCGAAAAATCAATATCCCGGTTCGCATAGTTGCCGCCGAAGCTCTTCGAAATCCCTCGCATCTCCACGCCTGCGAATCCGCCCATGAATCCTCCGTCCTAAGAAAAAAAAACGCTCCCCGACGATTATATACGGCGGGGAGCGTGGAAATCCGGGTATTATTCAGCTTTTCCGATGACATTGTCCACGAAATAGTTCATGACAACGAGATCCGCGATAGTGGATTGTGCTCCGGGGGCATAGCGTTCCACACCTTTCTGGTCCTTGATGGGACCGGTGAAGGGATTGAATTCCATAGGAGACTTCTTCATCTGGTCGAAACGCTTGAAGACCAGGTCGTACACGCTCAGCTCGCCCAAATCGGCGGTCTTCACCTTGTAGGCCTTCAACTCGTCGATGAATTTGGGATTGATCGGCTCGCCGAACTTGCCACCCAGGTCAACGGCGCCTTCGGCAGCCATCCAGAAGTAGTCTTCGGATTTCCAGGTACCATTGTACAGGTCTGTCAGGATCTTCCGGTAGATGGGAGTCCAGTTCACCAACTGGCCGGAAACGAGGGAATCCGGACCTTGGGCTGCCATGGGGCTGTAATGGCCGAAGGTATAGATTTTCTTGCCCGCTTTCCATTGTTCCTGGCCCACTTCGACGACGGAAGCGGTGTCTTCGGTGAAGGCAAGGGCATCAATGCCGGAGGCGATGAGCGCCTGTGCCGCTTCACGCGCCTTGGCAGGATCGTACCAGGCGGAAATCCAGCGCACGTCAACGGTGGCTTTGGGGTTTGCCGTCTTCACACCCAACGCAAACGCGTTGATGTGGCGGATGACTTCAGGAATGGGGAAAGCGCCCACGTAGCCAACTTTACCGGTCTTGGTAAGGGCACCGGCCATGAGGCCGTTCAGGTAGTACATCTGATACAGATCCGCGAAGTAGACACCCAGGTTGTTTTCCCGCTTGAAACCGGAGCAATGTTCGAAAATGGTCTTGGGGAATTTTTTGGCCGCATCGACGGTTTCGTCCATATACCCGAAACTCGCGGTAAAGATGATGTCCATCTTCTCGTCCTGGACGAGCTGCGCGATAACGGGACTGGCCTTGCCTTCAGGTACGCTTTCGATGATCTTGGTCTCGAGCCAGGGGAATTCCTTCACCAGGGCTTGGCGGGCGACATCGTGGGCATTCGTAAAGCCCAAATCGCCAACAGGACCCACATATACGAACCCAGCCTTTATTTTCTTGGCCGCCGCCGCTGCGGGAGCCGCCTTCTCCGAACCACCACTCGCGAACAGCGGTGAACCGATCAACGCCGCCAAACCTATCGCGGCAAAAACTCCGAGACGATACTTCGTCACTTTCATGGATTATCCTCCTCAGGACGGAAAACAGAAATCGGGCGCAACATGCATTGCAACCCTTGGACTTTGTATAACGACGCATCGTGGATCGGTCAATCCGCAAACAGGAAAAGCAGCGAATAAAATGGATTACTTGCACCGCCAGGTAGCAACGCGTATGATTGCAGCATGAATTTATTAGAAGCCATTGCCAAACGCCGAAGCGTCAGGTCCTTCCAGGACAAGCCGGTGGAACGGGAAAAGCTCGATACCATCTTCAATTCGGTTCGTATGGCGCCATCCGCGCGGAATGGCCAGGAATGGCGGTTTATCCTGGTGTCGGATCCCGAACTCCGGATGAAAGTGGCTGTGGCTGGCGGACAGCCTTTCCTGAAACGCTGTCCGGTCATAGTCGTAGCCTGCGCCCAGACCGACGGCCGGACCATGCGCTGCGGAGAAAAAGCGTATCCCATAGATCTGGCCATCGCCATAGACCATCTGACCCTCGCGGCAACCGCCATGGGCTTGGGAACCTGTTGGATAGGCTCTTTCGAAGCACCACCGGTCAGGGAAGTCCTTGGAATACCGGAAACGGTCCCGTTGGTAGCCTTGGTTGCCTTGGGGTACGCCGACGACGAGACCCTCCCATCGACAGTGGGAAAGCAGCGCCTTGCTCTGGACGAAATACTCATGGAGAATCAGTGGGGCAAAGTCCGGCAGACTCACTGAGCTGATGATTTTTACAGGGCAGAGCCCAATAGTTGATAAAGCATGCTGATTTTGGACAGGGCCCCTGACAAGGCCAGACGCAAGGGTATTCGTTTTCCCGAACAATCCGGCATCAACAAGTCCGCCTCCGATGCGAAATCCGACATCAGAGGAGGCAGCTCACCGTATAAGCTCCTGAGCGCGGCCTCGTCCAGAATCCTGTCTCCGGTATGTGGCATGTACTCGCAAGGGCGAAAACGGGCTGTCCCGTCCTTGGCCTTGTCTCCGGAAAATGCGAATAACCTGCATATCAAGGGACGCCCAGCGTACACCCTGCAATGGAATATTCCGTCCGGCTCAGAAAGCACGCAAGCCGTCTGCTCACTGTCCGGCTGGATACTGTCAAGATGGATACTGTCCGGCAATTCCGGTTCGTTGTGCAGAATCCATGCCGCAAGGAAGAGAGCTTCCACCTCTGTCAATTCGGGTTCGAATTTCGCACAACACTTGCCGCACCCATCAGGACAACGGTAAGGAGTGAGCCCTATCCATCTCTGTTGGGCGATTTCGATACTCTCGTATATGGCCGCCATACGTAAAAGCGGCATCTCCAGGGAGGAACCTGCCAATTGCGCCGGAATCATATCAGGACATCCATGATTTTACCAAGTTGGCTGATAGTAGAGTCCGCCCCTGTTCGCAGTCAATGGCTACTGTGCGCTATACTATAGCCCATGAAGACATTCAAAGGCATTTTCCTGCTGGTTCTGATCAATGCGTCAATGTCCTTGGGGCTGGTGTCCTGCGCGGGTAGTCCGGCATCGGCAAGCTCGCCGACAAAGGCTGAATCGGTGGCGAAAGTATCGCCATCCACTTCAGCCAAGCCCAAAATGGCGGCAGAACCCGTTCCCGATATGGCCAAACCTCCAAGAGGCGCGGAATCCAGCGACGAAGGCCTGTTCGAAATGGCGGAGGTCGAAGCGGGTCCATCGGATGCGCCTGCCCCAGCAGCCATGGCAAGATCCGAATCATCTGCCGGGTCGGGCAGACCAGGCCGGGGCTCAGAATCCGGCCTGAAAGCGGGTTTTGCCGACGATAACCAGCAGTACAACGCCTTCACAGCCTTTATCCGGGACAACACCCCCCAAGTGAATGCAAGGGAGGTGCCCTATCGGGACCGTATAGTATTCAGGGTAAGCGACGAGCAGGGTGCCACTGTCCCCAACGCACAAGTGCGGATTATGGCTCCCGACGGATCCGAGGCCGCCCGTGGAAAAACCTGGGCGGACGGTACCTTCGATTTCTATCCGGACTTACATGCTTATAACGGACAGAAAAGCTCATGGACCGCCGAAGCCATCGCACCGGTGGGACCGCGTAAAATTGCGGAACCGCGAGCATCGATAGGCTTCAAACTTGACGGACCGGGTACCGTAAACCTCCTTTTAAAAGCCCAACGCTGGACCCCAAACCCCATCCCACTCGACATAGTCTTCGTCCTTGATACCACCGGTTCCATGGGGGAGGAAATCGAACGGCTTAAAACTACCATCGAAATCATATACGACAACTTGGACCTGGCACTTCCACGACCGAAATTGCGCTTCGGCCTGGTGCTGTACAAGGATCGCGGCGACGAGTACGTGGTCAGGCAGTATCCCCTTACTGAAAACCTGGATGATTTCCGCAAAGCCCTTTCCCGCGCCTCCGCTTCTGGCGGAGGGGACGAACCGGAAGATCTGGAAGCGGCCCTGGAAAGCACTGTTTCCAAGGCCATAGGCTGGAACCCCGACGGTGTACGCCTGGCCTTCATAATCACCGATGCACCCACCCAAACCTACGACGGGGTATTCGGCTACGATTCCGCAGTCAGGACCGCCCGCGAGCAGGGCATCAAGATCCATTCCGTGGGTACCGGTGGTCTACCACTGGAAGGGGAATACCAGCTTAGACAGATTGCCCAGGCGACCAGGGGACGCTACATCTTCCTGACCTACGGCGAACGAGGTGAAAGCGAAGGGGGCACGATCGGCGCGGTCAGCCACCACAGCGGCGCCAATTGGAACGCCGACAAGCTTGAAGCGGTAATAATCCGTTTCGCCAAGGAAGAACTGGCTCTCATGGGCACCGAAAGCATTCGGGTTCCCGATGATGATTATTTTGAAGCCCGTTCCGTCGCATCCCGGGACAAGACAGAAATTCTGGACGAACTCTTCGGCGAGACTGTCAAACGCCTGATGGATTATGCTAGTGCCACGGTAGAGCCCGAGACGCCCGCAGCCATCCTCCCCATCTCACTTTCACCGGACAACCAAGCCGACCCCGAGCTTGCCCCGATCCTGAAACGAAACGCCGAATATTTCGGCATGAGCTTCATGCAGGCCTCCCTTGCGGCACGGCGCTTCAGGTTAGTGGCGCGGGAAGACCTGCAAGCCATACTGGGTGAATTGGAACTCAGCCTTTCGGCTTTGGGCGATTCGGGTTCAAGCGCGCGTGTGGGCGAGCTACTCGGAGCGGAACTGCTGGTCACTTCCAGCCTTATAAAACTCCCGCCCACCGTTGATGGTCCCGCCTGGGAACTTTCCGTGAGGCTGATCAAGGTAAGGAACGGGGAAATACTCTCGGTCGCCCGTGCCCGCATAGCCAAGGAGCTCGGACTCGAGTAGGGATGGAAATTTACCTGGTTGACAGTACCCGGATGAAAGCGGGAAAGCACGCTTTCCCGCCTTCACTTAGGGATACGGAACGGGTATGATGGGGCGGCATAAGGAGCCGCCTGTGAAAAAAATCATCCCCAGCGCACTCACCACACTCTGTATGGCCATTCTACTTTTTACCCCCTACCCGGCGTCTTCCCTATTCGCCCAGTCATCAAAGCCCATACGAATTGGCCTTATGGCAGACTTTACGGGGCTCCCCTTCCTGGTGGCGGAGAAGGAAGGGCTCTTCGCTGCGGAAGGCATCAGACCGGACTTCAAGATATTCAGGAGCGCCGTGGAACGTGACGCCGCCCTGCAGGCCGGAGCCCTGGATGGCTGCAACGCAGACATAATCGCGGCCATAGCCAACCTTCGCGGTGGCTACGAGGTACGCATAGTCGCATCCGCCCTAAATCGCTTCTCCCTGCTCGCTGGTCCGGGGGTTGTTTCTGCCGCCAAAAAGGAAGGACGCATAGCAGGGCTGGGAGACCTGGCGGACGCATCGATAGGCATCTCCAAAAATACGGTTATTGAATACGTGGTCGATTCCATCTTGAGCGCAAACGGGGTAAACGGATACCGAAAAACCGACGTGGCAAGAATTCCCATACGCCTGGAACTCCTCATCCAGGGTAAACTCGAAGGGGCCTCACTCCCTCTTCCTTTCGATGAATTGGCCGTGGCCGAAGGTTGTGTAATCCTGGCCGATTCCGTAAGCGCCGGTCTCGATCCGGACCTTTTCATGTTTTACACCGCCGACCTGGACTCACGGAAGGACGACTACCGCGCCCTCTGGCGAGCGGTGGACGCAGCCCGAGACTACATAGCTTCCACCCCCGACAAATACCGGCACCTCCTCTCGGAGCGCCTGGGGTTTTCCGAAGATCAGGCACGAACCGTCAGCTTTCCGCCCTTTCCCCGATACACCCCTACATCGGCAGCGGAGATCGGGCGCGCTTCCGCCTGGATGCTTAAAGGCGGACTCATAACCAAGGCGGCCAGCTACCAGGAAATCGTTGCCCAAGGTATCCTGCCGTAATCAGTCATTCTTCCTGGGCATAGGGGTCAATATTGATACAATTGCTGGATGCGGCGCTTGCTTATGGAACCCACACGGTATTCTCCGGAGTTGACATCCGCATTGAACGTGGCCTGATCCATGCCATTATCGGTCCCACCGGTTGCGGAAAAACCAGCCTGCTCATGCTGATGGCGGGTCTGATGAAGCCTGCCATGGGCAGTGTCGTCTTTGATATCGAGAAAGACCGGAATCACGTCGCACTCATCCCGCAGGATTATGGCCTGTTCCCGTGGAAAACTGTCCGTGGTAATGTACTGATGGGGCTGGAGATAGCGGCGGCAAGGCACGGTATCCTCAAAGCGGTCCCCGCAGTCGCCAAAGCCAAGGTAGACCGCCTTCTCCAAGAACTTCGCATCCACGAATTGCGCGACCGTTGGCCCCTCACCCTTTCGGGGGGACAAAAACAACGCACAGCCATCGCCCGTGCCTTGGCCGTCGATCCCGTCCTCCTCCTGATGGACGAACCCTTTTCGGCCTTGGACGCGGACATACGCGAGGAAATGCAGAACCTGCTGATGGAACTACCCTCTACCTTTGGGGCCACCCCGGTCATGGTTACTCACGATATACACGAGGCGCTTCGGGTGGCTGATCGGATCATACTCTTCCAGCTCAAGGAAGAGACTCCTGCGGCCTCTTTCACCGTGGAATGTTTTCCGAACGAGAAGGCGTTAAAAGCCGAAACGGAACAGAAGGTTCGCGCTGCCCTTAGGAATGCCCGTGACAGGGATACCGGAAAGGACCATCCATGACTGTCGGAACCCTCCCCGAGAAAACCCGCTTTGTTCCGAAGTTTTTTCTGAACACCCTTCTTTTGGCTGTTACCATTCTGGTGTTCTACCAAATCCTGCGTCTTACTGCAGGACCCCGTTTATTCCCGGTCCTTCCCTTGGTCGCCAAGCGCTTCCTTACCCTGATCCTGAACGGACAGCTTCCCTTCCATATACTGGTAAGCGCCAGACGGGTGTTCGCCGGTTTGTTCCTTTCCCTCGCTGTTGCCATACCTGTAGCCGGGGCGATGAGCCGTTTTCCGAGGGCGGATAAAATCCTTTCGCCCCTGCTCTACCTTGTGTACCCCATCCCGAAGGTTACCTTCCTGCCGGTGCTCATGCTGGTACTTGGTTTGGGCGACGCATCCAAAATAAGCATGATTTTCCTGATTATCGTGTTCCAGGCGATCGTAAGCCTGCGCGACGCCTTAAAGGCCTTGGACCGCCGTGCCTTCCAGGCTGTCCGTGCCTTTGGAGGCGGCAAGTTGGACCTGGCCAGACACGTTGTCATCCCCGCCACGCTGCCGGCACTGCTCTCGGCGCTGCGGATTTCCGGAGGCACGGCGGTGGCGGTACTCTTTATAGCCGAATCCTTCGCCACCGAAGATGGAATGGGCTTCTTCATCATGGACGCCTGGAGCCGGGTCTCCTACGCGGACCTCCACTGCGGCGTTTTCGCCCTATCCCTGTTTGGCCTGGGTCTTTTTGGCCTCATCGATCTTGCGGAAAGGTGGCTCTGCCCCTGGCAAAAATCCGTGCATTGAAAGGTTCGGGAGTAAGCATGGAAATACAGAAAAGGACCATATTATCCGGTTTTATCCTCCTCATCATCAGCAGCAGCTTGTTTTTTTTCCTGACCATTCCTGTTTGGGCAGGCGGTTCGAAGGACAAGGGTAATGGAAAAATAGCCCTTATCAGAAAAGCCGGCAAGATCGTGGTTGGTACCAGCGCCGATTATCCACCCTACGAGTTCCACACGCTCAGGAACGGCAAGGACGAACTTGTCGGTCTGGATATGGCGATAGGAAAGGAGATAGCGAAGGAGCTGGGAGTCAAAATTGACTTTAAGGATATGCGTTTTGAAAACTTGCTCCCCTCGCTCCAAAAAGGCACCATTGACCTTATCATTGCAGGCATGATCCCCACAGCCGAGCGCAGGCAACTCGCCGATTTCAGCTCCATCTACTACCATACCGTACAGGGAATCCTGATTCGCGCAGCGGACAAGGACAAGTACCGGACAGTCGACTCCCTAAAAACAGCACGCATTTCCGCGCAACGGGGAACCATTCAGGTTGATATTGCAAAAACCTACATTCTGGCTGTGCCGGAAGGCCAGCCCCCCGAAGCGCCTCCACCAGTATTTTCGGAAGCCGGGACTATCCGCAGCCTCATTCAGGACTTAAATAACGGCAAGACTGACGCAGTGGTGGTTGAACAACCCGTCGCCCGCTTTTTCATAGCGAAGAATCCGGACCTCTTCCTATCAACTGTCTCATTCAAGGACGAGGAGGGCGGTACGGCGATCGCCATCAAAAAAGGCAATTCCGACCTCTTGCAGGCGGTGGAGAAAACAATAACGCGTCTGATCGCAGCCAAAAAAATTGACCAGTTCGTGGTTGAAGCCAACGAACTGGTCGAAAATTAAATAGATTGCCGCCGCTAAATCAGGGCAGATTTGACGCTAAATCCTCGCCTATGGTTTTTTGTCCCAGTTGCCTGCGTGCCGATTCGACGGCCTGTTGTTCGCTTGCTGCCACTGTGGATGCCTGTTTGGTCGCAGCGTAAAGTATTCGCCCGGTCGCCAACTCGATCACCTTGATGTCTGCGGAAACCGTCGCGATTTTCTGGCCCTTGTCGTCCTTTACGCCAAGCACGCGGGTAGTGCCGTAGACAAAACGTTCAGTCTTGCCGGCCAGAGCGGCTTTGACGCTTTCGTAAATCGCGTTGTCGTCCTTGGCAGCAATATCCTCCACAGCCAGCGGTGCCGCATTCACCATGAAGCCATTGGATGCGAGGGCTGCCACCAGGGCGGAGGAGCTTGTTCCTGCGGACACCTTGCCGGACACGTCGATATCTGCGATCAACACCATGGTCGGAATCTTACGGGCACCGGAGAGTACGCTGTACTCAAAAACCACACGCTTCGCAGAGATTTCGTCCTCCAATCCTGCAACCATGGACATGTACTTGTCGGGAATGCCGTACAAGGGCTCCGTCGCAGAGGATAGGTCGAGTCGCATTGTGAGGGTCGCTTTTCCCACAAAATCCGGGTTGGGGTGCACGAATTGCACCAGGCCTTCCTTATCCGAAACCAGGTTCACGCTTTTTGTCGACATACGACCGCTAGCCAGTTTTGATGGATGCGAAACGGTTACAGGAATGCCACCCAGAGCTTCGCCCCCAACCTTGACTATTGCCTTGAATGCCTCGGCGAAGGGAGTTCCAGGTTTGCCTTCCAGTTTGTCGTTCAATTTTTCCATGACAATGCGGGAGATCGCATCTTTGGCGCCGTTGATGTTCCTCTCGAACTTGATAGCGGCATTCTCGATATCCGAACCGGACGCCGCCGCCGCGGCTTCGATGAATTTGCGCGCGGCAGCCACGGCATTTCCATCCATCAGCAGGCTTCTGGCTTCGGCTTCGGGCTTTGCGACCGCGTCCAGCTTTTCCTGGAAAACCGCCGCTATCCGCCTCCGTTCCGCTTCCAGGGCTTTCGTCTCGAAGCGGCCCAGGAGGTACACGGTAATGCCACCTTTGCGTTCAGCCTTGAATTTCTCGCTCACCTGGAAGCCCGACATCCTACTGGTCGAGCTCTGCCTCACTGTCTGGACCAGATCGGCCTGGAACTCATCCAGGGTAGATTTTGCCGTCGCTGTGGATTCTGCGGTGATGGTGACCCCGATATAGCGCATGATCTCGCTTATCATGTTGGCGGTAGCCGTATCCGACGCTTTGGCTTCTTCCCCTTCAAGGCCGTCCGCATTGCCAACAAAATAGGTATAGGTTGCATCGGGAGCCGGTGTTTCCATGGTCCATCCCGGTGCCTTGGGCGCGCTTTCAGCAGGAGCGGGTGCACCGACACAGGAAGAAAATACGGACAGGATCAGAGTGACCGCTCCTAAGACGATTCCCCTGTTGAACTTAAAACCTCGCATCGCAACCTCCAGTGGAGAGTATAAAAAAGGACGGTCCCGTCCGTTGGGAAGGAACCGTCCGAAGGAAGCGGCGCGTCAGGCGGGCAGCTTCCGGAAAATCAGAATATCCTGCGCCCTAAGGCACCAGTACCTGACGATCAGAATCCTTCGTAGAAGGATTCCTTCACCCGGTCTACGGCGGTCTGCTGTTCTTTGGTGAGCGGCTTGTCAACCTCAACGCCGTTCAGGATATCTTCCAATTGTTTCTGGAGGGTTGCCTTGTCGATGGTGACGAGCACGTAGTAATCGTAGACTTCCCGATCTACGGTCTTTCCATCTTCCTTGTAGTAGCGTTTCAGAATCCAGAAATCATTATCCTTACGGGCTCCGGTAATGGTCGCGTCGGCTACCGACTTTACCACGTTCTCGAAATAGCGGCCGTATTCGTCATCGGGGCTGCCAGCGGCGGCACCGGCAAATTTCGCCTGGACACGGGTAGACATGAGACGAGCCATTTCCTGGGCTACGTTGAATCCCTGGACCCACGCCGCAAGGGCGCTCCTGTTGGTACCGGAATCCTCCCCTACAAACACATACTTTTCCTTGTACTTATCAAGGGCTTCCACACCGGAAATGCCATCATTGGTGTAGACGGTGACCCATTCCGGCGGTTCCCCTCCCAATGCCATGGACTTATGGTCCAGTATGTCGTATTTGGGGACCACCCTTTTGGTTTCGGCCGGTTTCTCTGTGGCAACGGGCTTGGGAGCACTTCCGCAGGAAAGGGCAGCGAATGATGCCGCGACGAGGGACAATACCAAAATGACCTTTTTCACTTCTTCCTCCTGAACGCGGCTATTTCACCGCGCGTTATGCATCGGGGCGACGCCCCTTTCTTTACGGTACCGCAGCAATCACCGCGGAACCGGAATTACCTGTACTAATTTCCGCTATTGAACGTTATTGTCTTTCCTCGGGTATATAACAGATACGCATCCTCCATCCCTGGAGTCTTTTCGAAGGCCGCATAGCACGCGTCCTCAAGGTCGTTCAATCCTCCAAACAAGTATACTTCCATAATGGTCTGATCGGGTGAGCTGGCACCTGACTGAATTTCCCGTACCCGTGAACGGATATTCCTTCTGAACGCCGCCACTGCCCGAGCGTCCTCGGTTTTCTGGATTATCAACTGGTAGCGGATCCCGTTCGAATAACGATTGCGTAGGACCGAGGTGGAATCGCTGACAACGCGGGGCATGAAGCGGGCGGTACTCGCCACCAACGCGTTCAGCAGGGCGGCCTGCTGGGAAGCATCGGTGGAACGATCGGAGCGGTAGGTGACAGACGACAACAACTCGGCTGTGGAGGGGTCGAACATGTTGGCGGTAAAATTGGCTTCCGCATAGTGTTTGGAGCCCTCGGTCCAGGCCCGTGGCGCGGCCTCAAGCTCGACGTACACATCGGCGCCCAGTTTCTGCGCTATATACTGGATAAGGCTCATGGATTCTCCGGCCTCCGCTTCCCATGCGGTCCGTTGATCCTCGATATTCTTCACGAGTTGATCATAATTGACCACATCGAAACCTTGACGAAGCAGGTGTTCATTCCCCTTGGTTATGATGTTCCTCTTTTGGAAATCATCCAGCGGAGAGCCGTCCTTGACAACCATCATGTATTTGAGACGTTTCAGGTAATTATCAAAATATTGCTTTTCCTTGGGCGTCAGCTCGTTTGAAGCGGGAGCGACTTCGGCGTCGTTGGCAGCCACGGCATTCTGCGGCGTAGTTGACGCGGCATCTGCCGCATTATCCGCAGCGGGTTTCGCTGCACTGGATTCGCCGGTAATCAGTTCCTGGGCTTTCAGGCGGGCATCGCTTTTCCCCGCGCCCTGCTCGCTTTTGGTGGAAGATTCCGCCGGGGCATTCCCTGATTTGGAGGCACGATCGGGAGAAGGGGCCGAAGCGCATGCCACAAATACGATCGAAAGGACAAAAATGCCCACCCTGCCAAGCGAACTCATTTTTACCATCCCTGCCTCCTCAACTCCAATTTTGTATTAATGTAGTACTTTCATGTCCATTTTTCAAAGGGTTTTGCTCATTTCATTGACAGATCGCTCCACGACGGGAGCGGATTTGATGACGAGCCGTTCAAAGGCAAAATCGTCGATGACATTGGGACGTAGTAGCTGCGACAGGGAGTCAGACACTAGTGTGGTAACTTCCTCAACAGCACTATCCTGAACCTCGTCTTCGATTGCCGGAACGATTTCTTCCGCATGCTCCCTACCGCCCAACTCGAAATAACCAGATCCGGACAAGGGACCGGGAGAGGATACGGTACCGGTATCAGCTACCCCGCTGTTCAGGGTCAATGAAACACGCAAGGCTTCCGATTCGGGAATCAATTCAATCCGTACCTTATGGGATTCCCCTTTCCATTCAGGGCCCGGAGTGACGCTTAGGGTCAATTCTTCACCGGATGAAAGCAACGTAAGCACCAGCGCGTCCTCCGTGACATCAAGGGAGAATGAAAGACCGCCTACCGGTTCTTTTTGTTTGGTCAAGTCACCTGGTTCGGGCAGCTCGGTCGTTTCCGACAACATTTCCGTACCAGAAAGCGGGATGACATCGCTGTAAGGATCCGTATTTTCCGCAAGGGTTTCGGATTCGATCACGGGTTCCGGGTCGAAAACGGAAGAAAGGATACGGCCTGGGGCCCCGGGCGCGAGAAGTATGGACAAGGCATAAGGCGCAAATACGCCATCGACAACGGGAAAAAGGGTTCCCTCAGATTTGTGGCCTCTTGGGAATCGAGGGTAAGGCCATAACCGGAATCGAACCGGGACCACTCCGGCTTCAAATCCTCAGGAACCGTTAAATTCCAGCTTGCAGTATCTTTCGACCCGGTATGCTCGAGGTTTCCAAGGAAGCGGAAAATGGTAAGATAAGCCGAATTTTGACCAGGCAAGCCTGGGAGGGGTGCGGAGGACGAAGTCGCGACGGCCAGTTCGCCAGTAAATCCCTTAAAATCGGGATCTGAACCGTACGAAGGTTTGTATGGCAGCATTTCCACCTGCAAACGGTGAAAACCATCAATCGACGGCGTTTTCCATAGGAGCGTATCCAAGCCTTCGGAAGCGAAGCCCTCTGCGATTTTTTTCCCCGCGAAAGACCAGATGAAGTACGGGTCCAGCTTTTCGCCAGATTCATCTTCGCCAGCCTCATATTCTGCCGCCATAAGCAGATAAACTGACTGAGGGAAGAGCAGTGTCGTACTGGAAGGCCCCGTTCCTGGCGGATAGGAAACCAAACCTTTTAAAATGAATGGCGTTTCGCCGGTAAAAAACACTGTCTGGGATTTTTCGAACAGAACACCGTCTTCGCCACGCACCTCAAAAACCAGTTTGTACATTCCCATGGGCAAATCTGCCGGGAAGGAAAAAGCCGGCAGGGAATCGGTCAGGCGATCTACCAGTATTACTCCCTCAAGATCGTTCCCCAACACCTTTGATGCGACCGAACGGCGTTCGCGATAGACAACAGCCACGGCAGCCTCGTTCTCAAATTGATCCCTAAGGCTGATCTGAAAGATAACCGCATCCGGATCGTACGCCGTTTCCATGGACAGAATCGGGTTCAGGGCGTCTTCAGGACCGAGAATGGAACACTCATCCAGACCGAGCTTCGCGACCAAGGCCTCTACCTTGTACGAACTGGTTGTGGATATGATGGTGTTCATCTCGCCGCATGAAAATAACGAAATGATGCCTAAAAGAGGAAGTATTCGTATGGAAAAACGGTATATGGACATGTGTACCTATATAATAGTATAGCGCAAACAATCCAGAGTTCCAACTCCACAGCTTTAAATAGCCCTGGCAGAAAGATTGGAATCTTTAGAATTGCCCTTCCCTGCCTCTTCAGGATAGAATCCATCATGCGCGCCACCAGAGCGATCATCCATCTAGGAAAATTAAGAGCCAATATTGCCGCCATCCGGTCCCGGGTGGGGGCAGGCACCAGAATATGCGTTCCCATCAAGGCCGATGCCTATGGTCATGGAGCCATCAGGGTTGCCGTCGCCGCGATTCGTTCCGGTGCCGATCACCTGGCAGTCGCCTCTGCCCAGGAAGGTGTGGAACTGAGGGAATCGGGCATCGTCGCCCCCATCCTTCTGTTATCGCTGCCCCTGCCGGAGGAACTCCCCCTGGTAGTCGCCCATCGGATAACGCCCCTCGTCTCGGACGCCGATTTTGCCCGCGAACTTTCCGCCGTCGCGCTTGCCTCGCCAGAAGCCGAGAAGGTCGCGGTGCACCTTAAGGTGGACACCGGCATGGGCCGTGTAGGTTGCAGGCCGGAAGATGCGGCAGCTTTGGCCCGCATCGTGGCAGAACTTCCCCAACTCGGCATCGCGGGTACGGCCACCCATCTGGCCGTCTCCGATTCCCTGGATCCCGCCGATATGGTCTACACGGAAAAACAGCTTGAGGCCTTCAGGAGCGCGGTGGAAGCCATCCGAAAGGCAGGAATCAACCCCGGAATCATCCACGCGGCGAGTTCCGGAGGGGTTGCGCTGCATCCATCATCCTGGTTCGACATGGTACGCCCCGGGATTCTCGTTTTTGGCTATCCGGCAGCGCCTGGGTTGGAAGATCGTGTCGCGGTACAACCCGTCATGGAGTTGGATACGCGCATAGTTTTTATAAAAAAGGTATACGCAGGCGAATCCATCTCTTACGGTCGTTCCTGGGTCGCCGAACGGGATACCATAGTGGCAACCCTGCCCATCGGCTACGCCGATGGCCTACCCCGCAGGATGTCGGGTAATATGAGGGTACTTATAAAGGACACGAGCTATCCGGTGATTGGGAGGATCTGCATGGACCAATGCATGGTGGACCTGGGACCCGACAGCGGCGTAGAGCGCTGGGACCGGGCAGTACTTTTTGGTCCGGACACGCGGGGGCCTTCCGCAGCCGACTGGGCAAGGCAACTGGAAACAATTCCCTATGAAATTACCTGCGCAATCGACCGCCGCGTCCCCCGGGTCTATCTCGAGTAGCCGTTCAGGCCTGGGGCATATCGTCCAGGCCGCCGGCGTTCATCACGTCGGTCCAACCCGATGCCTTCATCATCTTGGCGGCCATGGCACTCCGAGCGCCGGAAGCGCAATACAAGACCAGGGGGGTGGTTTTGGGTTCCAGTTCTTTCATGCGGGATTGCAGCGCTCCTACGGGAATATTGATGGCTCCCGGGTAGGATTCGTCCATGAATTCATCTTCTGTCCGTACGTCCACTATTCGTGCGCCTGCTTTGATCTTTTCCAGAATGATATTGTCTGCCACAAGAAACTCCTTATTGTCCTATCGCCAAGCCCGGAACGAGCCTGAGGGTTGCCCAACCACCAGAAATATTGGCGGCTGTCTTGAATCCTTTCTGCATTAATATTCGTAAGGCCAGATGCCCCTCGAAACCACCTTTGGAAACGATAGCGATGGGCTTGTCCTTAGGAAGCTCTTCCAGACGGTCGCGAATTTCGTCCACTGGGCAGTGGATTGAATCCGCGGCGTGTTCCCTGGAGTATTCACCCTGGGTCCGTACGTCCAAAAGCACCATCTTTCCTTCGGACTGCGCCTGAACCGCGTCAGGAGCGCTCACTGTCGGGGCATAGCCCGACCTTGCGTTGGAGGCGACGAAAGCCACCATATTCAGGGGATCATTCGCAGAGGAGTACGGAGGCGCATAGGCAAAATCCAGCTCCGTGAGGTCTTCGATTCCCAGACCAGCCTGCAACGCGACAGCTGCAGCGTCCACGCGCTTTTCCACGCCCTGTTTTCCATAAGCCTGGGCTCCCAGCAAACGGCCGTCCTTGCGGTCGTACACCAGGGTCAAAAGCATATCTTCCTCACCCGGGAAATAACTCGAGTGGTCGGCTTTGAGGATAGTCGCTTCAGCTGCGTCCATTCCTGCCCTGCGGGCGGCTGCCAGGCACAAGCCGGTCATGGCGGCGGTCTCGTCAAAAATCTTGACCACCGAAGTGCCCGCGGCACCACGATACCTCATGGGTTCGACAGAATCACCAAGGGCAGAGCGCAGCGCATTGGTGGCCGCGATACGGCCTTGGCGATTCGCAGGACCAGCCAAGGGAATCCTCGTTTTTGTACCGCTCACCTTGGAAACGATCTCGACCATGTCGCCGGCTGCCCAGATGGCAGGGTCGGCTGTGCGCATTGTATCGTCCACGACCAAGGCACCGCTGGCACCGATTTCAAGGCCCGCTTCCTTGGCCAAAGCAGTATTGGGCCGGACGCCAACCGAAAGCAGGACCATATCCGCAGGAATGTATGTACCATTGTCCAGCAGGACCCTACCGGCCTCGATAGCCTTTACGGCCCGACTGGTCAGAACCGTGCATCCCGCTGCTTCGAAACGTTCTTTTATCCGGATACCGTAGGGCATATCCATCGGTGGCATCAGGTGATCGGTGAGTTCGACGATGGAGGTGGAAAGACCCCGTTCCGCGAAGGCTTCCGCGCTTTCCAGCCCGATGAAGCCGCCACCAACAACAACCGCACTTTTTGGGGTTTTTTCCTTTATATATTTCTGTATGGCGTCCATATCCGGAATGGTCCACAACTTGAACACATGGGGCAAATCAACACCGGTAAGCGGCGGAATCACCGGGCTGCCACCCTGGGCGAGAATGAGTGAATCGTAGGGGAGATCTTTTTCCGAGGAGACAGGATTCAACGGATCGCTCAGGTCCATACTGCGGACCCGTACTGTTTTTGAGGACCGGTTTACCGCTATGGCTTCGGTACGTATATGCACTTGGACACGGTAGCGGCTAAAAAAACCTTCAGGGGTCTGAAGAAGCAGTTTGCTGCGCTTCTGGATCACACCGGCGATATGGTAGGGAAGCCCACAGTTTGCGAACGAAACATAGGGACCCCGCTCTACTATGGTTATCTCGGCATCCTCATCCAACCTGCGGGCTCGGGCTGCAGCCGTAGCTCCTGCAGCCACACCGCCAATTATCAACACGCGCTTTGGTTTATCGCTCATCCTGTCCTCCTGCATCGGGGTATAAAGTATATATTTTTATCTATATAGTCAATACCTATAAGATAAAAATAGCTCCATAAGAGCGAAAAGGCTCATAGACTGATTGACCGGATGCAGTGCCTCGGGCACTATGCCTCATGCATTCCATAGATATTTACGGATTTGGTGATGTCGAAATCTGCGGTGCCTGTACCCACGACGGGTGCGCAGCAGGCACGTGTGTCCCCGGCGCAAAAAAACGGACCAAAGATTTGATAGCAGAGTTTGAGGGGCTACTAAAAAAAGCCCACATCGACGCAGAGATCCGCTTTTTCGAAGCCACTGATGAAAACATACGCCGCCACCCTGATGTCCACAAGCTTTTATCCGCCGCGGATCTGACCCCGGCCATCGTGATGGACGAAAAGCTCCTGTTCTTGGGTGGCTTCTCGCCGGATGGATTGGTGGACGAAGTCAGGAAACGCGTTTAGAAAGTCAACGCTTGGGATGCTTCTTCAGAATACAAGTCGTTGCCTGAAGGCATTTTATCCAGTAAGTTAGCCGCCGCAGTCGCATTTTGGGCCAACCGGAAGCCCACCGAATTAACCTTGAAGGTAGGCGCGTTCCAATACCGGTAGGTTACCCTGAGCAGATTGATGGGGGTGAACCAGGCGCCTCCCCGTAAAACCTTCTGGCCGGCGCCTTTTATGGCCCCCTCCGGGTCCTTCACCGCCGTACGCGGATAATCGCCGTACCAATCCCAACACCATTCCCACACATTTCCGCTCATATCAAAAAGCCCCAGCTCATTTGCTAGCTTGATGCCTGTCTCATGGCTGGTCTTTGCGCTGTTCCTGTCGTACCAAGCCACCTTGTCGGCATCGGAACCACCCGCATACAAGACTTTTCGCAGGGGTTCTCCAGAAATGGCGCCACGTACGCCACCCCTGGCAGCGAACTCCCATTCAGCCTCCGTCGGCAAGCGATATCCGTTCGCCTCGCGCCGCCAGACCGCGTCATTACCGCGAATTTCATACGCGGTTTCCAGGCCATCACGTTCCGAAAGGACGTTGCAGAAACGGACTGCGTCAATCCAGCTTACGCTATCCACAGGTAACTTGTCCCCACGAAAACGGGCAGGATTGGTAACCATGATTTCGCGCCACAAGGCTTGGGTCGTTTCGTACGCTGATAAACGGAAAGGACTTACGGTGGTTTCATGCACCCGCTCTGTAGTCGCGTAGGGTTGTTCCAGGCTGCCGCGAAGGTAAGTACCGCCTTCGATATCCATCATCACCGGTCGACGGGAGGCGGGCAATTCGGCATGCACAAGGGATGGAAGAAAAAACACCGAATAGGCGATCGATAGTACAATTGCCAATGGTTGTGAATAACGCGTCTTTTCCATTTGCAACCAATCTACCACGACTGCACAGCCGAAACAAGCGCATTCCCATCGACAACCAGAATATACCTAATTTTTACATTGATTTACATCGGGTCAGCGCTTTTTGGCTGCCGGAAGCCCCTTGCCCAAACCTACAAAATACGTTTCGAACGATTCTGAACGGCAGGCCTCGGGCTTGAAACTCCGGGCGCTTTGGAACAGGCCCCGCATGCGGATCAAAGCCTCCTGAACATCTCCACCCTGGAAAACCTTGACGACCATATTGCCGCCCTGGTCCAGGCAGGTCTCGGCATAATCAATGGCCGCCTCCACGAGCGCGAGGGAACGGCTGGTGTCTACAGACCTGTTGCCTGTAGTGGAGGGCGCGGCATCGCTCATGACAAGGCGATAGGGACCTTTCGCCACCAACGCCTCCCGCACCGCCGCATCGTACAGGTCGCCCTGGATGAAAAGAAAATTGTCGGCCTCGAACAGGCCCTTGTCGTGCACCCGGGAAAGGGGTGAAAGGTCCGCGGCGGCAACAAAACCGGTACCCGCCAATTTTCTTAGGACGTACAAGCTCCAGCTTCCGGGAGCCGCTCCAAGATCGAGAACGCGCAGGGTTTCGCGACCCTTCCTCAACAAGCCGAATTTTTCGTCTATTTCCTTCAATTTATACACCGAGCGGGCTGGATATCCCTCTTTTTGGGCCTTGAGGGACCAATGATCGAGTTTGTCGTAGATACCCATGGAACCTCGCTTGATAATCTCGCCGGAAAGTCTCGCCTGTAAGATACACCTGAATGCAAAAAGGAATAAAAATGCGCGGAATGCTTCCGAAGCTCGCGGCTATCCATTAAAGTAACAGTATGGAACACGAGTATACCCGGCGACTGGAAAAAATTGAAGCGGTCCTGAGGGATCGGCTACCCGAACATCCCGACAGCGCTTGGGTACGGTCTACCTTTGGCGGGCTCGTTCCCGAACCACCGGCGGAACTCCTTCACAACCTGACGGAACCGGGGCGCGAACTTGTCGCCAGGGGTGGAAAACGATGGAGGCCCCTGTTCATGACACTGGTCTGCGAAACGCTGGGGGGGGGCGAAAGGGCCTTGCCATTGACGCCCTTGGTGGAGTTCGCCCATAACGCCAGTCTTATCCACGATGATATAGAGGATGGCGCGGAGGAACGGAGGGGCGCTCCGGCCATTCACATAGCCCACGGTGTGGACGTGGCCATAAATTCCGGTTGTTTCCTATATTTCCTGCCCTTGGTCTGCCTGGATGCGTGGCAGGCATCCGCGGAACTTAAAATACGTGTGTACCAGACCTGGGGAGAACACTTGCGCCGCATCCATATGGGTCAGGCCATGGATATTTCCTGGCATCGGAATTTCTCCTCCATACCAACCGAAGCCCAGTACGACCTGATGTGCCGGCTTAAGACCGGCGTCCTCGCACGGCTTTCCGCGATTTTGGGAGCCCTTGCCGCCGGAGCGGACGAAGGGCAGCTATCGCGTATCGGCCGGGTAGCGGAGGATCTGGGGGTAGGTTTCCAGATAATGGACGATGTGAGGAACCTTACTACAGGCAATCCGGGTAAAAAACGCGGTGACGATATCGTGGAAGGAAAAAAAAGCCTGCCAATCATCCTCTATCTGCAGGAAAAACCCCTTGGGGTTGAATTCGTCACCCGTTGCTTTTCAGCTGCACGGGCCAGTGGAACATCCTCGGTTGCGGTGGAGGAACTGATCGCCGAACTTGGCGCTTCCGGTGCCATCGAGGCCGCCCGCGTGCGGGGAGCTGCCTTGGTGCAGGGTGCTGTGGCTTCAATTCGCGGTGACGCGTTTCCTGAAAGGGTGGCCGACGAGAACGCCAGGGGCTTGCTCTCCGGACTCGCTGAAATGATCGGCTAGGGTCAAGGGGCTATCATGGAAACACTCGTAGAAGCAGAAGTCTGGACCGTTGCCCGCACAGAACAGGGTAACGCCATTCTGGTCCGACCTCTTGGATCCGATCGCGCGGTCCCTATTTTTGTCGGTCAGCTGGAAACCCAGTCCATACTCCTGGGCTTTGGCGGCGTCATTATGCCCCGCCCCCTGACCCACGATTTGGTGTTGAGCATGCTCAAAAACCTTGGAGTACAGATTCTTCGGATCGAAATCAATGAATTACGGGACGGAACCTTCTACTCCCGCGTCATATTGGAAAGGACCGGCGAAAAATTAGAGATCGATGCCCGGCCTTCGGATGCGATCGCCCTGGCTGTCAGGATAAAATGCCCCATTTACATCGCCGAAAGCATAGTGGAAGAGGCGGGTATTTCGATAGAATTAGTGGTAGATACTAGTGGCACCGGCCCAAACGAAGCAGAAAATGAGACCCGGAATCTACAGGAAGAGTTGGATGCAGCCGTTGCTGCGGAAGATTATGAGAAAGCTGCCATACTCCGGGACCAGATAAAGAAGCGGAATGGTAGTTCCGATAAGGAATTCGGCAATGATCCCTCAAAGCGACCTTAGTTGCGCGATATGAAAAGCCGATATAGAATAGGCGACTGATCGAGCTGAAAATAGTATCCGAAGCAAGAGGGGCAAGGCGATATGGAAGAACCGATACTACAAAAAATCGGCAAGGGAGCCTTATTGCTCGCCTTCATCGCGTGCGTGGCATTGCCCACCATGAAAGCCATCCTGCCAGAGGGTACAATACCTTCGGTTCCCGATCACCCGGATGTATCCGCCGTTGGTGGTGGAGCCACTACACTGTCAGAGAATCTAGGCCGTGATCTGCCGGAAGGAGCATACAGCTCCCAGGATGGGCTTCCTGAACCTTCCGTTTTTTCGGAGGTTCCCAACCTTTTCTACAGCTCCTACAAGGTTACCAAGGGTGACACCATAAGCCACATCTCAGAAACATTCGGACTTACTCAGGATACCATTCTGTCCTTCAATGGCATCAAGAATTCCCGACTCCTGCAGATCAATCAATACCTTAAGATTCCGAACCAGGACGGGGTGCTGTATTCGGTTAAAAAAGGCGACTCACTGGATTCGATAGCGAAGCGTTACGAGATCGATGCCGTGGCGATACAAAAAACGAACGAACTCGTGTCAGCCGATCTGACACAGGGGGAAGCGCTCTTTCTTCCAGCGGCGCGGCTCGCCCGCACGGATTTGCAGGAAATCAACGGCGACCTTTTCATCTGGCCCATCCGGGGCTATATTTCCTCCCGTTATGGCTGGAGAACCAGCCCCTTCACGGGAGCCCGCCAATTCCATTCGGGCTTGGACATAGCGGCTTCCCAAGGAACCCCCATCCGCGCGGCCATGGCGGGCAGGGTCAGCTCCACCGGCTACGATGTCAATTCCGGCAATTATGTAGTACTTAGCCATCACTCGGGGTATAGGACTTTTTACGGGCACCTGGATATCATACGCGTTTCCGCCGGTGAATACGTCAAAACCAACCAGCGTATCGGGGATGTAGGAAGCACCGGACTCAGCACCGGCAGCCACCTGCACTTCACCGTTTTCAAGAACGGCCTTACGGTAAATCCGCTCAATTTGATGAACTGAGAAGGCTGATCGCCGGGCCGATCACACTTCGTTGTCGAAGTTGTCCTTTTCGATGGCATTGAAATAGCGGACAGTCGCGACCTTCAATTCATCGGTGGCAGCGTCGTCGCAGACAAAGGTTGCGTAACGGTGCAGTTGCAGGCAGGACACCGTCCACATGTGATTGACGCCGCCCTCCACTGCCGCCTGCAGGGCACGGGCTTTTCCATGACCGCTTACTATCATCAGCACTTCATGCGCATCGGTGACGGTACCAACCCCTACGGTGAGGGCGGTTTTGGGTACGGCCTCGATATCACCACCGAAAAAGCGTGAATTGGCGATGCGGGTATCCATGGTCAGGGTTTTAACCCGGGTTCGTGATGAAAGGGACGAACCTGGCTCGTTAAAAGCCAAATGTCCGTCGGCGCCCACGCCCCCCAAAAACAGTTCGATGCCTCCGTAGGTGACAATCTTGCGCTCGTAGGCTTCGCATTCCACTACGGGGTTCTTGGCCATGCCATCCGGTATGTGTACGTTTTCCTTCTTTATATCTATCTTGGAAAACAAATTATCCCACATGAACCGGTGATAGCTCTGCGGATGGTCGGCGTTCAGTCCAACATATTCGTCCATATTGAAACTGACGACATTTGCGAAGGATACCTTGCCCGCCTTATATAGGCTTGCCAACTCGGTGTATACGGCGAGCGGGCTGGAACCTGTGGGCAAGCCGATGACGAAGGGGCGGTCCTGTGTCGGACCGAATTCCCTGATCCTGCCAACTATGTAGTTGGCTGCCCAGCGGCACATGGTTTCATAATCGGGACGTATGATCAGTCTCATGGGGTTGCTCCTACAAGCGTACGGACGCCCATCAAGGATGGAAGACGTTGTGGCAGTATATACCTGCCGGAGGCTACAGTAAAGGTTCGCTGAAGTACGAAAATCACGTACAAAAAACCCCCAGCCCGGCATTTCCGGGTTAGTATGTGGCCCATGAAAGACATCGGTTCATGGGTAGCCTTGGTGACGGGCGGGGCGAGCGGGATAGGCCGGCTGACGGCGTTGGGATTGGCGGAGTGCGGAGCCCGGGTAGCAGTATGGGATCTGGACGAGGTGGCGCTGCGCCTGCTGGAAACGGAAGCCGCTGCCCTCGGTTTGGCCATAACGGGAATGACCTGCGACGTGTCCGACAGGTTGCAGGTCTATGGCAAGGCCAAAGAGCTCGCCGAAACCATGGGGCCTGTGGATATCCTGGTGAACAACGCAGGTGTGGTATCAGGCCAGAGTTTCCTGACCACGAATGACGAAAAAATCGAGCGTACCATGGCTGTGAACACCATGGCCCTGTTCTGGACGGCAAAAGCCTTTTTACCCTCCATGATCGAGCGGGGCAGGGGTCATCTGGTGACCATCTCATCGGCGGCGGGCATCATTGGCGTGACCGGTTTGGCCGACTATTCGGCCAGCAAGTTTGCGGCTTTCGGTTTCGACGAGGCAATACGTACCGAATTGGCTCGCATGAATAGTCCGGTCCGCACCCTCGTGGTGTGTCCTTTTTTTATCGATACGGGCATGTTCGCCGGTGTGCGCACCCGTTTCCCCCTGCTTTTGCCCATTCACGCGCCTGAGAAGGCGGTAAGACAAATCATACTGGCGATCCTCCTCGACAAAAAGCGGCTTCTGATGCCACCCATGGTCTATACCGTCTATCTGCTGCGCCTCTTTCCGGTGTGGTTGTTCGACGGGGTGGCCAATTTTTTTGGCATCAACAAGGCCATGGACCATTTCAAGGGTCGCGACCGATGAACGCCGAATCCAGCAACCCGGCCACCGGAGAAACGATCGGGAGTTACCCACTCCACGACAGTGCGGAAGTCGCCCGCTGTATCCTGGCCTCCCGCGAAGCCCAAAAAGCCTGGGCAGGGACCGCTTGGAAGGAACGTTCTGCCATCATCGGCCAGGTTGGAACCGCCCTTGTCGACCTGGCCGACGAATTGGCCGAACTGATTAGCCGCGATAATGGAAAAACCCGCGTGGATGCGTTGGCAACCGAGATCTTGCCTGCGGTCATGGCACTGAACTATTACCGGTCCTGCGGAAAACGCGTCCTTGGGCCTTCGCGCATAGGTGGCGGCAATATCCTCATGTTCAATAAGCAAAGCCGGCTGCGCAAGCTGCCTTACGGCATAGTCGGCATCATCTCGCCCTGGAACTACCCCTTCGCCATCCCTTTTTCAGAGGTACTAATGGCCCTTCTTGCGGGAAACGGGGTCCTGCTGAAGGTGGCATCCGATACCTTGGCGGTGGGACACGCCATCTCGGAGCTTTTTGCCAAATCCGGACTGCCGGCAGGCCTGTTCGCCTACGTAAACATGCCCGGACGCCTTGCGGGGGCGGCATTTATTGATGGGGGTGTGGACAAGCTTTTCTTTACCGGCTCCACCGAGGTGGGCAAGGAGCTGATGGGCCTTGCCGCCCCCCGCTTGTTGCCCCTGGTACTCGAACTTGGAGGCAATGATGCGGCCATTGTCCGCTCCGATGCCGACCTGGATCTTGCCGCTTCGGGCATCGTATGGGCAGCCTTCTCCAACTCAGGCCAATCCTGCGGTGGTGTCCAGCGGGCTTTGGTGCACAGGAGCGTCTACGGGGATTTCTGCACAAAAATCGCAGCCAAGGTCGCAGACTTGAGGGTGGGACTTCCGGGGGATTGGGAGAGCGATATAGGCAGCATGACCTCGACCAAGCAGAAGCACACGGTAGAAGCCCAGCTGGAACTATGCCTGCGAGGTGGCGCGCGGGTACTCGCCCGGGCGGCCTTGCCACCCCAACTTGAAGCGGGCAATTTTATCGCACCCATCGTGCTGGCGGATGTCCCGGCGAACTCGCCACTCATGCGGGATGAAATCTTTGGGCCGGTGGTTGCGGTGGTACCCGTGGACGATGACGAGGTGGCGTTGCGGATAGCCAACGATTCACCCTACGGGCTTACCGGATCCGTCTGGTCCCGGGACCGAAAAGCCGCCAGAAACTTGGCAGGCCGCATGCATGCCGGTGCCATCACGATAAACGACCACCTCATGTCCCACGGACTCGCGGAGACACCCTGGGGGGGATTCGGTGACTCGGGACTGGGCAGGACCCACGGAGAACAGGGTTTGCTGGAAATGGTACGCACCCAGGTGGTGGTCGACGACCTTTTGCCGGGCATAGCCAAAGCCATTTGGTGGCACCCCTACTCGGAACGTCTCTACCTGGGCTTGCGGGCGCTTATCGACTTCATGTACGCCAAAAAACTGCGAAGGAGGGTGGCTTCCATCCCCCGCGTGGTGAGCGTATTTTTACGGTACTGGGAGAAGTAGCACGAAACCTACAGTATGTTTTTTTTGAAGTCTCCGCCCACTACAGTGGACAGGATATTGAAGTGCTTGTCGAACACCACCAGATCCGCGTCATTGCCGGGGATGATGGTACCCTTGCGGGCGAAGCGCATGACCTGCGCCGGGTTGGTGCTGGCAGCTTTGACGGCATCCTCCATCGAGAAGCCGTAAGCCACCAGGTTGTTGACCCCACGGATCATGGTAAGGCTGGATCCGGCGATGACGTCGTCCATCTTGCGGTGGAATACCCCATCGTGAAGGATTACCTCTTCTCCATTGGCGAAAAATGGTCCGACTGCCTGTTCGGTAGGTTTTAAGGCGTCGGTCACCAGGACAATCTTGTCTATCGGCTTGTCCCGCTGGAGCAGTTTCATCAGATCCGGGTGGACGTGAAAGCCGTCGGCTATGATTTCACAGGACATTTCGGGGTGGATGAGAATGGCACCGACGGCATTTGGATTCCGGTGGTCCAATTTGCTCATCGCGTTGAATAGATGAGTGGAGTGCAGTATGCCCACCTGCATGCCCTCCACCATATTCTCATACTTGGCATCTGTATGGCCACCCTGCAGGACGATACCCTTCTTTATGCAGAACAAGGCCAGTTCGCGCATGCCCTTGAGTTCCGGTGCCACAGTCATGTTGACAATGTGCCCTTCGGACGCTTCCCACAACTGCTCCATGAAGGACAGGTCCACCGGACTCAACGTCTCCGGACGCTGGACGCCAAGGCGGTCCGGGGATATGAAAGGACCTTCCAGGTGGAGCCCCATGATCCTTGCGCCTGATTCCTTGCCCAAGGCGGCGGAAACATTCCGCACCGCGTCGAGCATGGCAGCGGGCGCGGCAGGGTACAGGGTGGGGTTGAAGGCCGTGACGCCATAGCGCGCCAAAAGCCGGGACATCTCGACCACCGACTCGGTGGAAGCATCGTCGGTGCCGAAACCGCCGAACCCGTGTATGTGGGTGTCGATGAAGCCGGGTGCGATAAAAGCCCCGTCAACGTCATATACACGGACATCCGCGCCAAAGTGCCGCTGCTCGAACCTCCGCTGCGAGAAAACATCGGCAATCTGACCGTCTTCGATCAGTACCGCGCAGTGATCCATCGCGGCAAAACCCGTCAGGACAGTTCCGTTGTAAAAACATATGGGACCCATGATGTACTCCATGTTCAATTATACATAAAAACGGGCGCTTTCAAAGCTAAATGGGAGGTCCGGCCTTTGACATCGGTATCGACACCGGCTTGAAACCCCGTTTATACTTCGCCCATGAACGTCGTAGGTCAGGTTTCTGTACTGTTTTTCCTTATGGTGATAGGCTGGGTTGCCCGAAAGGTCAAAGCGCTGGACGATCTGGCCATAGGACGTTTTTCCGCCTTTGTCGTAAACATCGCCTTGCCCGCCCTCATCATCGTCTCGCTCCAGAGATCATTTTCCCCCGACTTGCTAGGTGAGGCCGGCATCATTCTGGCCTTGTCACTCGCCATGTACGCCCTTTCCTTTGGTTTGGCTTTCTTCTACCCCACCCTGATCGGTGCGAAAGGGAAGGAACGGGGAGTACACCGCTACGCCATCATCTTCTCCAATGTGGGCTTCATGGGGTATCCCGTCGTCGAAGCGGTGCTGGGCAAGGAAGCCCTTTTTCATCTTGCGGTCTACAATGTTCCCTTCAATCTACTTGCGTTCAGCATAGGGGCATGGATCATCGCGCGGGAGGGTGAAAGGAAAATCAAGCTGTCCTGGCGCCTCATGGCGAACCCGAGTGTGATCGCAACCCTCATGGGTTTCATTTTCTTCCTATTCTCATTCCGCCTTCCCGCTCCCTTGTACCGCACCCTGGAGATGACGGGCAACATAACGTCACCCCTTTCCATGATCGTCACGGGAGCCCTGCTCGCCAGAATGGACCCCCGTTCCATTTTGGGCCGATGGAGGACCTACATCACCACCGTCATGCGTCTTGTGCTATTGCCATTGCTTACCTGCGTCGCTTTGTACGCGATCGGCATGCGGGGCCTGCTGTTGTCACTGCCTGTACTGATCGCAGCCATGCCCATAGCGGCCAATACTACCTTGCTGGCCAATCTGTACGACGGCGATGTCGAGAATTCGGGTGCCATGGTTTTCATTTCCACGGTGGCTTGCATAATCACCATACCGTTCGCGGTTTTGCTGCCGGGATATTTCTGACACGGCTGGGGAGGTCCAAGAGTATCATCCACTTATGCTGCCCTTCGCCAGGTCCCGCAGCAACCATTCGAAGAGGATCAAGGTGTACCGGTGCTTTTCCGGGTCGAGCTGGGGGGATATCTGGGCAAACAGTTTTTTCATGGATTGCGAATACAGGGCGTTGCCTGAAAAATGGAACGAACACACGGTGTACATGAAAAGCCTTATCGATCCGAACAGCTTGTTATCCACGACGCTATCCCCACGAATGACATCTAATTCGGCTTCGACGTTTTCCATAAGATCTTCAGTTTGTCCGTCCTGCAGATAAAAAAGTTCCGAAAGGCCATGCATCCGTTTCTTGTAAAGTATGTTCTTATCCTTAAGCGATTCATCCAAGGGAAAATTGGACGCGATAAGCTGGGCATATTGCGCATAAAAGGATTCACGATCGAACACGGCCTTCGCTACCGGCGAGGAGGCTTTCTGAACACTGGTGGTCAAAAAGGAGTGGGCTGCTTCGTAGTCATTCCTGATCTTGATGAATAATTCATTCGACTGCTCCAGGGTTGATGTGTCGGGATGTACCTGGCGCACAACCCTCCAATAGTACTTTTTTAATCCACTCTCATCCGTGATCTTGCCTTTTCTTATTTTTTCCATAAACACATTCATTGTCCCAATTCCCTGACCCTTTCATCGAACAATGATTGATGCCATTCAAGGTGGGCGAAATAGTCCTCTACCAGAAACTTCAGGCTTTTTCGTTCATTGTTTATTTCCCAGTAATGGTCTAAAGCGTCCTCATCCATATTTTGGATGAGGTGCAACAGGAAGAGGTTGTAGGTTTTCCAGAGAGCGACAAGCATTTCATAATCGAACGACGCTACAGCCGAAACACGTCTCCATTCTTCCGCATCGTAAGCGGGAAAGGAAAGCCTCCCGGCAAGTTGGAGCCGGACGAATCGTTGGTGGTTGTTGGATGCGGAATCGACCAGATGGCCCACCATTTCCTTTAGGGTCCATCTACCCCCATCCAATCTGATATCCGCGACTACGGCCTGGTTCAGCATCATGCTTTCAAAATCCAGTATCAAGCGTTCAAAGCCTTCAATATCGAAGCCCATCATCCCCCCCGCGCTTTCGCATCCTACTTCCCTTGTTCCAGTTTGAGAACGAATCCATAATTTTCTGGTACCGCCGGGTCCTTTCCTCGATCAAGGTCATCTTGTCGCGCGCATCCCGCACCCAAATTGATTCCGGATACTCGTTGACAACGATGTTGAGGTAATAATATGCCTTGGGGAATAGCTTTACCAGATCCCTGATTTTATGGAGCATTACCTGCTGTTCAGCATCATCATCCGAGATCCTGATATTCAGCATACCGCTTTTTTCAAAATCCCATTGTGAAGGATGTATCTTCATGAAAAACCCCAAGCCGGCCTTGTAGAAAACATAGGCCGGATCGGCATGGGGGACCAGCTCGCCGGCCTCTGCGGGATGCGGATGATTGCGGGTGCTTCGGCGGATTTTCTTTTCCTTGCCCATGAGTCGCTTGTAGGCCTGGTTTACCTGCACGAGCAAGGCATGCCGATCGAAAGAATCGCCTTTGCCCGAGCTGTCGGGATGAAGCTCCTTCATCCGCTTCCGGTAAGCGGATTTTATCAGCGCGGTATCCTCTGTGGGAACAATGCCGAGTAATTGGAAATCAGTGACCATAGTAAAAGTATACCATCCGGATGACGCTGGAACGAAAAAAAGAAAAAAGCCCAACCAAAACAAGAATCAGCCGTAGTATATATCGTGATGGACGATCAGATGATATCAAAACTTTGGAAGCATTATTATCCACGCATCGTTTTTTATGTCAGGCATTCTTTTCCCAGCCTGAAAAACGAGGCGGAGGACCTGTGCCAGGAGGTCTTCGTTCGTCTTCACACGTCCACGACTGCAATGGCCGATACCATTTCAGCACGCCCCTGGTTGTATGCGGTTACCCGCAACCTATGCATAGATCGATTGAGGAAAACCGGCAAGGGCAGCGCCTACCTTTCCGACGCCCATGCGGAAAGCTTGGAGGATACCCGCTTGGATACGATTGCGGAGTTGGAGCGCAAGGACGAAAGGGATGAGGTGGCGCTCGGCATAGCCAAACTGAAACCGGCAGACCGGGAAATATGCTACATGTATTATTTTGAAGAAATGAAGACCGATGAGATCGGAAGGCTGCTACACCGTCCCTCAGGAACCATAAAGTATCGCCTGTTCCGAATCCGAGCCGCCTTGAAGAAACACCTGGAGGCCATAAATGAAGTCTGAGTTCCGAAGCACAATAGCGGCATTCTACAAAACAGAAATAGACAAAATAAGTACGCCACCGATGCCCATTTATCTGACCGACCGAGTCTGGGACGCAAGCGCCGCGTCCCAAGCAGGCAAGCCCGGAAATGCGGGCACATCTCAGGCTTTTCGTCGTCGTCTGGCCTCGGAACTAGTCCGGATTGCCCTGACGGCTGCCATGCTCTCAGGCGGAATGTTGCTACCGGCAAACCATAGCATCAATCCCGTATCGCAAGGCTTGGACAGGCTCTTTACCGATAGCGGGTTGCAAAACTCGGTTTCGAGAAACCTGCTCGATGCCGCGCTCATGATCGGGAAATCCATAACCAAGGAGTAGGATATGTTGCTTTCTTACCTCGTCTCACTGGTAATCGTAGTCGCGATGTCATTCTTCGGAGTCTATGTCAGTGGAGCGAAATCACTCTGGTACGTGGACGTACCTTCCATCATCATGGTTTTCCTGCCGACCTTTGTGCTCTGCGCGGGTGACTACGGATGGAAGGGCATTCGCGACTCCTTTTCGGCTGCTTTCGGAAAAAAGGGAAAGACCCGAGCGGAACTGGACCAAGCCTACGCGTTGGCAGGTGCGTTGGGAAGATACGCCTGGTTCGCGGCAGTTTTTGGCACCTGCATCGGCATCATCGCCATATTGGCCAGTCTGAGGGAAGCGCAAGATCCCACACGCCTTGGCCCGAATGTCGCGATATCGCTTATCTGCTTTTTCTACGCGCTAATGTTCAATTTCATGCTCATCACACCCATGCGCAACCGGATAGCGCTGAAACGGGGAAGCAAGGAATAAGGCCTCGCTGAACGGCAGTGGTGTGCCCGTTCAGCTTCCATGACCACAACACCCGGCGCCTATAACCGAGCCGCCGGGTGTTGTGGGCCTATCCGTTCAGCGCCGCGAGCTGAGCCCCCACGATGCCGGCCAATTCAGCCGCCGCATACGATAGATCCACAAGACGGTTGTCTTTTTCGTTACGGAGCTTCACCTCCACCTTGGGCAGGTTCTTGTCGCCCAGGACCACGCGCAACGGAATGCCGATAAGGTCGGCGTCCTTGAACTTGACGCCGGGGCGTTCGTTCCGGTCGTCCAGCAGAACTTCGATGCCCAAGGCTTCAAGTTCGGCGTACAATTTGTCGGCGGCTTCTTTCGCGGCACCATCATATTTGATGGGAACCAACGCGACCTGATAGGGGGCGACCGACATGGGCCAGACGATGCCGTCGTCGTCGTGGCATTCCTCGATGATGGAAGCCAGGGTGCGGTCCACACCTATGCCGTAGCAACCCATGCCGGGAACTTGGGCCTTGCCCTGCTCGTCCAGGTAGCTTACCTTCATCGATTTGGTGTACTTGTAGCCCAACTTGAAGATATGCCCCAGCTCGTTGCCTTTCTTTTCGTAGAGTTCGCCGCCACACTGGGGGCAGCTGTCGCCGGCCTTGACAGTACGCAGGTCCGCAATCAACCAGGCCTGGAAATCGCGCCCGAAAGCGACGTGGGAGTAGTGCAAATCCTTGGCGAGAGCGCCAGTGACCGAATCCATCATGGCCGTCACCGATTGGTCCGCCACTACCGGCACATTTTTGAGTCCCACAGGACCGGCAAAACCGAGAGGCGCACCGGTAAGCCTTTCAACGTCGAGGTCGGAGGCCAGCATCACTTCGGAGGCCTTGAGGACCGCCGCCAGCTTGGTCTCGTTCACGTCCAGGTCGCCGCGGATGGCGACCGCGAAAAAGGCTTCGGGGTAGGTTTTGGGGGCGTCGGGGGCTGCGGCGCGGCGTTCCATCTTGCCGCAGCCGGGAGCGGAGGCCAGATCCAGCTCGACGTTGACAGCCTTGTAGACGAGGGTCTTGATGAAGGACTTCGCCTCGGTCTTGAGGAAGGCGCAAAGCTCGTCGATGGTACGGACTGCGGGGGTCTCGATTTTGGTAATGACCGCAGTCGAAGCAACGGCGGGGACGGTGTAGTCGGGTTTGCACCCGGCTTTTTCCACGTTGGCCGCGTAGTCGCAGGCGCGGCACAGGATGAGGGTATTGTCGCCTATCTCGCTCTCGACCATGAATTCCTCGGAACCGGTTCCGCCCATGGCGCCCGTATCCGCGCGGACAGGAATGACCGTGAGTCCGCAGCGTTTGAAGATGCGCCGGTAAGCCTTACCCATGGCGTTGTAGGTCTCGTCCAGGCTCGCCTCGTCGGTGTGGTACGAATAGGCGTCCTTCATGGTGAATTCCCGCCCCCGCATGACGCCGTAACGCGGCCGGATTTCGTCGCGGTACTTGGTGTTGATCTGGTACAAGGTGAGGGGAAGTTGCTTGTAACTCGCCAATTCATCACGGACCAGGGCGGTGAAGGCTTCCTCGGCGGTGGGGGAGACCACGAAGTCCCCGCCCAGGCGGTTTTTCAGCCGGAGCATTCCCTCGCCCATGGTGTCCCAACGGCCAGATTCCTTCCACAATTCGCCAGGAACCACCACGGTGGGTTTTATTTCGAGGGCACCGATGGCGTCCATTTCTTCCCGTACAATGTTCTCCACCTTGCGGAACGAGCGGAGACCCAAAGGGAGATACGCGAAAAGACCATTGGCCAGCTTGCGCAGCATGGCGGCACGCATCATAAGGCGATGGCTTACGATTACCGCATCGGCGGGAACCTCGCGGAGCGTGGGAAGGAAGGTGCGGGATAGTTTCATGTGGTGAATCCTCGGGGGTTGCCGACAGGCGGCGGAATACGAAAACGTTGGTAAACAATATCCGAAGGAACGGCTTCGGACAAGGGGAGCTAGGAGGGAAAACTCAGGGTCACTTTTGTTCCCTGCCCGCTCTGGCTGCGCACATCGAAGGCTCCTCCCGCCACCTCGACCATCCGCTTGACTCCGGAAAGGCCGATGCCGCGGGAACCCGGAATGTCGGGATCGGGTTCGGCTTCTCCGGAGCGTACCGCGTGCAAGCGATCGGCATCCATTCCCCGCCCTGTATCCATAACAGAAATGATGACCTGTTCCGGCTTGATCACGCAGGAAAATGAGATCGAGCCGCTATCTGTGTATTTCAGCGCGTTGTCCGCCAGATTTCCCAGGATGCGCAGAAGGTTGGATCGTGAAAGGGGCAACTTGCAGTGTGCTCCGACAATACGCTGCCTGAAAACCACTCCCTTCGCCCGTGCCGCAGCCCGATATGGGGCCAAGGCTGAACCAAAAAGCCTGATGAGGGCAGTGCGATCCCACTCGGGAACGTCCGGCTTTTCGGGATCGTCAAGGATGGATTCAACAATTTCCAGCAGGAGCTTGTTGGACTTTCCTAAAATATCCAGGTATTGGCGTTGTTCCTGGTCCAGCTTGGTTTCCGAAAGCAACGCATGCACGCCCAGTATGCCGGTTATGGGCGAACGGATATCGTGGCTCAGGGATTCAAGACGGGCGATCCCACCTTCGTTGGCTTCGTTGACCAATACTTCCAGACGCTGGTTCATCAGGCGCCTGGATTCGGCTGTCCGGGAGAGGCTGTCGAAATAGGCTACCAGAAAAAGCCCGAAACCGTACGCCGATGCGTGGAGCGCGATTATGATCACCCGTGCGGTAATGGAACCGAAAGCGGTGCCATAGGGAAGAAAGTATCCGCTCAGATCAAAGATGAGCGCCAGTGCAAACATCAGATCTACCCGGAACCGGGAGCCGGAGTACAGGCCGATGAACGAGATTGTTGCAAATAGGGTCAGTTCGATCAGGGATATGGATTCAAGGGTGGTAGCTGTCGTTCCGGTCAGGTAGAAATCCAAGGCGAATCCGAGAATCGAAGAGATGATGACGCCAAAAAAAAGTATATCGATCGCCAGGGAAAACCGGCCGGCTTTTAACGCGGCCAGACAGCTTATAACCATGATGAAGGCAATCAGACGGTGAAAGGAAAGCGGCTGCTCAGCCCTGATATAATCAAAAACGACCAACGCAAGCAGAATGGGCAAAAACAATAAAAGGAAGCGAACCAAATATTCGTTCCGCATGCGTTCCGGAGAAGGTTGATAATCCTTATCCTTCCCCAGTATCGCATCTACAGCACGACGGACGAACCGGGGTTCAAACCGGAAACTTCTCATTTCGCCTCGAAAAGCTCGTGCATGAAAAGGGTCGCGGCCTGAGCGACATTCAGGCTTTCCATATCACCGCTACCAGGAATGCGGACCAGCAAGGGACAGGCTGCCTTGACTTCGGGCGATAGGCCGCGCTCCTCGTTGCCCAGGACCACGATGACACCCACGGATCTGCCCAGACCGCGGCTCGCGGAAGCCGCGCCGAACATTTTCGTGCGGGCATCGAGAATAAGGGCCGGCAACTCCTTCAGGCGATTTCTGGCCCGGTGGTCGGCCCCAATAACGACCATTTCTTGCGAGGCTGCCCGCAAGAAGGCCGGAACGTCGAAGACAACGCGGAAATCCACCCACTCCATGCCACCTTCGGCAACCCGGAAGGCGCTGGTGGTCAGCCGGGCCTCACCGTCCTCCTCGGAAAGGACAATATGGCTGATACCGAAAAAAGCGGCTGAACGGACGATGGCGCCCAAATTATTGTCGTTTCCGACGGAATCAAGGAACAACACCTGCTGACCGGTATCCGCCCACTTGGCCAGATCCTCCTCGCTCAGGGAGGGAACTTCAGGCTCTTCCATCATGATAACGACTCCCTGGTGACGGGGGCTCTTGCAGAGCCGCTCCATTTCCTCGTCTTCGCAAAACTTGTAGGGTTTCTTGACCCGTGCCAGGTATTTGCAGGCCTTGTTAAAATCATCCAGGAGTTCTTCCCGCAAAAAGAGCCTATTGATACGTTCGGGGTGGTTATCGGCGAGGGCCTTCGCGGCGTTGTATCCGCAGACGGCGAGTTCGTTGGTCAGCTTGTTACGCATGTATATCGATTGTATCGCGGGACCGCCTTTGGAACAAG
>Ga0172379_10001176_pt1 | contig 55040 bp, 64 predicted proteins | sample GrowelOW334metaG_FD_119756 | JGI IMG/M metagenome (GOLD analysis project Ga0172379, IMG submission 119756) | Groundwater microbial communities from an aquifer near a municipal landfill in Southern Ontario, Canada - Groundwater well OW334 metaG | ecosystem: Environmental > Aquatic > Deep... | reverse complement strand
TTTTTCATACTCGGTGTTGTGTCAACTTTTGTAAGCTTGCGGACTCTGGTGCCGCGTACCTCGACCTTCGACGAGCAGTGTTAATTTTTCGAGATCGGGATTTTGGCATAGAAAAACCCCGTGCTCATTGCACGGGGTTTTTCCCTTTATCCGCAGTTTGCGGACGGAAACGGCTCTATTTGTCAGCTCCTACTTCCCATGACACTTCTTATACTTCTTTCCAGAACCACACCAACAAGGATCGTTACGGCCAATCTCCTTTGCAGAAGGAGGTGGTGGTGTTTTTGGTTTTGCCACTTCGTGTGTTTTTATTTTTGACATATCCATTTCAAAAAGTTGAAACACAGAATTAAATACAAGCTGTTCAAATGTCTGCTGTAAACGCTGATAAAGTCCGTGTGCTTCACGTCGGTACTCCACGAGTGGTTCGTGCTGACCATAGGCTCGAATATTCACTGATTCTCGAAGTGAATCGAGGCTCTCAAGATGATCAACCCAAAGCATATCTAAAATACGCACAAGGTGCTGACCAATTACTATTGCGCGATCAGCTTCGACTTTCTCTGGAATATGACTTACTTTCTCTTTTGCTTCTGCAACAAGTTTCTCCTGTTCTGCAGAATACTCTCCTTGTGCATACGCATGTGCATAAGTGTTCTCAAAACGCTCAAGTAATTCTTTTACTTCGGGCATAATCTCATTTTTTTCTCCTAGCTCAAGATATTTAAAACGTTTCGCATATACTGCGGTACGCTGTTTATTTAAAATATCATCGTACTCCAATAAATGATGGCGAATATCAAAATTATTTCCTTCTACCCGCTGCTGGGCCTGGTTCACTGCTTTTGAAACCATCTTTGATTCAATAGGCACCTCCTCGGGAAAATTAACTGCCTGCATAAGATTCTTAATGCGATCGCCACCAAAGATACGCATCAGATCATCCTCAAGCGAAAGAAAGAAACGCGATGAACCAGGATCTCCCTGTCGTCCTGCGCGGCCTCGCAACTGATTATCAATGCGTCGCGCCTCATGACGCTCCGTACCAATCACATGAAGTCCTCCTAATTTTAAAACCTCTTCAGCTTCCACAGAATCTCGTGGATTACCACCCAGGATGATGTCAACGCCCCTTCCCGCCATATTGGTGGCCACCGTGACTGCTCCTTTTCGTCCTGCTTGCGCAATAATTGAACCCTCTCGTTCATTATTTTTTGCATTCAATACCTCATGAGGAACATGTGCGCTTGCAAGGTATTCCGAAACAATCTCATTGTTTGCAATGGAGGTAGTACCAATAAGTACGGGGTGCCCCTCGTTATGTAGCTTCTTTACCTCTTCCGCGATAGCACGATACTTTGCCTCTTTCGATTTATATACCAAATCAGGAAGGTCATCTCTCACCATTGGCCTGTTAGGAGGAATACTTACTACCTCGAGTCCATATACCTTATGAAATTCTTCGGCGGATGTTTGTGCGGTACCTGTCATACCACCAATTTTCTTATAAAGTCTAAAATAATTCTGAATCGTAATCTGCGCAAATGTTCGATTTTCTTGATTTACATAAAGTCCCTCTTTTGCCTCAATGGCCTGATGAAGACCTCCTGAATAACGGCGTCCTTGAAGCATGCGCCCTGTAAACTCATCAACAATAAGTACCTCGTTATTTTTTACGAGATACTCCTTGTCACGACGAAATAATGCTTTTGCTTTAATACTCTCCTGGAGAAAATGCACGAGACGTGAATGTTCTGGAGAAAATATGTTTTCAATATTAAGTGCCTTTTCTACCTTTTCAATGCCCGCATCAGTTACATTTGCGGTGCGAAGTTTTTCATCAACCAAATAATCTTCTTCTGGCTGAAGCTTCTCAGTAATACGTGCAAAAACTTTATAGTATTCGCTCGATTCTGAATCAGGTGCCGCAATAATAAGTGGGGTGCGCGCCTCATCGATAAGAATGGAGTCAACTTCATCAATAATGACAAAATAGTGTGGACGCTGCACCTTATCATTAAGACGCAAGGTTAAATTATCTCGCAAAAAATCAAAACCAAATTCGTGATTGGTTCCATAGGTAATATCACATGCATATGCCTCCTTGCGTGCAATAGGTCGTAAAAAGTTTTCTACCACACGAAATCCACCTACGAGATCACGTTCCTTATCGAGTGTTGTTGCATCAAACTTTGGGTCATATTGATATGCCGCATCGTGCACAATACACGCAACAGAAAGCCCAAGAGCATGATAAATCTGTCCCATCCATATTGCATCGCGACGCGCAAGATAATCATTCACCGTAACCACGTGCACTCCTTTTCCGGTAAGCGCGTTTAAATACACTGCCGCAGTTGCGGTAAGCGTCTTCCCCTCACCCGTTAACATTTCTACAATCTTTCCTTCGTGAAGCACCATACCTCCCATAAGTTGCACATCGAAATGACGTTGTTTTAAATTGCGTTTCCCCGCTTCTCGAATAAGTGAAAATGCTTGTGGGAGCGCCTCTTGAAGAACCTCTTCGGTCGCTTCTTTTTCAATAATCTCTGTTTTTAATGTTAATGAGGCCGCACGAAGCTCATCATTGGAAAGCGAACGCACACTATCCTCAAGTTTATTCACGTGCAAAACAACGCCTCGAAGGCGCTCTAAAGTACGATCCGGAAATAAATTGGACAGAAAATCAAACATAATGATGCACTATTCGGTGGCAGGAGTGGCTATGGCGGTGACCTCCTATTTTTATTGTTGAGAGAGTGCTCTATCCATAACCACTCTTCCCACCCAATAATGCTTGCGATTATTGTAGCATAGGTTTGAAAAAACAAGAATATACACCTCTCTCCACTTCATCAAAAAAATAAGTCTCTTTTTTCCAAAAGAACCCTTGAAGCGAGGGAATAAAATATAGGAATCCAAATGGCTGAAGTGAAACTTGGCATACTAAAAAAGTGGGTAAGACTTGGCCTAACGGCCCGGAGTACACACTTTTTTGGTATGCCGGATTTCACGAAAATAGTATAAAAATGAGACTTATTTATAAAAAACATCTCCCCGCCGAAGCAGGGAGATGAATAGGATAATACTTTCCTTAATTTTTTCCGTAAACCGAAGCTTATGGAGATAGGGAAAACATTACTCTCAACACCAACAATGTAGCACACTTCTCTAAAAAATGCAAGTGCCTCGCGATTCTTCATGCTATTGGTCGAGCTCCTCCATTCCAGTATATTGCTCTACCAATCATCTTTATATGTTCAGATTTGTAATACTATTGACAAAAATGCTAATATTGTGCTATTATACACTCAGATATTTACCTTTTTACTCACCTTTTCTAAAGGAATCTTTATGACGGAGTATATGATTTTTTTAATTTGGCTTGGTCTAGGAGTTATTGGATTTATTTTCCAAACACTTCCTACGCTTCTAAAAAATTGGTATATTTCGAAAAGCTTTAAAGAAATGGATATTACTGTTGGTAGTAATTGGAATCCGATAGAATATTCTTCTATTATACCCTGTCTTATCACAGGACCCTTTTCTCTTATTCTTGGAGTCACATCTTTTTTCTCAGAAGACGGTGTCTCCTTGAGTAAGGATTTTATTAAAGAGAAAATTGTTCAGTTATTCTAAATACAAATAACGGCTCGCGGGCCGTTTTTTATTTATGCAAAAAATTATGCGGTGAGCACCTCGAATCCTTCTTCGGTAATTACTACCGTATGCTCGAAATGAGCACTTAGGCTTCCGTCTTTTGTTGCAAAGCTATCATCTTTTTTCTGTTGAATATAAGGCGATTTTACAGAGAACATTGGCTCAATTGCAATCACAAGTCCAGGCACTAATTTCATCCCCTCACCCCGTTTTCCATAGTTAAATACAGACGGGTCCTCATGGAGCGCGAACCCCACGCCATGCCCTGTAAGGCCCTGAATTACGCGAAATTTGCCTATTTGAGCAGTCTTTTCGATGGCATAACCAATATCACCCAAGTGTTTTCCAGGTATACATTCTTCAATCCCATTTTGAAGCGCTTCGTGAGTTACGCGCAAAAGCGCTCTTGCTTCCTCGGATATATTTCCTACTCCAACCGTTACCGCGCCATCGGTTACATACCCTTTATACGTTACTCCTAAATCTATTGAAATAATGTCACCTTCTTTCAGAATATATTTTCCAGGAAGTCCATGTACAATAGTTTCATTTACCGATGCACAGATTGAAGCAGCGTAGGCCTTAGTTGCTCCTTCAGGGGTATATCCTAAAAATGTAGGCGTAGCACCTTCCTTCAAAATTAATTCCTTTGCCTTTTTATCGAGATTAGAAAGTATCACTCCCGCCTTCACTTCTTTCGAAAGTGCGCGAAGCGTGGCCGCAAGGATGCGCCCAGAAATACGTAACAATTCTAAATCTTTTTCACTCTTCAACCTGACCATAATTTATTTAAGTTTTAATGCGGTGACTACTTTCTCTGAAACTTTATACGGCAATGGCTCCCCATTTACTTTTACAATATTGAATTTCAAATTTTTCATACCCGCCACGATTGGATACGTTCGCTCTCTATATTGCTGGAGACGTACCTTTATCACGTCTGCATTATCAAGCGAGCGAGTACGCATTGGTCCCGCACATAACGGACAATGAGGAAGCTTTGCACTTTCAAGTTTGGGAAGTCCACACACTGAACACACTAATCGATGACTGTTTCGCTTGATTGAGGTTGCGTCCCGCACACCAAGAAGTACTACCGCCATATTTTTTACTCCATAAAGTGCAGCGAGTGTTTCCACGAGTCCTTTTGTGTTTTTATCACCGAATGCCTCAAAAAGCGTGCGAGGAGAACCACTAAACACGATGTTGTATCCCGCCCTTGCAATGCGTGTTGCTTCTTCTCGTACCACTTTTAAAACCCATTCTGGAGTGCAAAGTATTCCCGAATCAAAAAGCTTCTTTTCTCTTCTCAAAATTGCGTCCTTCTTGGCATCAGGAGAACGAAGAAGTGACTCAATATACCGCCCCGTATCGAAGTGAATAAAACTAAACTTTCGTACCAAAAGATCTGCTTGTGTTCCCTTCCCCGACCCAGGAGGTCCGTAAATAATGACTGCTTTTTGTTGCATGGATTTATTGTACCCCAAAATAAAAACTCCGCCATTCGACGGAGTAATTTCTCGCTAAAACTGTTTTTCTTTTTTCGCAGCTTTATTTAGTTCTCGATTTATCTGCCACAACGGACCAAAAAGCCCTCCGAAAAAGACAAGTACTACTTCGCTTAATCTCGCCCAGGTATCCAAGAATTGAGATGAGAAAGATAAAGATGAAAGAGGTATCTGAGTTATTGTTTCAATAAAAGATACAAATGTGAAAAAGATAAATGCACCTGCCACCGCAGAAGTTATTGCTCCAAGCGCAGAAAAAAATACCACAAACAATATCGATTTCTGTTGAAAATATTTATATCTAAGACATAAAAGATATGCAAGCACAAGAATCCAGATACCGAAACAAATGATATGTATCATTTTTTCCTCCTACAAATTTGTGAATACAAATACTACCGCGATTATGCAATAAACCGCAAATGAAAGCAAGGAATACTGATTCTATTAAGAACGACACTCCTGAGATTCAGAAGTGTCGTTCAAAATATAACTTATCTTTTAAAATATTCCTTCGTATTCGCGAACCGTAAGTTGAGACTCAATCTGCTTCATTGATTCAAGTGCCACCGACACCACAATAAGAAGTGCGGTGCCACCAATAGTAAGCATCTGGATACCTGTTACTGATTGAGTAATATTTGGCAAGATAGCAATAACACCAAGAAACATTGCACCAAAAAGTGTAGTGCGGTGAACTGTCTTTGCAATCACTTCTGCGGTCGCTTGCCCCGGACGAATACCGGGAATAAAACCGCCACTTTGCTGAAGATTTTTTGCAATTTCTTTTGGATCAAACGTTACTGCGGTATAGAAGTAGGTGAAAAGAACTACGAGTACAAAGTAGAGTGAACTATAAATAAATTGATTATTAAAAACTCTTGTAACAAATGCATTTAGTGTAAGTGAGAAAGATGGAGAGATGATTGAAGACGCCTGTGCAATGAACTGAGGAAAGAGAAGAATGGATATTGCAAAAATAATTGGAATCACACCTGCCTGATTCACTTTAAGAGGAAGATAGGTTGAAACACCGCCGTACATCTTCATACCACGCACTTGTTTTGCATAAGACACAGGAATTTTTCGCTCCCCTTCGTTTACAAATACCACTGCTGCAATAACCACAATACTAAGAACGAGGAAAACAAGATAAGTAGGAATCACTGCGGGTGTATAGTTCAAAAATGCAGTAGTCACCGCGCTCGGAAGGCCACTTATGATACCCGCAAAAATAAGAAGTGAGATACCATTCCCAATCTTATATTCGGAGATAAGTTCCCCAATCCACATAAGAAGCATACTTCCTGCAGTAATAATAAGTACGTTCGTTGCGGTATCAAGAAACGATAAACGCTGAATAATGTTTTGTGATGCAAGAAGATTCAAAAATCCATATCCCTGAAGTGCTGCGAGCGGCACGGTAATATAACGAGAAATACGATTAAATTTTGCCCGTCCCGCAGCTCCCTCTTCGTAGTAAGCCTTCTTTAAATTAGGGAAAATAATAGTAAGAAGCTGCATGATAATGGTAGCCGTAATATAAGGACCTACGCCAAGCATCATGATAGAAAGATTTGAAAGGCCACCACCAGAAAAAATGTTTAAGAAACCAAATAATTGGTTTGAACTAAAAAATTGCTGTAATTTTGATGCATCAATTCCAGGAATAGGAATAGCGGCGAGAAGACGAAACACAAAAAGAAGAAGGAGAACCATGAGTACCTTCTTGCGAAGATCGGGGGATTTAAAGATAAGAAGTAATTTATTCATCCCGTTAGATTTTTATAGTATTGGTCATTTCTTCTAATTGACGATTATGTATCTTTGATAATAAATTCTGTTTTGACTATTTTGGCGAAATTCTAACGGGATTCATCTTATAAGAAGGTTATCCGAATACCGTAAGAGAGTCTACTTGATAGTACCGCCAGCCGCTTCAATCTTTTTGCGTGCTTCCTTTGATACTTCGCATCCCTCTATTACAAATGCTTTTTTCAATTCTCCATCACTAAGAATCTTTACACGTGCGCGAAGATTAGGAATTAATCCTTTTACTAAGAAATGCTTCTTTGAAATCTCCCCTCCAGGGAAGAGACGTACTAAATCACCTACATTTACTACAGTTGATTTTGGAAATACTACGCGATTCTTTACACCACGCAATTTAGGAATGCGAATCAAAAGATCGCGCTGTGCGGGGCGAATTCTATGACCAGAGCGAGCTCTCTGTCCTTTCTGTCCACGTCCAGAAGTCGTGCCACGTTTACCGCCACGGCCTACGCGCTTCTGACTTTTTCGTACTGCTTTTTTAGGTCTTAAATCGTTTAATTGCATATGGCTATTAATTAACTACAGAAACAGCGGGGGCTTTTACAATAGGACGAATCATGCGCAACGCCTCAATGCCTGCCTGAGCGTTTGCAATTTTGTTCTTTGTGCGACCTAATATTTTTGCTGACACATCTTTTATTCCTACGAGTTCAAGTACTACACGAAGAGAACCTCCTGCAATAAGGCCATGCCCTTTTTTCGCTGGCTTAATACGTACTCGAGCTGCATCATATTTTGCTTCTACTTCATAAGGAACTGTTCGGCTCTCAACAAGTGCAATTGTTACTACACTCTTTTCTGCTTGACGCTGTGCTTTTTGCACTGCGGCTGCAAAATCCAGTCCTTTTGCAATACCAATTCCCACACGTCCTTTCATGTCACCTACTACTACTGTTGCACGGAAACTAAAACGCTTTCCTCCTGCAACCACACGAGTTACGCGACGCACTTCAAGTACGCGCTCTTTGAATTCGGTAACGCGCTTTACAAATGGTCTTCGTGGACCTCTTCCTTCATTTTTTTGCCCTCGTGAATTAAACATATATTTAAATTTGAAGACCTCCCTTACGTGCCGCTTCGACAAGCGCTTTAACGCGACCATGGTAGCGATATGAACCACGATCAAATACTACTGCAGACACGCCTAACGCTTTTGCGCGCTCTGCAATTGTCGTTCCTACAAATTCTGCTCCTTCGGTCTTTGTCATTTTCTTCTTTGATTCTCGTGAAGATGCTTGTGCGAGTGTCTTACCGCTCACATCATTAATAAGCTGCACGGCAGTAAATTTATTGCTTCGAAATACAGAAAGACGTGGGCGTACCTCAGAACCACGCACCGTCGCTCGTACGCGATTTGCCCTTCTGCCTCTTTTTTGAATTAATTGCTTTCGTGCGTTCATACTTTTATTTTATTTAAGCTGATGCTGCTCCTGCTTTCTTTCCTGCTTTTCTCTTAATAATCTCAGTAGAATAACGGAATCCCTTTCCTTTGTATGGCTCTGGTTTTTTAAGCTCTCGAATTTCTGCAGCAACCTGTCCTACGAGTGCTTTATCAAAACCTTTAATTTTTAAAATGGTGTTCTTCTCAACTTCAAAGGTAACATGCTCTGGTGCTTTATATTTCACCGGATGTGAAAATCCAAGGTTTAATAGCAAATCATTACCATCCTTTGCAATCTTATATCCCACACCCTCAAGCAAAAGTGTTTTTCCGTATCCAGTCACAAGACCATCAATGGCATTTTGAATAAGTGAACGAAGTGTTCCCCAATTGCTACGCACCTGCTTTGAAGTAGCAACAGTGGTAAGGATAACCTCATTTTCTACTACCTTTACCTCGACACCTGAGAGACGTGGAATGGAAAGGGTTCGTGTTGCATCTTTTACTATCACAAGTCCACCGTCAACACTTACGGTTATCCCACTCGGAATTGTTATAGGTTTTTTTCCAATTTTTGACATATATGTATTACCACAATTCGAAAAGAAGTTGACCTCCTACTTTTTCCCTTCGTGCATCGGTACCAGTCATGATTCCTTTTGAAGTTGATACGACGAGAATGCCGTGTCCACTCTTCACTCTTCGAAATTCTTCATACCCTGCATAACGTCGAAGTGAAGGCTTACTCAAAAGTTTCAAACCGCGAATAGGACGATGAGGATCAAGTTCCATTTCCATTACTTTTTTTATTGACTTCCCTTTTACTTCTACCTTTTTCAAAAATCCAAAGCGCACTAATACGTCCGCAACGGCGTTATCCATCTTGGTGTAGCGTGTCTTCACGGTGCTCTTTTCTGCAGCCTGTGAATTTTTTAATTTTATAAGTAAGTCAATATACATGTCTTCAATTACCAAGATCCTTTCTTCACTCCCGGAATCTCTCCTTTGCTCGCTAATTCTCTAAAACAGATTCTGCAAAGATTAAAATCGCGCATAAACCCACGCTTTCTTCCACAACGGAAACAGCGTCGCACAATACGAGTGGAATACTTCGGTTTCTTTTTTGCCCGCGCGACGACTGATGTCTTTGCCATAATTATTTTTCAGAACGCATTAATGGTACCCCAAGCGACCTGTAAAGTGCAATTGCTTTTTCGCGATCTCGAATTTTAGGAACAACCGTTACCTGAATACCAAAAGCTACTTTTGATTTTTCCGGATTGATTTCAGGAAATACGAGTTGGTCACGAAATCCAAAATTTAAATTACCATCATGATCCACATTCGAAAGCGCCAACCCACGAAAATCTTTTACGCGAGGCAATACAATATGTACCACTTTCGTGAAAAAATCATGCATGCGCTGCTTACGAAGAGTCACCTGCAATCCCACAACCTCTCCTTCACGCACTTTAAATGTTGCAATTGATTTCTTCGCTTTGCGTTCAGCTGGCTTCTGGCCAGTAATAGTGGCAATTTCTTTCTGAATCTCAGGAAGTACCTTGTCATCAAATTGCTGCATTGAGCGCAACTTGCCGACGCCGGCATTTACCACGATTTTCAAGAGTCCTGTTTTTTCAATTGTGGACATATCCTTTTTCATACTTAAATTGTTCCTTTGCATTTCACGCAAAATCGAATTTTGGTTTCTCCATCTTTGCGATGGCCAACGCGTGTTTGTTTATTGCAATTCGGACATATGATTGCTACATTCGACGCATTAATTGGACGCGCTACAGAAACGATTTCTCCTTTCTCTCCCTGCTTCCGTGGACGCACATGTTTCTTGTAAAGATTTAAACCCTCAAGATGAACCTGGTTTTTTTTAGCATCAACACTAACAACCTTACCGGTTTTCCCGTTATCTTTTCCCAACAAAACTTTAATTGTATCGCCTTTTTTAATATTCATGACTCTAGGTTATACAAGTTCTTCAGCAAGTGATGCAATTGTATCGTATCCTTTTTCCTTTATTTCGCGAGGAATAGGGCCGAAAATACGAGTTCCTTTTGGTTCCCCTTTCTCAAGAATAACTACTGCATTGTCATCGAAACGGATGTATGAACCATCTTTTCTACGAGTTGGTGCATGTTGGCGAACCACAAGACAACGCACTACGTCTTTCTTTTTTACCTGCTTGCGAGGCTCAGCAATTTGCACTGAAGCAACGATAATATCGCCAAGAGTAGCGTATCTCTTTCGGCTTCCACCAAGAACACGAAAACAGCGCACTACCTTTGCACCGCTGTTGTCTGCTACTTTTAATATTGATCGTTCTTGTATCATTGAATTAGTACCGAGTACCTAGAATACTATGCTTTACCGACTATTGTCCAGCGTTTACCGCGAGAAAGTGGTCGAGACTCCTGAATTACCACCTTATCTCCCGTATGATATTCGCCCATTTCATCATGCGCTTTGAATTTCGTCGTTATTCTATAAAATTTTTCATATCGAGGGTGCTTTCTCATGCGCTCTACCGATACTACGCATGTCTTTTGCATCTTGTCAGATACGACTGTTCCTTGAAGTTTTCTCATATGATTAGTTGCTTTTTACTTCTTTTAAAGACCTTTCCTTTTTCACGGTAAGAATTTGTGCAATTCCCTTCTTTGCATTCTTCACCTCCTGAATATTTTTCACCTTGCCGGCAGCCAAATCAAATTTAAGACTGCTCACCCGTGTGCGCAAATTATAGAGCTCTTTGTCGAGTTCTGCGACTGGCTTATTTTTCATTATGGCAAAGTCTTTCTTTTTCATAGACGTAATTATCGTGAAATTATTTTTGTCTTAAATGGCATCTTAAATCCAGCCATTTTAAGTGCGCGTTCCGCAACTGTTTTCGACACACCATCAACTTCATAAATAATGCGTCCTGGTTTCACAGGAAACACATAATGATCTACTTCTCCCTTTCCACCTCCCAAAGTGACTTCTGGAGGAAGTTTCGTAACGGGCTTATCAGGGAAAATACGAATCCAAAGTCTTCCTTCACGATTCATTGAATGCGCGATTGCCTTTCTTCCTGCTTCAATTTGGTTTGCGGTCATCCATGAAGCACCCATTGCACGAAGTCCAAAGTTGCCATACGAAAGCATAATACCCCGCGTTTCCACGAGTCGCTTGCGAGAGCGTCCTTTTTGCATTTTTCTATGTTTTTGTTTCTTTGGCTGTAACATATGGGGTAATTACTTATTTACGTGCTGCTCTCTTCTCATCAAAAACCTCGCCTTTATAAATCCATACTTTTACGCCAATCGTACCATAACTATTGAACGAAGTTGCCTCAGCATAATCAATAATTGCACGAAGTGTCTGAAGAGGCATGCGTCCTTTTGCAAGCCAATCAACACGAGAAATTTCAGCACCATTCAAACGCCCGGAAAGTTTAATTTTAATTCCCTTCACATCACGATTCTGCATCGTGCTTTCAATTGCACGCTTCATAAGTTTGCGATAAGGCTGACGCTTCTCAAGATCTGTCGCAATTTGCTGAGCAAGCACACCCGAAGAAACATCTGTGCGCTTTAATTCCTCAACATTAAGGTTAAACGAGAAAATAAGAGGAACTTTGTTTTCTACACGAAGCTTCTTTACGATCTTCAAAAGTTTTTCGCGAAGTTCCTCAATTCCCTTTCCTCCTCTACCAATAATAAGACCTGGACGAGCAGCTTGAACATTAACCCTCACTACGTCGCTCGTGCGCTCAATAGAAAGACCTGCAATCCCTGCATCCTTAATCTTCTCGCGAATGAACGTACGAATAGCATGGTCTTCTTCAAGAAAGTAGCGAGATTTTCGGGTGAAAAACCAACGACTTGCCCAAGGAAGTGTGATGCCTAATCGATATGTATTTGGGTTAATTTTCTGTGCCATGTATGTTATTAAATCACCTTCCTATTAAATGAGCCTGGAACTGTTACTATCTTACCTTTCGGTTCACGCTTTTCACTTGATGTCTTCTTTGAAACTTTCGAAGGAATTACATGTTCTTTTGGTGACTTTGCTGCTGCAGGAGCTTCTTTATTACCATGCTCTCCCTTCTTTGATTGTACATCCTTCTTTTTCTTCGCAATGATTGTAAATCGGCTTTTCTTCGCCTCATCCCGAACACCTAGTTCAAGAGTGACGTGACATGTTTTTTTCTCAATCTGACTCATGCTACCGCGAGCACGAGGTACAAAACGCTTTTGGGAAGGACCCTTATCAACACGAACGTCCTTCACATAAAGTTTTTCTACGTCCATCTTGTTGTTATTTTTTGCATTCGCTACTGCACTACGTAAAAGACGCAAAAGATAATCGCGACTACGACGAGGAGAAAGAATAAGTTGTCCCTCTGCTTCATTCACAGAAAGTCCTTTAATTATGTTTGCGGAAAGACGCACCTTTCTCTGCGATAATCTCAAGTAATTCAATTTTGCGACAATTGCGTTTTCCATATAATACTATTATTTCTTTGCGGCAGGTGCTGCAGCTGCAGGTGTAGGACCTTTCTCAATATCACGCTGCATCTTACCACCATGCTTAATGAACTTCCTTGTGGGAGAAAACTCACCAAAACGATGCCCAATCATATCTTCACTTATCGTTACTTCGATAAATGCCTTGCCGTTGTGAATACCAAAAGTGAAACCGACCATTTCTGGTGCAATTTCAGAATCACGTGACCAAATCTTAATAGGAGTGTGGTCACCCTGTGTTGCCTTTGCAACTTTCTTTACAATTTTTGGGTCAACCCAAGTACCTTTTTTTATTGAACGACTCATAATTTATTTAATAGGTGAAACGGACATTAGTATACACGATTTTTCTCTTTCTTCAATGAATGACTATTATTTTCGAATCCGAGAAGGTCTTCGACTTACAATCATTTCAGTCGACCACTTCTTTTTGTTACGAGTCTTCCTACCACCGGTAATCTTACCCCACTTGGTCTTCGGGCGTTTCGTACCACGTTGTGTTCTTCCTTCACCACCACCGTATGGATGGTCGCGTGGGTTCATGACCTTTCCACGAACAGTCGGACGAATGCCGAGCCAACGTGAACGGCCTGCTTTCCCACTTACTACGAGGTTGTGTTCCATGTTGGAAACTTTTCCAATAGTCGCGAAACAATCCCAAAGTACCTTACGTACTTCACCTGAAGACATCTTTAAATGAGTATACCCATCTTCGTTTGCGAGCACCTGAACTGATGTACCTGCAGAGCGTGCAAACTGCCCACCTTTTCCTGGGGTAATTTCTACGCTATGTACGAACATACCAACAGGAATTCTCTTCAATGAAGTGCGATTGCCTGGAGTAAATAATGAAGTCTCAGAGGAAATAATTTTATCACCTACTTTCATACCATCTGGAGCAAGAATATAACGACGGTCTCCGTCCTTATAGCATACAAGTGCAATAAATCCTGTTCGATAAGGATCGTATTCAATCGTCTCAATTGCTCCTAAAATACCATGCTTCTTCTGCACAAAATCAATCTCACGGTATAATTTCTTACTTCCACCTCCTTGATGGCGAACCGTAATACGGCCTTGTGAGTTGCGGCCTGCGCGATTTACCAATCGTGAGGTGAACTTCTTCAAAGGACGAACGCCAGGAGTCAACGAGCCGTAATCTACGACTGTCATGTGCCTGCGTGATGGAGTTGTCGGTTTATACTGCTTCATAATTATTATTCAAGCTCAATTTTATCACCTTCTTGTAAGGTCACGTACGCCTTTTTAAATTTGGAAGCCTTTCCTGGTCTTCCACGATAATTTTTTACCTTTCCTTTATTCACCAAAATACCAACATCAACAACTTTCACGTTATACCGACGCTGCACTTCCTCCTTTACCATTATTTTATTTGCAGACATCTCCACGAGAAATACGTACTGATTCTGTTTATGAAGTCCGTACGCTTTTTCACTTGCGTGTGGCTTCTTTAAAATACTTCGTTCCACACCAGATGAAAGTGCAACAACCACGTCTTTCTTTTCTACCTCCTTTTTTGGTTTTGTGGTGCCTAAAATACCCATATTATTTATTCATAACAAATTCATCAAGCGCGGCCTTTTCAAAGATGATGTTCTTATGTCGTAATCCTGTAAATGCGGTAAGTCCAGTTACCCGTACAATGTCTACATTAGGAATGTTTCGTCCTGTGCGTACTAATGTACCATTCCCCTTTTCTGAAACGAAAAGCACATTCGGCTTTGTCGTGAAAAAACGAGTGAGCATTGAAGCAACTTCTTTTGTCTTTCCTTTTTCAAATGAAAGTGAATCTACCACAAACACCTCACCCTCATGCAATTTTCTAGAAAGCACCGAGAAGAGTGCGCTCTGTCTCATTTTTTTATTAACTTTTTTTGAAAAATTTCTCTCGGCCGTAGGTCCATGAGTCACACCACCACCTTTCCAAATTGGGGAGCGTGTTGAACCCTGACGTGCGCGACCAGTATGCTTTTGCGCATATGGCTTCTTTCCTCCTCCGCTTACTTCTGCGCGTCCTTTCACATGAGCGAGAGGCTTGCGCAAATTTGCTTCATAAGCGACTACTACTTGATGCACGAGATCTGCATTCCATGGTGAATTGAAAACTGGCTCAGGTAAGGTGACTGTGCCTACTTTCTTATGTTCTTGATTGTAGAGATCAGTAGTCATGGTTATTTATTTCGAATTTCAATCTTCCCTCCCTTATTACCAGGAACTGCACCACGTACCATGACAATCTTTTCCTCTGGCTGAATTTTTGCAACCACAAGATTCTTTACCGTCACACGTTTATTGCCAGTGTGTCCTGCCATTTTCCTGCCCTTTACCACACGCTGTGGTGCAGTAGGACCAAGAGAACCAGGAGCACGTAGTCTATCTTTTTGACCGTGAGTTTTTGGACCACCATGAAAACCATGACGCTTTACTACACCCTGAAAACCTTTACCACGACTTGTTCCAGAAACCGCAACCATCTCCCCTTCCTTAAGGGATGAGAGGAATGCGTCAATATCGCCCGTTTGGCAAAGAAGCGGTGTTACAGGAACGACGTTCCCGTCTTTCCAAATCTGCGCCATTTTCATTTTTTTTGCGATTATTTTTTCCATGGAACGATTTCTTATGAAAACAACAGAGGTGAGCCCTGTTGTTTTTCGTAGATGAAATGTGGCTGAACCCTAACTATCCTATTATATTTCACGCACGAAAGTCAATTCTTTCCTGAAATCTGGGGTCGATGCCAGAATCATTCAAGAAATAACTTGTTATCCCATCTTAATCTCAACATCCACACCAGCAGGGAGATTCAAATCAGTAAGCGATTCAATAATCTTTTGCTGAGGATTCAAGATATCTATGAGGCGTTTGTGCACGCGCAGCTCGAACTGATCGACTGACTTTTTATGCACAAAGGTTGAACGATTAACTGAGTATTTTTTGAACTCAGTCGGCAACGGGATGGGACCTACCACGTCCCCACCCTGTCGCTTTATCGCTTCAATAATCTGCCTCACAGAGTTATCAATGAGTTTTGCATCGTACGATTTTATACGAAGGCGTAATTTTTCTTTTTGAAGTTGCTCGTCTTTTTTTGCCATAGCATAATGCGCTTTCGCGCGAGACCGTCCTTATTTCAAGATTTTTACTACTGCACCCGCACCCACCGTCTTGCCACCCTCACGGATTGCAAAGCGTTGCTTCTCTTCGAGAGCTACTGGTGCAATAAGCTTTACGGTAATAGAAACGGTATCACCTGGCATAACCATTTCAACACCTGCAGGAAGAATCACTTCTCCTGTCACGTCCGTAGTACGAATGTAGAACTGAGGCTTATATCCCTTAAAGAATGGGGTATGTCGTCCGCCTTCCTCTTTTGAAAGTACATAAACTTCTGCTTCAAATTCGGTATGAGGTGTTACTGAGCCTGGTTTTACAATAACCTGACCACGCTCCACATCTTCTTTCTTAAGTCCACGGAGAAGAATACCAACATTGTCTCCTGCGCGTGCTTCATCAAGAAGCTTCTGGAACATTTCGATTCCTGTTGCGGTGCTCTTTACGGTAGGCTTCAATCCTACGATTTCTACTTCTTCGTTCACCTTAAGAATTCCACGTTCTGCACGGCCAGTACACACAGTACCGCGGCCTTCAATCGAGAAGATATCTTCGATAGGCATAAGGAAAGGCTTGTCAGTTGCACGAACTGGCTCAGGAATAAAGTTATCCAAGGCCTCGATAAGATCGAGAATTGGCTTTGCTTCAGGGCTATCTGCAGACTTTGTCTCAAGTGCCTTCAACGCTGAACCACGAATGACGGGTGTGTTATCACCGTCATAGTGATACTTCTTCAAGAGCTCACGAACTTCTGACTCAACAAGATCGATGAGTTCAGGATCATCCACCATATCGCATTTATTCAAGAATACTACGACGTTTGGTACACCAACTTGGTATGCCAAAAGGATGTGCTCACGTGTCTGAGGCATAGGGCCGTCAGTCGCTGCCACCACAAGAATTGCGCCATCCATCTGCGCAGCTCCCGTAATCATGTTCTTAATGTAGTCTGCGTGTCCTGGTGCATCAATGTGTGCATAATGACGTTTTGCAGACTCATACTCTGAGTGATGGAGTGCGATGGTAATACCACGCGCTTTTTCCTCAGGAGCATTGTCGATGTTATCGACACCCTCTTCCTTCTTTGCAAGACCTTTCATAAAAAGGACGTGCGTCATTGCCGCGGTAAGAGTTGTCTTCCCGTGGTCAACGTGTCCAATAGTTCCCACGTTTACGTGAGGCTTCGAACGAACAAATTTTTCTTTTTCTGCCATATAACTAGTTTTTTGCTTGGTTTTTTATTTTTTTCGACCTAGTTAGGGTTTTCCAAAAGCAGTGATAATTCTTACTTATTCCTTTAAAAAAGTCAACCCTGTATACAACCCGCTATTGAACAACTCTTACACTCTTGGAATAAATTTAAAGGTGTCAAGAATTGACTTCGCAAAATCAGCTTTTCCGAATGGAATATCTCCCAAACTTGCGGTAAAAACAATAATTTCATTCTCCGAAAGAGGAATAATTGCGTGCATATAATGAGTTGAGCTTATAACGCCTTCTTCGCCGCGACACTTTTCATGTTCTGCGATATCAATCGTCTTCCCATCAATCACAAGTTCGGAATGTGCAAATAACTTACACGCTGACGCCTCTGTATATTGCGTAAATGTTCCTTTCTCATACACTTTGAATTCTATTAATTTTCCAATATTTGCCGCAGCAATATTTTCTGCTTGTACTACAATAGCCACTGCATTTGCCATTGAGTTACTTGAGGATGAGAAAAGTAATTTTGATGCAGCAGGATATTGAAACGAAAATCCATAGCTTGGATCTGCGTATGTCTTCCACGCTATTGGTTTTGGTGCGCTCTCATTTTTTACCGTCGATGTTGGTGCAAAAGGAAGTATCGAAGTTGAAATAGCTACGTCAGAAGTCGAAGTTGCAGCAATATTTTCTTGTTGCTCTTCGTTCTTCGGTACATTTTTCTCAGAAAATGCTACATACGCAATTATCACACCAAAAATAAATGCTCCTGCTGCTATTTTAGTTACTGCGGAATGTTTTTTATCCATTGCGCCATTATATCCTTCAACTGATTATTTTCAAACCAAAGGACGCGTTTGTTGCCAAAACCAATTACATTGCATCATTGCGCGGCCCGGAAGAGGAGAAGTATTTTCACAACGCTTCAAAATTGAATTCGTAATTGCAGAATAAATAAAGAGAGCAACAATCAAAGCCACAATAATAATTGCGATACTAAGTAAAATCTTTTTCATGAAATTTTTTATTGATACCCTCCCTTTGCAACTGGTAAATTCTTATATTCTTCTTTTGATTCAATAAGAGAAACAACAAAATTACTAAATTGTTGAAACTCGTCACTAATTTTCCCACGACAATTATTCCAAGATAATTCTTTCTGATCAGTATTTTCCTGCACTTTCAAAGAATAACTGGAGCAAGGAGTAACAAACGCATTAGCCTGAGAAGATTCGGGGCTTTTACTAAACAATCTTAGTTCATTTATTTTCTCATAAATATTATTAAGTTCATTCTCAGATAATTTTAAGTTTACTTTTATTGGGGACCCCATAATCATGTCCTTTGTGAAGGTTTTATCAAAAGTATTCAATTCATTTATTGCTCCAACACCATATTTAAAAGTGAAATTGAAACGAGAAGTAGTTGAGACGGAAGTTGAAGTTGATTCTTCATTTTCGCTCTTATCTTTTTCTTGAATTTTCTCAATTCCTTTTCTTGAAGCTTCAAGTGCTCGTTCCAGTCCTTGTTTTGCACCTTCAGATGCTTTTGCAAAATTTTCTTGAAGAATCCGAACATGCTTTGTAGAGACCTCTTCTATTTTAGCTCTTACATTGTTTGCTTTCTCATTGCTCTTTGTTTTAAGCTCCTCTGCCTTTTCCAATGCGCGAGTTAATTGATTCTCGTACTTCGTCAACGTTTTTTCCGCAATCGCTTGTTTTCCCTTCTCAATCATTTTTTGATACTCGGCTAATCTCACATCAGCAAGGTGTAAATATTGTTCAGCTTTCTTTTCCATATCAAACGTGAAAAAAAGTTGGATTTGTTCTTTCCACGATTTTAAAAAATAAAAAGAACTATCTGGCAAAGTGCCAAGATTGGAAAATGTAGAAGTAGAAACAGAAGTAGAAACCTGAGCCGAAGCAATCGACGATGCTCCGAAAACCAAAATAACCATGCATACTGCAAGGAATTGAGTTAGGTTTTTCATATCATAATTATACTACAAACAAAACACCGCTTGAAGCGGCGTTTTGCAAAAATATAATGCTTTTTATTTCTTTGCCTTTCCTTCGATGATGGTCTGAGCAACATTGTTTGGCACTTCCTCATAATGAGAAAATTCCATGTTAAAGCTTCCACGTCCCTGCGTAATTGAACGAAGGTTTGTGACATACCCGAACATTTCTGCCAAAGGAACAGTCGCATCAATAATACGCAAATTACCACGCTCCCCCATTGCTGAAATTCTTGCACGACGTGAACTCAAATCTCCTGTAATATCTCCAAGAAAATTGGTTGGTGCGATTGCTTGAATTTTCATAACTGGCTCCAAAATAATTGGCTTTGCTTGTCGTACTGCTTCTTGGAATGCCATGGAACCGGCAATCTTAAACGCGAATTCAGAAGAGTCCACTTCATGGAACGATCCATCATAAAGAGTCACTTTAATGTCTACCACTGGATATCCCGCAACCACGCCACGTTGCGCAGCTTCTTCAACACCCTTTTCAATAGGTTTAATAAATTCCTGAGGAACAGAACCTCCTTTAATTTCATCTACGAATTCAAATCCGGTACCGCGTTCCATAGGTTCAATTCTCAATTTCGCGTGACCATACTGACCCTTACCACCAGACTGACGAATATATTTTCCTTCTGCATCACCCTTTCCTTTAATGGTTTCTTTATACGCAACTTGTGGACGGCCTACGTTTGCCTCCACTTTAAATTCGCGCTTCATACGCTCTACAAGTACTTCAAGCTGAAGCTCTCCCATACCAGAAATAATAGTTTCTCCCGTTTCCACATCACCCGCCACGCGGAAGGTTGGATCTTCTTCCGCAAGTTTATGGAGTGCGATACCCATCTTCTCCTGGTCAGCTTTTGTTTTAGGCTCAATACGCATTGAGATAACAGGCTCTGGGAAAACAATGCGCTCCAAAATAGTTGGGTGCTCTGGGTCAGTTAAAGTGTCTCCTGTTGTCGTATCTTTCAATCCCACAAGTGCACCAATATCACCTGCATAAATTTCTTCCACCTCTTCGCGATGGTTCGCGTGCATACGCACGATGCGGCCAATGCGTTCCTGGGTATTTTTTGTTGCATTCAAAATATAACTGCCACGTTTCAAAGTTCCTGAATACACACGGAAGAATGTGAGTGAACCCACGAAAGGATCGGTTGCGATTTTAAAGGCAAGTGCAGTCAAAGGCTCATTGTCATCAGGGTGATGAAATGCTTCTGCATGCGTGTCAGCATTAATACTCTTTGTAGGAGGAAGATCGATAGGAGATGGAAGATAATCAATAACTGCATCCAACATAAATTGCACGCCTTTATTTTTCAATGCAGAACCACAAAGTACGGGCACTAATTTTACTTTTAATGTGGCCGCGCGAAGTGCTTTCTTAAGTTCAGGAATGGTTGGCTCTACTCCATCCAAAAATTTAGAAATAAGCTCATCATCAGTTTCTGCAATCTTCTCTACAATCTCATGACGCTTCTTGCTCACCATCTCCTTCATATCATCAGGAATTGGGGTTTCAATAATTTTTTCTCCGCGCTCTCCTTCAAAAAGGTATGCCTTGTTACCAATGAGATCCACCACACCTTTTAAGTGTTCCTCGAGTCCAATCGGGAGCTGTATCGGAATTGCATTAGGGGTAAGACGCTCAATAATCGAATTAAAACTATTTTCAAAACTCGCACCCATACGATCAAGTTTATTAATAAAACAAATACGCGGTACATTATACTCGTCCGCATAACGCCAGTTTGTTTCTGACTGTGGCTCTACACCAGACACTCCATCAAATACCACCACTGCTCCATCGAGTACACGAAGTGAACGCTTTACCTCAACGGTAAAATCAATATGTCCTGGAGTATCAATAAGATTGATGCGATATCCAAATTCTTTTTTCTTTTCTAAAGGAACGTACGAAGGCGTCCAGAAGCAAGTTGTGGCCGCTGAGGTAATCGTAATACCACGCTCACGCTCCTGATCCATCCAGTCCATAACCGCCTCACCTTCATGCACTTCACCAATTTTGTGAGAGACACCAGTATAAAAAAGAACACGCTCCGATACAGTGGTTTTGCCTGCATCGATGTGCGCGATAATACCGATATCTCTTACGTTTTCAATAGGATATTCCCGTGGCATAAAATAATAATTTATAAAAATCGGCCCTCGTATGAGCCGATGTACTTCGACTCTTAGGAGGACGAGCGCATAAGTGATGCAAACGCGCGGTTTGCCTCTGCCATACGATGAGTGTCCTGTTTCTTTTTAATGGCGCTTCCTTCGTTCTTTGCGGCCATAAGAAGCTCTTCTGCGAGTCTCTCGCCCATTGGCTTTCCCTTTTTTCCTTTCGCGGCATTAATAATCCAATGAGTTGCAAGGAAAAACTGTCTCTCAGGACGTACTTCGCGAGGAATCTGGTAGTTTGCACCACCGATACGCTTTGATACTACCTCAAGAAGAGGGTTTGCATTCTCGAGTGCCTTTTCAAAAGTCTTGATAGGATCTTCTTTGGTTACCTCTTCAATCTTCGCAAATGCTTCATAAATAACCTGTTCTGCCGCATTCTTCTTGCCACCCATCATCATATAATTAATAAATCGGCCGACGTCAGTACGATTATATTTTGTGTCAGGTAAAAATTCTCTTTTTTTGAAATATCCTCTTTTCCTCATGATTTATTTTGCCTTCTTTTTCTTTGCGCCATACTTTGACCTCTGTGCAGTGCGATCTACGCCAGACGTATCGAGAACACCACGAACGATGTGATAACGTACACCCGGAAGATCTTTTACACGGCCGCCACGAATCATTACTACGGAGTGCTCTTGAAGGTTATGCCCTTCTCCAGGAATATAAGCAGTGACTTCCATACCGTTGGTAAGTCGGATACGTGCCACCTTACGAAGTGCGGAGTTTGGCTTCTTTGGTGTGGTCGTGAATACTTTGAGACATACGCCACGTTTAAATGGCGATGCGGAATTCACGGGGCGATTTTTTAAATAGTTAAAATAATAACCAAGACCAGGGGTCTTGTCTTTACCTTTTTTACTCGTACGTCCGGTTCTTATAAGTTGTCCAATGGTTGGCATAAAACAGAAATTAGTATAGAGGGCATCGTAAAAATCGTCAACCCCGTTAGAAGCAGGGTGCTTATGGCACCCGTTGTTCATTTACTCTACATAACATTTATAAACAAAACAACAAAATAATTAAAACATTTCATGATTGCAATATGACACCTCTAACGGGGTCAACCCCACCATCCCCACAAAGAGACTAGAGACCAAAAAATAATTTATAGAAGAAAAAGATAACAGGACTAATAAGTTCAATACCAAAGAAAATGAATCCAAGAAGAAGAAAAAAACCATACTGAGTAAGAAATGCGCGTACCTCGTGTGCAGATTTTGGCAAGAGTGCAAAGAGCACATTTGAACCATCGAGTGGCGGAATCGGCACTAAATTGAAAATCGCAAGCGAGATGTTCGTAATTGCGATAAGGCTGAAAAAATCACCAAGTACCATTGTGTAGGTCGTAGGCAAAAAAAAGACTAAAAGTGCACGATACAAAAGAGCAAACACAAGCGCGAGGGTAAGGTTACTCAAAGGTCCTGCTGCTGCAATGTATGCCATATCGCGCTCTGGGTTTTTAAGACTTGTAGTATTTACTGGCACAGGCTTTGCCCATCCAAACACTACTCCTCCAGGCACAAGTGCCATAAGAAGCGGCAAGATAATAGAACCAAATGGATCAATGTGTTTTAAGGGGTTCAACGTAAGTCGTCCCATACGTCGTGCGGTTGAATCTCCAAATTTTTCTGCAACAAATCCATGAGACACCTCATGAATAATAACCGAGAACACAAGCACAATCATCTGAAAAATAAATAAAACTGGATTCATAGATATTTCCACTATACCACACTCATAAGCAATCGAAGTGTATAATAAAGTCATGCGCAACGAAAAAATAATCTATGTTATTCTCATTCTCTTTGCATTCCTCGTAATGACGGGGTTCTATATTGTCTTTGATAAGATGTCCATGCTTTCGAGTAGTGTAAAAAATGTTGAACTCACTCTTGAAATGAAGAATCAGGCTGTCACAACACCTCAAACACCGGGCACGGAGACAATTTCCTCACCTATCCCAACTTCAACTCCTCCTGCCGAACCAGAAGAAGGCGGTATTGTAATATCCTCTGCAATTCTCTTTGAAACTCCTTCAAGTTCAGCACTTTCTCCTCAATCACCTCTTACGGTTACCATAGAACGCGCCACAAAACTTTCGGATGGCACCATACGTATTGGAGTAAAGATATTTACCGCACAAGCATCATCCTATACCGCCATTTCCTTTGATGACCTTATTCAAGTATTAAACCTCGATGGTAATAACCAAAAAAGCTCGCAAGTGATTGGCTCATTTTCTTCTATGCCACCTAAGAGTGCAGTAAGTGGGGCTCTTCTCTTTAAGCTCCCTACCGATAAAAACACATTCATTCTTCAGGTGGGCTCGGGAGACACTATGAAATTTTATGAGTTCGATTTTGGGAAGAAAATATATAAAGAAACAGTGATTGGATAAAAAATAAAAGCGACTCGTAATGAGTCGCTTTTTTATTATTCAACACTAGCTGTTTTACTTCTTCACTTTCATCTTCACCTAAATAAGGTGCGAGAATTGTGCATATGCGAACAAGAGGTCTGAGTGCCTGTTTCATCTCTCTCATTGCACTCAACAATAGATTCTTTCGAACATCGAAGTCCAAGGAGTCGGGAAAGGCACCAGCAATCATCAGTGCACTGCTATCAAGCATCTGACGATTTTCCAAAAAGAGACTATCAACTATTTTCCGTTCATATCTACTCATTCTTTCTTTCACTTTCGTGTAATTTTCATTTATCTCCCCTCTCAAATCACATTGTTCGTTGTAAAATATCTGCACGCGCACAATACCCTCTTCCAATGTTGGTCGTGTCTCACGTGAAGAGAAAAATGGAATAATATATCCCGTAATGAGAAGTGATAAAAAAATACCGACAATACTGAAACGCGTACTATTACACTTCATAACTGCCTCCAATCAAAAGATGATTAAATAATTGTGAATATTACTGACTCCAGTAAACAACTTTTTGATGTTTTTGTCAAAATAAAATCCCCTCATTGCTGAGGGGATAAAAAATAAATCTATTTCTGAAGAACCATTCGCCGCGTCATAACAAACTCCCCTGCGTTCATCTTATAAAGATAGACACCAGATGCGAGATGCGAAGCATCGAATGGAACAGAATGCATGCCTGCGGATTGTTCACTTCCTTCCATAAGCGTTGCGACTTCCTGACCAAGAAGGTTGTATACCTTTAGGGTCACGCGCGACGCATAAGGAACAGAGAATGCAATCACTGTTGTCGGATTAAACGGGTTCGGATAGTTCTGCTCAAGTGAAAAAATGTGCGGAATGATTGTCTTTCCTTCCACTCCTGTTGCGCGCTCTATGATCGGATCAATTAGATTTCCTCGATTGACCTTCCCACATACCGCAATCTGTTCAGGTGATGCATTGCGTATGGTAAAAAGCGCACCGGTCATAGAAACACCTTTTGCAAACCGTACTTTCACAACACCATTCGATCCATATGCAATATCAGAAAGAGATCCTGAGAACGCGCTCGTAGGTTCAAGGGTCGCTCCTTGCGGTATCCTAAACTCGAGTTCTCCGTTCGTTATCTCGTTAGTCCCAAAAGAGATTGCGGTAGCGCTGCCAAATGGAACCATAATAAGAGGAACTTTTTCCGTAACCATTCCTTTTCCTTCTGTATTATATCCCTCGACGGGAAATCCCGAACGCTGCCCCAAAATATACGAGAGACAGAGATATAAATCGTACCATCCAATTTTGTAATTACCATCAAGATCCGAAGTAAGTAATTGCTTTACAGTGATAGTCGCACCATTTTCCACAAGAAAGCGGTAGATAAGTGCAGCATCCATTCCTGTCACAAGTGAATCTCCGTTCAAATCCGCATAAACTACGCGAGGATGAACATATAATTCTGCTTTATGTCGTTCAACTTCTCTGTCGTTAATTGCAAACAGATGCTCAATGACGATAGTGTCACCAGGAATAGCATCCCTGTCCACTTGTGCCATAAATGAACCGACTTCGACTTCACCTGCGCCGATGTGAGGATATCCCACAACGATTACTCTAAATCGATCTGATTTAAAATCAGGCTGCGAACTGACCGAAGACGGACAGAAATTCCACTGATTGAACCACCATCCCCATTGCGGCATAATCCATCGATTGAATACAGCCGATGCGTCTGCAACGAGTACGGTGTCAGATGGCGGAAGACCGAACATCATAGGAACTTGGATAAATGATCCCGGGATTACATACTCCCGATTCACCCACATACGATAATCCGCATGAGGCCAAATCATTGAAGAACACGTTTCCCTTGGGGGTTCTGTTTGAGAGAACGCCGAAAATGGAAGCATAAAAAATGCACATACGATGATACATAAACGTACAAAGAACTTCATAACAAACCTCCAAAAAGTGATTGGTTATATAAATTAATGTGAAAGAGCATGTGTATATATTACACGAGAAAAATACTACGATAAAATCATTAATAAGTCAATATATTCTTACAACCGCTTGTTTTCCCCTCTTTTGGAGTTGACGAGTGTTCTATTACCCTTTAGAATACAAAAACTATGCGAGCATGTGAACGATGTGTAAAAACCGGCAAAATGGGAGGAACAAGACAGTTACTCCGCGGTAAATATAATCCAACGGGATGGAATAAAAAAAGAGCTAACCTTCAATGGACTAGCCTTTTAACATTAGGAAAACGATCCAAAGTTTGCACCAAGTGTCTAAGAACCTTAAGTAAAGTAAAATAAAGAAAAACCCCGCTTAATGCGGGATTTTTTATTTCACAAGAAAATATATGTATGTATACTAAGTCAGTGAGAAATTATTTTGCTCCTCACTACAGGCTGTAAGCGCAGACGCTTGCATCCCAACAGACAGAGTTCACTACGGGCTGTAGTATACCGGTAGTACGCATGCATGGGGTGCATGTAGACCGGGTTCAATTCCCGGCAGCCCGACTAAAAAACAAAAGGCCTTTGAGAGGCTTTTTGTTTTAGGGCTGCTGGGAATTGAACGGGAAAGGGGTCGGGAAAACGGAAGTTTTCCCGTAGCGGAAGAATTGAAACCGATGGGTTTCAAAAATTTTGCATTCGCAAAATTTGTTCGCTTCCCGGCAGTACACAGTAGTGTTTGTGTGCAAGACTAGAAAAATACCCGTAAGGGTATTTTTGTCGGGATGAGGAATCGAACCGCGGGCTCCCTGTTTTCTTAGTGAATGCGAATGAGCTTAGAAAACAGCAGTGTCGCATCCTATGCAACCCGCAGTTCCTAAGAAAGCAAAAAAATACCTCACTAATCAGCGAGGTATTTTTCTAAAATTGATATCTTTCCAATCCTTCCAGTTGCAGGACACTCAAGTCTCGCCTGTCCTCCAATAGGCAGTGTCATATTCGGCACATCATGACCGAAATCTACACCATAAATAATTGGAAAATTAAATCCCTCTGTCGCTTTTAAAATAACGTCCTCAATAGTGAGCGCTCTGTCCATACTCGTCCATGGCTCTCCATCATCTTCGATTGATTCAAGATTTGTTATCTTCCCAACAACCATACCCTCTATTTTTTTAAATACTTTTGCAATCCGGAGACGCCATAACATATTATCAATGGTTTCGATGGTTGCACCCACTTCTTCCCAAAAAAGGATTTTCCCATCCCATCTTGGTTCGTACGGTGTTCCTATAAGACTCGCGACCACATCCAAATTACCACCCAAAAGTTGTCCTTCGGCACGTCCTGGTTTTAAAACTTTCCATTCTGTATATTCTTTTAATTTTCCGGTCTCTCCCTTCATAAGGGTTGATTTAAAACTATTCAACGTGAATTTCTTTCCTTTGCTCATGCTTCCACCAACATCAGATGCAAGTCCTGCTTCTACTGTCGGTCCATGAAAAGTAACGAGTCCAGTTTTTTCAGTAATTGCATTTAAAAGAATACTTACATCAGAATAACCAACAAAAATTTTAGGATTTTTTTGAATCGCTTCCCAATCAAGGTCTGGCAAAAGTTGTATTGCAGAATAACCTCCTCCCGTGCAAAAAATAGCTTTTACCTCATCATCCAAAAACATAGTATGCAAATCCTGAAGCCTATCTTCTCGTGTGCCCGCAAGATAACCGCCTCGTACCTCAAGTGCCTTAGGACCAAGTTTTGGTTTAAAACCGAAGGATTCGAGTGTTTTCATTCCACTCGCAAGGTTTTTCTTCGAAAATACAGGCGTTGAAGGAGAAATAACCCCAACAACATCGCCAGATTTCAATTTTGCTGGTTTTATGAGATTCTTCGGTTCCATAGCATCCCCATTCTGGCCGTGCCCCCCGATAATGTCAAACTTGACTGTATGCTATAAATTATGGTGAGATTTTTAATCTGAAAACTAAAAGATCCCGCTCTAAAGAATTATCCCGGCTGAAAGTCAGGTGGGTTTCCTCTGTGTTGCAGTTCCGGACGAACCAGCAATGCAATACAATATGGAATCCCTTGGTAAGTAATTCGAGCCGAAATCTAGAAAGCAGGATCTACCTATAGTATAGCACTCTCCACATATAGTTTCTTTCAACAAAGTGGATAAGTTATACCAAAAACCCACATCGTATGTGGGTTTTTTAACTCTACTCTTCTTTCCCTAAAATATGACTTAAGTCTTTCTCATAGAGAATGGCCTCGTTAATGTGATGGTACTTAAGAATTTCATCATCACGAAACCAAAGTTTAATTTCTCTCTCTGCCTCAGCTGGCACATCAGAACAATGCACAAGGTTCCTTACACATCGGCTATCAAGTCCCGCCATTGCGTATGAATCAATAGTAAAGTCACTTCGAATAGTACCCACATCAGAAGTAAGAGGTTCTGTACCTCCTACAATTTTTTTAACAATACCTACCGCCTGATTACCTTCGAGCACCATCGCGAGCACGGGACCAGAAGTCAAAAAGGTCACATTACCCTCAAGGATATCTTTACCATAATCAATAACTGATTTCTCAACAGAAAATCCTTTCTCTTTTCTCTCATTTGCAATACGTGCACCAACTTTTTCAAACCATGCATCATCTTTGTTGTAATGTGCAAGACATACTTCGCGTGAAGGAACTAAAAATTTAAACGCCACAAATTTCAAGCCCGTCCTCTCTAAGCGTTGAATAATTTCTCCAATAAGTGAACGCTGGATGCCATCAGGTTTTACGATTACAAATGTTTTTTCTTCTTTTTGATGTGCCATATTATTTCTTTTTTTCTTTAATCGTTATGTGTAATTCTCGAAGTTGTTCTGGCGCTACATCAGATGGTGCATCCATCATAAGATCGCTTCCATCTCCCGTCTTCGGAAATGCAATGACTTCACGAATGTTCGCCTCCTGCTCTAATATCATCATCAAGCGATCCATACCCCACGCAATACCACCATGAGGAGGCGCTCCGAAATCGAACGCTTCAAGCATATGACCAAAATTTTTATAGATACGTTCGTCCTCAAATCCCATAATACTAAACACCGCTTTCAATGCCTCTGAACGATGATTGCGAACACTTCCCCCACCAATCTCCCATCCATTCAATGCAATATCATATTGTGTGGTAAGTATTTCGCCCACATTTTTCTTTGCAAGGAGATCCGCCATAAACTCTGGTTTAGGCGCTGAAAAAGGATTGTGAGTGAATGTCCACCCTGTTTCTGTCTTTTCAAAAAATGGAAAATCTATTACCCAGCAAAATGAAAGAAGATTCGGGTCATTTTTGTCTTTGCGCATATCAGGTCTATCAGTACCATACTTTTCAAGTGCGTCTTTATACGTAATGCGCGGAAAAGGAATTTCCTGAATTTTCTTCTCGGGATAAAGTTCAGTGACAATTTTAATAAGTAACTCCTCGTTCACCGCCATCACGTCCTCACGTGCCACAAAACTCATCTCTAGATCGAGTTGAGTAAATTCAGGTTGACGATCGCCGCGTGTATCTTCATCGCGGAAACAGCGTGCAAGCTGAAAATACCTATCCATACCTGCCACCATGAATAATTGTTTGTATTGCTGAGGTGACTGTGGGAGTGCATAAAACTTACCCTCATGGATACGAGAAGGTACCAAATAATCGCGCGCTCCTTCTGGTGTTGATTTGGAAAGCACAGGAGTCTCTATTTCCACAAAATCTTTTGATGCAAGAAACGTACGAATATGCTGAAAAACCTTTGCACGATTACGTAAATTCTTCTGCATGCGTGCACGTCTCAAATCGAGGTAACGATATTTCATACGTGATTCCTCACCTATAGCAAGCCCGTCAGTACCAATATCAAATGGTGGTGTTTTTGCTTCAGAAAGAATTATAAGGTCAGTTGCAAGCAACTCATATGCACCCGAGGCCATCTTTTCGTTTACTAATCCCGGAGGACGTTTTTGTACTTTCCCTTTAAGCTCGATGACCCATTCGGAGCGTAAGACGCTCGCTTTTTCATGAAGTTCCTTATTATTCGGAAGAAAAACTACCTGTGCAAGTCCAGTCCAATCACGAAAATCGATAAAAATAAGCTTCCCATGATCGCGGCGTGTATCCACCCATCCTCGAAGCGTTATTTCTTTATCAACATGCATACCGACATCTCGTGTAAGTGTTCTCATAACAAAAAAATGATAGCACAAAAAAATAAGAAGAAAAAGAAATTCTCTACCTTTCTCTCGAAAGATGGACGCTGCTTCGTGTCCCTTCACTGATTATTTCAGTTGCGCCATTCAAATCGGTCCGAAGAATACGAGCTCCAATTGCACTCAAACGGGTGAGCACTTCTTGTGTAGGATGACCATAACTATTTTTTCCCACCTCAATAATTGCTAGCTTCGGGCTTACTTCATGAAGAAACTTATCAGTTGATGAGAAGCGCGAACCATGGTGAGGAACCTTGAGAATATCTGTCTGTATGTCAAAATTGCGGACAAGATATTCTTCAACGTTTGCACCGATATCACCCACAAAAAGTGCGGTGGTACTTGCCGAACTCACACGGATTACTAATGATGAATTGTTTAAATCCTTATCATTCAAAAATTTCACGTGAGGAGAAAGAATAGATATGTCATTCTTTTCATTGTGAATACTATCCCCCGCACTAAGTGAAATTATATGTGCATTCTGACCACGCAATTCTTTTTTTAATTCCTGAAATGCAGGCGCATCGCTTTCGCGTCCGCTCCAAATAAATGTACCAATAGTATATTGTTTTGCCACATCAATAAGTCCACCGAAATGATCGAGTTGCGGATGAGTCATAAGTACAAGATCAATATAGCGGTCCCCCTGACTCATAGATCGTGCAAGTTCATTCATAACCCGCCCGTTTGTGGGGCCTCCATCAATAAGCATCTTTACACCACCTGGTAACACCACAAATTCCGAATCACCCTGACCCACATCAAAAAAATGAAGCACTAATTTATTTTGTACTCCCAGATCAGAAAAAATACCCAAAAAGAGAGTGACGTCGAGTATTATAAGTGCAGACACAATAAGAATCGCCTGTTTTTTATTGGTTTTGAGCCAATTGAATATTTCGTCCGGCATCTTGTATAGTATAGCGCCATACCAATACCCCAAGTCCTACATACCATACAATAGTGAATACCACGCCTGCTTTAAACGACACGGGAATTGGTATATGAGCAAAAAATGAAATGAGAAAAAGCTCTATTTTTAAAAATAGAGAAACGAAAAATCCAAGGCCTTGTGCAATTGTATGAGACAAAAAAGATACTCCCGCGATAAGAAATCCAAGACCCATCGTAATTGGAATGAATTCTAAGATAGCAACATTAGCAAAAAGAGAGATCAAAGAGACGAATCCAAAATTTGCAATAAGAATTGGTGTCACTGCAAGTTGTGCTGCGAGTGTAGTCAATATATTTTCCCTCCACGAAAAAATGGTAGTGCTCTCCGCAATACTCAGAAAACGTTGCAATGCGGGATGAAGATACACGATACCGAGAAGTGCAAGGAAAGAGAGTTGAAATCCAATATCAAATGCAAGCACTTTTGGATTTATAAGAACCATTACAAGTGCTGCACATAAGACCGCATTGCGAATATCATACACGCGCCCAATTTCAGATGCGAGAAGTGCTAAAAATCCTACGATTGCAGCACGTACCACGGATGCTTCTGCGCCAGTCATAACCACAAATGCAACAATAAGAAGTATTGTAAAAATAAATGCAGTACGTCTCGAGAACAAAAATAATAAAAAGCTCATAGCTACTGAAACAAGAATAGTAATGTTGTACCCCGAAAGTGCCACAAGATGTGTGGTGCCACTCTTCTGCATATTGTCTTTTAATTCCTTAGAAAAACTACCACGCGCACCAATAGTAAGCCCACTCAAAAAAGTTGCCTCTTCAGGAGGTAGTACGCTTACAAACGCATTCATAATTCTGTGTTTTATTGCAAAAAGTGCAGTGCGAAATGAGAAACCACCTCCTTGTCCAACTTTTTTTACGCTTGCAAAACTCATCGTGCCACGAATACGTTCCTTCTCGAGGTAATGTGCGTATGAACTCGTTGAAGGCTTCTGTATTTTCCCCTTTCCGTGAATCACATCTCCATACGCAAATCGAGGATATGCGGGTAAACGCACAAGAATACGTGCATGATACGGCACAGTAATACCTACTACTATTTCCTGGCCACTTTCTTTAATAACAGGATCTTCTTCAACTACACCTGAAAAAGTTATTGAGGTTTCAAACACCACAGGTGACGCAAAAAATCGCGTATTATCGATTCGATAATAAAGTGAGCCCACAACAAGAAAAAGGATAAGTCCTGCATACCACGATATGCGTGTATTTTTCGTACGAATTCGTAGAACAACACAAAGAATGCTTACTATCATTCCAAATGTGGTAACAAAAAAAGGTGGTATCCCTGCGCTTGCAGCAAGAACACCACCCAGAAAAAATATTACTCCAAAGAAGAAAATCTCATACGGAAGCATACCATGTCTCGTTATACTGAATTCTGAGACGGGGCACGAATCTTAATATCAAGACTTCCATCATTCAATTTCAACTCATCCCATATTCCATTTCCAATAGTAAGCCACTCATTAAGTGACTTACGCTTCATAATAAAATTACCGGTCCTCTCCACAAATGATGTGGGAACAGGGAAATAGCCATACTTTGCAGAAAGAACCTTAAGACGGGCCTCTCCATCACGCACTTCAACAGCACCTCTTACCACCATATTCCCTTTTATAGGACGAAGTACTCTTGCAGTCACTTCAACCGAATCTTCCATAATTTTTATAGATGCCTTTTCTACAAACCACTTCATCTTAAGTGAGACAAGCTCACTTTCAAAAAAATCGTTCAATTCTTGCTCTGAAAACGACGCCTCATATGTTGTATCAGGAGCAAATTTCCCGCGCTGCATAAGGCGAATAATATCCCACTTTGTGAAAGGGGTTGAGGTTGCAGTCGTTGTGGTTGCTATTTCCTCCATTTCCGCAAATACAGGGCTAAAAGCTCCCAAAAGCATTATAAAACCAATGAAAAACCCAATGGTCTTTTTCATATGTCCCTATTCTACACTATTATGCCCCCGCCGACCAGACCTCCTGCATTTGTATAAAACACGGCTGATTGACCCTCTGCTACGAACTTTTGTGGTTGATTAAAGGTGAGTTTATACATTTCAGCTTTTTTCGAGCTCTTTACTCTCTCCAAAATCGCCTCTGAAACCGACTGACGATACCTTACGCGCGCAACCACAGAGATTTTTTTCTTTATATCAACTGGCATCATTATATTTACACCTATAAGAATAATTTCTTTTCTAAAAAGAATGGGGTTCTCACTTCCTTCAGCAACCACAAGAATATTCCTCTTCACATCTTTTGCCGCCACATAATGCGCCGCAGTATCGTGAGCTCCACGAACTTTTGTTTCGATATGTAATCCGTGCCGCTGCCCTATCGTATAAAATGCAGCTCCGTCGTGTGTGCCAATCACCTCTCCTTCCATATTAAGTACTTTTCCCTTCTTTGCCCGAATATACTTCTTTAAAAAATCTTTTATATCCACCATTCCCAAAAAGCAGATTCCTTGAGAATCTTTCTTTTCTGCGGTCGGTAATCCCGCCTTTTTTGCAATTGCACGCACCTCAGGCTTTATATAATCACCTATCGGAAAAAGACAATATTGAAGTTCATTTTGAGTTAGTGTCCACAAAAAATACGATTGATCCTTGTTCTTATCCTCCGCCTCTCGAAGGAAAAAACTTGGCGAAATCCGATGCTTCCGCGAAAGGTAAGACTTGGAGCGTCCCTGCCTGCCGGCAGGCAGGGCCCCGGAGACACCCTGAGCGGAGGTGCCGGATGAGCGTACTCTCACGTAATGTCCTGTCGCCACATAGTCTGCCCCAAGTGAAAGTGCTTTTTTAAGGAAAAGACCAAACTTTATCTCACGATTACACATCACATCAGGATTTGGCGTAAGTCCTGCCCGATATCCTTCAATCATATATTCCACTACTTTTTTCTTATATTCCTTCTCGAAATCGAATACATAGAAGGGAATACCAATATGCTCCGCAACGCGTCGCGCATCTTCTGCATCGCGTTCCGCACATCCATCAATGTTATAGCATTTAATAAAAACTCCAGTCACCTCGTATCCCTGTTTGTTGAGCAATAATGCCGCAACAGACGAATCAACGCCGCCGCTCATACCCACAAAAACTTTCTTTTTTTTCTTTATAATTCTTGACATGTAAGCTCGAATATTATATAAATATTTCAGTAATTAATCAACTAAATATCACTTATGCTTGGAGGTTTGTATGGCAAAAGAAAGTCGCACAATTGCTTTTGTTACAAAACATTTTTTTGAAATTCTTTTACTCCTTGTTGTTCTCATTGCGGGAGCTTTCATATTTGCTATCTTTACCACGAATCAGGAACGGGATAAAATGCGCGCGGATTTCAAACCTGGGGTTCCATGTGAAGTTATTCGCGATATCAAAGTAGTAGTAAACAGAAATGTGTACTCAATCTTCTGGATTGATGATTCCAAAACTCTTTGCACAAGATCATCTAATGATGGCGTTAATTCTGGACGCGCATATCATTACACCATAAAGCAGGATTGTCCTGAAAACAGTTCTCTTTATGTCGAATATTTTAACACTAATATTGGATTCCCCGATTCGGCGATTATACATATTCACTCACTGAATGAATTAAATTTTGGTGTCTATACTACACCATAATTAACAACCATTTTTTAGGAGGTGTTACATGACAAAATCTCAAAAGATTTTTCTCATCATCATTGCAGCAACAGTTTATCTCAATATTGGCTGGGCAATCGGCTCATATTGGGTGAGTCTCGAAGGAACAGTACCTCAGACAACGTTCGGGAAATTCCTTTCTGGACCTATAAATGTACTCGCTGGAGAAAAAGCAGCCATCGAAGCTGTTAATCATAGTATGTGGATATTCTGCTATTCCTTCATCTGGTTCATCGATTTCATCTGGCTCTCTGTCACTTGGATTATTTATTTCATCTTGTGGTTCATTTTCTGGGGAGGACTTGCTCGCCTTATGGGCGCCGTCTGATTATTCCTCCTTTATTATCTTTTCTCCCCTCAATGGGGAGAATTTTTTTACTTGACTTTCTTGCACAAATATACTGAGATGTAAGCAGAAACTTTTATCTAAATAATTCTTTTATTCACAACATAAGGAGATTCACATGAAAAAAATCATGGAAATCCTATTTTGCATCGTGATACTCACGGTCTATCTAAATATCGGCTGGTCCGTCGGAACATTCGTTCATGATAATTTGATTCAATCCGACCCCGCAAAGATGAACACACCTGCGCGAATTCTCTCTGGTGGATGGAACATACTCTTACTTAACCCTCATGAAAAAACGAGTCATGAGATTGCTATTGAAAACGATAGGATTCCCCTCTCCAACGGGGAACACAAAGACTCTCTCGGCGCTCTTCGGATGATTTCTTCCATTTTTTGGCCTCTTTTCTTTATAGTCTCTGCACTCTCATGGATAGCTTATGGGATTTGGTATCTCGTTTCTTTTCTTGTTTCTTTTCTTGCAACATTCATATTTGCAGGAGGACTCGCTGAACTTGTGGGTGTTTACGGGATGATTGCAATTGTCTGGGTCATTCTCGGTATAGCCATAATCCTCACCATGGAAAAAGCTGATAAGATGAGGATGAGTGATAAATCTGGAACCTTTACCGGTGGCAATTATTGGATTGATAGAAATCCAAATGAACGAGTTCCTGAATATGCGTTGATAATTCTTATTTCGCCGATAGTTTCTATTTTTGGAATAGGAGCATTACTTGAAATCCTCGCCATAAAAAAGAAACAAAGAAGGAATCGTCGAATAGAAAACTGGGTAGAATAGCACAAAATCCCGGAATTATTTCCGGGATTTTTTAATTTGCAAAATTCCTTATTATTCAATAAAATAGGAAGCGTTATGGCACAACTCTCATATAACGAATTGAAAATCGGGACGCGGTTCACCAAGAATGATGACCCAGACCCGTATGAAGTGAAGGAATATGCCTTCATCCGTATGCAGCAAAGAAAACCTGTGGCCCAGCTTAAAATCAAGAATCTTCTCACAGGGAAGGTGCTTGAGTATGCCGCACACCAAAATGAGGATTTTAGAGAGGCGGAAATTGATATGGTCCCTGTTACTTTTCTCTATTCAAATCGCGGAGAATATTGGTTCACTGAAGTGAAAAATCCGAAAAACCGCTTCTCTCTTAAAGAGGAAACGCTTGGCGATATCGCCGGATTTTTGAAACCAAACACAGAGGTAAAATCATTTAAGTACGGCGAGAAACTCATCAACGTTGAAGTGCCTGTGAAAATGGATTTCAAGGTAACCGAGGCACCTCCCGCAATTAAAGGAGATACTGCTCAGGGTGGAACGAAATCAGTCACGATCGAGACGGGTGCAAAAGTGAATGTGCCCCTCTTCATTAATGAAGGAGACACCATCAAGGTAAGTACCCTTACCGGACAATACGTAGAGCGCGTAGAAAAAAGTTAAATAAAATCCCCCACTTCGGGGGATTTTTTATTCTTTCATTTTCTTTAGTGCTGCACCAAGTGCCGCACGCAATTCATCTACATGACTATCATCGTGCACGTGTTTCGATTCCTTTTTTTCCATCGGCTTCAATTCTGAAAGACTCAACGATGATTTTTGTTCTGGAGGTTTTGGTGCAACAGGCGCAGGCCTCTCACGAATTATCGATGGGCGTCGCTCTGGTCGTGCAGATCCTCTCGACGCGCTCCCATGCTCACTACTCCTTGGAGGAAGATGTGGGGTTAACGATGGACGAGGCCTATATTCTTCGCGTCGCGCAGGACGAGCCTCTCTTATTTCTTCTCTTGCTGTGGGATGAGAAGGCTCTTCTTCAGATGCGCCTCGTGGTTTAAATTCAATACCAAGGCTCGCAAGCTCATCTACACTTCTCGAAGAAGGTTTTCGTTGAAATGCGCCTCCCTCTGGCATTACACGTGCGGGCGCCACTTCTCCTGATTTCACTTTTGCATAACACTCAGGACAGTAGACAGGACGCCCCGGAATTGGAGTAAACGGCAATTTAATATGCTTCCCGCAATTCATACAATCAGCCTCATTTTCTGCACTCTGCCCCATGCCGCTCCACACATTAATTTCGTCTTCAACGGCCCATCGTGGTCGCGCATACCGCTTCCGTGAATTCTGAATAACCTTCTCCTCGGTATCTTCTGACGATTTCATCTTGAGTGGTGGAAGTGTAGTTGCAGAAAAAGGTCTGCTTCGTTGTCCTTGCGACAACAATTTGAGATAAATATGATAGTTCGGCAAATTCACCATATCTTGAACTCCAATCTCTGGTTCAAATTCTTTTTCTAGAAAATCTGCGTCCGTTGCTCCCACACGAAACACAATCATGGTACCCACGTTACCAAACACCGCATCACGCACTTTCGTTGAAGTATCCGTGATAAGCTGACCCACATATTGATGTGCAAGCACAAGATTCAAACCATACTTACGTGCCTCAGAGAGAATGTTTGCAAATGAATCAGTGGAAAAATTTTGAAATTCGTCGACATAAAGATAGAAATCGAGACGCTCCGCCTCAGGAATTCTCACACGTTCCATCGCCGCAAGCTGAATTTTAGTAATAAGCATAGCACCAAGTAATGCTGAATTATCTTCGCCAATGCGTCCCTTAGAAACATTCACAAGAAAAATCTTGCCCGAGTTCATTATCTCAGGAATATCAATAGTACTTTTTGATTGCCCCACAATATTTCTTACGAGTGCGGTCGAAAGAAATTGACCCACTTTATTTTGAATAGGTGCGATAGCTTCATTACGAAATTGATCCTTCCATTCTTCAAATTCATTTATCCAGAATGCTTTCACCACTGGGTCTTTTACGTTTCCCACAATTTTCTGGCGATACTCCTTATCCACAAGAATGCGGGTAATACCAAGAAGTGTGGTTCCTGGAGTATCTAAAAGTGCCAAAACTGCATTATTCATAATGTACTCCATACGCGCAGACCAAACCCCTGACCAAATCTTTGTGAAAATTCCCATAAGACCTGACGCCACGAGATGTTTATATTTTGGATCGGGTAATTCAAGTACATTAAATCCGATATTAAAATCTGCATCAGCAGGGTTGAAATACACCACATCATTCATGCGATTTTCAGGAATCTTTGAAAGAAGTCCTTCTACATTTTCACCATGGGGGTCCACAAGACACACGCCCTCGCCATTAGCGATATCTTGCATAATCATGTTGTGAATCATCGCAGACTTCCCAGTACCGGTCTGTCCTATGACATACATGTGCTGTCTCCTATCTCTTCGGCGTATACCAAATAACTGCTCCCGATTACGGAAATTGGTACGGCCGAAATATACTACATCGCGTGGATCCTCTGCCATTTATGTTTATTATACCTTAATAGTAAAAAAAATCTCTGAATATACCGTAGTACATCCAGAGATTATATATTAATAACCAAATTTGCGAGCAAACTTGGCACCACATTTTCTTACCGCTTCCTTGTGTGACATACGCCGTGTACGCTGCACTGCAATTTCATTCATTCCTGATGTATGCATTGAAATGCGTGCATTCGCTTCGCTCAAGAAACGCGAAATTGCAACACTAAGCGGTACTCGCGTTTCTTCGCGATAACTGCCGTATCCAACAAAACTTTTTTCACTGACAACCATATGTAGCCTCCAAAAATAGATTTGAAAATCAATGAACTATGCTAACATGATAGCATATTATATATAATTTGTCAATAGGTGCTTTTAGCTTACAATAGCCTTAATTCTTCGCACTCCTGCCGAAACCGCCTCTTCTTTTTGTATTTTAAAATGCCCAAGAACACCCGTATGTTCTACATGAGGCCCGCCACAAATTTCTTTTGAATAATCCCCTACAAAATACGCCTTTACCTTACTCCCTAGTTGCGCATACTTATCTTCAAAAATACCAATCGCCCCCTTCTCTTTTGCCTCATCTACAGTAAGTAATTCAAAGTGCACTGGTAGGTCTTCTTGGATTCTCTTATTTACAATTTCTTCAACTTTTACAATTTCTTCCGGCGTTACCTTACGTGAACATTCAAAATCAAATCGTAATCGCTCCGCAGTGATGTTCGATCCTTTTTGATTCGCAGGAATATGAAGTACATCAATAAGTGCCTGATGTAATAAGTGTGTTGCCGTATGAAGCTTCACCACATTCTCCGAACTATCTGCAAGACCACCTTTAAATTGACCCGCGGAAGCAGTACGAGAAAGCTCTTGATGCTTCTTAAACTCTGCAATAAATACTTCCTTATCTATAGCAAGACCACGCTCGTGAGAAAGTTCTTCAGTAAGCTCCAAAGGAAATCCGTAGGATTGATAAAGATCAAATGCAACCTTTCCGTCTATGTGTGCAATTTTCTCAAACTCAGCAAGACCACGTTTTAGTGCCAAACCGAATTTGTCTTCTTCTCTTTCTACTTCTTCAAGAATTTTATCACTATTGGTTATAAGTTCTGGGTAATACTCGCCAAATATACCAATCACTTTTATTGCAATATTTTTTGCGAACATATGCTCAATTTCCAATACTTTTCCATATCTTACCGCACGACGAATAAGTCTTCGTAATACATATCCCTGACCCGTATTACTCGGCACCACTCCTCGCTCATCGCCCACAATAAATACTGCCGCACGAAGATGATCAGCAATAATTCGCATTGCACGGGTATCCTCCGCGTTTACTCCATACTTTTTACCAGACAATGTTTCTATCTCCTCAATAATTGGTTTAAACGTATCAATCTGATACACATCGCACTTATTCAAGACCGCAACCGTGCGCTCGAGTCCCATACCAGTATCAACATTTTTTTGCTTCAACGGTTCAAATGTTCCATCCGCACGCTTGTTGTACTGCATGAAAACATCATTCCAAATCTCTACCCAAAGTGGATTATCATCATTAAATGAATCAGGAATTTCTTCCGGTTTCCCCGTCCAATAAAACATCTCAGTATCAGGTCCACAAGGCCCCGTCTCGCCTGCTGGCCCCCACCAATTATTTTTCTTCGGCAATTTTGCAATGCGTTCTTCGGGAATACCAAGTGACTTCCAAATAGTAAATGCCTCTTCATCAAATGACGCATCATTATCTCCTTCGAATACAGAAACTGCCAAAAATTTCTTATCAAATCCAAGCCACTCTTTTGAAGTGAGAAATTCAAAACTATATTCTATCGCTTCCTTTTTAAAATAATCACCGAGTGACCAATTTCCTAACATCTCAAAAAAAGTAAGATGTGTGGCATCGCCCACCTCATCAATATCTCCGGTGCGAATACATTTTTGCGCATCCGCAAGTCGCACGCCACCTGGGTGTTTTTCACCAAGCAAAAAGGGAACCAAAGGATGCATACCTGCGGTTGTAAAAAGAACGGTAGGGTCATTCTCCGGAATAAGCGATGCGGAGGGAATGAGTGTATGTTGTTTTGTGCGGAAAAACGAAAGAAACTTCTCACGTATTTCATATGCCATCACCTTTGTCATGATTTTTCTATTCTACCCTACCTCACGCACGATTTCCATAAAAATAAAATCCCCACCAATGGTGGGGAAATGCATGTTTACTGTTTTTTCTCCTCTTCTTTTTTCAAAAAAATTGAAACTATGTCGGCAAGCCCTTTAATAAATTGGGGATTCCGCACAAGACGGGCAAGTTCCTCATGGGTACATTCACGCGCAACGACATACGCAGGATGAGCGGTGTTAGAAAGCGAATACAAACGCTTGCTCTCATATCCTATCATGCTACCTAAATGAGTGAGTGAATGCTCCACTTCGCTCGTATCTCCCGAATGGTGAGGAAGTCGCACATGAATCTGAGGAAAACAGTTTTCGTGTTCCCCAACGTAAGTAAGAAGCATGCGGACCTGTTCATCAATAAGTTTTTGGATATTCGTTTCGGTTTGCACCCAGATACCCCAAAATATGTTGTGCATAATAATCTCCTTTGTAGATAAGTGATATGAAAAAAACTATCCCTACATTACCGCAATTCATGAAGCTGTGTCAATAAAAATTCCGCTCATCCAGTTCGGATGAGCGGAATGTACCTAGTATCCTTCAAGTTTCTTAATATCTTTATGTCCTCGAATTTTTTCCAGTGCTTTTGCCTCAATCTGACGAATACGCTCACGAGTTACTCCAAACACCTTCCCTACTTCTTCCAGAGTGTGAGGAATATTATCCTCCAACCCAAAACGCATAGAAAGAATCTTGCGTTCCCGTTCGGTAAGATCGGTAAGTACTTCGCGAATCTGGTCGCGTAAGAGAGCGGCATTTGCGAGCTGATCGGGACTCATACTCGTCTCATCTTTAATGAAATCGGAAAGTGTTGAGTCCTCGTCATCGTCGCCAATTGGCGTTTCAAGAGAAATAACCTCTTGAGAAATCTTTTGAATGTAATGTACTTTTTCCACGTCCAAATTCATCTCAGTCGCAATTTCCTCAGGTAATGGCTCTCGGCCCAATTCCTGCATAAGACGACGTTTCGTCTGCGTATACTTTGTGATAGTTTCCACCATATGTACAGGAATACGAATAGTACGCGAATAATCTGCAAGCGCACGAGTCACCGCTTGGCGAATCCACCAAGTTGCATAGGTTGAAAACTTAAATCCTCTGCGATAATCAAATTTATCAACCGCACGTGAAAGACCGATATTTCCCTCTTGAATAAGATCAAGAATAGAAAGATGTGGACTTCTATTTACATAACGCTTTGCGATAGAGACCACAAGACGAAGGTTTGCCTGAATTAACTTCTGACGCGCCAACTCATCACCTGCCTCATTTCGTTTTGCGAGTTCTTTCTCTTCTTTTGAATTAAGGAGTGGGGTGCGGCCAATCTCTTTCAAATACATCTGTACTGCATCAGGAAGGTCCTGATCAATACGAGTAGAATCCTCAAGCTCTTTTACTGTTACCTCTTCACGGTCAGTCTGTGCCGCCTTCATAAGCGGGGATGTCTCGTGCACCTTAATACCCTCCTTATCAAGACGTGTATACACTTCCTCAAGGAAGGAGAGGTTTTTTTCAATATCGGGGAAATAGTTTAAAATTTCCGCGTCGTTTACGAATCCACGTACGCGACCGCGCTTTACGAGATCAATAAGGTGTTGTGCATATTCCTCGGGAATAACAATTGCTTTCTTCCCTTTCTTTGTTTTCTTTGCTGACTTTGCTACTGTCTTCTTTGCTACTGGATGCTTTGCGGTCTTTCCTTTTACTTTTGTTTGTTTTTTCTTCATTAAGATTTTAATTCATTCATTTTTTTCGAAAGTTCTTGAAATTTCCCCATCGCCTCGAGAAATTTCGCCTCATCGCCGCTTGCCTCCGCCGCATTGATAGACCTCTTCAGGTCTTCCTGCTCTCGCTTGAAATATTCAAGCTTTAATTGTTTTATGAGCTCATAACATTCGTTACGAACATCTTTTTCATCCGCCGTTCCAAATAAATAGCTTGATTGCATTTGAAACAATTCAGCGGATTCCGCCTCAGGATGTTCAAGCATTTGCGAGAAAACCTTTGGCATATATTCTTTATTTTCGGTGATTATACCCTTTAATGCCTCATTTGTAAATGCGAGCGCGAGAAGCCGTTTTGCAATACGGTTAGTGCGATCTTCATACAAAGAGCCTGCATCCCGCGAAGGTTCTTTCTCTTTCTCGGTATTTCCTTTTTTCTCCTCGAGTTTCTCAAATTCTTCGCGAAGTGCATTTTCCGAAACAGATGATGCGGATGCAAGTTCTCTCATCCATTCGCTTCGTTCTACTGAATTTTTTACTAGAAAGATAAGTTCCAGCATGTGCGCCACTATGCGCTTTTTTAGTGCCAAATCACTACGCACCATTTCTGCACTAAAATATTTTTTGAAAAGAAATTGGAATGCGGGCACTGCTTTTTCCAATGCACCTTGCATATACTCGGGCTCCTTCTGAAGTGCCTCGGCAGGATCCTTATATATTCCAAATTGGAGAACCTTCACATGAAAATCCTGTTGCGAAAGCATAGCGAGCATGCGCTCCATTGCTTTTACTCCTGCGGCGTCATTATCAAAACTCGCATACACCGTGTCAGCAAGCCGGCGCAATCGTTCTAAATGATACTCAGTAAATCCAGTACCAGAAACTGCCACTGCATTACGCACTCCACACTGCCACAACATTAGAAAATCCATCTGCCCCTCTACCACAACCACCGCTTTCGCGCGTGCAATTTCAATCTTTGATTTGTGCAATCCATAGAGCATGCGTGATTTATTAAATATAGGCGTTTCAGGACTATTCATATATTTAGGAATCTCTCCCTCAGGCATGGTCTGTGATCCAAAAATACGCCCGGTAAATGCTACCGTCTTCCCCACATGATTCGCAAGTGGAAACATTATTCTATGTTCAAATCGGTCACGGAATAATCCACGCGCAGTTTTGTACGCGAGTCCTGCACGCGCAATATCATTTACGTCAAATCCTTTTTTGATAAGCGCGAGTGTCATTGCATCTCCTCCTGGCGAAAACCCAAGAGAAAACTCTTTTATTGTTTCATTTGTTAATCCACGACTTGTAAAATATTCAAGCGCTGCAGAATTTTTCAAAAGCTCCGCAGTAAAAAAATCTTTTGCGGCTTCATTTGCATCATAAAGTACTCCGAACTCACGCTGATATTGAGGATTAAGTGAGGGCAAGGTAATACCTGCGCGCTCGGCAAGAAAGCGAAGCGCCTCAGGAAATTCGAGATTCTCATACTTCATTACAAAAGTAATGACATCTCCTCCTTCGCCACATCCAAAACAATGCCATCGCCCCCTATCAGGAGAAATAATAAATGAGGGTGTTTTTTCAGGATGAAAAGGACAGAGCGCTCTAAAATTCCTTCCTGCAGGAGTCACCGCAATATAGGAACGCAAAAAATCGAGTACGGGTAATTTTTCCTTAATAAGATCTACCTCCTTTGCCATTGCTCTTAGTGTACACGCTCCCCTCTATGCTTTGCAAAATGAACAAAATCTGTGTGTATCATAATAAAAATCCCACTCCGATTACTGGAGTGGGCTATTCTTTATTCTTCCTGATTTTTCTCATATACAGAGACGGTCTCACATTCATCACCGTTCGGAAAATGGGCAGGAATCTTCCGTCCACAAGGGAAATTCAACACAATAGGAATTTCTGATCTTTTCGGCAGATTGCTGTGCTCAGAAAAGAGTAAGAATTCATCAACCATCGACTTTTTATCGTTGTTACCAAATTGAACAAGCAATTCAATTTGATTTCCAAAATGACGAATCCATAACTTACGAACACCATCCTTTGTTTTAATAATGGCCTTTTCTCCCTCATTTTTGCTTTCCGCAAGCACTTCTACTTTTTCTTCCCTTGAGAGATTCAGATTCTGACACAGCACCTCTTCTATCTTCTTTGTAGTATTATGACGAGTTTGAATCGAGAAAATGTGCGCTAATCTATGAACAACTGTCATCATGGTGGTTTCCTATAGTTGTTATTAAAATGTGAACGAACGAATAGCCATACATTACAACCTTTTTATACTTTATGCAAGAATCTCCACAATCATTGACTTTTTAATAAATTAATGATAGAATATTCCCAGTTCACTAAAATTCATTCACGTCTGGAGATGTTATGTACGACATTAAAGAAATTTTTGGCGTACTTGCAGGACTCTTCTCAATCGCCTCATATGTGCCCTACATTCGCTCAATTCTGAATCCTGATCCTAATAAAAGAACTAAGCCGAATCGCGCATCATGGTTCATCTGGGCAGGTGTAAGCGGCATCATCGCAGTAAGTTCATATGCATCTGGTGCGCGAGAAACTATCTGGGTCCCAATCGGATATGTGATTGGCAGCTCCATAATCGCACTCTTCTCCATAAAATATGGAGAAGGGGGATGGACGCCATTTGATCAAAAATGCATATTCGTCGCGGCCTTAAGTCTCTTCTTTTGGTTCATCTTCGATTCTGCTCTTGTGGCACTCGTCACGACTACACTCGTCGATCTCTCTGCATCAATGCCGACCGTACGAAAAGTGTATTATGAACCACAAAAAGAAGATAAAACCGCATGGGCTCTTTTCTTCCTTGGCGCTATCGCAAATGTACTTGCAATCCGAGAATGGATATTTGCAATTGCTCTTTATCCAGTTGCAATGGTGCTAGTCATCGGATTTATTACCGGCTTACTCTTCTTGCCACGAAAAAGAGTTCTTCAATAAATTCCCGCTTCGGCGGGATTTTTTATACAATTGCAAAAAAAGAAGAAAATGAGCATAATAACGCCAGTCATTTTCATTCATTAATATACGGAGACAGCGATGAAGCAATTTCTTGAAAAATTAAAATTTCTTGCAGCGGTCTATGCTGTGATGCTTATCATGGGTCCACCAATACTTTGGCTGCGTATGCGCGGAAAAATACGTATTCATGGATTAGAAAAATTGTGGCATCACAAACAAGGGATGCTAATAATATCAAATCATCCATCCCTTTTTGAAACCGTATTACTCCCCTTCCTCTTTTTCCCTCGATGCATTTTGCAACCATTCAAATACATTCCTTGGAATACGCCTGATCGAGAAAATATTATGAAGTATTGGTATTTCAAAATATTTCGCCACGCACGCATGATTCTTATTGACCGCAATGCTGAAAATGCTTCTCAAAATGTTCTTGTGTTGCGAAAAATCATAAAGATTATACAAGATGAAAAGGGAACGGTAATACTCTTTCCTGAGGGCGGAAGAACCCACAAACGCAAGATAAAAGTTTTCTCACCTCGTGGAAGAGGAATTGGAAAATTCTCGGAAAGCGTTAAATTTATTTCAAAACATGTCGAACGCCCCATTATTATTCCTATATGGGTGGAAGGAGCTGAATTTGCTCTCGCGCCAGGACGCTTCATTCCCAATTTTAATTGTGGTCCGGTCGATATTTATATTGGGGACTCCATACATTACGTTTCATCCACTGAGGAATTGGAACAGGCAGTCCTTCGAGCAAGCGAAGAGCTTGCTAATATCCTTTACAATGAGTCATAAAAAATATCCCGCTTCGGCGGGATTTTTATTTGCCTTCACGCTTACTTCACCTCGTATTTTGAAATATCGTACCGATTCGATGGATTCCACATCATCCAACCAGTGGTCAGTCCTACGTCGCGCACCGCCTTTATTTCTGCCTGTATTTTTTCACGATTATATATTGCACCCATATTAAAGTCCTGAAGCCACGGCCGTATTATCGTATATTTCCCTTGTTCCTCCATAGCAAAAATTCCGTTTTGAAGTGTCGCAAGCACCACTTCATAGGGTTCTTCTGCAGGATTCTCGTATTCGAAATTACCAGGAGAAAAATGCGAAGGATACACCATTGGCGCAATTACATCGTACAAATCAATAAGGTCTGCAAAACGTTGACCAATGCCTAAATCGCCATCGATAAGAAAACTGTAAGCAAATATATCAAGTGAGAGTATTCGTTCAGGATATTGCTCCTTTATTTTATTTTTCATATATGCTGAAAAATCAGCAATAACTTTCCATTTTTTTGTCTTACCATCATATGCGGGATATACAATATCACCCAAATTACCATCCGCAGGAAAACGTACATAATCAAGGTTCACTTCTGAAAATCCGCTCTTGAATGTGCGCAGAGCAATCTCGGCGTTATACTCCCACACTTTCTGAATTGAAGGATCAACCCACGCATAACCATTTCCACGCCAAAGTGTACTACTCGCCGTTTTCAATGCAAACTCAAAATGCTGTTTTGCAAAATAATTATCTTGAAATACAACAATACGCGCAATTGAATATATATTTTCTTTTCTTAATCGCTCTGCAAACTCCTGCATACCACTTCCCAAATACACACCATCGCCATCTTTCACATTCACCACAATCGCGTTCATGCCACTTTTGTGTACAAACGTAATGAGCTCTTCAACACGTTTTTTACTTCCTGCAGTAGCTGCCGTTATGTATATCGCGCGAACCTCTTCGGGCATGGGGACTGGAGGTATTACCATAGCTATAGGAACTTCTGAAATAGACGCAAAAAAACCAGAAAATCCTGGTATGCCTTTTAATATATATCCGTAACGAAACCCCAAAAAACTAATTAAAAGTGCGCACACAACAAGTACTATCCTTTTTGCATATATACCCATCCTGACCAGTAAACCACAAAAAAGAAGCGCCACACAAGTTGTATGGCGCTATATATTATTTCTTCTTATTTACAAGAAGTTTTTTCTTCCAACGACGAACCTTAAAAAGTTTTGTCGCGTCTTTCATTGGATCTCTACCATAACGAACAAACACTCGAAAAAGGTCGATGAATTGATACTCGTCTCCGTTTTCTTTGCTCAGTATATTTACATACATCCGAAATTGCACCACAAAATCATAGTCACAACGATACACTTCGTCATGACGCCCTTCTTTGTAGTCCTTTATGTTGTGAAGAATATCCTCATCCAGCATATGCTTCTGAAATTCAGGATACCCATTGAGAACTTTTTCCGCGTTACTGTCTACCGCTTCAAGATACCAACGTGTTTTTACAGACATAAATTCCTCCAGAAAAATTGTGAAAGTATCTGGCTGAAGAATAATTCCATATCTTCTCTGCGTCAAGAGAATATATTCTCCTTACTGCAACTGAATGATATATGCCTTCCCGTCAGTAAAAAATCGATCGCGTCCTTGATTCATTCCCATCATTCTTGGAACAAGTTGAATTTCTGCAACACTCTGAATTGCGTTCGCGTTCTGTGTAATTTCCTCCTTAATAAAATCTCGCTCGGTATCTATGTCGGGACTTATTTTATGCGTTATATAATAGCGCAATCCATTATCATAACTTGCTGTTGCCACCCACACAGGAACTCCTCCATACTCAAAACTGGTAAGCCAAAAACGAGTATGGTGTCTCTCTACAATTGAATTTTTTTTCGTTGGTTTCTGAAATGCGAGCGTCTCCGTAATAGACTTCACAAATGAAGGGGTCACGGGTGCAGTAGAGTAAGGTCTGTTCAATACCGCCGCCAACGCAAGTTTAGTAAGAGAATTTGTACTTGGTTTCTCAGCAACAAACCATCCCGCATTATGAAAAACTTTTACAAGTTGATCTTGCCAACCAATTACAATAAAGCTTACTGGCTCCATCTTCTCTCCTCCTAACATCTCGCTGAATTTAGGAAACGCTTTGTCTAAAATCATGAACTGCACATCAGTACTTGTGCTATATGCAATATGTTCTAATTTTTTATTCTCAGGCAATGCGCCCAATGCCAACGGATGAGTAATAGTAAAACGGAATATAAAAAGTACCTCAACAAACACAATCATAAGCACCACGAATAATACGCGCATTCTTGAATGCCCATGATCTTTATCTCTATCAAATCGTTCACGCTCCTTAAAAAAAGTTATCCAAAAAACAAGAACAGAAAATCCAAGAAACCATCCCGCTACTACATCGGATATCCAATGCACGCCAAGATACACCCTCGAAAGACCAATAAGTACGACGAATGTGAGTGTAGCGAGTACCATGAGTATTTTAAGAAAACGATGTTTTACTACCCTCATCACAAAATAACCAAGCATACCATATAACGCGAAAGCGATAATGGCATGACCACTTGGAAACGAGTATCCTCCTTGTTCAATCATTGAAAACGCGATTCCAGGACGAATGCGGTGTACAATTAATTTAAGAAAATAAGTGAATCCAGCACCACTTATTACACTTCCCGCAAATACAAGTGCCGCATTTTTCTTCTTAAAAAGCAACAAGATAAGAAACGCTGCCATACTGAGACTTATCACTACTTCCCAATTACCAAGGGAGGTGAAAAAAAGAAAATTCTCTGCAGCAGGTATATTTCGTAATGCAGCAACAAGATTCATAATGCGCCTATCTGCATTCACAAACGGATCAAGAAAAAGCACATCAATTGCAATATCAAGAAAAGCTACAAACGAACAAAAAGAAAGAAACATTCCTAAAGTAAAACGAAATCCATATTTCCCTACCCAAGAAGTCCTCTTTGCTAACCACGCAAAAAGTGTGGGGAAATGATGCTGAAGCCTAAGACTATATTCATTTGTACGGACTGCATCAGCAAAAGATTTCAATACAGAAAGAATAAATCGTTTCATTATCTCTTTTAGAATATCATACAAGGCGCAACAAAACCTCACCGCATGGCGGCAGGTTTTTCATCATCTCTACCTCCATATAGAAAAGGTGGTAGAAAAAGTAAATACATCACATGTAATGGAGAATTATGGAAACGTATCAGGGACTCTGTTTCATAAGAAGTGCGCCCGACATCGTGGCACCGTTCGTCGCCTGATTTGTTTTTGTAAATGAACCTAGATAGACAAAATCTCGGCTATCTAGCCGAGATTGTCTTCAGATTCACATGTGTGCCTATAAGGTTATGGTGTGAATGCACACATTTTCGAGATATGAAAACCGCCTTGGCTAAAGAGTCTTGGTCCCATCCATACTGGATGAGTAGAACCCTGCGTCATATGAAGCGAAAGACAATTAAGGTAATTCATAGTAATTTTTTTCATAGTATCTCCTTTCATAAGGTATAACGATGCACGCGCACTTCTGTTGCAAACATGGTTTTATTACTATCTGTCATTCAATTGACAATAGTAGTTATAAATACTATAGTATGCAAAGCAATTTCACATCATAATTCTATCGAGCAAAGGGGGCATAAGAAAATGACATTCTTTTTTCTTGAAAAAGATTTAAACGTATTAAACGACGAAATCAAAAAACTCACAGAACAAATCAAGGAAGTGGCAAAAGAAGCCGCGGAGAGTTCTGAGGGAGGCAACGAATGGCATGATAATTTTTCATATGAAGAAGGTAGACGGATACAAGAAATGCTCTCCCTTCGACTTAAAGAACTCACAGAAATACGCCATAACGCGCGACTTATCCAACCGCCGAAACTAAAAGATCGAGCAATTGTAGGGTGCGTGGTCACTATCAAATATCTCGATACAGACGAAATCCAAACATTCGAAATCGGGGGATATATAGTATTTGATGATCGAAACGCTATTTCATATAATGCGCCTCTTGCACGAATGCTCATAGGAGCGCGTGTAAAAGAAATACGCGAAGCAGTTCTTGGTAAGATAACAAAAAGAATACAAATAATAGCTATCTCGTAATGCGAACCGCACCAAATCAGGTGCGGTTTTTTATTCTTTACTATCTACAATTGCAGTAAGATATCTCCCTTTTACTGTGTAAATTACGCCAAACTTAACACGCTCATGCGAAAAAAATCCTTTAATTATATTGTGAAATTGCTCCTGAGAAAGAAAAAATCCACCTTGGTCACCTAATATCTTCCGATAATACCAATTCCATACATATGCGGCCTTCGTTGATTGGCGTGGGTTTTCTATATCAACGATAACAAGTTTCCGAGAAACATTCTTCAATGACTCTAAAAGCAAAAACATCTCTTCTTTAGAGTTCATATGATGCATTGTATTTTTACAAAGGGTTACATCAAATTTTTCCACAAAAGGGAGGTGGGTTGCATTATGATTGGTAAACACAATAAACTCATCATCGTTTACTTGTTTTCTCAAAAATTCGGTTGTTCTAAAAGAGATATCATTTGCCACAAAAAATCCTTTTCTGCATTTCTTTGCAAGATGAATGATAAAATCATCATCCCCTACTGCAACATCAAGAAATGTTGTGGGACATCCGATTGCTTTAAAGAGAAAGGCGTCAATGATAGAAGAACTTAAATAATGCATAAGAGGGCTTACTACCCACTCATGAAACCAAATCAATATATGAAATTTATTTACTGAGTCTATCTCCTGAAGCGGCGTTCCTCCTTTCTTTTTATGCACTTCATGATGGGCAAGTTTCAAGATTGATTTATCAGATGCAAGCATGTGCGAAGGAATATTTGCAGAAAATTCCCCACGAAAATCATGAATGAGAGAAGGTGTTCCACGACACTCTGCCATAAACGCAATACCATAGTGAGTAACCGACTCTTCTCCATACACAAATATATTTTTTACCATAGCAATCGGTGTCATTTCACTCACTGCAAGACCACTCTCTCCCAGCACAATACGAAGTGCGGCGTGTTCAGGTTGCTCCTGTATTGCATCGTGAATAAATCCTCCCAAAAGTTCCCATCCCGCTCCACGAGAAAAATTGCGAATAGTAAGGAAATCACGCGCGTGGTCATATGCAGCAATCACCACAAAATTAATACCACGCTTCGCCTGAAGAAAAAATTTATAATCTACGGTCTCCCGTGTCTCAATAGTAGGAAGTCCATACAGACCTTGATATTTTTTAATAAGAAATTGCCCACGCTCCTCATTCGTTGCATGAAGTGCCTCAAGCGTAAGATTCATTTTATCTTCTTGGTGCGTCATTGCGAAAAATTGTTTGAAAGTATAAAAATAATTTTCTCAACTGCATGATGTACATCTCGTGTCGTATTATCAATCTCCACGGGAGAGAACTTTCTGTACTCGCGCAGAAATTTTCGATCCGAATGAAGCTTGATCTCTTGCTTATCATTATGGCTCATTCCTCGTATGCCGAGTCTACGCCGTCGTTCGCGTTCTTCGCAGGTGATAAGAAAGGTAATATCTGGTTTCTTTATTTTTTTAATAAAATCAGCTGGAGCCAAAGAAAAATCTGCCCCAATTGCCTTATGATAACAATAAGTAGTAAGAAAATAGCGATCGCATACCACAGTTCTTTTTTTGAGAAGTGTCTTAATTGCTTCTGATGAATCAAGAATTCCACCAAGGTAAAAAAATGCACGCGCGCTAGGAGAGATAGATGCGTTATCGATAATTTCGCGCACTACCGCAAAAGAACCAGACGGGGTTTTAAAAGATGCCGCATGAAGCTTTTTTGCAAGAAGTTTTGCAACAGTAGTTTTTCCTGAACCACTCAATCCCTCAAGCACAATAAATTTATTCTTTAATACTCGTGGTGAGGGTTTCATGCGTGAAATGTTATTGTACCGACGAAGCAATTATTTTTCGCACTATAACACTTATTACTTTCTCTCTAATTTTATATTCTCGAGTCTCCCCTTCTTTTGCGCCCATAAGTGCAACCCCCAGTGGGCTCATATACGAAATACTTCCCTTCGAAGGGTCTGCCTCTGCGGAACCAACAATGTGATATACGGATTTTTTTCCTCCAACAAATTCCACATCAACCTCGGAACCAATAGAAACTACCTTCGCCGCAGAAAGCGGTTCGTGTTCTACTACTACTGCATTGATAAGTGCGGTTTTTGCTTCATCAATACGAAATCCCAACATACGTTGTTTTTCCTCTACCTCGTCATACGCAGGATTATCGTGCCATAGATTTCCATCTTCGGCAGCCAGCATTTTTCCGCGGCTTACTTCCGCATACTCTTCTTCAAGTTTTTTTACTTTTTCCTTGAGAATCTGAAGTCCTTTTTTTGTTACAAATACTTGCTCCTTTTTCATATATTCAGCGAATTACTAATAAGGAAAGTATAGTACTAAGTTATTTATGTTTCAATTCTTCGCGTATTGCGCGAATAACACTTAGATAATATCTTTTTGTATGCGGTGCGTAGCGACGGAAAAGCCGCGGAGAATGTATTTCTGCTTCAAATTGGTAAAGTGGTATAAATCGCAGTCCTTCTACCTCGTTATAGTTTATCTTCAGTGTCTTCGGGTCTCCTTCAAAAGGATAAATGAAGATGTAATCAAATTCATTATTCGTCCAATGGGTTTTCTTATTCTCCTCGTGTGTACGAATAACCTCAATCTTCTTGAGATACATCGGGTCTATCATCAGGTGTATTTCCTCGAACGCTTCACGCACCGCGGTTTTTTTCGGCGTCTCATTTGCGGGCACGTGTCCTGCAGCAGACATATCGAATCGCGAGGGATACACATGCCTCGATTTAGCCCTTTGTTGAAGCAAAACGCGCCCATCAGGCGTGTATACCCAGACATGGGCTGAACGGTGCCAGAGTCCCTCTTTGTGGGCCTTCTCCGCAGTCGCTCTTCCTTTTTTTATGCCAAGTTTATTAAATATGGAAACCAATTCAGTGCGCATTACGATGTTCTACAAATAAAATTATTTTCTATTCTTTATGGTACGTAATTTCAGTATACCAAAAACCGTTCCGAAATTTCGGAACGGTTTCTTGTTTCGCGTGTTAGTTTTGGTTCGGAGCCTTGCAGGCAACATTCCAAAGCCATCCAAATACACATCCTGCGACATAACCCACAATCGAGGTCACGACAATGAGCATTATCGCATTACCAAACGAGAAGGAATTGATGGAATATTGGAAATTCAAAAAGTGAAGTCCAAATATCCAATCCAAGTATACTTGCGCGAGTCCAAGGAGCACCAAGAGTGCCCACATAGCGTGCAAGATACCAAACAATCCCCCGAACACTAATCCCGTCTTATGTATGCTTACTTTTATCATATGAATAAGGTGGTTTATTCGGCCTTTTGCCACTCATTTCGAAGAATGGCCATCTGAAACGTATTATAGTATTTTCCCTTCCAATACACTCTCTCACGTTTTTCTCCTTCTATTTTAAATCCTAAGCGACAATATAATTTTATTCCACGCACATTATATTCATAGACCTCAAGTTCAATGCGATGCAATCTCAATGTTCGAAATCCATAATCTATGATGCACTTCATTGCATCAGTGCCATAACCCTTCCCCCAATATCGCTTGTCTCCAATTGCGATTCCGAATACCGCATAATTATCCTTTCGATTAATATCATTGAATCCTACGCTTCCTATATGAACTCCCTCTCGTGTGTCTATCGCAAAATGCACTCCATCTTTCTTTTTTGGAAGTGAGCGAATCCACTTACGTTCTTCTTGAAGCGTAAGTTCTCGTCGTGCAAGAAAACGATGTACTGCAGGGTCATTAAACCAAGTCACAAATCGTGGTGCATCTGAAAGTGCGAGCGGCCGTAATATTACTTTTTCCCCTTTGAGCCTCATACAGTAATAGTATCACTCTCACAAATAAAAAACTCCGAATCTTTCGAAACGGAGTTGATAAAATGCTACTACAAATAACTACTAAAGATCACCATCGGCGCCGCCACCAGCAGTACCTCCGCCACCTGGCTCGAATGAGCTATCATCGTTATTACTTCGAGAACTTTCGTCATTATCAGATACAGAATGCCGAAAGGTCGGTTCATCATCTTCCGAAACGTGTTTTTGAGATGTACTCTCGTAATGACGTTCTGGAGGAGGAACTATCGGAAGAAGTGGTGATGAGTGGTGAACGTAGGGGTGCTCTGCGCGATATTTCTTGATATTCCTTATTTCCTCTTTTTCTTGTGCGAGTCGTTTACGCCGGGCTTGTAAAGCAATGGGAATTATAATGATGCAGAGAACACCGAAAAGCACGAGTGACCAAATCATGAAATTTTCAATCTCTTCATCGGCCTTCTGTCTTGCAATCTGTTTTTGCTGTGCATATTCATTTCTCTGCTCTTGGGTAAAATTGCCAAGTGTGGATTTTATATTCGCTACTATCACTTGAATAATCGCGGGATAATTTCCTTTGTGGCTCTTTACCGCTTCGCGGCCTATCTGACTTGCTTGTGCATCCGTAAGATAGCCTTCGACGCCATAGCCCGTACGAATAACCCATTTCTTCTCCGTAGGTGCAAGAAGGATGAGTACTCCGTTGTCCATTCCTTTTTTACCGATTCCCCATGCAGTGAAAAGATCATTGCCATAATCAGCTACGGTACGCTCACCAAGTGAGGAAACAGTAACAACCATGATCTCAATACTTGAAAGCTTTTCATACGCGCGAAGTTCCGCCTCAAGC
>Ga0172379_10001175_pt1 | contig 55122 bp, 39 predicted proteins | sample GrowelOW334metaG_FD_119756 | JGI IMG/M metagenome (GOLD analysis project Ga0172379, IMG submission 119756) | Groundwater microbial communities from an aquifer near a municipal landfill in Southern Ontario, Canada - Groundwater well OW334 metaG | ecosystem: Environmental > Aquatic > Deep... | reverse complement strand
GGTTCCGGCACTGCTCTCACCGCTCTTAATGCCTCTAACCTCTCTTCCGGCACGGTTGCTTCCGGCAGGATCGCCGGCAGCTATACCGGCATCACCGGACTCGGTACCCTGACCGTCGGCACCTGGAATGCGGATGCCGTCGGTGTTCAATACGGCGGCACGGGAGCCACCACCTTTACCACCAACGGCATCCTCTATGGAAACGCTACGGGCTCCGTACAAGCAACCGCACAAGGCACCAACGGCTACCTTCTCTATTCTAATAACGGTGTTCCCGGATGGATCGCTACCGGAAGTCTTGGTCTGGGAGGGGGAGGGGGCGGCTCTGGCACTGTGGGCGTCGGCACTACCGGGCAGATCGCTTATTATGCTTCGGATGGTACGGGGGTGATCGGTACTTCATCCCTCTTTATCGATACTGCAGGCAACATCGGCATTGGCACAACAACACCGAGCCAATCGGTGCATATCAAAAGAAACGGAGATGCGGCGGCGCTTTTTGAATCAACGTCGGGGAGTACCGGTTCATCGGGGCCGAACAATGGAGCAACGTTTGCGGATGACGCTGCAGTTGGAACCGCGGTGTGGGGCACCCCCGGTGATGCTCAGACATCCAATGATATTTATACCGGCACAGCATTTTTATCCGCAGGGGAAATAACTCATTATCTAAAAGCCACCAACTTTGGTTTTGCGATACCCACCAGCGCTACTATTGTAGGGATCAAGGCGGAGGTTGAGAAATACTCCTTCCAGTTTGATGGGTCAATGGTAGATAATAGCGTCCGGCTGGTAAAGGGAGGGGTTATTGGTGGCGACAATAAGGCGGATGGTGTGACCAGCTGGCCATCGAGCGATCCGAACACATATGTCACTTATGGAGGAGCGAGTGATCTATGGGGACAAGTATGGACAGCTTCTGATATCAACGCCAGCAATTTTGGTTTTGTGTTTTCTGCAGCATACCCCTCCGGTGGTGGTGCAAGTCCAAATGTTGATCATATCCGTGTCACGGTTTATTATTCCACCGCTTCATCTTCTTTTTGGGCTTCTGGCGTAAAACAATCCGATAACTCTTTTAGGATCTCAAATGCAAGCGCATTCGGCACAAACGATCGCTTGTTCATTGATTCCTCGGGCCACATCGGCATCAACACCACCCTTGCCTCGGGCAATGTGGATGTGAGACAAATTGCCAATGGTGATAATATTTTTTATGCTCGCCGCGCGACGGACTCCTTGCCGACCGGAAAATATATCCACTTCCAGAACGCCGCAGGGGATACGGATCTTTTTACGGTGGATATCAATGGAAATGCGAGCATCGGTGGCCCCGCTTCGGCAAGCAGTGCGCTCACTGTGACCGGCGGACAGATGTATTTTGCCGGGTCCGCGACCCCCACCTACTACACACTTATAAACAATTCAGATCAATATTCCACGACGCTCTATGATGTGGCAAGTGGCGGGTGGGTTTCAAAAGCCGATCTTACTTCCAATAGTTCTGGCTTCGGAAAACGCGAGTCTGCGAGTGGGAAAGAAAACTGGTTTGAAGTGTTCAACCCGCCAACGGATGGGGCCGGATTGGTGACAGATACTTTTAAATTTGAAGCGGATTTTTCCAATCTCAACACAGCAGGCGACGGCTACACCGGCATCAAACTCAACGTGACCGATGCTCAAGCGGGGGCAGACGGCAACAAATACCTGATGGACCTCCAATTGGGGGGTGCGTCGCGGTTTAATGTGAATAGTGTTGGCGATGTATTCGCGTCTGGTAACGTCGGTATTGGGTCTCCCTCGGTAAGCGGAAGCGGGAATAGACTTGAAATAACGGGAACGGGGGGAAATGGGAATATCTGGGTCAAAGACAATCTCGCCGGAATATGGTTCGGTCCAAATGCAAGTATGCGATTATATACGGATGAGGCGGCAAATACTTCATATTTTTTGACCGACGACAGTACTCCAACAGATCTTCAGATCAGCACCGGCGCGGGGAAGAGTACCTATTTTACGACTGGGGGTGTCGGCATCGGTCTTAGCACTTCGTCGCTCGGCAACCTTGATATCCGCCAGATCGCCAACGGCAACGATATTCTCTATTCTCGCCGCGCTACTGACTCTGCTCCAACAGGCAACTTCGTTCACTTCCAAAACGCCGCAGGTGATACGGATATTATGACCCTCACTACCGACGGAACCCTCGCTCTAAACAATGGAGCAATTAATCTCAACTCATGGGGTCAAATAACGGGGACCGTCACCAGCAACACGAACTCGATGTGGATTGCCAATACCGGGTTGACGGATGATGCCCCAATGGTGGGATTGGATCACAATACATCTGATATGACGATGGATATGATCTACGCCAATATGGCAGGAGGATCTGGGACATTCACGGGAGACTTTATTGATTTTAATCTGAACAGTGTTAGCAAATTCAAAGTTGATAACGCGGGCGGCGGATACTTTGCGGGAAATACTACCATTGGTCTTGCTACTACTTCTACCGCTCGTCTGGATATCACCGGCGCTATTACTGGTGCTACAGCAGGCACGGAAATGATCGCCTCCACTGATGACCAGGATTTTACCAATGATACTACAAACTGGTCTGGTGTCGACTGGGCGGTTGATACCGTATTAGGGGTCGCCTCCCATAGTGTTGCGGGCGTTAATGTATTTACTCTTGATAATGTCGCTCTCACCGGCACCGCAGTTGTGGGGAGCACCTACCAGATCACTTTCACCATTGATACTATCGCGGCAGGAACACTATACATGAGTTTTGGGGGGGCTAGTGGTATTGTTATTGGAAAGCAGATCGATACCGAAACACAAACAATGGTAGTGGTTGCGACCGTCGATAGCGGTGCCCTCACTTTTACTCCTGATGCTGTGTGGGTCGGGACACTCGATAATATTTCAATCAAAGAGATCACGCCGTCCGACCCCGTCCAAATTGTCAGAAATTCCGATGCTTCCGTCGGCGTGGAGATACGGGGCGGCGGGGCCACGCGGTATAATAGCTTTTTTGGTCTTAATGCGGGTCGTGCGAATACCACAGGGAATAACAACACCGCTTTGGGCGCGAGTGCTCTTTCTTCCAATATCACCGGTACAAGAAATACGGCTGTGGGGTATGAGGCTCTCAAGGTAAACACTATCGGGGGCTATAATACTGCAATGGGGCACAGCTCTCTTAACCAAAATACCATCGGAGAAAGAAATTCAGCTTTAGGGAGTTATGCCCTCTCCAAAAACACGGTTGGAGATTATAACACCGCCATGGGGTATGAGGCTCTTTATAGAAATATCACAGGCTCATTAAATGCTGCTGTTGGATATTACACTTTAATGGAAAACACCACTGGTACCAATAATGCGGCTCTCGGGGCATATGCCTTAAACACCAACACGACCGGTTCCTATAACACCGCATTCGGCTATGAAGCGGGTTTTTCGAATGTTGACGGCACCGGCAATGTTTTTCTCGGCTATCAGGCGGGGTATAACGAGACCGGCTCAAATAAGCTGTATATTGCGAACTCCAACACGACGACACCGCTTCTGTATGGAGATTTTGCGTCCGGCAGCATCGGCATCAATATCGATACCGCCGGGTCATCATTGCTCGGTAATCTTGATGTCAGACAATTTGCAAACGGCAATGACACTGTCTACTCCCGCCGCAACACTGATACATCTTCTACTGGCAATTTTATCCGCTTCCAGAATGCCGCAGGGGACACGGATCTTTTCACGGTTTCAGCTGGTCTGCCGGGGAACAGCTTCACGTTTGCATCAACTTCGGTTGGCGATCCGCAGTTCGGGATATTGGCAAGCGTTTCCACTAACTACGCCATACAGATAGAAGCTGAAGCCAACAGCACAGGAACGGCTCCCGGCGTTTTTGCAGCTCAATATAAGACCGCGACCTCCAACCATCAAGGGGGCTCATTTGTCGGTGCCCGCGCCCGCGGGACCCAACTCGTGCCGGAGGCGGTTCTGTTGGATGATACGCTCGCACGATTTGGAGGCACCGGTTGGGATGGGACGCAATTTGTTACCGGACAAGGGGGTGCAAAAGCAAAGATCGAGATGCATGCCGCCGAGGACTGGACCACTACGGCGCTTGGCACCTATATGTCGTTTTTCACAAAAACCACGGGATCCTCTGGTACTCCATCGGAGCGCATGCGCATTTCTTCCACGGGACGCATCGGTATCAACAACGCCACTAATTCGCTCTCCGGAGATCTTGATGTTCGCCAACTCGTGGACGGCGATGATATCATTTATTCAAGAAGAAATACTGACACCTCTCCAACCGGCAACCTCATCCACTTCCAGAACGCCGCTGGCGACACGGATCTCTTTACTATTGATATCTCCGGCAACATGGTTTTGGGGAGCTATTTTAATCTCACTCCCTCTGCGACCCCATCCGTACCTGCCGCAGGTATGCAGTACTACGACTCCACGGACAACACGATGCGCTACTACAACGGCACCGGATGGACCGATATGTCGGGGGGCGGTGGTACCGGTGTAACGCTTCAAGGATCAACCCCGGGAACTCCCGATACGGGCAATATCAATGTTTCAGGAACGATCATCGGCAGCAATTTTAGCGGTACGAACGCCACATTCTCCACGATAGGTCCCTTGTCGTTCTCAAATGCCGGGGCATGGGGGGAAAAAGTTGCTTCGACCTCCGTTGGCACTCATGATGTTGGTTTTACGGGTGCCGGTCTTCTTGCGAGCGGTAATGTGATGATCGGATTTAGAGGAGACACCAACGGAATGATCGCGGTGTATGACTCAAGTGGAGCCGAGGTTACAGCACCATTTGATATCACCGGCGATACGTCGACTCATTATCGCATTGGTCCGTTTCTCAATAACACTGCTTTGGTCGCGTATATGGGCGCTACAGGTACCCAAGTCAGGTTTGGCATTTTTGGTCAGGATGGGAGTACGGTTTTAGCCACAGCCCAGGTCGGGACAGCAGCTTCCCAATATATATCCGCTGCCGGCCTTTCGGGGGGTAATGCGGTCGTTGGCTATTATGATACCACTCCGGCGACTGATGAAGTAACATTTTCTATATATGATTCGGTCGGAAGTTTTGTGGCATCAGCCGCAATTGAGGCGGCCAATCCTGTCACCGCCGCAGACGCTCACCATGCTCTTGCCGCTCTTCCTAATGGCAATTTTCTTATGGCATATAATGTTTCTGCAGCTACCGATACCGTAAAGTTCGCTATTTATGATGCAACAGGAGCCCAGGTGGTTGCCCCAACTACTGTTGAGGGTACCAGTGCTCAATATAAATATATCGGCGCTGCTTCCGTTCCCAATGGTAATACCCTTATCGCATATGGCGATACCGCTGGTGCGTTGGGAAGATTCGCCATTTATGATTCAACAGGGGCGCAGGTGAAAGCCCCTACTACTTTTGAGTCAGGCGCTGTCGCGAATTACGATTCTGTGGTCGCTCTTCCCGATGGGACATTCATGATCGCTTATGCGGTGAACAGTCTCGGAAAATTTGTTATCTATGATGCGCAGGGCAATCTTCTTACGGGACCCACATTTTATGCGCCCGTCGGAACGGTAGCACATACCGCCGCGGCTGGATTCGGCAACGGAGACTTTTTGATAGCGTTTGGGCTGGGCACGGGCACCACTGGCAGATTTGTTATTTATCAGACAACAGCCAGCAATAACAACGCTCTGTCTCTCACGGGACCCTTTAAAGTATTGAATGGATATGTCTGCGTGGATAACAAAGGTACTTGTGACCCGGCAACCAGAACGAATGGCTATATGTATGCCGACAGTTTCAATTCCACAATAGGCAAGGACGTTGCGGAGATGTTCACAAGTCCGCAAAGTTTGGAGGCGGGAGATGTGGTGCGTATTGCCGACAAAGAAAAATATGCATGGATGGGGTTGAGGGCCGATGTATTGGTGGAGCGCTCAACCGGAGGATATTCTTCCGAGGTGCTTGGTGTGGTATCAACGCAACCGGGCGTGCTGCTGGGCGGGATACAGGGCGAGGCCGGCAAATATCCCATAGCGCTCGCAGGACGCGTGCCGGTGAAAGTAACGAATGAGAATGGCGCGATCTATGCAGGAGACAAGCTCACTTCATCGGCGACCAAAGAAGGGTATGCCATGAAGGCGACACAGTATGGCACGACCATCGGTATTGCGCTCGGTGATTTTGACAGCGAAACCGGCACGGTGTTGATGATGGTGGGCCTTGGATGGTCAAAAATGGAGATCACGGCAAGCACTATGAACGATCCTCTGATGATCGATCCTATCAGTGGACGGGTGCTCTTTTCGACCACGCTTGACATCAACGGACAAGACCTTATGAACGTCAGAAGCATTATCGCAAAGAGCGGGAAGTGGGAGATCACCGAGGACGGCATGATAAAGGCGGAAAAAGTGGTTGCAACGGAAGTGGAGACCCAGCAACTCACCATCAACGCGGCAGCATCGCTCGCGGGAGCGATAAAAGATTCCAGCGTAGGCAAGGGCGCTATCCCAAGTGGCCAGCAGGCAGCAGTTATCCAAAACGCATATGCGAAGACGAACTCGAAGATATTCATAACCTTTAACAATAATTACGGTTCCAGTTGGTGGTTGTCGGGTCGCGTGGACGGCGGATTTACCGTGAATCTGGCACAACCCGCTGTCGGCGAAGTTTCATTTGATTATTGGATCGTTCAGACCATTGATCCTGCGCCGGCACCCATAGCGCCTCAAATGGTCACGCCGAATAATGAGCCTGCCGCAGAAGAGACCCCTGCCGTTGAAGAACCCGCTGTTGAAGAGCCACCCGCGGAAGAGCCTCCGGCAACAGAGGAGCCGGTTGTGGATCAGCCCGTTGTAACGGAACCCTCGACAGCCGTGGAGCCATCACCTGAAATTATTCCACCCGCAGAAGAGACCCCCATTGTTCCAAGTGAAACTCCCTCAGAATAGCTGTTGTGCGCTGTTTTTGAGCAGCAGCTTTATGTTTTTTAGTTATGACTTTTTTTGTGCCGGGTTATTGTAAAGCCCCGTTTTTTCTATATAATGGAGAAGTTGTTTATTTATATTTTTTTATGCAATTTATCAAAGGGAAATTTCTTAGGCGGTCTCAGCCAAAACAAGATGTAACGGTAACAGAGGGTGCGGAAGCACCGTCAATACAGCCAAAGCCGAAAAAAAAGACCTCGGGCCTTGAGACGTTGTTTATCGTAGCCCGATGGATGCTTTATATCTATGTATCGTTGCTGCCGCTGTTTTTTCTCCCGTTGACCGATTCTCCCGTTGCGCTGAACAAAGAATTTTTTGCCATAGCAATTTTAACGATCGTGTTCGTTATTTGGCTGATCGAAGTGGTTTCTCAGGGAAAGTTGGTATTGCGTAAAACATTTCTTAATCTGACCACGCTACTGTTGGTGGTTGCCGCAGGGATCTCCGCTTTCTTTTCACAAAGCGTTTGGGTAAGTATTTTTGGTTTTTCCGGACAAACCGATACGCTTACGATGTTCGGCATCTATTTTCTGACATTCTTTTTGGTGAGCCAATTTTTCGGGTCGCCGCAAGAAATAAAAAAGATCGCATATGGCATGAGTGGTGCTTTTTTTGTGTCATCATTTTTGTTCGTGATGCAGGTGTTCGGGGTGCCGCTTATTCCGTTTTCTTTTGCCAAAAATGCTATTTTTAATACTGTCGGAACGGTGAATGCCGCATCGCTTTATTTTGCGCTCGGAGCCTTATGGGGTGTGGTTTTGTGGGCTGGTGCAAAAAATATTACTGAAAAGATCGCTTCATTGGCGGTGTTGTTCGCCGGATATGTGGCGCTTATCGCGGTAGAGTTTCAAATTGCGCTCTATGCGGTCATTGTGGCGCTGGTCTTGTATCTTGTGATGCAGTTATTCGGCAAAGGAATGGTGTCGGTGAATAAAATGATATTGCCGACGGTACTGGTGGTATTGACCATTACGATCGCTGCGGGGGTTCTGAGTTTGCCGTCGCTGTCATTGCGTGCAAAAACGGGAAGCCAGGTGGTTGAGGTATCTCCGACGCCGGCGGCAACGTTTGACGCCGCAGTCAACACCGCAAAAGGAGGAGTATTGAAGAGCATTTTCGGAGAGGGGCCCTCAATGTTCACATATCAATGGTTGAAAGTGCGCCCTGTGGAGCTCAATAGTACCAATTTTTGGAATGTCCGTTTTTATCAGGGATATTCGGGAATATTTTCGCAGTTATCTAACCTGGGGATCATCGGGATCTTGGCTTTCTTGGCGCTCATTATCAATATTATTTTTGTGGTGCTTGCCGTATTCTTTTTTATCAGAAAGAAAACGCTGCTTCCTGATGACGAGAACCTGTTGATCGGATCGCTTTGTTCCGTGGTCTTTTTATTGATCTGCTGGTTTGTTTATCCGTTCGTTTTCACCCTGAACGTCCTGCTATTCACGTTTTTGGCCATTACAATCATTCTTTATACCCATGCAAAAAAACAAAAATTATTGCGCGAAATAAACGAGAATGAAACTTTTTCGGATATAAGTGCCGCAGAAAAAGAGCAGAGAGTCGAAAAAGAACTGCTTCGCACCATTGATTTTACGAACAAACCGCAAAAAACATTGCTTTTTACGCTGGTGGCGGTAAGTTTGATAACATTTGCCGTTATTTTTCTTTACACCGAGGGGCAGCGGTATGCGGGTGCGGTATATTTTGAGAAAGGAAATGAATATTTGTCCGCCGGCAAGACCGATGAGGCATTAAATGCCATAGGGCAGGCCGTTCAATATGATTCCCACAACGATTCGTATTGGCGGGCGCTTACGCAGATGCACCTTGCAAAAATAAATGTGCTTATTGAGGGCCCTATTACGGATCAAAATACTTTTGCGGCACAGCTCGCGGATCATCAAAAGAACGCCGCAGACTCCGCTCAAATGGCAATTACCATGAACGGCATAGATCCGTTCAATTGGGCGATGAAAGGAGTGGTTTTCGAAACGGCGGTTTCTTATGTCGACAACAGTGATCAGGCGAGTGCCCTGGCCGCTGCCGCGTTCCACGAGGCTTCCGTGCGCGACCCACTGAGTCCCTTGCGCACGCTGGATGAGGCGCGCACGCAACTTCTTACCGCGGATCAGATAGCGAGAAAAGTGGTGTTGTTGGAATCGCAAAAAGAAAAGAATACACAGGCGATAGACCAGGCAAAAAAATTGTATAGGGAATATGTTGATTCATCCATGAAGCTGATCGAAAAAACAATAGCGCTAAAGAAAGATTATGCTCCTGCACACTATCTTATGGCGCAGATATATGACCGCATGGGGGACTTGAAATCGGCGATCAAAAAAACGGAAGAATTGCGCTATTCCCAGGTTGCCGATCTTGGCATAGTGTTTCAGCTTGGCTTTCTCTATTTCAAAGATGGACAATGGGATAATGCCCAGCGAGAGTTCGAAACGGCAGTCGCAAATTCACCAAACTATTCAAATGCGCGGTATTTTCTCGGTTTGATATACGACAAGAAGGGGATGAAGGATAAGGCTATTGAGCAATTTGAGCGCATTGCCCAGCTCAACCCGGGGAACAACGAAATAAAACAAGCGCTGGATCTTTTGAAGAGCGGGAAGTCTATTTTTGTGAATAATGCTCCCGCATTGCCAACGCCAGAGACCATTCAGTCGCCAAGCCCCGAAGAGATGCCCGCAGGAGGAGCGTCCTCCCAACAGGAAATTGAAGGAGGATCTTTGCAGGCACGCTGATCTTTTGCGGTATTTTTGGTCGATTATAGCGGAAATATCCGGCCCTCTGCGCGCAGCGGAGGGCTTTTATTTTGGCTTTGTTTGTGATAAAAATGAATGCATGGTTTCTTTAGCAGAAGATATACAAAAGCTCATCAATGGAGCGTGGGACGCGGTACGTCTCCGTCAAAATTATCTCCCGGAAGCGGTGACGCTTTTTTTTCGTGTTGAGCGCCCATCAGTGAAGATATTTGGAGATTATTCGACCAACATCGCCATCATCGCTGCGCATGCCATCAAAACGGTATCTCCGCCTGATCTTGCAAAAGAGATCGCAGAAGAACTAAGAGCGCAAAAAAGCGCGTTTGAAAAAATAGAAGTTGTGGGCGGATTCATCAATATATTTCTTGCTCCATCCTTTGTCGGGCCAAAACATGATGAGTTTGCGAGGATCGTTCAAAAAAGATCGCGGACATTGATGAGCGTCGGAGCAGGCAAGCGGGTGAATATAGAATTTTTATCGTCAAATCCGACCGGGGAGCCGCATGTAGGGAATGCCCGCAGCGCTTTTTTCGGTGATGTACTCGGCAATATGTATGCGGCGTGCGGGTATGACGTGGATAAGGAGTTTTATGTGAATGATGCCCTTTCAAGCGGGCAGATAGCGGAGCTTGGGAAAACGGCGTTGGGCGCTGGAGAGACCTATAGATCGGAATATCTTGACCGCATTGTGCGGGTCATCAAGAAAACAAAAAAATTAAAAGAGCTCGCCAGAGCGACGGACGAGAGCACCCGTTATGCGAAAGTCGGATTTTTGGTGGCGCAGGCGGTGGTAAAGGACCTTAAATATTTTGTTCGCCATGCAATGCACATCAAGTATGACTTATGGTTTTCGGAGCACACGCTGCATACAAAGGGAAGTATCGAAAATGTGCTCTCACAGTTGGAGCACTCACAAGAAGGGAAAGAGCTGACCTATCAAAAAGAAGGGGCGCTATGGCTTCGTACGTCTGCGCTTGGAGATGATGAGGATAGGGTATTAAGGAGAAGCAATGGAAGCCCGACCTATTTTGCCGCCGATATTGCGTATCACAAAAATAAGATCGAACGCGGATACGACACAATCATTGATGTGTGGGGTGCCGATCATCATGGCCACAAAAAACGCATGGAGATCGTGATGCGGATGCTGGGGTTCCACGGAGCGTTCAAGGTATGTATCGCGCAGATGGTGTCATTGAAGGTCGGTGGCAAGCGCACAAAACTGTCAAAACGCGAAGGGACCATTATTACCGTTAAAGAGCTTTTGCGTGAGGTGCCGCTGGATGTAGTAAGGATCTTTTATCTTACAAAATCACTTGATACACATCTCGATTTTGATCTTGCGCTCGCAAAAGAGCAGTCAAACAAGAACCCCGTGTATTATGTGCAGTATGCTTATGCGCGTATTTGCAATATTATCAAAGAGGGGAAGAAAAAGTGCGGCAAACTGCCCCCTGCCATGTCCGAAGGACCGGAGGCGGCGGCAAAAGAGCGGGAATTGATGCTGAAGCACCTCCAGTTGTTTGAGGTGTTGCCCACAGCACTTGAAAAACAGGAGCCGCACCTGCTATTTTTATATGCGCATCAGCTTGCCGAGACATTTCATTCATTTTATGGTTCGTGCAAGGTATTGCACGGAGATGCTGCGATACGTCAAAGAAGGCTCGCACTGATCGCGACCACGCAGTCTATTTTTGAGCAACTATTCCATATTTTTGGAGTGAGTGCGCCGAAAAAGATGTAAAAAAGAAGCTCGTTGGCTCGTTAGCTTGTTGGTGTTCTGAAACAAAAAAAGAAATTATGAAGAAAAAATAGTTATAGTGCTTTTGTCGATTCTTGCATTAGCTACCCTTACCACTCTTTTTATATTTTTTGGTCGGGGAAACAGCATTAGGAGGGAGCAGGATTTATTTTTGAATAAATGTATTGAGGATGCTAGCGCGGTTTATGGAAATTCATCGAGGGGGTTGTCGGAACGATATAATAAAAGCCAAATCACCCTGGGAGAATTTCGACAAGAAACAGATATAATTGATGGTGAATATGAAAAACTAAAGGAAGAGTGTTATCTAAAATATTCTAAACCCTATCAGGAATATTTAAAAATAAATTCCGAATTGGAAAGCAGAACAAAAGCAGAGCTAGAAAAACAATAACCATAAGTTTTAATTTTTATTTTAAATTGGCTAGCGAGCTAAAAAGCCATCGAGCTAACAAGCTAAACTATTATGAGCGAAGAAAATACTATTCCGCAGAATGAGGAAAAGACCCTTGTATTCTGGCAGCAAAAGGACATTTTTAAAAAATCCCTTGCCGCGAGAAAAAAGGGAAAGAAAATGGTTTTTTTTGAGGGCCCTCCTACCGCGAACGGGAAGCCCGGCATCCATCATGTGTTGGGGCGTTCTTTCAAGGACATGTTCTGCCGATATTTTTCGATGCAGGGCTATTATATCGAGCGCAAAGCGGGATGGGACACGCATGGTCTGCCGGTTGAGATAGAGGTTGAAAAAAAGCTCGGCTTTACCTCAAAGCAGGACATCGAAAAGTATGGTATCAAAGAATTCAACAAAAAATGCAAAGAATCGGTGTGGACATACAAAGACGAATGGGAGCGCATCACGCAGCGCATCGGTTTTTGGCTTGACCTGAGCGATCCCTATGTGACCTTTGAAAACGACTATATCGAAAGCGTGTGGGCAATACTGAAAAAAGTGTGGGATAAAAAACTGTTGTACAAAGGCCATAAGGTGGTGCCGTTTTGCACAAGGTGTGGCACGGCGCTTTCATCCCACGAAGTTGCCCAGGGATATAAAGAGACGACAGACCCTTCTATTTATGTGAAGTTTAAAATAAAAGGCGAGGAAAATACTTATTTTCTTGTGTGGACCACGACCCCGTGGACCCTACCCTCCAATGTTGCGCTCGCGGTGGGTGAAAAACTCGAATATAAAAAAATAAAGATCGGCGCCGAGTTTTATTATACCTATCTTTTGCCGAAACATATCACGGAATACGAGATTATTGGGAAGGTCGCTGGCAAAGACCTTCTCGGGAAAGAATATGAACCGCTGTATTCGTTCATACCGCTCGGGGGCAAAAAGGCTCACTATGTAGTGGGTGCTGATTTTGTGTCTACCGAGGACGGCACGGGCATTGTGCATATCGCTCCCGCATTTGGCGAGGATGATATGAATATCGGAAAAAAATACGATCTTCCGGTAGTGATGACCGTGGAAGAAAGCGGGAAATTCAAAAAAGAAATAACTCCATGGGCGGGCATATGGGTAAAAAAAGTGGACCCCTCTATCATCGAAGAATTACAGGGGCGGGGGCTGATGTTTTTCAGCGATCCCGCGGGCATCAAACACGAATATCCTTTTTGCTGGCGCTGTCAGAGCCCTCTTTTGTATTACGCGAAGGATTCATGGTTCATTAAAATGAGCGCTCTGCGGAAGCAGCTGATGGATAATAACGCAAAGGTGAACTGGGTGCCGGCGCACCTGAAGGAAGGACGTTTTGGCGAGTGGTTGCGCGAGGTAAAAGACTGGGCTCTTTCCCGTGAGCGGTATTGGGCAACGCCATTGCCGGTCTGGGAGTGCGGGAAGTGCGATAATAAGGAGGCCGTTGGGAGCATTGATGAGCTGGAGAAGAAAAGATACCGCGCGAAGAACCGTTTTATTATCATCCGGCATGGTTACTCCGAAGGAAATCACACGGGAGTTCTGAGTTGTTATCCCGAAAAACATTTCTTTAAGCTGATGCCGGAGGGGGAGAAGAAACTAAAAATGTCACTTATAAAACTGAGATTGTTCCTCAAAAAAGAAAAGGCAGGACCCGTTCGGGCGATCTATGCCTCTGATCTTACGCGGACACGTCAGACGGCTGAGATGGCCAAAGATATTTTGGGCGCCGATGTCCCGATTCATTTTGACGAACGATTGCGCGAGGTGCACGTTGGTTCATTTAACAACCGCCCGCACAAAGAGTACATGGATTTTTTTGGGAATATCAAAGAGCGATTCTCTAAAAAACCCGATGGAGGCGAAACATGGAACGACGTAAAGCGCCGCATGATGGATTTTATCCGTGCCGTGGACGGCGCCCATAAAGGAGAGACCATTATTGTGGTGAGCCATGGGGACCCCATTTGGATATTGGACGGGGCGCTCCATCATTGCAGTGAGGATGAGCAGCTTGCGTGGTCGTATCCTAAGACCGGCAGCTGGAGAGAGCTCGATATCAAAAATTATCCCTATGACGACGATGGCAATCTTGATGTGCATCGTCCATATATCGATGAGATCGCGCTCAAATGTTCAAAGTGCGGGGGAAAAATGCAACGCGTGCGCGATGTGATCGATGTGTGGTTTGATTCGGGTGCGATGCCGTTCGCGCAGACCCACTGGCCTTTCGAAAAGAAAAAACAGCTGCAGTATCCCTCCCAGTTCATTGCCGAGGGCATTGACCAGACGAGGGGATGGTTTTACACGCTGCTTGCCATCGGAACACTTATGGGGAGGTCCGCTCCGTATAAGACCGTTATTTCGTATGGGCATGTGCTCGACAAGGAAGGAAAAAAAATGTCCAAGTCAAAAGGGAATATAGTGGACCCCTGGGATGCGATCACAAAATTCGGTTCGGACGGGGTGAGGTGGTATTTCTATGTTGTGAATCAGGCAGGAGAGCCAAAGCGTTTTGACGAGAAAGAGGTGATGGAGCATGTGCGGAAATTCTTGCTCCTGTGGCAGAACACGTCAAAGTTTCTCGGACTTTATACGGGCAAAAAAATAATTTTGCGCTCTGCGCTGTCGCCAAAAAACCTTCTGGATAAGTGGATCATTAGCCGTCTAAACGGTACGGGCAAAGAGGTGCAAAAACAAATGAATGCGTACGATTCCACCGCCGCGGCACGGCGCATTGAGGAGTTTGTGGATGATTGCTCCGTGTGGTACGTCCGGCGCTCGCGTAAGCGCTTCCAGCAGCCAAAGAATGCAAAGGATAAGGCGGCTGCCCAGGAAACGCTTGCTTTTGTGCTTTTTTCGCTTGCCAAGATGTGCGCTCCCTTTGTCCCGTTTTTTAGCGAAGAAATGTATCAGCAATTAAAGAAAATAGTTTCTGCAAAACAACTCAAGGAAAGCGTTCATTTGGAGCGGTTTCCTGTATTTGGCGTCCAGGACAAAAAATTGGAAGAAGCGATGAAAAAAGCGCGCGATATTGTTGCGCTTGGGCATCGTTTGCGGGCCGGTGCAAAAATAAAAGTACGGCAGCCATTGCGCGCGCTGTATATCAAAGGATCATCACCGCTTTCGCAGGAACTTGCGGAGATCATTGCCGATGAACTTAATGTGAAAGAGGTGCGCGGGGGCGATATTCCCGCCTCCTGCGCAACGCTTACCGAGGGGGGGGTGGAGCTTGGCCTTGATATCGCCATCTCGGAAGAGTTATGGGGGGAAGGAGTGGTGAGGGAGATCGTGCGGAATATCCAGGATGCCCGGAAAAAAATGTCACTGCGCTCAAAAGATATTATTGCGGTGTCTCTGGCGTGTCCCGATACGGATGAAGGAAGAAAGATCCTAGCGGTCGTACGATCATATGCGGCAACGCTGAAGAAAGAGGCGCTGATCACGTCGCTCAGAGTGGGCGTCGTCGAAGGTGCCGTGCGTCATCAAAAAATATTTGTGCTGGAGAACACCGAGGTGACTCTGGCTATCACATAAAACATGCACCACGCGGAATGTTTTATTATAAAAAAAAGACCGACGGGAGAGAATGATACGCTGGTGACCGCGTTCTCGGATCAATTCGGGCTTTTGACCCTCATAGCCAGGGGCACGCGTAAAGGCGGCTCAAAATTGGCTCCTCATTTGCAATTATTTAACCGCGCTGCACTCAGTTTTGTGCAGGGGAAAAGATATCATATTCTGACGGGATGCTCGGTAGTTGATCATTTTCCGGATATCCGCAAGGACCTTATCAAACATGCTTGTGTGGCATATATTATGGAGCTGGTTGAAAAACTTGCTACCGAAGAAAAAAGCGATGTGCTGTGGTCGCATATTATATCGGTGATGGATCGTATCGCATTTTGTTCGTTTGAGGCGACCGATGTGGACAGGTTGTTGGCGGAAGAGAATGCATTTTTTCTTGCTTTACACGGGTGGACGCCCCGCACGGATGTTTGTGTGGTGTGTAAAAAAACAGCTGCGCATATAAGCGGATTTCATTTGAAAGAGGGGGGGGTGGTATGCGTAACGTGTGCTTCCGGGGGGGCATATATCTATACTCTGCAAAAATGCGCAGGAGAAGAGCTTGGAGCTTTTTTCCGGAAGGAATATGACGTGTTCGATGGAAAGAGAGAATTGTTTTCCGAAATTAGGCATATTCTTGAGCATTTTCTCGAATTTATGAGCTCGGAGCGTATTTATTCAAAATACTTTTTACTCTATACCCAAGAAAACCATATTGCGTGATATAATGGAGTGGGATCGTTACTATGACGAAAATAGAAGATATCGAGAAAAAATTATATAAAGAGGGCGATGGAGAGGGAAAGGAAGATTTCCGTAAGATAATTATCCCTGAAACCGCGACCGAGGATGAAAAAAAGGAGGTGAAGCGGTCATGGAAGGAGCTGGAGGCCGAGGAGCGCTCCAGAGTCAGGGTAAATATCAGAAAAATAATGAAGTGGGCCGTTGTGGTCGGCGTTGCTATTTTACTTGCGATCGGGGTGACATATCTCATCAGAGAATGGAAATTTTTTGAAGGGGATATTTCGCTGAAGGTTACCTCTCCCGCGTCGGCAAAGGCGGGGGACTTCCGTAAGATAGAGATCATTTACCAAAACAGGGGACGCGTAAATCTTGTTGATGCAAAAATATTTATTTCTATTCCTGAAACCGCTGAGATCAGGACCGGGCCAAACTATCAGTTTGTGAAAGATGGCCCGCGCTATCGTTTTGATGTGGGAACGATCCTTGGGAAAAAAGACGGGAAAATAACTCTCGATATGCGATTTTGGGGAGAAGAGGGTAATGACCAAAAAGTTGATGTGGTGCTGAACTATCGTCCGGACAAGGGAACTATCTTTTTTGATGCAAAGACAGATTTTATTGTGAAGATCGAAGGAAGTGTTTTTACGCTGAGGATCAGCGGTCCTCCGCATGCCGTGAATAACAAAAAAACCGATCTGTTTCTTGAATATGCAAACGACGGGGACACGGAACTGAAAGACGTAAGGGTAGTGGTTGAATACCCCGAGGGGTTCACGTTTGAGTGGAGTGATGTGAAGCCGTCGGAATCCAACAATATTTGGGATCTTGAGACGCTGGGGATCGGGGAGGTAGGGAAGATTCAGATCGGCGGGCTGATCACCGGCTTCGACGGCGAGACAAAGAATTTCAAGGCGTATCTTGGGTCAAAACAGGATTCGAATCTTGTGAAGTATTCAAAAACAAGCACCAACCTCACTATATCATCAGCGATCCTGTCTATCTATCAAACCGTGAATGAGGCCAGAAATTTCATGGGGGGGTGGGGCGGCCAGCTGAGTTTCCGGTTGCAATATAAAAATACCACCAGCTATTCGTTGCGCGGTGTTACTATCGAAGCAAATCTTACCGGCGACATTCTTGATCTGGAGTCGCTGTTCGTTGATTTTGGGACATTTGAGTATAAGAAAAAAAAGATAACATGGAATTCCGCGGGTGTTCCGAATTTGGCGGTGTTGGGGCCGGGGCAGGGAGGGCAGGTTTCTTTCCGTATTATGACAAAAAAATCAAAGGAAATGGCGATAGACGGGCCGGAAAAAAGAAATTTTACTGCAAAAAGCCTGGCGAAGATAAATATCCCGAGCGTTCCCTCTTCTTTGGGCGGTGTAGCAGTGTCTGTGGATGATGATGTGGAGGTAAGGATCGGCACTGATGTGAATCTGTATACAAAGGGGTATTATTTTGATGGTCCTATTGAAAATTCCGGACCGATCCCCCCAAAAGTCGGGGAAACTACTACTTATACCGTTGAGTGGCAGATGGTTAATTCTGTGAATGATGTTGGCGACATTAAGATCACCAGCATATTGCCGCTCTATATGCGGTGGCGGGGCAACGTTTCTCCGTTGGGTGAGCGTATGGCATTTGATCCGGAAACCAATGTGATCACATGGGAGATCGATAAACTCAATGCGGGGACCGGATATTATCTTCCGGTGCGTAAGGTTGCGTTCCAGGTGGAAATAACGCCGGTGCCAAGCATGGTGGGTACTTCCCCCACTATATTCAGCAGTTCTGTGTTGGAGGGCAGAGATCTTTTTACCGATAGGATCCTAAAAACAACGGATGATCCTGTTTCCACAAATCTTGCCCTTTATGATTCAAAGTTCACTGTCCCGCAATGGGGGAGTGTTGTGTATTGATAACTTTTATGCCGCACAGAATTTCATTGCCCGCATTCACGATGCAAAAAACGGTATTTCGGAACGGACTACGGCTTCTTACTATCCCCGTAAAAGATGTAAAAACACTCTCGCTGTTCGTGGTGGTCGGCGCCGGCTCGAATTATGAAGAAAAAGGGGTCGGCGGCATCTCTCATTTTTTGGAACACATGATGTTCAAGGGAACCAAAAAACGTCCCGACACAAAACATATCTCCGAAGAATTAGATTCCATGGGGGCCGACTACAATGCATTTACCGGAAGGGAAACCACGGCATATTATATCAAGTCGGCAAGTTTTCATGCCGAGCGGATGTTCGATATTCTCTCTGACATGCTGCTGCACTCAACATACGAAAAAAAAGAAATAGAAAAAGAAAAAGGAGTGGTGCTTGAGGAGTTGAATATGTACAACGACATGCCGATGGATCGCGTTGCGCAGCTGTTCGATGAGGCATCTTACGGGGATCAGCCGGCAGGAAGGCCCATCATCGGGAGTAAAGAGACTATCGGGGCATATTCAAGAGCAGCAGTGATGGATTATAAGAATAGCCACTATACATCGCGCAATATGCTTATTGTTGCGGCGGGAGACGTGAGCAATGCCTTGGCAAAGTCTCTGGTTGACCGGTATTTTTCTGGCATAGCGGAGGGACAAAGAAATACAAAAAAACATACAACGGTCGTACTCCAAAAGCCGTCATTTCGGATCGAAAAAAAAGAGACCGACCAAACACATTTGATCGTTGGCTTCCATGCTTTTGATATGTTCTCGGAAAAACGCTTTGCCGCAAAAATACTTGCTTCGGTGCTCGGGGGGAATATGAGCTCGCGCTTGTTTCTTGATATACGGGAGAAAAAGGGACTTGCATATTATGTAGGAACAACGCTTGAAACACTTCTTGATTGTGGGATGTTCTATACGAAGGCGGGCGTTCGCAACGGGAAGGCGGAAGAAGCGACAGCTGACATTCTAAAAGAACATCAACGGATAGCAACAAAAGGTATCACGCAAAAAGAACTTGCAAAGAGCAAAGATTATCTTGTTAGCAAAATGGTGCTTGGTCTTGAGACCTCCGATGATCTCGCCGGTTTTTTTGGGGGACAAGAGATGTTGCGTGATGAATTGACCCAAGCAACGGAGATCGCAAAAAAATTCAGGGCGGTGGCCCTTGCCGATGTGAAAACGGTCGCGAAAGAATTGTTTGTTCCCGGGCGGCTTGTTTTTTCTGCGGTTGGCCCCATTGATGAAAATAAAGCGCTTCGTGTTATTAATCATTTTTGATCCTGTATGGAACATCAAAAGATCGAAATTGCTCCAAAATCTGTTTTCATTGTCATTCTCATCATGCTTGGTTTTTTGTTTGTGTATGAGGTGAGAAGCATTCTTATGATCGTATTTATAGCGATCGTTTTGGCGGCCGCATTTGACCCCCTAGTTTCCTATCTTCAGAAAAATAAGATCCCGCGCGCACTAAGCGTGGTACTCATTTATATTATTGTTGCCGCGCTTGTCGGCTGGCTTTTTTATTCCATTCTTCCTCCGCTCATTGAAGAAACCCTTTCTTTTGCGGGGTCTTTTTCTTCCTATTATAATAAATTCATCAAGATCCTTGGATCGTATAAGAGCCTTATTCCTTTCACGTCGCGCGACATTCTTACCCAGATCCCCGAATATATTAAGGGGGAGGAGGCCGGAGGGGTGGTGCAATTTTTTGCGGGGGTGGTCGGCGGCGCAGTGCATGCCGTTACTATTCTGGTGGTCTCGATGTATTTATTGATCCGCGATCACGGTATATCCAGATTTTTACGCTATGTAACTCCATTGAAAAACGAGGCATATGTGCTGGATCTGTGGTCGCGCGTGAAAAGAAAGCTGGGCGCATGGTTTTTGGGGCAGCTTGTTCTTGGGTTGACGATCGGTATTCTGGTTTTTGTGGGGCTCACTATTCTTGGTATAAAATATGCCCTGGTGCTCGCGGTACTCGCAGGAATATTCGAATTGGTCCCAATGGTGGGCCCCATTCTTTCCGCGATCCCGGGAGTTGCAGTTGCTTTTTCGCAGTCTCCCGTTCTTGGGCTGATGGTGTTGGCATTGTATGTGCTTGCCCAACAGACGGAAAACCATATCATTGTTCCGTTGGTTATGAAGAAAGCAGTGGGGCTTGATCCTGTTATTGTCATTGTTTCATTGCTAACCGGCGCTACTCTTGGCGGGGTCATCGGCATGATCATCGCGGTACCTCTTGCGACGATCATTGTAGAGATATTCGCCGATTTTATAGAAAAGAAACCAATGGAGGCGGAGATCCTCTAGGGTTTTACCATGCGCTTTTTTATCAGGGGCTTTTATAAAAAGTTATAGCATACGATATGCAGGGCTTTGGAAAACTGTTCGTGGTGGCTACTCCCATCGGAAATCTAGAGGATATTACTTTACGCGCGCTTGAAACATTGAAGGGCGCTGATTTTGTTTTATGCGAGGATACGCGCCACACCGCGCCGCTGCTTCGGCACTACAATATTGAGAACAAGCGGCTGATGAGCTATCATCAGCATTCACAGCTATACAAAACAGAGGAAATTATTGCGTTGTTGGCCGGTGGCAAGGTTGGGGTGTTGGTTTCTGACGCAGGGACCCCCGGCATTTCCGATCCGGGCAATGATCTCATTAATGCCATTATTGAACGATTTGGTCCCGATTTTCCCATCGTGCCGATACCGGGAGCGAACGCCGCCATCGCGGCGCTTTCGGTGAGCGGTATGGCGCAAAAAGAATTCTTTTTTGCCGGATTTCCTCCGATCAAAAAAGGGAGGAATACTTTTTTTGAAGGGCTTAAAAACGCGCAGGGAGCCAAGGTGCTGTATGAGTCTCCCCATCGGATCGTGAAGACGCTAAACGCCATCGAGACAGTGTTTGGTCCCGATCATCCTGTGGTGGTATGCAGGGAACTTACTAAAATGTTCGAGACAATTTACAGGGGGAGTGTTTTTGAGGTAAAACAAAGAATAGAGAAGGAGGGTCCACGGGGGGAGTTTGTTGTTATCATCCAATAAATATCATGTCCATAAAAGAAAAAATATTCATATCGACGGCGATCCCCTATGTGAACGCAAAACCGCACATCGGGCATGCTTTTGAAATGGCACAGACAGATGTTCTGGCGCGTTTTTTACGCATGGCAGGGTACGATGTATTTTTTCTGACAGGCAGTGACGAGAACAGCCTAAAAAATGTTCTTTCGGCAAAAAAAGAGGGCATTTCAACCAAGGAGCTGGTGGATCGCAATGCAAAGGATTTTAAGGATCTGGCTGCGGCACTTGGGGCGTCCAATAACGATTTTATCCGCACCACCGAAGCTCGGCACATCAAGGGGGCAAAAAAATTGTGGCAGGCGTGTAAAAAAGAGGACATCTATCAGAAAGAATACGAGGGGCTATACTGCGTGGGGTGTGAGGATTTTTACAAAGAAAAAGATCTGACGCCCGATGGGTTGTGTCCCGAGCATCGCACAAAACCGCAGGTGGTCAAAGAAAAGAATTATTTCTTTAAGCTCTCAAATTATCAAAAACAACTGCATGATCTGGTCGCGCGGGACGAAATAAAAATAATTCCGGAGACGCGGAAGCACGAAGTATTGAAATTCATTGAGGCGGGGCTTGAGGACTTTTCCGTATCGCGTTCGGTGGAGCGTGCCGAAAATTGGGGCATTTCTGTGCCGGGCGATGATTCGCAGATCATGTATGTGTGGTTTGATGCGTTGAGCAACTATATCACTGCTTTAGGATATGCCGATGATGATGTGAAATTCAAAGAATATTGGCAGCAGGGCTATTCGGTGCACGATATCGGAAAAGGTATTTTGCGGTTCCACGCTATTTATTGGCCCGCGATGCTTTTGTCCGCGGGGGTGAAGCCGCCGAGCGAGGTATTTGTGCATGGGTATCTGACGGTAGACGGGCAAAAAATGTCAAAGTCGCTCGGCAACGTGGTGGATCCCGTGGCGATGATAGAAAAATACGGCGTTGATGCACTCCGGTATTTTTTGATGTCGGGTATTACTCCTTTTGAGGACGGCGATTTTTCTGAAACAAAGCTAAAAGATTCTTATGCCGAGCTTGCCAATGATCTTGGTAATTTGGTAATGCGGATAGCAAAAATAGCTCAGAAAGACGGCATTACAAGTGTTCGTATCCCGCCGCATCAAAAACACGTTGATTTTAAAAATACGATCTTCCAAAAATTCGAAAAAGATCACCGCATAGACGAGATCATAAGGGAGGTGTGGTTTTTGTTCGTAAAAACGGCGAATATGCACATTGAACAGACGGAGCCATGGAAAAAAGAAAAAGAGGAGAAAGAAAAAATCATTGCTGAAGTTGCTTATACGCTCGTTTATGCTGCAGGGTTTCTTTCGCCCTTTATTCCTGAAACATCTAAAAAAATATTTGAGATGCTCGGGGTGAAAGCGCCTGAAACATTTGCCAATCTTGAGAAGATCGAAGAGATCTCCTTTGATTTTGATAAAATAAAACCGCTTTTTCCGAGGTTAGAAAAATAGACCGCGCGTATATCTCTAAAAGATTCCACCTGTGTGGAAGCCCATCTCTCCATGTTGACGGAGTGCTGTTTTTATTCTAAAACAAAGTCGACCGCTAAAGATCGTGAGTTCAATAACAACAGAAAAAAGGAGGAAGTGAATGGACAAAAGAACGCGTGAGCGCGAAGTAAAGAGAATATTGGGGAATTTGGAGATCTTGGTCAATAACCCGGGATCATGGTGTAATGCGGCTTGGGTCGTGCCCGACGGAAAGATGAACATGTTGCGGTCGGTGGATCCTGCCACCGGGCAGAATATTGTCTGCGGTGTGTGCGAATCGCAGGGCGATGACTACGAGTTAGTGTCGGCAAGCGCCGCAAAAGCATTTTTGACGTGGCGCATGATGCCGGCTCCCAAGCGCGGCGAGATCGTCCGGCAGATCGGCGAAGAGTTGCGCAAACACAAGAAAGATCTTGGGGCACTTGTTTCACTGGAGATGGGCAAGATCATCGCCGAGGGTGAAGGTGAAGTGCAGGAGATGATCGATGTCTGCGATTTCGCGGTTGGTCTGTCGCGCCAGCTGTGCGGACGAACGATGCACAGCGAGCGTTCCGGGCACCGCATGTACGAGCAGTGGCATCCGCTGGGCCCCGTTGGTGTTGTGACGGCCTTTAACTTTCCTGTGGCTGTCTGGGCGTGGAACGCCGCGATTGCGGCGGTTTGCGGGGATACAATGATCTGGAAACCTTCCAGCGATACTCCGCTGACGGCAGTGGCTGTGCAGCGCATCTGCAACCGTGTGATGTTGCGTAACAGCCTTCCCGGCATTTTCAACCTTGTCGTCGGCAAGGGCTCGGTGGTTGGCGAAAAGCTCATCAATGACCCGCGCGTGCCGCTCATCAGTTTTACCGGCTCGACCTCAATGGGTCGGCGCGTTGCCGAGGTATGCGCCAAAAGGCTCGCACAGAAGCCCATTTTGGAACTCGGCGGCAACAACGCCGTTATCGTGATGAACGATGCCAATCTGGACCTTGCGACCCGCGCGATCTTTTTTGGAGCCGTAGGAACGGCCGGACAACGCTGTACGACCACTCGTCGGCTGATCATGCAAAAAGGAATCGCCGCTCAACTTACCGAGCGACTCGTGAGGTCTTACCGGCAGGTTGTTATCGGCGATCCGCTTGATTCCAAGACCCTCATGGGGCCGCTGGTGAACGAGCGTGCGGTCAGCGATATGATGGCGGCGCTCAAGGTTGTCAAAGAGCAGGGCGGCGAGATCGTCTATGGCGGGAATCGTCTTGACCGGGAGGGGTTCTTTGTCGAGCCCACCTTGGTGCGGGCGCACCATGATATGTCTATCGTTCAGGAAGAGACCTTTGCGCCGATACTGTATCTCATTGAGGCAGAAGATATCGAGGAAGCGATCGCAATTCAAAACGGTGTTCCGCAGGGGCTGTCGTCCTCGGTCTTTACCAACGATCTTGTCGCGGCGGAAACATTTCTAAGCCATCACGGAAGTGACTGCGGCATTGCCAACGTCAACATCGGAACTTCCGGTGCCGAGATCGGCGGAGCATTCGGCGGTGAGAAAGAGACCGGCGGGGGCAGAGAGTCCGGCAGCGATTCATGGAAGCAGTACATGCGCCGGCAAACCAATACGATCAACTGGTCCAACGCTCTGCCGCTTGCGCAGGGTATCAAATTCGGAGAAGACGAATAATAATATAATATATCCCATCGGGCGGTGCCCGGTGGGATTTTCTTTATCCCTATACCCATGCATAGGTGTGGGGATTTACACGATACAGTCATGGAAGTACAATAAAACAATATTATGAATATTTTTTTGGGATTGTTATGATTATCGATACTCACGCACACACAAATTTTCTTGATTTCAAAGATGATTATAAAGACGTTATCCAGCGGGCACTGGATGATGGGGTATGGATGATAAATGCATCATCTAACCTTGAGAACGCCATGAAGGCGGTACATTTGGCAAATCACTACAAAGAGGGTGTGTTTGCTGCAGTGGGGCAGCACCCTATCCATGAAGGAGGCGGTGATGTCGATTATGACACATTTGAAAAATTGGCGCGGGACCCAAAAACGGTCGCGATAGGGGAAGTAGGGCTCGACTATTTTCATATGAAACAAGGCACCAAAGAAGGGCAGCACGCAATGCTGCGCCGCTTTATCGATATTGCGTGCTCGGTGGACAAGCCCGCCATTATTCATTGCCGCAACGCATACGAGGACCTGCTTAAGGTATTGCACGAGGCAAAGCGCCAACACCCACATTTTTCCTGCGTGATGCATTTTTTTGCAGGAAGTAAAGAAGTGTTGCGTGAGGTGTTGGATATGGGTTTTTATGTCTCGTTCACCGGCGTGATCACATTCGCGCGGGAGTATGATGAGCGTATCCGTATGGTTCCCGATGACCGTATTATGGCCGAAACCGATTGCCCGTTCGTGGCGCCCGAACCTTTCCGTGGGAAACGGAATGAGCCGCTCTACGTAAAACAGGTGATCCAAAAAATGGCCGATGTGAGGGGAGTTTCGTTCGATGATATGGCGCGCATCACGACCAAGAACGCGAAAAGATTTTTTCGAATATGAGCGATATTATAAAAAGCGCCATTCTCGGCATTGTTGAGGGGATAACGGAGTATTTACCGGTATCTTCCACGGGGCATCTTATTATTTTTAATGAATGGCTGTCTTTTGATACGGAGTTCTCAAAGGTATTCGATATTTTTATCCAGTCAGGAGCGATCCTTGCGGCAATTATTATATTTTGGAAGGATCTTTTTCCCGCCGGAGAGCGGCTCAAAAAAGTTTTTGATAATTGGAAAAAAATGATCGTGGCGTTTGTCCCGGCGGCTATCGCGGGGCTTCTATTTGCCGATGGCATCAGGCGGTGGCTCTTCAATCCTATAACGGTGGCAATCGCGCTGATCGTGGGGGGTGTGTTGTTCTTTTTGATCGATAAAAAAGATGTTGCAAAAACCGACGCCAAGGAAGCCGGGGAACTGCATGTATCGTACACGCAGGCATTGGTTATCGGCATAGCCCAGTGCTGTGCTCTTATTCCCGGCGTGTCGCGCTCGGCCTCAACGATCTTCGGGGGGTTGTTTGTGGGGCTTGATCGTCGCAGCGCCGCGGCATTCTCATTTTTACTCGCGATCCCTACACTCGGGGCTGCCGGTGCATATTCATTATTAAAAGACTACAAACTGTTGGCGGGGAATATCCATAATATCGAGTTGCTGGCGGTTGGTTTTTTTGTTTCATTTGTCGTGGCATATGCGGTTATCCGCTGGTTTCTGGGGTATATCGCCCGGCACAATTTTTGGGTGTTTGGATGGTATCGCATCGCTTTAGGTAGTATTATTCTCGGATTGTATTACGCCGCATAATTACTTGCGTATTTTTTGATGATACGATACGTTCAAGGGTAGGAGATCATTACAAAAACTAAAGAGAGGAAGGTGCCACAATCATGCTTCTTTTCTGGACGATGTTTGCGGCGATGTTGCTCGCAGGAGAGCGAATATTCGGGAAACTCGCGACAAATTATGGAAATCCCGTGTACGGGCTTCTCCTGATGCAGGCGGCGATGGTGGTGTTCGGCGTTCTCAATCTTATTTTTTCCGGCTATGTATTAAAACAGCCGCTTGAGTTCAACATTCCCGCACGCGGGATACTCTTTTTCCTGCTTGCGGGGCTCGTCGTCGGGGCGTTCGACTTTTTGATGCTTGTTGTGTTCAAGGGCGGCGCGACCGCTTCATATTTTACTCCGCTGGTTGCCGGCGGGCAGATCGTATTTGCGATGCTGCTCGGGATGTTGTTTCTTGGGGAGTCTCTCACGGGGCTCCAGATCGCGGGCGCTGTTGCCATTGTTATCGGTGTGGTGCTGTTCAATCTCTAAAAATGAAAACCCCGGCGTGGATACGCCGGGGGCTTTTTTATTTATCTTCCGTCAAGGTACGGAGGAAAAGGACTTTTCGGAGGGGCGGTCATCAGGCTGATGGCCCGCGGGGAGACCCAGTTGCGCAGGTTGGTGATGAATCCCACTTTTCCTGCGGTGCCGGATTTCCGTGCTCCGCCGAATGGCTGCTTGGAGACCATCGCACCGGTGGTCTTCCACCGATAGATGTTGCCCGCAGCATGCCGGAGCTTGTTCAGCCCATTGATCAGGCGGCTGATACTCTGGGTGTGGATCGCTCCGGTGAGCGCATAAGGGCTGGTTTTGTCGCACATCTCCAGGATGGCCTCATCGGGCGCGTCGTCCGGCAGGATGCAGATGGTAACAATGGGTCCGAATAACTCTTCTTCCATCGTTGTATATCCGGGATCTTCCGTAACGATGAGTGTCGGATGGACGAACCATCCTTGCTCTTCGCTGCACCCACCGCCGATCAGTTCCTTAACGCGGCCAAGGCCCGCGTCGGTCCGTGCCTGCTCGATGTATCTGACGAGCTTGCGATATTCGCGCTCGTTGATGATGGCGTTCATGTAGTTGGAAAAGTCGAGCGGATCGCCGACCTTGATCTTGTTCATCCAGTCGATGAGTATCGGCCGAAGGGTCGCCCACTCTTTCTCGCAGATATACACCCGCGAGGTTGCCGAGCACTTGCGTCCCTGGTAGCCGAACCCGCCGACGATAATAGCTGTCGCGGTATCAGCAAGGTTCGCGTCATTGAGGACCACAATAAAATCCTTGCCGCCGGTCTCGCCGACGATGCGCACATAGTCGGTGTACTTATCGACGTTCTGCGCGGTGGTCTTGAACAGGCTGTTGAAGGTGTCGGTGCCGCCGGTGAAATGGATTCCCGCAAGGTTCCTGTGGGACATGATCGTTTTCCCGATCATCTGGGAATCACCGTGCAATACGGCAAGCACTTCCTTGGGAAGCCCCGCTTCCCACAGGATGTTCAGGAACTGGTGGAAACAGTAGGTAACGTCGCTGGAGGGCTTCGCTACCACGACATTCCCCATGATAAGGGGGGCGGTCGGGAGGTTCCCTCCGATGGCGATGAAGTTGTTGGGCGGGAGCGCGAACACGAATCCCTCAAGGGGACGGTGGTCGAGCATGTTGAAGTTCTCGGGAGTGGTATCGGGCTGCTCGGCATAGATCTCCTGGGCCCAGTAGACGTTGAAGCGCAGGAAATCGATGAGCTCCTGCACGTCGATGAACGCCTCAAAGGGGCTTTTGGAGAACTCCTCCATAACAGCCGCAACCATGGTCTCGCGGTACTTCTTTTCCAAAAGGTCCGCTGCTGTCCAGAAGATGAAGAGCTTTTCGTGCCAGGGAATGTCGGCCCACATTGCGCGGGCTTTCAGCACTCCCTCGATGGCTTTTTTTACCTGCTCTTCGGTCGCGGCACAATACTCCGCCAGGATCTTGCCCTTGCGGTGCGGCACCAGCGACTTTTTCAGTGTTCCGGTATACACCTCTTCGCCGCCGATATAGAGCGGCAGCCGCGCGCGGGTACCGTATTCGTACTGATTGCGCAGCTTGACGAGTTCGGCGCGGAGGCGTTTCTCGGCTTCCGTGCCTTTCTTATACCCCTCAAAAGGGGAGTTTTCCGGTTTTGGGAATTTTGGTATCCCGTTGATGTGCATCTCCGCCTCCTTTAGGGATTAAACTTCCCCGGTATCGGGGTCAGGGTTGTATCCCGGGTCGCTGAAGATCGCCTTCGGGTCATTTTTAGTGACCACGTTGCCGTGTTCGTCGACGATGATGAACATTTTCTCCAGCGTTTCACGGAATGCACCGATGACCTTGTCCTCGGTCAGCGGGATTTCCCCGGCGGCGGCGAGAGAATCGATCTTTGCGCGAAATGCGGCGTGCATACTGTCCGCGACTTTCTTGGGAAGCAGGTGTTTGCTCGGCATGGCGTTAATCCTCCTTGGGCGGTGTTGAAGGTTCTTCGGTTGTTGGGGTATCTGCGAACGTATCGACGTTGAGCGTATGTTCGTTGAGCACTTCTTCAAAAATGCGCAGAACATGGTTCGGACACAGGTGTGCGTTACCACTGGAGCATTTCGCCTCTGCCAGCTTTCGCTTGAATTTTGCCACAACAATGGCCCGCCAGATGTCAGTGATCGGTACTTTGACTGCCATTCGAATCTCCTTCCTCTGTTTTGAGTTATAAAAGTTCCACTTTCTTTTAGCAATATTCGTGATAAGGTGTCAACCCTGTGGAATGATTTTGTCCACTTGTTGGAATGATGCCCAGGATCAAAATCCCTGCTATGCAGGATTCCACAGGGTCAATGATTTTGCGGTAATTTACAAGAAGCCCAATTACGCATACAATAAGCAGTATATTTCATGAATATAATGCCGGTGGTATGAAAAAATATAAAGCGCACGACATAGAAAAAAAGTGGCAGAAAGCATGGGCGGCAGAGCGTCCGTTTGCGGCAAAAAACGCCTCAAAAAAGCCGAAATTCTACGTCATGGATATGTTTCCCTATCCTTCGGGCGAAGGGCTTCATGTGGGGCATGTGGAGGGCTATACGGCCTCCGATATCATTGCGCGGTATAAAAGAATGAGAGGGTTCAACGTGCTTCATCCGATGGGGTGGGACGCGTTCGGGCTTCCTGCGGAGAATTATGCCATCAAGAAAAAAGTGCATCCCGCAAAAGTGGTCAAAGAGAATGTTGCGCGCTTTAAAAAACAGCTGAACAGTATCGGATTCGGATATGACTGGTCGCGCGAGATAAACACAACCGACCCCGAATATTATAAATGGACGCAGTGGATATTTTTGCAGCTTTATAATAAGGGGCTGGCGTATGAGGCGGAAGCGCCCATCAACTGGTGTCCATCGTGTAAAACGGGTCTTGCTAACGAGGAGGTGGTGGATGGCGCGTGTGATCGTTGCGGTACGACGGTAGAAAAAAAGAATATCCGCCAATGGATCCTGAAAATAACCGAATATGCCGAGCGATTATTGTCCGATCTTGAGGGGCTTGAGTGGCCGGAAAAAGTAAAGCTGATGCAGCAGCACTGGATCGGGAGATCGGAGGGAACGCTGATGGAATTCAAAATCCAAGATTCAAAATCAAAGATCGAGGTCTATACAACGCGCGTTGATACTATTTATGGGTGCACCTATTGCGTGGTGGCGCCCGAGCACCCGCTGGTGCAGGAATTAAAACCGCGCATCAAGAACTGGCAGGAAGTTGCCGCATACATCGAAAATGCAAAAAGAAAATCCGATCTTCAGCGCACCGATCTTGAAAAAGACAAAACGGGCGTGAAGCTCGACGGCGTTATGGCGCTGAACCCGTTCACCAACGAATATGTTCCTGTGTTTGCCGCCGATTATGTGCTTGGGCATTATGGCACGGGAGCGGTGATGGCGGTACCCGCGCACGACATGCGCGACTTTGCGTTCGCGAAGAAATACGGATTGCCAATTACACGGGTTATTGAAAAAAATAACGCAGTGTCGAGAAGTCATCTAATGGGAGCCGATAAAATTACTGATGATGATTTAAAAAACATAGGCGTGCGGATAGTAGAAAAAACCAAAGATGGAGCCAAAAAAATTGAAATACCCAAAGAAAGAACTGATGATTATTCGGCATTAGTAAAAGAAAAGTTAGCAAATGGTTTTTGGAATGAAATTGTCGGCGGGGAGATTTTGTTTATTTTTAAAGATAAATTCGGAGGGATAAAGGAAATAAAGCTAACAAAACAAACCGCGGCAGAAGTTGATAGGCTTGCGAAGGAATATAACAATGAACAGCCCTCAGCAGAGGAAAGCCCATGGAAGTGGTTGGCGGAAAATGAGTGGTATAAAGATATAATTATCCATACCGAAGATGGTGCGTTGGTAAACTCGGAAGAATATTCCGGGATGAACTCAGAAGAAGCTCGTCAAAAAATGACTGCGTGGCTTGCCGAAAAAGGATTGGGCGGTAAAAAAGTGAATTATAAACTTCGTGATTGGGTGTTCTCGCGCCAGCGCTATTGGGGCGAGCCGATCCCTCTTATCAAGTGCCCGACATGCGGCATTGTGTCTGTGCCAGAGAAGGATCTTCCCGTGAAATTGCCGAATGTAAAAAATTACGAACCGACCGGAACAGGGGAGTCTCCGCTTGCCGGGATCGGATCGTGGGTAAACACAAAATGCCCGAAGTGTGGAGGGCCGGCAAAACGCGAGACAAACACCATGCCCCAGTGGGCGGGGAGCTGTTGGTATTATCTGCGGTATCTTGATCCCAAAAATAAAAAAGCATTGGTGGATAAAAAAGCGGAATCGTACTGGATGCAAGGCGGCGGGGTTGATCTTTATATCGGCGGAGTGGAGCACGCGGTGTTGCATCTTTTATACGCGCGGTTCTGGCATAAAGTGCTGCTTGATATCGGTGTTGTTTCCACAAAAGAGCCGTTCAAAAAACTCATCAATCAGGGGCTTATATTGGGGCCCGACAATCAGAAGATGTCTAAATCAAAGGGCAACGTGATCAGTCCCGATGATGTGGTAAAACAATATGGCGCCGACACGCTCAGGATGTATGAAATGTTCATGGGGCCGCTCGCCGATACTAAGCCCTGGGATACTAAGGGGATCATTGGCGTACACCGTTTTCTTTCGCGCGTATATCAGCTCGGGCAAAAGATCGCCGGACAAAAAACCGTATCGTCAAAACAAGAGAATATTTCTTTGGAAAAAGCGACGCATAAGACGATAAAAAAAGTTACTGCGGACATGGACGCATTTGCTTTTAATACCGCCATCTCTTCACTCATGATCTATCTTCATGAGCTTGAGGGAGTACATGAAGACGCATATACAAAAAATATGCGGAAGCATTTTGAAGCGCTGCTTTTATTGATGAGCCCGATGGCACCGCATTGCGCGGAAGAGTTGTGGCAATTGTTGGGGCATAAAAAAAGCATCATGTTCGAAAAATGGCCCATGTATGACGAGGCGCTTACCATGGATGATGAGGTCGAGTGTGTTGTCCAGATAAACGGGAAGCACCGCGATACCATCAGGGTGCCGCGCGACATCTCAGAGCAGGAATGTGTTGCGAAAGCACTTGACAGCGATAAGATAAAGGGGTATATTGCATCGGCGCAGATTAAAAAGACAATTTTTGTGAAGGGGAGATTGCTGAATATCGTCGTTTGATCTCCCTTGCAGACCAAAAAGCTTTCAAGGGCGGTTGCGCGCCATGCGAGATTTTTCGTTTGCAATACTTTGTTCGTTTACATCCTACCCAGGGAGGCGTTTTATGGCTGAACAGCCGGAAAAGAAAGATCAGAAGATCTACTGCGTATGTTGCGGGGGCGTTTTTGTGCTCCCCGACAAAAACGGAGAAAAAACGAACGTTCCCATTTTTCCGGTGGAGAAGTTGGTGAGGGCAGACGGCAAGAGAAAACTGGTAGATTGCTGGGTATACATATGCGCGGAATGCCAGCAAAAACATCCCGATGCTATTCCGCGGATATTGCTGTCCAGAACCATCTTTTTGAAACAGAAGATCGGCAACGAAACCGAGGTCATCGGTTTGCCCGCCTATGGCGGCAAACCGATCAACAAGCCCTGAGCGAAAGCTCGGGGTTTTATTTTTTTATGGTATACTGAGATAGCAGAAAATTAATAAAAAATATGAAACAAAAAGGAATTGCTCCAGTTTTGGTAGTGGTTGTTGCGCTTGTTGTTTTTTTGGCAGCAGGAGGGGTTTATTGGTATGTGGCAACAATGCCCAAGTTTGGTCCTGGAGGGATGCCTAAAGAAGAACAAAAACAAGAAGAACAGAATCCGGTGGTGTCAGGAGAAAATATAGGTCAAATTGCAAATCCTGCTTCTGTTTATTGCGAAAAGCAGGGGGGAAAACTGGAAATAAGAACAGGTGCTGATGGAGGACAAACAGGATTTTGTAAATTTCCAGACGGATCAGAATGCGAGGAGTGGAAATATTTTCGCGGAGAATGCGGCAGAACTAATATCGATATTTCCGGCTGGCAAACGTATCGGAATGAGCAATATGGATTTGAGTTGAAATATCCTAATGTCGGCGATAAATATGGCTCTTATGATGTGTCGGAGACAGCAGAAGCAACTATGAAATTGTCGGAAAGCAAAAGCTACAATTATTACGAAATTACAATTGCACAAAAAGAACACCCGGGAAATAGGTTCTACATATATATAACTGGCGACAACGCTATTTTGGAGTATTTGATCGCCGCTCAAGAAGGGAGGCCACTAAAAAAAGACGCCCTGCAGGTCGGTGATGTGAGTTTTGATAGGAATGATTTTGTCGGGATGGGCTCGGGATATGGGTATGTGACAAAACATAGCGACTTGTACTATTATTTATCGTCCGTGTGGGGACCTCAAAATGAAATATTTAATAGCATGATGCAAGCTTTCAAGTTTACAGAAAAATCAGTTAATCCAAAGATTACAAATGCAGAAAAATTTTTGAAGGAGTTTTTGTTAAAGAATCTTTCGCCGAAACCTGACGAAGCCACTCTTTCGCGGTATTCTGTTATTTCAGTCGTTCAAAATTCGGCGATGACAAAAAGGGCGGTGGTGATCGGGGTTTTAAATTATGATGATCCAAATAATAAATTTAAAATGGGAGTATTCGTTATAGACGACGGCATCATCTCAAAGCTGACCGATAAATATGAAATGTTACATGGTGCGCTGGAGCATATGGCCATTGAAGATGTGGCGTGGGAAAATGACTCAACGCTTTCTTATAGTGTTGTTTCCTATGATGAGGGGGGTATTACAAAAACAAAAAAATATCTTTCTTTTTGATTGGCATAACAGAATTATGACACAAGCCCCGCTCAATACCGACTGGGCGGGGTTTTATTTTTTCGTGGTATAATATAAATAGAATGAAATTTTTTAACTAACGAGCTAATCTTGCTAAAGAGCTTCAATACTATGTGTGGCATTGTCGGATATGTAGGAAAAAAGAACGCAACGCCTATGCTGGTGCGGGGGCTGAAAAATCTCGAGTACCGGGGCTATGACAGCGCGGGCATTGTGGTATTTGACGGCACATCTCACAAGGCAGTGAAATCCGTCGGGAAGCTGGTGCATCTTGAACAAAAACTTATGCGCGGCGCCCCCGAAGGGTATATCGGCATCGGGCATACTAGGTGGGCAACACACGGAGGCGTAACAGAAGAGAACGCACATCCTCACCATGATTGTAAAAAACAATTATGGGCGGTGCACAACGGCATCATCGAAAATTACGATGTGCTAAGAAAAAAACTGCAGAAACTCGGACATACGTTCGCATCAGAAACCGATACGGAAGTTTTTGTGCATTTAATGGAAGAGTATCTTAAAAAAATAAAACTGTCGCGCCTGCCGCAGGAGCAGATGATGGAGAGCGCAATGGTTGCGGCGCTGAAAGAGATCGAGGGGAGTTATGCGTTTGCGGTTATTAGCGCACTCGATCCTCATAGGATATTTGCGGCCCGCAAGGGAAGCCCGCTTGCGATCGGCATCGGAGAAAAGGGAGAGTATTATCTCGGGTCCGATCACATGGCGTTCTTGGGGAAAGCAAAGAAGATCATCTATATGAACGATCACGATATTGCGGTAATTTCAGGCAAGGGTGTAAAAGTGAAGAATCTCAAGAATGCCAAACTGAAAATGCGCTCACTAAAACTTGATCTTGGGCTTACGAAACCATCAAAAGGAAAATATCCGCATTTCATGCTAAAAGAGATATTCGAGTCTCCCGCCGTGATACAAAATGCGATCCTTGGGCGGCTGAAGAAAGATCGGATAAAATTGGGCGGTATTGAGCAGTTTGCGGCGCGTTTGTGCGATGTGCGGCAGATATATATTGTTGCATGCGGCACATCTTATTATGCGGGGCTTCTTGGTAAATATATATTCGAAGACAAACTGCGTATTCCGACCTCGGTTGAGATGGCGTCGGAGTTCCGGTACCGCAATCCGATCATTGGCAAGCGGACGCTCGCTATTTTCATATCCCAATCAGGGGAAACCGCAGACACACTTGCGGCGTTGCGTCTTGCAAAAGAAAAAGGCGCGCTGACGCTCGGTATCGTGAATGCAATAGGGTCTTCCATCCCGCGCGAAACTGACTGCGGTATCTATAACTATGCGGGCCCTGAGATAGCCGTCGCTTCCACAAAGGCATTTATATCACAAGTCACGGTGCTTTCGCTTCTGATGCTGTATTTGGGGGATATCCGCGGGGTGCTTTCAAAACACGATGTTGCCGGCATGATCGCTGAAATACAGCATCTGCCCAAAAAAGCTCGTCAGGCGCTTCGCATAGAGGCCCAGGTGCGACGCATCGCCAGGCGGTATTACAGAGGCAAAAATATGCTGTATGTGGGGAGAAAATTCAATTTTGCGACGGCGCTCGAAGGAGCTCTTAAGCTTAAGGAGGTCTCATACATCCATGCCGAGGGGTACTGCGCGGGAGAATTGAAACACGGCCCCATTGCGCTGATAGACGAGCGGCTGGCATCGGTGTGTGTGGCACCACACGACGATGTGTTCGAGAAAACCCTTTCAAATATTGAGGAGATCAGGGCGCGCCATGGAAAGATCATTATAGTGACGGATGCTGCGACAGCGCGGATAAAAAAAATAACGGACGATGTTGTCATAGTGCCAAAGACCAAAGATTTTTTATCGCCGATCTTAGCGGTAATCCCGCTGCAACTTTTTGCATACTATGTCGCCGCGGGGCTTGGGTATGATGTGGATAAACCCCGCAATCTTGCAAAATCCGTGACCGTAGAATAAATAAAACCCCGCGACCTGCGGGGTTTTCAGACAAAGATCAGTATGGTGCTGATCACATTGATGTAGACATGCATGACAATCGGCATGACGATTGAACGTGTTTTGATGGTCCAATATGAATTGAGCAGTGCGAATGCCAGATACGCCATAAAAAGCTGGCGGGACGGATGTAGTGCCGCGAACAAAAAACAGGATCCGAATAAAAAGATAAAAAAGATCAGGCCGCGCAGGGCCACACAGCGGCGGAAAAGCAGCATTGCGGTACCGAGAAAAAGAAGGTACCCAGCGAACATCATCGACCGCTGGTCGATGCAGTCTTGCATTAAGAAGAAGCCGTTGAGCAGGGCGGAGATGATCGCTCCCGCTACGATCACTCTATTTATCAGGATGATCTTTTTAGTTGTGTTGCCGGGTGTGTGCGGTATCGTGCCGCACGAGATCAGCGTGCCGATGAAATAGATCAAAATAACTCGTGTAATGAATTCTTCGGTTGTTGGCGCAATCAGCACCCTAAAAATAATATCAAGATACTCTTGAGGGGGAGCGATTATTTCTGCCGGCAGGGGAATGGCAGGGAAAAATCGGATACCGCATGAGATCAGTGTTCCAAGCGCCATCATGAGTGCATATTGGAGAGCGCGCGGCCAGGTAAGCGGTTGATGATATTTTACTACCGCTTCCCCCGTCTTTTTATTCAACCAGCTCAGCATGACGTCCTCCAAAATAATTTTTTAAAAGAAGTGTTGGTAAAGTACAATAAAATTATTATAATGTCAATCTACCGAAAGCAGCAAAATGCATTATGATGGGTTCATGGATAAACAGAGGAAAAACATCGTGGTGGTCGGCGGAGGCACCGGAGTGTTCACTGTTTTGTCGGGTCTGAAAAAATACGGACACAACTTGTCGGCGATCGTGTCGATGGCGGACGATGGCGGTTCCACGGGTATTTTACGCGAGGAGTTCGGCATTCTCCCACCCGGCGATATCCGTCGCGCACTGGTAGCGCTTTCCGATGCAGACCGACTGATGGCGGATCTTTTTAATTATCGCTTTGAAAAACACGGCAGTGTATCGGGGCATAGTTTCGGCAATCTTTTGATCACCGCGCTTGAACAGATCACGGGAGATTTTGAGCGTGCGATCGTAGAAGCGGGGAAAATTCTTGCGGTGCGCGGAGAGGTCATTCCCGTAACGCTGCAAAAAACAAAATTACATGCAAAGCTCGAGAATGGGAAGGTTGTGGCGGGAGAGACCAATATCGATGTTCCGAAACATAACCCCGAGCTCCGCATAAAAAAAATATTTCTTGAGCCTCGCGCAACAATAAACCCGCGGGCAACCGCGGCAATTCTTGGTGCCGATATCGTGGTGTTGGGGCCCGGGGATCTTTATACCAGCGTGTTGCCGAATTTTCTTGTAGAGGGAATGAGGCAGGCATTGCAGGACACGAAAGCAAAACGTATTTATATCTGTAATATTATGACCAAGCACGGAGAGACGCATGCGTATAAGGCGTCTGATTTTATCAAAGAAATATTACGGCACACGGGGGAGAGCGGGGTGGATTATGCACTGGTGAATCGCGAGCGCCCCGATGACCACAAAATGAAGCTTTATCATCAGGAGCATGCTTATTTTGTGGAGCCGGACAAAGAGGCGGAGGCGGCAGGGACAAAGGTGATATTCGGGAAATTTTTAAGGACATCAGGGAGTTTGTTGCGTCATGATCCAGAAAAATTGGCCCGAGCGATATTGGAGATAGATATTAGGAAATAATTATTTTATCTGTTGAATGATCTTCGCTATTGATCTTGACGATACGCTGCTCAACAGCAGGGACCTCTGGGAGACGGCGTTCAGCCATGTGTTCAGAGGACTTGGTTATCGACCGGGTGATTTTTTTGTGACCAGAAGAAAACTTCCCGATCACTACTACTCTCTTTGTGAGCACGTGCGGCTCATTCTTTCCGAGAAGGATCTGCCGCTTTCTCTCGCCGGGCGGAAAGAGGCACAGATGTTGCGGGAAATGGAAAAACGCGGGAAAGACTTTTTGTTTCCCGATGTGGAGTATTTTTTAAAAGAGCTGAGGGCACGAGGGCACTATGTCGTGCTTGTTACGTTCGGGAAAAAGAAATTGCAAGGCGCCAAGCTGAAAAGAACGGGCATTACCAAATATTTTAATGAGATCATTATAAAAGAGTTCCCGAAATGGGAGATCATACAACAACTGCAGAGACGTTTCCCGGGAGAAGCTGTCGTTTTTTTGGACGATCACCCAAAACAACTTGAGCCGGTGGCAAAATATTGCAGGAATGTTATGTCGATACGGATCATGCGTAAAGAAGGAAGATATAATAAAAGGGTGTCGAAAATGGTGTTTCCAAAAGCAAAAGATATGCGCAAGGTATTGGATATTATTTCCGCATCTCCCGAGGTCATTCACTCAGATGCAAAGCGCATAAAAGCCCTTGCAATAAGCGCGCTAAAGCGAGGGTTTGTGCTTGTCTATCCCACTGATACAATTTATGGCCTTGGATGCGATGCGAGGAATGGAAAGGCAAAGAAGAAAATCTACCGCATCAAGGGAAGACCGGCATCAAAGCAATTACCGGTGATCATGGCCGATATGAAAATGGTAAAACGATATTTGATTGTTGGAGGGGAAGAAGAGCGATTGTTGAAAAAGGTATGGCCAGGGCCGGTCAGTGTCGTGTTGCGGGCGAAGAAAACAAAAGAAGCTCGGGTGGTGTTTGACGGAGCGTCGACAGGAATGGTACGAATTCCCGAAAATGGCTTTGCGCGGTCGCTTTCAAAAATGCTCGGCGTTCCGATCGTTTCAACGAGCACGAATATATCAGGGAAGAGGCCCCTTAATGATCCCAAAAAAATAGCCTCTCATTTTGCATATAAACGTACGGCAATGCCCGATATTATTGTGGACGGGGATATTTTAAAAAGAACAAAAGCATCTACCATTGTTGATCTTGCTCATTTTCCGGATATGCGGATAATAAGATCCGGAGCAGGCATAAAGACCGTACGTCAATATTTAAAAAGGGGATTGTATGAAAAATAAGAAAAAATGTCCCTAAAACAATTCGGGAAGAAGATCGTCGGAAAAGAATATCCCGAGCGTCCGGGGGTGTATGCGGTCATATTCAATGAACGCGGGGAAGTTGCGCTGGTCGAGGTACAAAATAAATATTATTTTTTGCCGGGCGGAGGTATTGACGGTGGCGAGGCGGATAAAGATGCGCTTCGGCGGGAGATGCAGGAGGAAACAGGATATGATATTGATATCATTGATGAAATAGGAGACGCCCGGGATTATGTCGTTTCTTTGAAACAGGACATTTATTTTAATAAGATAGGGAAATTTTTTCTCGGGCGTCTTTCTGCGCACAGTGGCGGTAAAAAAGAAGATGACCATACTCTTATCTGGATAAACCCCAAAGATGCAAAAGAAAAAATGTATCAAGAAAGCCACTGGTGGGCGATAGAGGAGGCACTAAAAAGATCTCTAGTGACTTCCCGACGCACTCCGAAATATTAAAAATATGGTATAATAGCACGCTTGGAAGCAAACAAGAGTATCAATTTTAGAATATGAAAAACATACCAAAATTTTTAAAAGATTTTGCCGAACAACGCGTAGAAAAACTTGTTATATCAGCTGAGGGCGTGGGGGAACAAAAAGAGGTGTTGAACAAACAATTGCAGGAGATCGAGGCTGCGGGCAGAAAAATGGAAGAACTGAACGCTTCTGTGCCGGCTCAAGTTGATGAGGCGTTAAAGACCCGTGCCGTGCGTGTGGACATAACGCGAGGACGAAGAACATATGATGAACTGAAAGCCGAAAAAGATGCTTTGTCGGGAGCAAGTGGAGCAGTCGGGCTCTCGGATGGCATCGTGGATTCTTCATCTACAGATCGCGCAGAAGGAGCCGTTGATCGTCTTACGGAAGATCTGGCACTGGAATGGGAAAATGCCCCCTATTCAAAAGAAGAAGCGGAAAAGCTTTTTGCGGAAGAACATCTTGCTTCTTTATCCATGGAAGAGTATGTGCTTTTGTTGAGACGATTTCCGTCGGAGATGGTCGCACACGTGACGCGACAGGGAATACGCGACCACGCCGAAAGTATGTGGCATACGGCAGGCGAGGGTGCTTATAGCGATGGTTTTATGAAGATGGCTCAAGATGGCCGGTTGCGTTCGCCGTTGGGAGTGAAGGCCCTTCAAAAAGAAAAAAAAGAGGTAATAAAAGATATGCTGGGGTTGGATGAATTGGAACATCGGTATCAGGCAGTCAAAAAACTCAAGAATATGACCGGAGAACGCAACCAAGGAGATCAATCCAGTTATGGTGATAGGGCGGCGATCCATTTTGCGACAGAAGAGGTAGCGGATCGCTCTTATGGTTCGGAAACCGGTAACGAGATATTCATCGCATATCCGTCGATGCACGTTGCTTCCCAATATCACTTCAAGGGACAATTGACCAATAGCGGTGGGGGACAATGGAATGATCAATGGGTGTGGGCAAACGAAGAGCGGGGAATGGATATCAACGCAGGACTTGTCTTTATTCCTAAAGAGGCGAAAGTAGACCCGCGGAACGGATCGCGATACGAGCTTGATAAGAATAATAATCCGATTGTAAACGAAGATTTTGTCGGGGTCTACCGAGCGATGACTGAATCCCCTCAATTTTTGGAATTTGCCGAGCAAACAATTGAGGTAATGGGAGGAAGAGAGGTCAATCGCAAAAAGATCGAAAATATGCGAGCTTACTTAAAGGATACATTTGGGATTTCCGATAGCCGCCTCCAGGATGCCGTCTTAAATGTGAGAAATCTAAGTAATATACGGAGTGCAAAAAAGGAAGAAATACGGGCAAAACCCGACGAACAGGAGCGCCTTTCCGCGTTAACCAACAAAATAATCTCTCAATCTTTGAATCGCCATGGTATTTTATATCAGGAGGCAAAAAATACAGTAAGCTCCGAAGAGTTTTGGGAGGATTATTTTTTAAAGAATCCAAAAACAAGACCCTCAAAGACCGTTTATTATGGAGGCAATGATCCGACTGCCGCTTTGCAAAAATGGCAGGAGCAGCACGGATTGAGAAAAGTAAGTTTGGTACAGGATAAAGAACACATGGGGTTTTCCGAGCGCAAAATTTCAGGAGAGGAGGCATCTGCCGTAATGGGCAAGGGGTTGTCCAGGTTTCGCAGTGTTGCAGAAGAGATCATTGAAGAGCACTACAAGGACAAGGTTCCGCCGAAAATCATCAGGCTTCCGGAGGGGGTTGATATTATCAATCCAGATTGGATCAAATGGAACGAGGTACATGGCGTTCCTGATGTGGAGAAGAAAAAGGGTCCGCCACCATTACCGGCCATGCCTCCGCCGCTGCCACCAGAAGCGCTCAAAGTATCGGAAGCCGAAACATCTGTGAGGGGAAATTTTTGTACAAATTGCGGAAGCCGGCTTGGAGAAGCGGCAAATTTTTGTATAGAGTGTGGCGCAAAGGTGGTATAGGTGTGACAATTATCCAAAATGAAAACCCCCGGCACGATGGCTCGGGGGTTTTGGTTTTTCGGATGCATTGGTCAGGAGAGGTTTAGTACTTCCATGACCTTTTTGGCGATATTTTCGGCGCGTTTTTCGGTTTCACAATCACACCCGGCGGCGAGCTGGAGTTTTCGGTTGTCTTCATCGCTTGAGGCAGCGATAATGGATCCTTTGAACAAAAACCGTTCGCGCAGCTCGTGGATGAGATCGATCGTGTTGATGTTCACAGACTTTTTCGGATCATCGGCTCGCAGTGGCATGTAATAATCCATCACGATCACTTTGATGTCCGGATTGTCCTTGACCATGCGCTTTGCGCTGATGATATCCAGTGCCTGGAGTATCTCCACCCCGTCGTTGGAAAGAGCCGTGAGGCTCTCTTTGACCATCTCCTGAACATCGGGGAGATCATCCGCTACGAGCACCTTTGGTTTCATTGTATCCTCCAAGAAATTGGTTTTTAATGGTCATACAATTGTACAATAAAATTGCAGAACAGTCAAATAAAAGCCGCCCCGGTCTGGGGCGGTGATTTTTATTTATAGGCGTGGGCAGAAATAATGATGTTGTTGAGCAAGGGACAGATGGGCCCTTTGAAGTTCAAATAGAAAAGCATTCCAAACACAGCATCGAACTTTCCCTGTTCGGCGAGAAAGGCCACGTCGCTTTCCGTGTATTTGTCGGGGAATATTTCCCGGATCTTGTTCCAGAAATAACGCAATGTCTCTGGCGTCGGCTGTTCGAGTCCGGCGCCTTGGAATGTCCCGATCCGCGACTGCGCTTCCGCCAGACCTTCCTCAAATTGGTAGATCAGGGTCCATTCAAGGCCCAGCACATGGAAAAGATATGCCAAGGCGATCTCCCGTTTTTGCTCGGGCGTTGCGCTGTGACATTGCTGGGTCCAGAGTTCCATGAATTTCCCGGACCGCTCTCTTTTGTTCATGCATCCTCCTTTTGATGGTGTTGGTTTTGCTTGCGCGACAATGTCAATGTGCAACAGTATAGATAACACAATATATTTGTGATTGCAAGAAAAAAAATAAACACACGCAAAGAGGTGTGTTTATGAAAGTGCTCGGGATGGCCCGCTTACGCCAATATCCTGTCGAAAAATTCATTTTTTAACTCAAAGGGCTTTTTGAATAAAATGACAATCAACAGAAGAAGCCATAAAAACGATACCAAAATAGGAATTCCCAAAAATTCGCTAAATGGCCAGTTTATATATTTCCACTCGTAGGCAAAAATATTCGGATATTCATTGAGATAGCCAAAGAAAAAAGCGGCGATAGGAAGAACAATCAGCTGCGCCTTTTTTGAAATAAAGGTTCTTTGTACTATAACAAAAAATTCCAAACCAAAGAAACCGGTGAATGCATAACCAATAACAATAACGTGGATCAAGTAATCGAGTGTATTAAAGGTTGGATAATCCCAAAGGTTTAGCCAAAGATTTCCAATAATCTCAACAAAAATTGTTAAGGCCATAAAAATCAACCAAGTCAGCAAAAACCATTTTTTATTTTTTAGAACAGAAAACCCTTTCTGATAATTTATTCCTTCAAGGAGTAAAAATCCGCCCATGAGAAAAATGCTGTACCATATATCGGAATGTTGGAAAAAAGCCAAGTACAGACCGAATATAAATAGTACAAGTCCGGTTGGTATTAAAAGTTTCATTCCATTTTCTAAATGGTGCCCGGGGTGGGAGTTGAACCCACACGATCTTGCGATCACTGGATTTTGAGTCCAGCGCGTCTGCCAGTTTCACCACCCGGGCATTTATAATAACTGCATTTTATCAGCAGAGTGCTGTTTGTCAATCAATGTATTTGGAAATAAAACGCCCGACGGCATGCGCCGTCGGGCTGAGGGTGGCAAACTTATTTTGCGGCCTTCTTTTTCCCGGGGAAGTCGTCGACCGGATACAGGTTTCCTTTCTCGGTGTAAAGAAACCAGATCCCCGCTCTTGTTGGAGAAGATCCGTCGATCGCTCTGACAACTTGCAGTATCTCATACTTTTGAGGGTTGTCTCTCCCGAGTGCCTGGCAGAAGATCTCGTAGATACTTTTTTTATCAGACTCATAATAACAGACTGACACCATCCGTACCACAAGAGGGTTTTTTATGCGTTCCCGGACGAATGGCGCCTCATAAAGGAGTGAGGATGGTCCTTCTCCGCTGCTGGAGTTGCTGCTCGAAAGAGCAGAGCCGACGAGCACGCCTGTTGCAAATCCGGCGCTGGAAACAGCGGGGATCCCGATAAGCAGAGCAACCACGAGAAGCAGGGGGAGAGCCTTTTTCATAACGACCTCCATAATGGGATTTTAGTGTACAAGCTCGTGTACTATAACATTAAAATTATAAATTGTCTAGTATCCGCGGCGCAGTCCCTTGGCAGCGCTCTTCCGTGGAGTTAAAATGAGATAATGTAATTAATGTATAGTATCTATGATAGAGAAATTTTTATTGAATATAACGGCGCAAGCCCACTGCGATATCCCCTGCGGGATTTACGAGCCGACACCCGCCAAGATCGCAGCAAAGACAGTTCAGCGCATGGCAGAGCAGATCACGGCACTCAAGGGGCCCGAGGAGGGCGAGAGTGCTCATCAGCAATTTGTTAATTCTATCCAGCGGCGCATTGCGATAAAAGAAACGCATGCCGAGCTTTGCAAAAAAGAGCTGAACACGCTCTGGACCGATTTTTTCAAGCAAGAGCACCTTGTAAAGTTTCCCAGGCTGCATGATACATTCTGGAAAGCGACCAAGCTTTGCTCCAAGAACAAGCAGGAGGTAAACGTTGATGCGGCGAAGGAATTGTGCGCCGCAGTGGATGAGGTTGCCAAGATGTTCTATGAGGCCAAGGGGTATCCGGAACGCTATGACGCGTATCAAAAACTCACCGATAAGCTATATTAAGCGGATCATCTTTCTGGTGACCGTTGAGGGGGAAAGCGCCATGCCGTCGCTTCTTCCTTCAAGACGGTATTTTGCGAGCGGGCTGTTTTCTCCGCGCGTCGGGGATTTTGCTGTGTTCAAAAATCCAAAAAATACGGACGAGCTGTTTGTGAAGAAAGTTTCAAAAATACTTTCCGACGGTTCTTATTTTGTCGAAAGCATTTTTTCGGCGGGCAGCTCAAGCGCTGACTTTGGCGACATACCAAAGGAACTGGTGCTCGGGAAAATCCTTTTTGTTTAGCGGAAAAAACGTAATTCTGTGAATTGCCAAAGGGGTAAAATTGGTATAATCTGAGCTTATTGGGGTTTTTATATGGCAAAGATCATATCCATTGTCAATCAAAAGGGAGGAACCGGGAAAAGCACTACCGCGATCAATTTGGGGGTCTATTTGGCGGCGCTCGGAAAGTATGTGCTTCTGGTGGACCTTGACCCGCAGGCAAATGCTACCGCCGGCATTGGGATCAGGCCCGAAACGCTTGAACATCATATCTATCACTCCATTATTGATGATAAGCACCCCGAGGAGGTCATTAAAAAGACGAATGTATTCGGGTATGATATTTTACCGTCGAGTTATGATCTTGCCGGTGCCTCGGTTGAGCTTGTTCCTTTTCCGGAGCGCGAACATCGCCTGTGTGAGGTGTTAAAAAAGATCCGTACAAATTACGATTTTATTCTTATCGATTCTCCGCCGAGCCTGGGATTGCTCACACTGAACGGTCTTGTGGCGGCGGATGAGGTGTTGATCCCCGTTCAGTGCGAATATTATGCTCTTGAGGGTCTTGGGCAGTTGCTCCGGACGATTGATCTTGTGAACACGCATCTGGGGAGAAACTTAAAGATATCGGGAGCGCTCCTTACGATGTATGATAAGCGTAATCGGCTTGCGCGTGAGGTTGCCAAAGAGGTGCGACGGAATTTTCCGGGGAAAGTTTTTGATGCGGTGATACCGCGCAATGTATCGCTTGCCGAGGCGCCGAGCTTCGGACAAACCATATTACATTACGATCCGGAATCAATGGCCGCTTCCTCGTACAAACAATTGGCGCGGGAGATTATTGAAATGAACAGCGGGGAAGAAGTGCCGCATATTAATTTGTGCGAAGAAGTACAAGAACAATAATTTTTTATGAATAATCATTCGCTTGGCAGAGGGCTCCACTCGCTCATCCCCAAAAAAGACGAACATGAAGAACATATTGCGCGGCATGAGCCGGTTGCCGAACCATACGCAGGAAAAAAAGAAAGTATCTACTATATAGAAACCGAGAATGTCAGGCCGAATCCGAACCAACCGCGCCATGATTTTGACGAGCGGGCGCTTGCGGAACTTGCACACTCGATCCGCGAACACGGCATTTTACAGCCGCTGATCGTTTCCAAGGTGGAAACAATGACCTCCCGCGGCGCGCAGGTGGCATATGAACTTGTGGCGGGCGAGCGGAGATTGCGTGCGGCAAAACTTGCCGGATTGCCGTTTGTGCCGGCCATCATCAGAAAAAAAGAGAGCGATCAGAACAGTCTGGAATTAGCGCTTATCGAAAATGTCCAGCGAGAGGACCTAAATCCGATGGACCGCGCACACGCGTATAAAAAATTCTCAGAAGCGTTCGGTCTCACGCAGCAAGAGATAGCAGAGCGCATAGGAAAAAGCAGGGCCGGGGTTGCCAATGTCATGCGCCTTTTAAACCTTCCACGGGAGATTCAGGACGCGTTAAGCGCCGGTAATATCACCGAAGGACACGCACGGGCCATTCTTGCTCTTGAGACGCCGGAAGAACAAATTGCGTTATTTCGGAAGATCATGCTCCATGGTATTTCGGTACGCGATACGGAGCAGCATGTTCGTCAGAAAAGAAACGGCTCTGCGCCGCAGCAGCGTCTGGACCCTTCTGTGCGTGAGGCGCTCTCAAAGATCGAAGAGGCGATCGGTACCCGGGTCAATTTTTCTCCTAAAAAAGATGGCGGAAGGTTGCTTATAGATTTTTATACCAAAGAGGAATTATACCAATTTCTGCGAAAACTCGGGTTATAAGCATAAAGTTTTGAAAATAAAAAAACGCCCGTCCTATTTTATGGGGCGGGCGTTTTTAGTATGCACTAGAGCATCTTTGTTTCGACGCTGATGATGTCGGGATTTCTTTTGATCTTTTTTGCAACATCCTCAAGAAGCTTCTCGTCATCGGAGGAGAACCGTATAAAAATATAGCCGACCTTAGGATGAGAGGTATCCGAGGTGATCTCTGTGATGCTGATCTTTGCTTTCGCCATCACGCCGGTGATGTTGCTGATAATGCCCACTTTATGTTTTACTCCCACCTTAAATTGATACCGATGTTTGATCTTAGGAGCGCTCTTTTCGATGTAGCGCCGCACTTTTGCCCGCGCATAATTGGTTTTTGCAAGACTGAACCACGCAGTGGTTGGCTTTTTATTTTTTTGGGTAATGATCTCAACAACATCACCGTTGTGGAGCGGATAATCCAGTGAGACCATTTTTCCGTTTGCTTTTGCTCCTGCGCAGTGATCTCCGATCTCCGAGTGAATCATATAGGCAAAATCAATAGGCGTGGCGCCCTCAGGGAGATCAATAACGTCTCCGTCCGGAGTGAATGCGAATATCCGTTCTTTAAAAAAATCGATCTTCAGGCTTTCCAAAAATTCCTTGCTGTCCTGTCCCTCTTCCCGCAGTTCATTTTGCCATTCCTGAAGCTGGCGGACCCAGGCAAGCTTTTTCTCATCGAGGATCGGTCCACCCTTGGGCTTTCCCTTCTCAGAGTATGACCAATGCGCAGCAATACCGTGTTCGGCGTGTTTATGCATTTCGAGGGTCCGTATCTGGATCTCCGTGATCTTTCCTTCATAACAGATGACAGTTGTGTGAAGGCTCTGGTACCCGTTCATTTTTGGGAGCGCGACATAATCTTTGATCCTTCCCGGCAGCGGCTTGAATAGTCCATGAATAATACCGAGCGTGGCATAACACTGCTCCACGGTGTCCACAATAATACGAAGCGCGACCATGTCATATACCTTCTCAAAATTCATATCGTATTTTTCAAGTTTGCGCATGAGGCTCATGTAGTGTTTCGCGCGCGCTTGTATCTCCACCGGGACGATGCCCTGTGCGCGTAGTTCTTTTAAGACCTGCGGCTTGATCCCTTCAATATATGCACGGCTGGTTTCGAATTTGTCCTTGATGTTTGCCATCAGCCATGCCCATTTTTCGGGATATGCATAAGGAAATGACGCGTCTTCAAGCAATCCCTTCAGTTCCCCCATACCGAGGCGATCGGCGATCGGCGAATAGATCTCAATGGTCTCAAGAGCAATGCGCCGCCGCTTGTCGGGAGGAAGGGCTTTTAAGGTGTTCACATTATGTAGGCGGTCGGCAAGCTTGATGAGAACGACGCGGATGTCTTCCGCCATTGCAAGGAACATTTTTCGCAGGTTCTCCACTTGGCGTTCAATGCCTCGGTATTTGAATTTGCCGAGCTTGGTGACCCCTTGGACCAAAAATGCAACCGTGGGACCGAATTTTTTTTCGATCTCTTTGTGGGTGATAGGGGTGTCGTCTACCACATCATGCAAGAGTGCCGCGGCGATGGTCTCATCATCGAGATCATACGAAGCTACGATCTTTGCCGTTTCGATGGGGTGCAGAAAATACGGTTCGCCGGATGTTCTTTTTTGTTCGCCGTGCGCGCTTTTTGCAAAATAAAAAGCCTCGCGGATAAGCGTAATATTCGCGTTGGTTTTTGTCTTGCCGATCTCTTTTATAAATTGTTCGAACTCAAGAGAGGTTGCCATAGGCTTCTATTGCCAATGTACCTTTTATTTGGTTCTATGACAAGAAAGGACTTTTATAACAGAAAATCGGAGGAGGTGGCTCTGTGTCTACATACAATCCCTATCTTGATGTGTTGTACGCCGCATGCTCGCATGCGCAGCACGTTACTTTGAACGTGGAAAAGATCATTGAGGTGGGAGATTGTATTGCCCTCTCGGACTTCGTGGTCCCAAGCTGGAGGGGCCCCTTGTTCCCCGATGATGATCTGTGGGCGGAGTTCATCTTTTGGACATCGTCGATCAATTTTGCGTTCACTGGTGTTGCCAGCGGTGCCTATCGTTTGGAGTATCCGAACGGGACGACGCACAGCGGAGCTAATGCGATGTTTGCGGCATTCGCCCGTGCGCTCGCGCGCGGAATTCCAGCACTTGATGCCGGATTTTGGAAATCAATAACTCCTAAGTTATTTGAGGAGTTTTTTGGCGGCAGTACGCCGCTGCCGATGAGGCAGGAGCGCAAACAGCTTCTTATAGAAAATGCGCGCGTATTGCTTAAGAAGTATGGCGGGAAGGTGGAGAATATTTTTCAAGAGAGTAATTTCAATTGTTTTACTCGCGGGAGTATTCCTGGTGTTGTCGACCGGCTTATTTCCGAGTTCACTTTCCGCGATGACGTTCGGTATTGTCCCCCCACCTGTTCGGGCGGTGTCCTGTTAACATTCAACAAGCGCGCGCAGCTTTTGCCGATGCTCTACCAGGGCCGCGCACAGAGCGCCGGCAGCAATTTACAGGAACTTGTGGGGTACGAGTATCTTACTATTCCGGCAGATTACCGTGTACCTCAAGCACTGGAAAGTCTTGGGCTCATCCACTACGATGCGTGGCTGAAACAGCGTATTGTGCGCGGAGAGCTCATTGAGGCAGGGTCTCTTCCTGAGGTCGAGATCCGTATACAAACGGTCGTCGCCGCCGAGGAGCTCAAAACCGAGATCAACGCATGCCGGCTTGGCGCCGGCAAGGAAGAGATCACGATGCTCGGGCTCGATTCCTATTTATGGAATTACGGGCGACAGCTTGGCAAACGAGGAGAAAAACATCATCTGACGATGACAACCGCATATTAATAAGCACCCCGCTCACAAGGCGGGGTTTTTTATTGCTATGGTTGACATTATTTTCTTAATCGCCCTAGAATCCAATAAGGAGTCGTTCTTTAAGATCAATTTCACATCTTGGGGGGTGTGCCAACAATGGGGAAGACCAGAGCGTTCATGATTTTTGCCGCGCTGTGTATTTTTTTTGCCGGATGTGCGCATGAGGAGATCAAAGGATTGCGGGAGAATTCATTTCCCGAAAGAACAGCGCCAGAAGGCGTTACGGTAATGTCATCCTGTGTTCGCGTTACTTTTTATATGAACATTGATGAGATTCCCCAGAAAGACGGGGAATACCAGTGGCAGGTGGTCATCGAGAAAACGCGTGAACGATTTTCACAATGGCTTTCGAGTGACTGGCCCGACAAGGAAACGGTTGTGTTGTTCCGGAAGTATATGAAGGATAATGGTCTTTCTGTAAATGATCTGAAATGCTCTTATATTTGGAGCGTTAATCACATGACGGCCACAATACGGCTTTGTCTTGATGAGCCGGCAGATGCCCAGATCGTGAGCGGGGATCCCTCTCCTTTTGACCTTGAATTATAAAAAAAGGCCACGATGTTATCGTGGCCTTTTATTTTCCGGGTGATTATTTCTTTTTCTTTCCTCTGCGCGGTTTTTTTGGGGCGCCTTCGCGTGCGTCAATGAGCGCCGCCGCTTGTTCAAGGGTTACTTCGTCGGTTGTGATGTCTTTGGGTATTGAGGCATTGGTGGTGCCATCGGTCACATAGGGGCCATATTTTCCGTTCATTACTTTGATGGGTTTTTTTGATTTTGGATGCTCGCCGAGTTCTTTCAGTGCGTTTGCGCGTGCGGATCTTCTGCTGAATGTTTTTTCTTGTGCGAGAAGATGGAGCGCATTTTCAAGGCTGAGTGTAAGAATATTAAATTCTGCGGAAACGCTGCGGGTGTCGTCGCCATGCTTGATATAGGGGCCGAATCGTCCAAGAAGCGCGGTGATCGGCTGCTGCGTTGTCGGATGAAGACCAAGCTCTTTGGGAAACGAAAGTAGCTGTAGTGCCTCTTCGTGCGTGATCGTCTCGGGAGACATTGTGGGCAAAAGCGAGACCATTTTTGGTTTTTCTCCCTTTGGTTTTTTCTTTCCCTTTTGTTTTTCGCCGGACTCTTTTTCTGCGTGCGGCTGCTCCCCAAGTTGGACATAGGGGCCGAATCTGCCCACTTTTACATAGATATTTTTTCCGCCCACGGGATCAACTCCCAGCGACTTTGGTCCCTCGACCGCTTTCTCTATCATCTCGATCGCTTTTTCAACAGTAAGGTCTTCGGGGGTCACATTTTCCTGTAATGCCGCTGTTTTCTCATTCCAGCGCACGAACGGGCCGTATTTTCCGATACGTACCTCAACGGGCTTTTCTTTATAGATACCAATAGGAACACCGCTGGTAGAGCGGGGGTCGATCTTTTCTTGTACTCGCTCCAGGATGGGCTTTAGTCCTTTTTCTTTTTTTGTGCCGAAATAAAACTCATTCAAAAATTCCTTGTCCTCCAGTTTTCCCAACGCGATGTCGTCGAGCTCATCCTCCATTTGTGCGGTGAACTGATAGTCGACATATTCGGGGAGATATTTTTCGAGCATATTCACTACGGCGAACGCCGTGAATGTGGGAATGAGTGCGGTGCCTTTTTTCTCCACATAATCTCTGCGTTCGATGGTATCGATGATGCTTGCATAGGTACTCGGGCGCCCGATGCCGCGGCTCTCAAGTTCTTTGACGAGTGCTGCTTCTGTGAGACGTGCGGGGGGCTGGGTGTCATGGCTTTTGGGTTCCAGTTTTTCAACGGTAAGAGAATCTCCTTCTGAGAGCGGGGGGAGAATACTTTCTTGTTCTGCAAGATCCGATTCTGGGTCGTCGCTTCCTTCGACATATGCTCTGCGGTATCCTTCAAAAGAATAGCTTTTCCCTTTTGCCTCAAAAAGCGCATCTCCCAGCGTGATGCGTGCCGTTAGCCGCGTGCCGCTGGAGTCGTTCATCTGTGAAGCAACGGTCCGTTTCCAAATAAGCTCATAGAGATGATAAGCGTCCTCTTCTACTGCGCTTTTTACTGCCTCAAGCTCGGTAAACGATTCTCCCGCGGGACGTATCGCCTCATGTGCTTCCTGGGCGTTTTTTACCTTGGTCTGATATTGGCGGGCTTCCCCCGGGAGATATTCTTTGCCGTAGTTTTTTGTGATCCATGACCGCGCTGCGGAAAGGGCCTGCTGAGAGAGAAGAGTTGAATCGGTGCGCATATAGGTGATGAATCCGTTCTCATAGAGATTTTGAGCAAGACGCATGGTACGCTTTGCGGAGAAGCGAAGTTTGCGGTTTGCCTCTTGTTGGAGCGTGCTGGTGGTGAAGGGTGCAAGGGGTTTTTCCGTGAACGGTTTTTCTTCAAGCGCAGATATTACCGGCGTACTTTTTTTAAGCGACTCCATTAAAAGTTCTGTTTCTTTTTCGCCAAGACACGCGACCCCCGTATTTTTAAGTGTGCCGTTTGTGGAGTCAAAATCCTTTCCTATGGCGATGCGTTTTCCGGCAACCTGCGCAAGTTGTGCTTGGAACGATTCTTTCTTTTTGGTTATAAAAGTAGCGATAATATCCCAATAGGACGCAGAAACGAACGCGATGCGCTGTTTTTCCCGCTCGACGATGAGGCGTATCGCAACACTTTGCACGCGTCCCGCTGAAAGTCCCGGACGTATCTTTCTCCAGAGAAGCGGGGAGACCTCATATCCGAACAGGCGGTCAAGCAGGCGGCGCGCTTCCTGTGCTTTTACCATGTTTTGGTCGATCGTGCGGGGATGTTCTATTGCTTCTAAGATCGCTTTTTTTGTGATCTCATGGAACGCGATGCGCTGTGCTTTTTCGGTTGGGATCTTGAATAGTTCCGCAAGATGCCAAGAGATCGCTTCGCCTTCACGGTCCTCGTCGGTTGCGAACAGGATACTATCTGCTTTTTTTGCACGCTTTTTGAGGTCTGCGATGGTTCCCGCATTCCGTTCCACTATTTCGTAGTTGGGGGTAAAGCCATTTTTAATGTCGATATTCATTGCGCTGCGCGGAAGGTCGCGAACGTGTCCGTTGGACGATTGCACATCATACGATTTTCCGAGAAATTCTCCTATTTTTTTTGCTTTGGTCGGTGATTCAACAATAACAAGTTGTGCCATAATTATCTGTGCGTGAATTCTCCGCTCGTCAATTTTATTATTGTACCTTCCAGCTCAAGAACAGTCAAAACGGCGCTGAGTTCCGCTATCTCAATGCCGGTTTCTTTTGTGATCTCATGAAGTGAAAGCGGGCGCTCTTTTAAGCATTCAAAAATGGCGCGATGGCGGGGGTTCTCCGACAGAACAGCGCCGGCCGATTGTATTTCCAATAGGTGCGGATAAAGTTCCTCGATAATATCGCGGGCGCTTTCGGTGAGTTTTGCGCCGTTCTTAAGAAGCTCGTGCGGGCCCCTTGAAACCGATGAAAAAATGGACCCTGGAACCGCGAACACTTCTCTGCCTTGCTCAAGCGCAAAGTGCGCGGTGATGAGTGCGCCGCTTTTTTCTTTTGCCTCAATGACGACGGTTCCCTGTGAAATGCCGCTGATAATGCGGTTCCGCTGCGGAAAGTTTTGTTTGAGCGGTTGTGTGCCGGGTGGGAATTCCGACAGAAGAAATCCCCCCTGAGCTATTATTTTTTTGGCAAGAGGGATGTTGGATGACGGATAGATCATATCAAGTCCGCATCCGAGTATCGCGCCCGCAAGAAGGCGGTGTTCCAGTGCGGCCGTGTGCGCGATGGTATCGATGCCGTATGCAAGACCGCTGATAATAGCGCAGCCATAGGGAGCAAGCTCGCGCATGATGGTTTGTGTAACATCTTTTCCGTAAGGGGTTGGTTTGCGTGTCCCCACAACGGCAATGGTGCGCGGAGACCGGAAAAGCGTTCCTTTAAAATACAGAAGTGGCGGCGGGGCATAGATCTCACGAAGGAGTATTGGGTACTCTTCTTCCCAAATGGATGTAGTGCGTATGCCGAGTTTTTCTAGTTTTTTCCATTCGGCATCAATATCGGCGGTGCTTCTTGTTTTCGCTATTTTTTCGCAGAATGTATTGGAAAGTCCCGCGGCGAGCAGTTCTTCTTTCGGCGCCTGCCACGCAATAGCAAGAGAGGGAAAATATTCCGTCAGAAGGCCGACTTTTTGCGAGTCAACGCCCGAACAATACAGGGCGTGGGCGAATTTTTTATTTTGAGTGATATTATCCATGCGAGTTTCCAGAGAGCGTGTCGATGGTTTCTGAGAGCATTTGGCAGTAAATATTGAACCCGACCTTATTAATGTTGCCGCTTTGTTCTCTGCCGAGCAGGTTGCCCGCGCCGCGTATCTCAAGATCTTTTTTTGCGATAAAAAATCCTGAACCGAGCGCGTTCGCTTCTTTGAGCGCCTCTAAACGCTTTTTCCCGTTCTCGGTCATGCGCCGCGGGTTGTAGAACATGATGGCCTTTGCTTTGATATCGGATCTTCCGATGCGGCCACGAATCTGATATGCCTGCGACAAACCGAGGTTCGCCGCATTTTCTACAATCAGTGTGTTCACGTTCGGGAAATCAAGTCCGTTCTCAATAATGGTTGTTGCGAGCAGAATGTCAAACTTCTTCTCGGAAAAATCGCGCATGATGGTTCGCAGCATGTGCTCGGCGATGCGCGAGTGAGCGATGCGTATGCGGGCGTGGGGCACGATCGAAAGGATCTCCCGTTTTGTTTTTTCGATGGTCTGTATCTTGTTGTGTAGAAAATAAACCTGGCCTTTGCGCGCCAATTCCCGCTCAAGAGTTTCTTTAAGTGCAGAACGCTGGTAGGGGATGATCTCCGTATGAATGGGGTATCGGTTCGGCGGCGGCGTATAGATGGTGCTCATACTGCGAAGATGGGAGAGCGCCATATAGAGCGAGCGCGGAATGGGGGTTGCGGAAAGACTTAAAATATCTATGGCGGTATGGAATCTCTTTATTTTTTCTTTTTGTTTTACGCCGAATCGCTGCTCTTCATCCACAATGAGGAGCCCCAGTTTTTTGAATACGACATCTTGCGACAGAATGCGGTGCGTGCCCACCAAAATATCTATGGTCCCGGCTGCAAGCTGTTTAATGGTCTGTTTCTGGTTATCTATGCTTTCAAATCGGCTCAAAAGTCCCACCGATAAGGCGAATGGTTCACAGCGTTTTTTGAATGTTTGGTAGTGCTGATCAGCAAGAATGGTGGTGGGGCACAACAGTGCCACCTGGTTTCCGGAAGATGCCACTTTAAAAGCTGCGCGGAGCGCTACCTCGGTTTTTCCAAATCCGACATCTCCCACCACGACCCTGTCCATCGGGCGGTGTGATTCAAGGTCTTTTTTAATATCGCTGAGCGCCAGGAGCTGATCGTCTGTTTCGATGAACTCGAACGAGTGCTCGAATTCTTTTTGCATGTGATCGTCCTTGGGGTATGGGACGCGCGTGGCGACCTCGCGGCGGGCATAAAGGTCGAGTAATTCCTTTGCCATTTTAATGACATCTTCTTTTACTCTTCGTTTCAATTTTTCCCACGCGGGCGAGCCGAGCCGGTGCACGGTGGGGTGTGAGAAGCCGACATAGGGGGAGAGTTTTTTCTCAAGACCCTCAGGGACCATTAAAATGTCGGGACGGGCATGCGCCCCTTTCGGCGCGGCATAGTGAAGCACATAGTATTTTTTTTCTCCCACAATATCAAAACCGGCAAAAATACCAATACCATGATCCTGGTGAGTGATATAGTCTCCGGGGCGGAGAAAGCGCAGTTCGTCGGCCTCCGATTTTTTCAGGTTTTTTGCAAACAATTGTTCCCGCTCCTGTTCGGTAAGCGATGGTGGTTTCCATTGGAGGCTTTCAATGGTATTTCCGCGCATTCCTATGGTAAGCGATGAAAGCGCATTCACCGGAAATATTTCAAGTATTTCCCCGCGCACCGAGAATTGTCCCATCAAAGGGCGTTGGTGTGTGCGCTCATATCCCATTTCGCTGAGGGTGGAAAT
>Ga0172379_10001174_pt1 | contig 55126 bp, 52 predicted proteins | sample GrowelOW334metaG_FD_119756 | JGI IMG/M metagenome (GOLD analysis project Ga0172379, IMG submission 119756) | Groundwater microbial communities from an aquifer near a municipal landfill in Southern Ontario, Canada - Groundwater well OW334 metaG | ecosystem: Environmental > Aquatic > Deep... | reverse complement strand
CAATCTGGCGTTGCTGTCCGGTGATTATTACGTCAAGGTCGCTCCTGCCGACGGCGGCAAGGGCATCGTCAGCAACACCGTTTACACGCTGAGCAGCAAGGTTGATTATTTCCCGGAAGATACGGCCGGCAATACCGCCGCTTTTGCGCAACCGGTGACGGCAAAAGGCCCGGTCAGCGAATGGCTTGGCTTCGGCGACAAGGACGATTATTACACGTTTGAACTGCAAGCCTCGACGGCGGTGACGCTCGACCTGACCGGCATGAATTCCAACGTCAACTTGTATCTGTACGACAGCAAAAACAAGCAGCAGGCGGCATCCGCGAAGAACGGCAACACCGATGAGAGCATCACCAAAACGCTGGCGGCAGGCAAGTATTACGTCAAGGCCACGCTGGCCGGCAAGGAGAATACGGACTACATTCTGAATTTCAATATTGATCCGTCGGCATTCAAGACCGGCAGCCTGGGGCTGTCAGGGGCATTGACCGGCAGCGCGGATACCGGCGGCAGCGATCCGCTGAAGAAAAATAACGGACTGCTGGCCGGGTAATCGTCCGGCGCTTTTGATGCGGAAGATATCGGTATAAGATTGCGATCAGATATTACGGGCGCAGGAGGCGGAAGCCGGTGGCGGCGTCAAGGCGGCGTCTGGCGGTGCAGCCGGTAAGCTCTGTCATGATGATTTCCAGAACGTGCCAGACTTTGACTCCGGCTCTGACGCAGCCGGTGACCGTATGTTCATTCCTGCCGCAGGCCAGATGCATGTGCAGAACAGGATTGCCGTCGTCGTCGGGGAAGACGGTGCCGCAGCCGGTGACTTCATAGACGTCGTCCAGGACATATTCCATCGGCGTGATTCTGGCGGCGCGGCCGTTATCCGGCCCGACGATCAGGCGGCTGCCTTTGTCAACGCCGCCGACCGCGGTTACCGCGGCTGCGGCGACAGACTGTTCGCGGGCGAATTTTTCGATGGATTCATGCAGGATGTCTCCATCTTCAAGCCTGATTATAAAAACTCTGCCCTGGCCGGCCTGTGAATACTGCATAAGTTCCTGCGGGTTAAATTATTTGCCGCCGCTCGCGGGGTCAAGCAGAACGACGTTCTCGCCGAGCCTGAAAGTAGATTTGGCGATCAGTTCAGGGGACAATTCCGGAACGACTTTCAGCGGGAATTTAGCGTCAATCGTCGCGTCAATCGAACCGTCTTCCAGAATTTCCCATTTAACCCGGAGCTTGCCGTAAATGGTCGGGATCAACGCATCCGCCCAGGTCAGCGAGGTTATCGCCGGGTTGAAATATATTGTCGAGAAACCGGGTTCGGCGACCCGCACTCCCACGGCTTCGCGGATTAAAAACATGTTCGGGGAGATCGTGCTGCCGCCGGCAAGTTCCAGCGGGCAGATTACCGCGGATTCCGCCGACTGTTTCCAGGCTTTGGCTTCGCGGTCGATTCTTCTGCCCCAGAAGTCCTTCAGATACTTCAAGCCCCATTCGCTTTGTCCGAGCGCAAACAGCGTCTCCAGGAAAAGGAAGCTGAAGTATGGATGTTCAGTTTGCTCCGGGACCTTGGAATACGGCTTGTCGAAGTTGAAAAATTCGAAGAACACTTCCTCAAAGGATTCAATTTCACCGACCCCGGAATAGATCGCCAGGAAGTTGGTAAGCGCGTCTTTTTCGTCGCTCTGCCGGCCTTCGCTGAAAAAGCTGGAGAAAAGCATTTTATTCTGATTCCAGCAGTATTCTTTGAGCTTCAGCGCGATTGTTGACGCAATGTCAATACAGCGCAGCGCCGTTTCCGGGCGGCCGATGGAACGGTATATTTCGCTGGCGGAAAGCAGGAACCGGCAGTAGAGCGAATTCATATCCGCGGCGATTCCCTTGCGGTTCAGCGAACGGTACGCCAGCGGACACTGCAGATTGAATTTTACGCAAATGTCGGTCAGCAGGCCGGTATGTTCGTCAAGCATCGTTTCATAAAATTCGAACAGCAGGTCGAGATGGGGGATCATTTTGTTGAGAAAAGCTTCGTTGCCGCTGGTCTTGTAATGAAAATTCATCCATACCGGGAAGAAAAACATGTGATTGATCTGCGACTTGGTTTCAGAGCCGAAAGAGAGGGTCGGAATGTCGCCGTTTTCAAACTGTGATCCGGCGAACTGGGTCAGCTTGATTTCAGAAAGCGAATAGTCGCCGAAAGTCAGGATCATGTTCATGCTTTGGACATAGGCGTCAATTATATATGAATTCTGGCTGTTGTAATGATCGTCGGAAACGACATAATTCGCGCTTCTCTGGAGAACGGCTTTGCCGATATCCCATATCTCATTCAATTCCTCGTCAGAACAGCGGAATGTACTTTCATTGCGCTGGACGCGGTAGAAATCAAAGAACGCTGTCCGGCTGATTTCGATTTCGCTTTCCGCGCGTCTGGCGGAAATCATGATATAACAGCAGTCGCCCGGTTTGAATTTCAGAAATTCATTGACGCCGGGACGGAGATACAGTGAATGGGTATTGCGGCATTTGTCGCTGATCATCGGGAAACCGGTACTGCTCAGACAGGTGCCGATGGAAATATCCACGATATCACCCGCGCTGCCGCTGAATTCAAAAACCGGGAAGCCGTATTTCAGCTCCTCTGATTTAAACAGGATGTACTGGCCGGCCGAAATCCTGAGTACCGGGTCTTGTTCATCGCAGGTCAATTCACATGCGCTGAGGAAAGACGACGCGTTAAGCAGATTGCGGATGGAAGGATTGAACGATTTCGATTCCAGCCGTTCAAATTTAAGCGACGGCGTGGCGTCGCGCAATGGCAGTTTCAGCGGCCCGGCGATGTTCCAGCAGGGCGGCGAATCTTCGATCGTATCCTGGAGCAGGAGGATTTTGTCCGGCTTCGACTGCGGGAATTGCAGCATGAAGCCCATGCTGAACTGGGTGACCTCCTGGATAAAGAGAAAACTGTTCCAGCCCTGTCTGATCGGAACGGTGACAATATCATTCTGGATGTCATTCACAGTTTCGTTGTCGTCCCCGGGCAGATCTGCTTTAATCAGCCGGTTGTTGCAGAAAAACTTAAAATGATTGTCGGAAATAACCTTGATCTGCAACATATTTTCAGTTTCGCTGAACAAAAATGACTTGGCCGCATATATTCCGGAATATCCGGAAAAGATTTCTTCAAAATTAACATGCGATCCGGCAATTTTATTTTTTACTTTGCCCTTGTGAAGTGCGGCAAAACATTCGCTTTCCTCGCAGTTGTTTGGCAGAAACGGGGATATTTTCAATCCTGCGCCAAGCACACTGGGCGAGACCATGGAATCGGCGTTCTGCCAGTTTTTAGCCGGAGAATAGTCCGCTTCCTTCCAGCCGAACGGATAAGCGTTGAGGTTGACGGTTTCACTCATTTCGAAGCCCCGCTCAACCATGGGGCGTCCGAAATCAAAGCAGTTGCTCTCAAAGACTTTCCAGGATTTGTCCGTCCACAGAATCGGCTGTTCGTTGATGTGCAACTGGCACCATACGCCCTGCGGCTTCAAATCTGTTCCGGAGTGTATGGAATGGTGATAGACCAGCACCGAAACCACATTCTGCCCCGGCTGCAGATAGTAGGAAATATTGTATTGATCCGCGTAAGAGGTATTAGGTTCGGTGGTCATCGGCCCGAAACCGACGAAACGGCCGTTGATGAACAATTGATATGAGCAGTGGGCTGTAATCCAGAGTTCGGATTCCATTCCGCTGTAATCCAGGTTGAATTCCCTGCGGGCAAACAGATAAGAGTCAATTCTGTTCTTCAGCGATTTCTTCCAAATCCATTCCCCGTGAATAGTTTCCGGCAATTTTACTCTGTCCATAACATCCCCCTCATATCAATCAAACCGGACAAAACCCGATGAACCATATAAATACATTAAAGTATCGAACTCACAACTCTAATATGCAGTTCAGAGATTATTTTGTCAACTGGCGGAATCATTTAAACTGTCAACAATTTTCCAGAATAACTGTCGCGCAGGCATATTCCTGCTCATGGCTGATCGAAATATGGATTCGTGTCACGCCCGTCGCCGAGGCGGTCGCCAATGCCGGGCCGCTGAGAATGGCTTCCGGCCGTCCCAGTTCCAGGTTGCGGGTGGACACGTCCTTCCAGCCGCATTTTTCGCCGATGCCGCAGCCCAGGGCTTTCGACATGGCTTCCTTCAGCGCCCACCGTCCGGCGTAGTATTGAGATGGGTCGCGCCGTTTCGCCGCCTCGGCGCGTTCATCGTCCGAAAACACTTTTTCGATGAACGGATCGCCGTAGCGTTCGATCATTTCCCGTATCCGCGATACCTCAACTATGTCTGTTCCTAGTCCGGAAATCATTTTTTATACTTGTAATTCGTGCGATTTCTTATAGATTTAAGCTTATGAAATAATAACAGCAATTAATAAACAGGAATTTTTGATAATGTCAATCTCGAGAGCAAGAATAGTTATCACCGGCATCGGCCTGACCGCACCGAACGGCAACACGCTGGATGAATTCAGACAGGGACTGCTGAACCGCCGGTCCGGCATCGGCACAATGACCCACCGGTATATCGGGGATGTGTTTGCGGGATTGTGCAATTTCAATCCAAGGACTTACCAGGACAAGAAAGACATCAGAAACGGCACCCGCGCCGGTTCAATCTCCATTTTCTGCGCCAATGAGGCGGTCCGCGACGCCGGCATCGAGATCACCGACCGCAACCGCTCCAGAATCGGGGTTTTTATCGGGACCACCGAACACGGCAATGTTGAAACGGAGAATGAGGTATACAATCTCAGCCAGTTCGATTACGACATCAATCTGTGGAGCCATCACCACAATCCCCGTTCCGTGGCGAATAATCCTGCCGGAGAAGTGACCATTAACATGAAAATCACCGGTCCGCACATTTGCGTCGGCGCCGCCTGCGCCGCCGGCAACTGCGGCATTATCCAGGGCGCGCAGCAGCTCATGCTCGGCGAAGTTGACATGGCCGTCGCCGGCGGCGTTTCCGAAAGTCCGCATACTTTCGGCATTTTCGCCAGTTTCAGAAGTCAGGGCGCGCTGGCCAGACATGCCGACCCGGCCAAAGCCAGTCGTCCATATGACATGGACCGCAACGGAATCGTTATTTCCGAAGGCGGCTGCCTGTATACCCTGGAGCGCCTGGAAGACGCGCTGAAGCGCGGCGCGAAAATCTATGGCGAGATCGCCGGATATTGCATGAATTCAGATGCCGCCGATGCGGTGCTGCCGCTGGATATCCGTCAGGCTGAATGTCTCGAAGGCGGTCTTGCCTCCGCAAAAATTACCGCGTCCGACATCAACATATTGAACACCCATGCCACCGGAACCAAGGTTGGCGACGTCCAGGAATGCAACGCCGTCCGGAAGGTATTCGGGGCATCGTCCAGGCTCTTCATCAATAACACCAAGGGTTTCATCGGGCATGCCATGGGCGCCGCCGGCGCCCTGGAGCTCGCCGGCAACATCCCGGCATTCAAGGACGGCATTGTTCATCCCTGCATGAATCTTGACAGCATCGACCCGGAATGCGCGATGAACCATCTGGTCGCCAGTGAACCGGAAAACGCCGGCCAGGTTAATTATATCGCCAACAACTCTTTCGGCATGCTGGGCAATAATTCGGTTTTGATCGTCAAGCGGTTTGAATAAGCAGAACCATTATATGAATCTTGTGATCCTTTACGAAGAGGAACTTGCCGGTAACGGGATGGCTGCCATCTGCGATTCCCGGCGGTTGCTGCATATTCAAACGGTGCTGAAGGCGATGCCCGGCGAACAAATCAAGGTCGGCTTGCTGAACGGCCGGACCGGGGAAGGGAAGATTGTCAGTTCAACCCCGGAAAGGATGGAATTTCAAGTAGAATTTTCATCCGGTCCGCCGCCAATTCTGCCGGTGACGCTGATTCTGGCTTTGCCGCGTCCGAAGACGTATAAGAAAGTTCTCCAGGCGGCAACCGCCATGGGCGTTAAAAAGTTTATCGTGATCGAGTCCTGGAAAGTGGATAAAAGCTACTGGAACAGCCCGGTACTGTCTGAGCAGGAAACCAGAGAGCAGTTCATTCTGGGGCTGGAGCAGGGGGTGGATACAGTTTTGCCGGAAATCAGTTTCAAGCGGCGTTTCAAGCCGTTTGTCGAAGATGAACTGCCGGATATCATCAAAGGCAGACTGCCATTGCTGGCACATCCCGGAGCGGTTAATGCCTGTCCCCGGAATGTCGCCGGACCGGTTGTCCTGTGCGTCGGACCGGAAGGCGGTTTTACTGAATATGAAGTTGCGCTGCTGGAAAAAAGCGGCATGCGGCCGGTAAATATCGGGGACAGAATCCTGCGGACCGAATTCGCGGTTTGTGCATTATTAGGAAAAATTTTCTAATTAACAGAGGGGAATGTAATTATGAATAAAGAATTTGCTGAACTGAAAGAGCGTCTCGTGGAAATTCACGATCTTCATTCTTCCATTGCGGTGCTGGACTGGGACCAGCAGGTCAATATGCCGGCCGCCGGCGCGGAGGGCCGCGCCAATCAGATTTCGCTGCTTTCCCGCCTGTCGCATGAGAAATTCGTTGACGGCAGAATCGGCGAACTGCTGGAGAACCTGAAAGCATTCACCGACGGCCTTGATCCGGAATCCGATGAAGCCTGTCTGGTCAAAGTAACCCGGCGCGAATATGACCGCAGTGTCAAAGTCCCGTCGTCATTTGTCGCCGAATTTGCCAGAACCGCTTCCAACGCCCATGTCGAATGGGAAAAAGCGAAATCCGACTCCAATTTTTCATTGTTTCAGCCGTGGCTGGAGAGAATATTCGATCTCAGGCGGCAATACGCCGGATTTTTTGCTCCTTACGATCACATCTACGACCCGCTGCTGGCAGAGTTTGAGCCCGGACTGAAAACTGCCGACGTCAAGGAAATCTTCGAAAAAGTTCGTCCCGCCCAGGTGGAGCTGATTAAAGAGATTGGCAGATGTCCGGAAGCGGACGATTCCTTCCTGCATCAGGCGCTTGATCCTCAGAAACAATGGGAGCTTGGTGTTGAAGCGGCAACCGCAATCGGATTTGACTGGTCGCGCGGCCGCCAGGACAAATCAGTGCATCCGTTCACGACGACCTTCGATCTTAATGACGTCCGGATTACGACCAGGATAATGCCGGATAACTTTGCGTCAGGATTCTTCTCGACGATGCACGAAAGCGGACACGCGATGTACGAACAGGGTATTTCGCCGCCGCTGAGGCACACTCCGCTCTGCACCGGGGCGTCGCTTGGCATTCATGAATCGCAATCCCGGCTGTGGGAGAACCTGGTAGGCCGCTCGTTTGATTTCTGGGTATTCTTTTATCCGCGCCTCCGCAGCAAATTCCCCGGCTGTTTTGATAATGTCAGCCTGAAGGACTTCTACCGCGGCATCAACCGGGTCAAGCGTTCGCTGATCCGCACCGAGTCCGACGAAGCCACTTACAATCTGCATATCATGCTGCGGCTGGAAATAGAAATTTCCGTGCTGGAAGGCAAAGCAGCCGTCCGCGATCTGCCTGAAATCTGGAATGCACGCATGGAAGAATATCTGGGCGTGGTTCCGGATAATGACGCGCACGGCATTCTGCAGGACGTCCACTGGGCCGGCGGCGCGGTGGGATATTTCCCCACCTATGCGCTGGGCAACATGATTTCCGCGCAGATATGGGAATGCGTCACCCGGGATATCCCGGATCTGCCGGAAAAGATACGGCAGGGCAGTTTCAGCGAACTGCACGGATGGCTTGCTGAAAAGATATACCGCCACGGCGCGAAATTTGAGCCGCAGACACTGGTTCAAAAAGTCACCGGTTCGAAAATAGACCCCGCGGCTTATATCCGCTACCTGAACCGCAAGTACAGAGAAATCTATTCGCTTTGAACTTCAAATGCTGATTTCGGCCGTTTGCGCCGCATCAATGTCTGTTGGCGCGCAAATGAACCTTTTAACGACCGCGGCATACTGGTCGCGGCAGTCGAAATAACATTCGTCGTGAGCCCCGGTCAGTTCCATGAAGGTTCTCGGCTCATTGGCAAGGTTGAATAATTTCAGTCCGTGACTGAACTTGACAACTTTATCATCGCCGCTATGAATTATCAGTACCGGGCATTTTACCTGTTTAAGAAAGTCCCCGGTCGGGAAACTGTAGCGGGAAAGCCACTTGACCGGAAAGTACGGATACATGTCGCTGCCGGTTTCCTGGATCGAAACGAACGATGATTCACAGATCAGGCGGCCAGGTTGTTCTTTCGCGGCCAGCCGTGCGGCGGCGGCTCCGCCGAGGGAACGGCCGATAAGCACTATTTTGTCCGGAGAGATTCGCTTTTCATTTACCAGATATCGCCAGGCGGCTTCCGCATCCAGATACAAGCCGTTTTCTGAAGGTTTGCCGCTGCTCAGGCCGTATCCGCGATAGTCGAAAATGAAGAAGTTTACCCCGAGTGTATGATAGAGTTCAATTGTTTCGACCCGGTGGGCCAGGCATCCGCCGTTGCCGTGGCAGAAAAGGATTGTGTATTCGGCGTTGTCAGCCGGAATGAACCATGCATTGATTTTCACTCCGTCGGAAGTCGTCAAAAAAATATCTTCAAAGGGGATTCCGAAATTGAGCGGAGTGGCGAAAATCTCTTTGGTCGGGTAAAAGACCAGACGGTGCTGCATGAAGTAAAGCGTTGCCGCCAGCAGCAGATAGACGGCGATGGCAATTATTGCAATATAGAAAAACATATTTTAACACTTATCCGGGACGTCAAATTCACATTCTCGGCGGGAAGTCAAATTCAAACTCAAACAATCCGGAAATTTTAGCACAGGCATTTTCCTCGTCCGCCCCGGATACGCGCAGGGTAATACGGTCACCGCTTTGCAGACCCAGTGCGATCAGACTGAGGATGCTGTTCAGTTCGGTATCTTCTCTGCCCGGAAGGGAGACGATGAATTCATGGTCCGGAAACTCGCTTATCGCATTGAGGATTGCGCTGGCCGGCCGGCAGTGAATTCCCGCCTGATTGTTTATTTTTACGGTTTTTTCTTTCATCTCGTTTTTTCTGTTATGATAAGAATAGTATACTATATATATTAAATGATATAATTCAAAACAGAATGAGACAATAGTGATATCAATAAACGGTATTTTTACCAAAAAGACATATTTACTGCTTTCAATTTTGCTGACGGGATTGATTCTGCGCATAATATACCTGTGGCAGTTTTCGGGATCGCCCCTGTTTGCCATTCCGATCGGGCCGGACGTTCAGGAATATGACGACTGGGCCAGGGAGATTATTTCCGGAAAGATTATCTGGGAGGCGGTACATATTCACGGACCGGCTTACCCGATGCTGCTGGCGCTGCTGTATAAGCTTTTTTCCTTCAGTCTGCCCGGGGTCCGGTTTATGCAGTTGCTGATCAGCCTGCTTTGCCTGATGCCGCTGTTTTATGCGCTGAAAATGCTCTGCTCAAAAACAGATTTCCTGATGCCGTATCTTTTTCTCGGAATTGCCGTACTGTATCCGCCGCTGATTTATTACCAGGCGGAACTGATCAGCGAAGCTCTGCTGGTGCCGCTGCTTTGTCTGACGGTGGCGCTGCTTTATTTTGGCGGGGAGGGACCGGAATTGCGGGAAAACCGGAAATTCCATGTTAAATATCCATGGTTTGCCGGAGCCGGATTGACCGCCGGACTGGCAGCGGCAACCCATCCGACGGCGCTGATTTTTATTGCTGCCGAGTTTGTGCTGCTGCTGGCCGTCGAGTGGAAAACAAGTTCAGGAACATTCAGGAAGTCGCTGCCGGCTGCGCTTTTCATTATTTGCGCGATGATGATCATTGCTCCTGTATGTATTCATAATTCGATGCTCAGCGGCCGGATTGTTCTGATTCAGAACAACAGCGAATTGAACCTTTTTATCGGCAATAACCCGGATGCCACCGGGACTTGCTATGTGCGTCCGGGGCCGCAATGGAACACGCTGTACAATAATGCCGTAGCGGAGGCGGATAAACTGAAAGTCGGCAATGACCGGATTTATTCGAACCGCACCATTGATTTTATTCGCGGCAATCCGGGGCAATGGCTGAAGCTGCTGGCGAAGAAGGCGGTTTATGTATGGAATTTCCGGGAATTAATTTCAGGCGCGGATGCCGCGCCGCTGCGCTGTTTCACCGCGCTGCAGCGCTACTCCGCCTGGATGTCCGGAGTGATTATGGTGCTGGCGCTGGCCGGACTGGCGCTGGCCGCCGGTCAGCGGCGGACGCTGTACTGTTACCGGCATTTTATTCTGCTGGCTGTCGCTTTCTGGCTGGGGCAGACGCTCACCGTGACCAGCGGCAGATACCGTCTGGCAATGCTGCCGGCGTTATTTGTTTTTGCCGCGTTCCTGCTTGCCAGAATTATTGCGGAAAGGCGCAATCTCCGCAACACTTTGAAACCGCTGACTTATTGCGGATTTGCCGCGCTGGTGGTTTATCTGCCGTCGCCGCCGGTAAATACTGTGAGTGAACAGGCGGAGAGCGATTCAATACTGGGCGAAGCGTATTTCAAGCAGAACAAATATCCGGAAGCGGAAAGGCATTTAGCGGCGGCGCTGAATGCGCTCGATGACCGCGCCCGCTGCCTGAACATGCTCGGAGTGATCGCCGAGGCCAAAGGGGATTTCGGCGCGGCGGCAAGGTATTTCATGGATGCGGTGAAAGCCGATCCGGAATCGCCTGAAGGTTACATGAACCTGGCAATCAACGCCTCGAATATCAAGGATTTTGATCAGGCGGAAAAATTATTCGCGCAGGCGCTGGCCAAAGGTTCCGGCAAACCGGACGTACTCTATAATTACGGTTACTATCTGCAGCGGCGCGGCAATATCCCGCTGGCGGAGAAATATTATCAACTCTGTCTTAAAGCGGCACCTTATGACCGCCGCGCCCTCAATGGCATGGGGATCATTGCGATGTCCAGAAAGTCATTCAAGGATGCGATCGTTTTCTTCAGCCGCGCGTTATCCATTGCCCCCGGCAATGCCGGACTGATGCTCAATCTTGCCGCGGCAAGCGCATCCGACGGCAGAACAGAGAAGGCATTGGAGATTGTTCAGGAAATTCTGGCGAATGAGCCGGAAAACCGCAACGCTCTGATCATGAAACAGATGCTGACCAGAGTTCCGGCCCAGCCCTAGAATTAAAATTTAACGCTCTTTGGTCTGTTCAATTGCCGCCGGAGCGTGATTTGGCGGTGACGGGGATATTTTATGCTCAAGAACCATAGTGACGAATCCCATGATAACAATCACCACACCGACTATTTTATTTACCGTATGAAGGCAGGAAAATTCAAATTTCGAGCGGATAAATCCGAAAATTATAACCAGTGACAGCCACCAGATGCCGGACCCGGCGACCACGCCGGAAACCAGAATCGACGCATCCATAAAGCCGCGATGCGAATCAATCAGGTTCAATCCGGCAAAGATGGCCAGAAAGCCCATGATGGTCAGCGGGTTGGTAATGGTGATAATAAAAGTGGACAGAAAATCCCGTCCAAGCGTGTTGGGAACTTCGTCTTCAATATCTGTTACCGGCTTGGTGAGATACATTCTGATGCCGATGAAAACAATAAAGATGCCGCCGATCAGGCGAATCCAGAAACTGCATCCGATCAGGAAATCCGAGATAAGCGTTAACCCGAAAGCCGCCACCGCGCCGTATAATCCGTCCGCCGCCGCCGCGCCAAGCCCGGAGAATAAACCGGCCAGCCGTCCCTTGGCAATGACGCGGTGGACGCATAAGATTCCGACCGGACCGACCGGTATGGCGATCAGCAGCCCGATAAAAATACCTTTCAAAAATAACATGAAAATCCCGTGATCCCGGCGTTGATTAATTATATAAACAGTCCTGATAAGTTAGCGGAACAACCAGTTTTTTCAAGTTGCCAATCACCGCGCCGACTGGCGTACGGGTGAAGATGTCATCCTTTGTCGTGCTGCCGCGGGAAGGGGCGGAGATTTCCGGATTTGGGGTTGATTTATACACAATATAAAGCATATTTTAAAAGCAAAATATATCATTAATATATAGTGGAGGCAATAATGGCAAAATTAGTTATTGGACTGGATTACGGAACGGACAGTGTACGGGCATTACTGGTAAATGCGGAAAACGGAGAAGAACTCGGCAGTTGTGTTCATCACTATGAAAGATGGAAACACGGCAAATACTGCGATCCGGTGAAAAACCAGTTCCGTCAGCATCCGCTGGATTATTTGAGCGGACTGGAGATTACGGTAAAAGGCGTACTGGCGAAAGCTCCAGCGGGGGCGGCAAAAAATGTCATCGGCATTTCGGTGGATACTACCGGTTCAACGCCGGTGGCGGTCAACCAAGCCGGAGTTCCGTTGTCCATGACGCCTGCTTTTGAAAATAATCCCAATGCGATGTTTATTTTGTGGAAAGATCATACCGCGGTTGCGGAAGCCTCCGAGATTAACCAATATGCAAAAGCCTGGGGCGGCGAAGATTATACCAAATACGAAGGCGGCATTTACTCTTCAGAATGGTTCTGGTCGAAGATTCTGCACACATTGCGCAGTGATAAGCAAGTGCGGCAGGCGGCGTTCTCATGGGTTGAGCATTGTGACTGGATTCCGGCGGTCCTTGCCGGCAATACTGACCCGTTGAAGCTAAAACGCAGCCGCTGCGCAGCCGGTCACAAGGCCATGTGGCATGCAAGCTGGGACGGGCTGCCGGCGGAAGAATTTCTCTCCGGACTCGATCCGCTGCTGTCCGGACTCAGAGACCGGCTTTACACAAAAACATTCACCTCTGAAACAAAAGCGGGAACGCTGTGCGCGGAATGGGCAAAGAAGCTCGGCCTTCCTGCCGGCATCGCCATCGGCGTCGGCGCTTTCGACTGTCATTTCGGCGCGGTTGGCGGCCAGATTGAGCCTTATTATTTAAGCAAAGTCATGGGGACTTCCACATGTGATTTAGTGGTGGCGCCATTGAAAGACCTCGACGGCAAACTGATCCGCGGTATTTGCGGCCAGGTTGACGGTTCCATCATTCCTGGAATGCTGGGCATGGAGGCGGGGCAGTCGGCGTTCGGCGATGTTTATGCCTGGTTCAAAAATCTGATTGCCTGGCCGCTTCATATGCTGGACAAAGAGGAAGCCGAAAAGATTGCCGCAAAAATTCTTCCGGCCCTTGAGAAAGAGGCGATGAAAATACCGGTCGGCGAATCCAGTGTGCTCGCGCTGGACTGGATGAACGGACGGCGCACTCCGGATGCCAATCAGGCTTTGAAGGGTGCCGTTACCGGCCTTAATCTGGGCAGTTCCGCTCCGATGATCTATCGGGCACTGGTCGAGGCGACAATATTCGGAACAAAGAAAATTGCCGACCGTTTCACCGAGGAAGGCATTCCGGTAAAAGGGGTCATTGCCATGGGCGGAGTTGCTAGAAAATCTCCGTTTATCATGCAGATGTGCTCGGATGTGCTGGGAATGCCGGTTAAAATAGTCAAATCGGAACAGGCTTGCGCCCTGGGTGCCGCCATGTTTGCCGCGGTAGCCGGAGGACTGTATAAGAATGTGCAGCAGGCAATGAAAAAAATGGGCGGCGGCTTTGACAAGACCTATGAGCCGGTTGCGGAAAGCTCCAGAAAATACGCCGCCTGCTTCAAGCAATACAGCCGTTACGCGGTACTGGTGGAGAAGGAAACCATGCGCAAAAATTGACGCGTATTTGGATTTTAGCCTGATGCTGAAAATAATGCCATCGGCGATTTCAATAATTGCTGATGGCATTTTTCTGCCAGGCTGTGATTTGTGGATGAATTTGAAAAAAACATTTGAAAATAATAAAAAGCATTGTAGAATATGGTGGACGGGAGTATCTTGTGTTTGTTAATAGTTGGTTAAAAGTGTATTAGCATTTTGTTATAACTGATTTTGCCGGAGAAAGTTTACTATGAGTAGTGATTATTCTGAAGAGTATTTCCGCAAAATTTTGATAGAGGCTATTTACCCGAGCCTGCGTGAAAACCGCCTGGATTTGAACAATATCACCGTTGATGAGAATAATCCTGTTCCTGATGAAGATTTGAGCTGGGCGATCCAAACGATGGAAGCCAACGGCTTATTACAGTTAGTCGACGCCTCCAGCTATGATCTGACTGAAGCCGGACAGGGTTATATTCAAGGATTATTGCAGGTATCATCCCCGGCAGAACCGCAGGCGGAACAATCACCGGAGCCGGAAGTGCAGTCACCGCCTGCGCAGGAAACGGCATCGACGGCTCCTGCTCACCCGAAATCTCCTGAATTTGAAGACCGTCCGGCAGCGTTGAATCATTTAATCTATGAATCTTTTATCTACAATAAAACCCTTGAATTAACTTCATTCGGCCCGTTGATTCTGAGAGATCATAAACCGGAAGTTTACGGGAAATACAAGTTTACCAAGGAGGAGATAGATTTTGAGCTTGAGTCCAAGGCTCGGCAGGGAATTCTGTTTTTCCGGCAAGTTGAAGAAGACGGACTCGACGGCGGCCAGGATTCGTACCGGGTTCCGCATAAAAAAGAAAATGAGACACTTAATCCCGAAGACTATATTCCGGATGATATCAGGGATTTGTATATTTCGCTGCGGGATGATTTTGCGGCCAGCGAAGCGCTGGAGCATAGACTGATAAACGCCGAGATGCGCTCACAGTACAAAGCGGAAAGAAGCGAGCTTTTTCTGATGACAGAGCTGCCTCTGGATACGGAGAAGTCAAAAAGGATAATGGAGAAATTTATCCATATTGTAAGCTTTTCCGAAACTCTGCCGGAGCACTTGCAGAAAGATTATCTCAACAAGGCGATCAGAATAGTCAGAGAATATTATAAGCCGGATTACTTGCTGACTGCCGAGGAAAGAGTCCAGAACGAAATTGACAGAATTCGCATTATTGAAGAGCTGAACCAGAAATATTACAAACTTCATCAGGATTATATTGCCGAGCAGGAGTCGAAAAAAGTTGATGATGATTCAAAGAAGCATACTTTCAAATACAAAATGAGCCATACTTTTCACGATTTGACCAGCATCCTGAATAAAACCAACAAGCATCAGGAAGAAGGCATCAAATAGTTGAGACGGAGCGGTTTTTATGTCCGCTCTTTGTCGGCGGAAAAAGATTTTTCCATAAAGTCCAGAAAAATCGGGAAGTATTTTTGAATGGAATATTCAGAAGAAGACTTTTTCGCGGCAGCGGCGACTCTTGAATACAAGGCATGGTCGGAATAAAGTTTTTTCAATGCCCCCGCCCATTCGTCAGGAGAATCCGCCAGAAAACCGTTCTCGCCGCTATTGATGACATTGCAGTTTTCACCCACCGGGCTGGCAATAACCGGCAAGCCGGCGGCCAGATATTGAATAATCTTAAAAGCTGATTTCCCCCGTGAAAAATCGTCATCGGTCAGCGGCATGATGCCGACATGGCTGCGGGTCAAGTATTCTGCTTCAATGGCCGGGTACCAGTTGACAAATCGCATATTCACGCCCGGGATGCGGTCTTTCTCAAGCGAGGCGGCGGACAGGATCAACAGTTCAAAGTCCAGTTCCCCGGCCATCTGCCGGAAAGTGCCGGCAAACTGAAGCACATATTTGTAAGTGACCGGAGTCCCTATCCAGATAATTGTAAAGCGTTCAAATTTAGGATATTCCGCCTGATATAAATCCAGATCGATTACCGTGGGAATTTTGATTACGTTCTGATTGTGTTTTTTGATTATTTCATAAAGATATTCATTGGCGGCAATTATTCCGGCGGCATTTTTGATCAGGCGGTCATATTTGCCTTTGAGCCACGGTTTGCCGGAATACTTGGTCCAGACGTTATCATCGAAATTGAGGACGTATTTTTTCCCGGCAAGAAACAGCCTGCTGAAAAAGAAAGGCAGATAAGGGAACAATTCATATTCCAGCAGAATGTATTTTGAGCTGAAAAACGCCTTGTACAGACGGCGGATATATGAACGCAGAATCATTAAGGGATTGATTCTCCGGCTGCTGTAAAGCCGCGTCAGGTAATCATTGTCCAGAAATGAAGAAATCCGCACCTCATAACCGGCTTTGACCAGTCTTTCGGCATACATGTAAAACCGGTAGCGGCTGGAAGCGCCTAACGTGTTATATCTGGGAAAAATTGATATTTTTTTCATTTTAAAATGTTCTTGAAATTGAAAAAGTTAAAGTTTCCAGGCACTCTTTGCTTAACCGGCAATATCCAAAATAATAATTTCATCTTACCCTTATTATTACCTCTATAAAGAGATATTACCCTTTTTACGCCAGAGGGAGCCGGGGCCGCGTCCCTCACAGACCAGCGAACCGTCTTGTCTGCCTTGTTTAAGCACGGCGCGAATCATGTCGCGGCTGACGCCTGGGCATTTCGATTCAATTTCACGCAGGGCAAAGGCATCTGGCATGGCATTGATCACGCTGAGAATCAGTTCGGTCTTGGCGCCTTTGGGAGAGCGCATTCCCTCAACTCTGGCTTCAAATTCCTTATAGACATTTTTTATCACGAACAACAGGTAATTGATATAATGCCATGGATCGTGTTTTTGTTCATGCCAGTTTCGGGATGACAATTCCAGCGTTTCGTAGTATTGCGCCTTGGTATCTTCAATCGACTTTTCCAGGCTGATATAACGTCCGGCCTCAAATCCATGATGATAGAGTTCCAGTAGCAGCAGCAGGCGCGATACTCTGCCGTTGCCATCCCTGAACGGGTGAATACAGAGGAAGTCCAAGTTAAAAGCCGCCAGCGCAATTAACGGGGGAATGCGTTGTTCGCTGGTAAATTCATGGTAAAGTGAAAGCGATTTGGCTAGACTAGCCGGGGTATCGGCAGCGGATACGGTGCGAAAACGGAGTCGCTGCCGACCGTCCGCATAGGTTTCAATGATATCGCCGTCTTTGTTTTTCAACTTGCCGGAGTCCCAGATATCCCCGCGTGACAGCCGGTGAAGCTCCAGGATCAACGCTTCGCTCAAGGTCATCTTACAGGAACAAGCGTGAATTAAATCAAGCGCCTGACGATAACCGCGTATCTCCTCCTCGTTGCGGTCTTTCAGGTTATTACAGCCAAAAATCACGGTACCGATACGTTTATCATCGATCTGTATACCTTCGATACGGTTGGAGGAAACCGTACTCTCAATAATCGCATGTTCCCGGAGGACTTTGAGTTTTTGCGGCGACTGCTGAGTAAAAAGCTGCTGGCGACCTTTCATTTCGGCAATATCATTAAGCATCCAGGATGTTGCCAGCGGCAACTCCCGCAGTCCTCTTTGAAATTGGATAAAGGTATTCATTTAAGCCTTTTTTTCATTTCTTCAGTTGCCAGTTTCTAATTATATTCGGACTGTTTTTGATAATTTTAAGCAGAAACAGCGGATATGCAATGGTGAACGGCTGACCGTATTTCAGTTTTACACGCAATTCGTCTTTGAGCGCGGGCAGAATGTTTTGCGACGCCAGACCGCCGGGACGGAAGAATGCAACCGGTTCATGCAGATAGAGCGGTTTAATGCCGTATTTATGAATGGCGCGGTACATAAAGTCATAATCGCCAAGCAATTTATAGTCAGTGGAGTAGACGCCGATGCGGTCGTAAATCCGCTTCGGGCAGAACATGGACGGATGCGGCGCAAATGCGCCGCGTTTGAGATTCCATGGACGCCAGCCCGGAGTCAGGTCATCACCCTGCATGATATCACCCCAGAAAATATACTGGTCAAGACTTTCATCAACGAAAGCATCCGCGACTTTTCTGAATGCCCCGGGGAAGTAGTAGTCGTCGGAATTGATGATGCCGACTATATCGCCTGATGCGCGGACAATGCCTTTGTTCATGGCGTCATACATTCCGCAGTCAGGTTCGCTTATCCAGTATGCCAGGTGTTTTTCGTATTTCCTGATGATGTCCAGGGTGCTGTCGGTCGAACCGCCGTCAATGATGATATACTCGAAGTTTTTATAATTCTGCGAAAGCACACTCCTGATTGTCTCTTCAAGATGTTTCGCGCTGTTCAGCGTAACGGTGATAATAGATATTTTAAGCCCTCTGTTCATAAATTCAGCCCTTGATAGCAATCATTCCAGCGTAAACTCATAGTAATGCATCGGGGAAATCAATTCCGGCGGCGCGATCTTCTTAACCAGATATTTCCAGAATCTGTTTGAACGCTTGAAGAAAACGTAGCGAGAGAACTTCAAACCCGCACGGCGGCTTAGTTCCAAAGCCATAAAAGGAGATACCCAGATTACATGTTCAAGATTAGTCATGGATGTTCCGAACTTAATATTTTCCAGTGAGAATTTATAATAGAACGGGTTGGGAGTCGTTACAATAATTTTACCATTCGGCAGCAAATGTCTTTTGGCGAATTTCAATAAATCCGCAGGGCGGTCCACATGTTCAATGACATCTCCGATAAAGACCACATCAAACTTTTCCCCTAAAAACATATCCGAGGTGGCGTCGGCGTATTTGATATTGTATCCCTGCCGGTTCAATTCGTCAATCATTTCCTGAAGAATGTCAACCCCGAGGCAATAAGCCGAGTTCTCTTTAATCACTTTATGCCGCCAGCGTTCTTTGGCAAGATATGAAAAATCGTGTTCGCAAACACCGATATCCAGAACTCTTTTTCCGGCAACCTCTTTTTTAACATGTTCAATAAAAAGATCGTCGATTTCAATTCGGATGCTTTTTATATGGGCATAAACCGCTTCCATGGCTTTGCTGTCCATGGGGTCTTTAGAAATTTTTGTCCAGTCCATTTTTGTCTCTGCTTTGTATTTTTGTTAAGGAAAATATAGTGAGCCGTGAGGCTTTCCGCAAATGGATTTTATTGAATATGCGGCAAGCCTGCGAATGCCGCCTTTGAATATCCGTAACTTATTATGAAGGGAGATGCTTTTTCTTTCGCGAAAGTCGGGGCCGCGATAGTATTTATCCAGGAGCAGTTTGGCATGTCCCTGGAGATGCAGGGCGTGAAACCGTATTTCACGGTTATCGGACTTCCTGATGGCGTAAGGCTGATTGTTGTTCCAGATAATCTTCTTTTGTCCGCGAGTCTTGACGAATTCATTATCCTTCAAATTGCTTGATTCGTTGATATTCAGATCAAATGTGGCATCATCTTCAATTTTCAGCAGATTTTGATATTGAACATGAGCAGCCTGGCTGTTAAAAAGGCATAATGCGGTCATATCGCAAATTCCGCCGGCCAGTTTATTGCTGATATGGTGCGTCCATTTCTGCTGATATTTCTCTATTACTTCCGGCAGGCTGTAAGACTCAAGCAGGAACTGATTGAAGCTGGACAATGTTTGTTTCTGCCAGAAGATTACATGAGGCGACAGCGATGATTCTCCGGTTACCGCAAAACCATTATTTCCTGAGTCCGATAAGTTCTCCGCCATGGCGGTCAAGTCAGAATAAATCATTACATCGGTGTCGAATACGAATGTTCCATGCAATTGGTGCTGTATCATGAAATCTTCTAGAATGAACCATCGCTTGAAGCAAATCAATTCAAACTCGTAGGAATTGAAAGACATGTGTTTGTAAACCCCGGCGAAAGCATCGGCATTCCTCTGATAATCCTCTGCGCGGTAGTGTTTTACAAAGTCGAATTTATCATTTGATTCGTCGCCGATCAGAATGATTTCCGCGTCCGGATTGGAAAAATGCGCCTGCCGAAGCGTATAATTCAGATAATCATTGTAACCTTGATGAATGAAAATCAGCGGTATCTTCATAATATTTCCCTGTAAACATCAGCGGTTGCGGCGGCGGCTTTCCGCCAGGAAAAAGCATTCAGCTGTTTCCGGCCTTTCAGCCGGAGTCCGGTTTTTAAGTTTTCAGCATTCAGCATTTCCCGCATTAAAGCGGATAATTCCGGTGAGGAATCGGGATTGAAATAACTTGCGGCATCACCGGCCACTTCCCTGAAGCACGGAATGTCCGACAATATGACCGGACAATCGCAGCCGAACGCTTCCAGCACCGGAATTCCGAACCCTTCGCATAGTGATGGATAGACGAATGCTGCCGCCTGATGATAAACATGGAACAGTGCCCCGTCCGTAAAATTTCGCTGCATTATTTTACCGGAAAGCCCAAGCTGGTTGATTAAAATATTTTCGTCTTTGGTAATAGTTCCGCCGCCGCAGCATAACAGTATTACTTTAGAATCCGCAGTAACAGTTTCGGCAAAAGCTTTTAACAGCAGCGGAAAATTTTTGTAGTATTTCCGCTGTCCGACGTAAAGAAAATATTTTTCCGGCAGTCCCGGACTGGCTGAGTCCTGTTGAACTTGAGTAAATCCATGATGAACGACATGAATTTTCTCTGACGAAGTCCCCAGCAAGTCGATTAAGTCCCGTTTCGTACTTTCGCTTGGAACAATGATTGCCGATGCTTGTTTGACGGATGCCGCTTTGTCACTGCATTCTTTGTCTCTGGCCGGCAGATTTTCGAAACGTTCGTGGATCATGTCATGCACTGTAAGGACATAAGGTTTTTTCCCGAGATGGTCTATAAAATAAGGGCTGTAATAAGTGGGATGAAATACCTGTACCTGCTGCTTATTATTACTCAGGAACGAAATAACTTTCCGCCGGTTGATAAACTCCAGAATCCGGTCTCTGCCACGGAAGTTGTGATCCCTGAAAAAATAATTCAAATTTGGATAGAGACCGGGTTCGTGAATATAGCTGTTGTTGGAGAAAAGCAGTGGAACCGTAAATTCAATTCCGGAATCATTTTTCGTAAACTCCTGCAGCAGAGAGCAGAAATAGCGAGAAATGCCGCCAAACGGCTGCGAAGAGAAGATTTGATGATCGTAAAGTATTTTCATTTGTTTACAGTATTTTACCTGAAAGTCCGGAATCGCTAAAAGTTTTGGATTTCATTTTACGGCAGATGTATTCATTTATTGGAATCAGCATCAACCGGTGCGCGGAAAGCAGAAAGCGGAGAATTGTTTTGTGCTTTATCGGCTTCCGAGAGAACAGATGCAGATTTTTATTATTGGACACCAAATTTAGATTTTTATTTGACGCAATATATTCCAGCGTCCTGATAGAGAAAAATGAAATATGTTGTCCGTGCGCCGGCGCAAAGTAGTACCAGTCCTGCTGCCGGGCGGGAATATTTTTCTCAGAGTACAGTTCCGTTGAAAAGAGGAGCGTATCAGATGTTTTTAACATTTCGTCAAGTTGTGCAAGTGGATCAGGCAGATGCTCGAAAACTTCAAAACAGGTAATCAGTTCAATCATCTCCTGATGACATTCGAATCCTCTGGCAAACAGATTTTGAGCGTATTGATCGTGCCAGCGGAAATCAAAGCCGGTATCACGCATCAGCCGGACAAAAAGCCCGTATCCTGCACCCCAATCCAGATAAGTGTGATCTTTGCCGAACAGGAAATAAAGAACCGGAGCGATCCTTGCCGCCAGCGCGGTGTTGCGGCTGATAATCCCGGTGTCATTCAACGTCAACGCTGACTCATAGGCCTCTTTCAGCCAGAAAGGGGACTCCGTCTGTAAATGACCGCATTCCCGGCAGTAGAAGTAACCGGTATCATATTTAGCCAAAATCCTGCCCGTGAACGCCGGTTCCGCTAAATTGCTTCCGCAAATCGTGCAATTCATTTGAATACTCCTACGATATGCCTTTTGATTCTTGCCAGAATAGAACTGTCATACATTATTCCAAAGACGACTTTATCCGCTGCCTCATCCGGTATTTTCTGCATCGGGTGAATCAGTGCTTTTGCGATTGATTCTGCCGGAATTTCAGCGAACTCGCTGTCTTTTTTCAAGGTGTGAGTTCCCGAGCCGAACCCGATATTGGAAATCATATTCACATTGGGAGTAACTGCCAGCCCATTATGTTCAAACAGCGTATAGCTCCATTGAAAATCCCATGTATTGAAGTGCGGATTCATATTTTTTACTTCCTGTAGTATTTCCAGCCAGCGCTTGCTGATTTTTTTTGAATTGAAAGTATTTTGGAGTACAGTAATATCGAGTTTTTTCAGGTCCGCATCGTAATATTGCCATGCGCGCCGCCAAGATGCCCACCCCCATATATGCGCATAGCTGGAGAAATAATAACTGGCATCGCCGCGTTTCAACCCTCGCTGAAAATTACTGCCGCTGATGTGCATTACGCGTTCGTCATTACGGTAATATTCCAGCAATTCCTGACAGTACCGGAAAAAATCCGGATGCGGAAGGCAGTCATCTTCTAGAATGATTCCTTCTTCGACATTTTCAAAAAACCAGTTGATCGCGGAACTGACGGCATCGCGGCATCCTAGATTGTGTTCCCGGAAAAGGGTTTTGATTTCACACGGCCAGTCCACCGCATCGGCGATCTTTCTGACTTCGGCGCACTTCTCTGCTTCTCCGGGTCTGTCCGGGCGCGTTCCGTCAGCGGCAATAAACAACTGTTGCGGACGGTACTGCCGTATCGCCTCAAACACCTTTATGGTCGTTTCAGGCCGGTTGAAGACCAGAAACAATATTGGCACAGTGCATGTAGAAGTTTTCATCAGCTTATGCCTTGTAAAATATTCCGATATACTGGTCCCGGAAGTGAGGGATAAAGTAGAAACATCTGATTATAAAAAGCTTTATTTTTACTGACAGGGGTTTAATCTTGAATCTTTCATCATGTCCGTCAATGAAATAATATTTTACTTCCTCCAGTTTTTCATCTGCCATAAGTTGACGGATCTCACCGGCATCATACAGCCTGATGTGCGGGCGCTGTTCCGGGATGGAGATGGTCGAGGCTTCCAGCGGCGGGAAGTTGCTTTTTTGGGTAAGCAGACGGAAAATATTACCGATATAGCATACGTTCGGGGTTGTCATAAAAAGTATGCCGTCTTTTTTCAACACTCTGGAGATTTCCTTAATGAAGTGAATTGGAGAAGAAAGATGTTCGAATACCTCGCCGGCGATAACCAGGTCTATCGAGGCATCCGGGACTTGAATTCTTGAAGATGCCGCATTGCTGTCATAAAGGTAATGCAGTGGATCCAGGTCAGCATCATGAATTTCGGCGTAAGCTTTCGAATCCAGCAGTTCCTGTATTGTTCCCGGCGTACTGCCCATACCCGATCCGGTCAATCTTATTTTATCACCGAAGATTTCGCGCAGAATGATGCCTAATGCTCCGGGATAATATCCGATATCCAATATCGTTAACGGCAATGTTTTGTTTTTTTCAAGCGCGGCCTCAACCGTTTTGACAGCATGAAAATATCTTTCCTGATGCGAGTGGTGATAAAGCGTTCCCGGTTTCCAACCTCTGCCCATTAGAAACCTGTCCGGCCATTTGATGTTATTTATGATTTGGCAATATTTTTTATAAGTTATGCTCATGTTTACCTCTATTCGCGTTTAACTATTCGCTGTCAGGCCATTTTGTTCACTGATTAACACGGATTTATGTTTTCTTGAAATCGATAAATACTTCTTTTGATACATTAGACGATTATTTTTGCAGATTCAAGATAAATTTATTGACGAACTTCAGCCAGATCATTTTCAGCCGGGATATGACTGGAATCCGGTATCTGGCGATCAAGGCTTTAAGCTTGTTGACTGCATTTGCTCGCGCTTCAATTTTACTCAAATCATATTTCTCCATGACGGCAATGATCGCTTTTTCCGCAAAAAGGTTATTTTGTTCCATATAACCGTAAAGACTTTTCAGCCGGTCGGAAATATCCAGATGCAGTCTGAAGTTAAGCGACATCAAATCTTCAAACAGGAATCTGGCGTAGGCGGTTTTATCAATCCATTCATGCCGGTATGGCAGTCCGGCGATTTCCGCCATATGAAAAAAATCGCTGACGATGGAGTTAGACACCGTCACTATTGGCAATGGCGCAAATTTAACGGTATCTTCAAACGCCAGATTCATATCGGCGAGGAAAGATTGCGCCATTTTCCCATGGAATTCACTGCTTATGCCGTTGCTGGGGGCACCCGGATGCAGGCGGTTGGTCAGTCCGGTATAATAATGGACTTCACGGCAATTGAACAACGTCATGTAGCCGGCGGTGTAATCCGGCGCGAGAGGGAAGGTCATGCGCCCGAATTTTGCTTGAACTTTTCGCACAAAATCTCTGGAAAGAATCGCCTTATAACCGATTGGCGCCAGTGAGCAGAACCCTATGAAATCAAAATTCCGGATTTTTTCAATAATCACTTCGGACGGAATGGCCGCCCAGCCGTCACGGCGGTATTTTACCCCTTTAACTTTTGCGCATGGATACCAGTTCACGGCCAGCACTTCGGGCGAATATTGTTCGATTCGACGGCGCAGTCGCGGCAGCACAAACGGATTGATGATGACTTTGTCGCCGATCAGGAAGATATATTCGCCGTTTGCTGCGCAATATCCGGCCTCCCAGTTGTCCGGCATGGAAAGCTTGCCGGTTCTAACGACCCTTAACCGTTCATTCTTGATTTGAGCCAACGCCTGCGATGTCGTTTCTGTGTCGCTGTTATCGATTACGACCACTTCCATATCCTGAAATTTCAAACCCAGAATTTGCAGGACTGTCTGAGTTATCAGTTCTGGACGGTTTTTGGTCGGAATTACAATGCTGAATAGTGGCATTTGACTACCTGCAAGTTTAAGGTATTCGTTTCAGGAAACCTGACGGCGCCACCGTAATCAATAACTTATTTTCGATGGCCTGATCTGTTTCAAAATGCAGCGGACTCCCGTCCGCGGCGCTCCGGCCCTCCGCCTGCAAACAGCGCAAATACTCCCAAACTGCAGTCTTGGGATTATTGCCCTTGCCCCATGGCCGGTCTTGAAAGAAGTCTTCCGGCATGTCTTCAACGATGGTATCGAACACCACCAGATAGCTGCCGGCGGTAACCAGCGGCGCATAAAGTTCCAGTTCTTTTAGAACGTGGTCATGCGTATGATTCGAGTCCAGGCACACCATTATTCGTGCCTTGCCTTCGGCGGCTTTGCGCACCTGACCGGCAATTGCTTCATCGATGCTGGAACCTTCAAGCATCGTGATCCGTTTGTACATCGGGTGTTTGACAATTTCCTGCCGGTTGTGTTCGCGAATATCAATGTCGATTCCCAGCACAGTTCCGGAGCCGCCGAGCAGTTCCAGCATCGAGGCATAAAAAATCAGGGAGCCGCCATGAGCAATTCCTGTCTCAATAATCAGATCCGGCTTAACGGCCCAGATAATCTCCTGCATCGCCATCATGTCCTGCGGATATTGAATAATCGGCCTGCCCATCCACGAAAAATTGTAGGAATAATTTGCTTTCAAAGTTTCAATCATAAAGGCATTGCCAGTTTCTTGCAGCAATACATTTTGTGGAATATTTTTGATCCGCTGCTCCCGCTCATGGATAAATTCTAGATTTTTGTTCATTTTGTAACCTCGATTATTGTAGGATGAAGATTTTTTGTCAAAGAAGCGATTTCATCTAAGTATAACGGATTCATGACAATAACATTAGCTTTTTCAAGTTTTTCGGCATTGTCCGGAGAGACTATTCTGGCTGCGGACAACCCGATAAAACGATTCTGTTTTTTAGGATTGATGTCAATCATCGCTTCCACATGAATCCCCCTTTTAAAAAGTAAGTTAACCAGCGTGGCTCCTTTGGCGCCTGCGCCCCATATATAAGTTGGCAATGAAAAATCAGTTTCATTGATAATATGGTTCAATTGACCAAGGATATTCAACTTGGAGTAGACATGGACATTTTGGCGTTGCGGATATTTAAAAGTAGAGAGATTTGCTACAATATAAAGGTATTGTCCACCGAAAAGATGTCCGGCGTCCAGTACTTCGGTGAAACATTCTTGCAGAATCTCTGCCGAAAAGTAGTTGGAGTGTTCATAGAAAATGTCATAAAAGGCTCGATTTTTTATAATCCAATCAAAACATGGCACTTCAATATAGATATAGCAATTACCATTAGTGTCCTGTGATATTTTTTGGAGAAAGCTGAATGGATCATCAATATGTTCCAACACATGCCGCAAAATAACATAATCGGCATGATATCCCAGCGTGCCATTATAATATTCTTTTATCACATATGGACTATTTCCTTGATATGCAGGGTCGAAACCTGTAATATTCAACCTTTCGCGGCGCAACATTTCCAGAAAAAAACCTTTTCCGCAACCGATTTCAGCGCCTTTATTCAGATGTGCAAAATATTTTTTAACCAAACTCATTACATCTTGCAGATGGTTTCTAAATATTCCCGACCCGGCTTGCTCATTCTGATAGGATTCATCGTATTCAAGAATATCCGGTCGGAAAAGATGATTATGGACTAACCCGGTATGCAGATCTTGAATAAGTTCGACATCTCCGACGGTTGCCTTCCTTGCCTCTTCCGGAGTCACATATGTTTTGTTTTGAAACGCAGGAAGCCCAATTTGACTGTATATGGTTTTCATGGCATTATTATCTTCTTAATTTTATCAGAATTTCCCCAAAACGCCATCGGTTCATATTCTGGATAAGGATAATAGCCGAGATTTAAAGCAATCCCGGCATTAAGTTCTTTAATCCTGCTCTCGACAAGATTTTTTATCGAAACCGGGTTGCCGGAACAGCAATTGACGATACCGCGGATTTTGTCCTGCAGAGCGATTTTACATATATAACCAGCGGCTTGTTCCACCGGAAGATAATCCCGCAACTGCGCGCCGCCGGACATGTTAAACACCTTCTCTCCGCGCTGAACGGCATGCTCCAGTAGCGGAATGAGCGCCCTGGAATTTTGACCAGGACCATATAAATAGAAGATTCTTATCCAGTTAAACCGCACTGAGCTGTTGCCGATCAATAATTCCAGGCTGCGCCGGAGAGTATCTTTGGCCAAGCCATACATTGTCACCGGGTTCGACGGCGCATCTTCCGCCAGGCAGCCTTCCTGCAAGCCGTACTCGTAGCAGGTGCCGGCGACGGCTATTTTTTTTACCCCGTTTTCAATAAAACTTTTTAGAAATGACAGATTCGCAGGGAGATTCTCTTCAATATGAAACGGCGCACTATAGTTCGGCAACCCGCTCCAGGCAAGATGAATCACCATTTCCGGGCGGTTGAATTTCTCGAAAAAATTAACTTTCTCTTTGTGGAAATCACAAGCTATATAATTCACTTTATCAAACCAGTCAAACGTTCCGGCTTTCTCCGGATTGGCGGATGTCGCGATTATATCGCAGTCTTTCGCATTCTCCAGCAGACAACGAAGAACATGGTTTCCGATAAAACCGGTTGCGCCTGTGACCAGTATTTTCATGATAAAGCTAAAATATTTCCTGTTCGGGTATTACAGTCAGAAATTTTCCACCCCATTGCCTGATGTACGATAGCTGGTGCTCAATTTCATCTCGAATATTCCACGGCATGATAATCACGAAGTCCGGTTTCTCGTCCCTGATCTTCTGCTCGGAATAAATCGGGATATGTGAACCGGGCAGATATTTACCTTGCTTGAACGGCGAGGCGTCAACCGCAAACTGGATGAGACTGTCTCCTTTAATGCCGCAGTAATTCAACAGAGTATTGCCTTTGGCAGCGGCGCCGTAAATCGCCACTTTCTTTTCAGCCCGCCGCTGCTCCAGCAGAAACATGATAAATTCATCTTTTATTTTATCGGCTTCATGCTGGAACTGGCGGTATATATCCAGCGAATTAAGGCCGAAATCAAATTCCTTCCGGATGAGCGTCTTCACATTTTGGGAGACAGGAATGCTATCATACTCCTGATGCCTGCCGTAAATCCGCAGTGATCCGCCGTGCGTGGGTATCTCGTCGACATCATAAAGTGTAATCCCGTGCGACGAAAAAACATCCAGCAGGGTATGAAAGGAAAGATAGGAATAGTGTTCGTGATAGATGGTGTCAAACTGATGATACCTGAGCAGATTCAGCAGGTGCGGAAACTCCATGGTGATGGTTCCGTGTTCTTTCAGTGCGATTTTCATTCCGGCGATAAAATCATGAATATCCGGCACATGCGCCAGCACGTTGTTGCCGATGATCAAATCCAGGGTGCCTTTCAATGCCACAATTTTTCTGGCGGAGTGGAACCCGAAAAAATCCTCGATGGTTTCAATCCCTTTCTCCCTGGCTGCTTTCGCGGTGTTGGCGGTCGGCTCGATGCCGAATGAAGGAATGCCTTTCCTGGCGAAATATTGCAGCAGATAGCCGTCATTCGATGCTATTTCCATGACGCTGGAATCAGGAGTGAGCTTCAGCCGCTCCGTAATCATTTTGACATATTCTTCGGAGTGTTTCAGCCATGACTTGGAAAATGAACTGAAATATGCGTAATCCTGAGAGAAAATTTCATCATGATGCTTGTATTCGTCGATCTGGACTAGAAAACACTTTTCGCAGACAAAGACTTTCAGCGGGTAATATACTTCAATTTCATTCAACTGCTCCTCAGTCAAATAAGAATTGGAGGGTGGGGCGTTAACCATGTCAATGAAGACAAATTTCAGCGGATTACTGCAATGCCGACAATTCATAATTGCAACCTTTCAAAATAATGACAACAGTTCATACGGCAATCCCCTTGAACGCTTCGGTCAGTTGGTTAAAGCCGCGATCCCTTTCGGACAGTCCGGATGGAATCAGCGGCCAGCGTATGCCGGGCATGGCGTCGTCGTGCCTGATTCCTCTTTCGTAATGTACCATGTAATCCGCGGTATGCAAGTACAGCAGCTCGCAGTTATCCTCCAGCGCCTGCATCCCATGAGCGCAGCCTTCCGGAAGTATCTGCATCATGCCCGGAACCAGTTCCGTGCCTACCCACTTGAGAAATGTCGGCGAACCGGACCGGAGGTCCAGCGCCAGGTCCCACACCCGGCCCCGCAGGCAGGAGATGAATTTCATTTCCGCATAAGGAGCCAGTTGATAATGTATGCCGCGCACTGTGCCGCGGGCCGCAGTCATGACATGGTTGACCTGGCGGATAGTACGCTGTCCCATGATATCATTCAATTCTTGAGTGCCGAATATTTTGCATAGCGCGCCACGTGCATCACATGCTGTTTTCAGGTCGACTACTTTTACTCCGGTGATGGCAGTTTCCCGTATCATTTTATTCCCTTGCGTGTATTTGTTTTTCAGGCGGATTATCGCCGTGCGCCAGGTTGCTGAAATCCGGATTCGAGCGGACCAGTTCGTCAAAAGTACCGCTTCCGGCGATTTTTCCGCCGCTTATGAAAAATATCCTGTCGCAGTTTTGCACGGTAGTCAGGCGATGTGCGATGCAAATGATGGTTTTCTGTCCGGCCAGTGCGCGAATTGCCGCCATGAAACTGCGTTCCGTTTCATTGTCCAGCGCGGCGGTGGCTTCGTCCATGACCAGTATCTCCGGATCGCGGTAAAGTGCGCGCGCAATACCGATACGCTGCCGTTCCCCGCCAGACAGTTTGATGCCGCCCTCTCCCACGCGGGAATCGAGACCGTCCGGCAGTTGTGCCAGCAGCGGTTCAAGCTGGGCGGTCCTGACCGCCTGCATGACTTTGGTGTCATCAATCTCATCAGGCGGCAGCCCTAACGCTATATTGTTGCGGATGGTATCGTTGAATACGAAGATCTTTTGAGGAATATAACCGATTTTGCGCTGCCAGCCGCGCAAGTTTTCGCGGATGTCCCGGCCGTCGACCAGGATTTGACCGGAGTCCGGTTCCAGCAACCCCAGCAGCAAGTCTGCCGCGGTAGTTTTGCCGGAACCGGAATGGCCGACGAACCCCCCCCACTGGTTCCGGGATATTTCCAGCGAAAAGTTTTTCAGCGTCGGGAGATCCTGGCGGTAACTGAAAAACACATTGCGCATCTCGATTTTTGTTTTAAATTCAAAATTGTCCGGCGGCGCGGCGGCTGATTTTGCTTCCGGTGCGGCATTGACTACTGATATCACATCATTGTAAATTTCGTTAAAAGCCGGAACATAGATGCGGATGTTGCCGATGGCAACGCTCATGCGTGTTACCGACGGCATCAGTCTGACAGCGGCCATCCCCAGCAGCGTCAATTCGACTAATATCGTCTGTCCCGGACGCCCCAGCACCAGCATCAGCACCATGATCGCCAGAACAGTTACCGCCGTCAGCGATTCGATATAAAACCGCGGCGAAACGCTCAGCAGATCGGCTTGCACCCCCAGTGTTCCGATATGCCGGATATTTTGATCGAACTTTGCCTGGAAGAAACTTTCCGTACCCAGCAGCCGGGTTTCTTTAATGCTGCTGAGACTCTGCGTCACTCCGCTGATGAGGTTTTCATCGCACGCCAGCCGACGCTCTCCGAGCCGCCGGGAGAATTTTTTCACAAATGCCAGCCACAGGCCGGCCATGCCGCCCATCACCCCGGCAATAATCAAGGCTTTTACCGGGTCGATGCATAGCAGAAACAGCAGTATCGTACTCACGGTTATCATCTCCGCCAGCAGATTCAATACCGGAGTCAGCATCCCTATTGCAATGGATTGGACAACTTGAACATTGCGCAATAATTCCGAAGTTGAACGATTGAAGAAAAATTTATACGGGCTGAAGATATAAGTGGCGTAAAGCCGGTCTGCAATGTTGATATATTTCCGACGGAGAAACAGTTGCTGACAGGTAAACACCCCGAGCATATAGAGATTTTTTGCGATGAAAAATCCAATTACCAGCAAGGCCAGCATGATCATGAAGTTCCGGTGCGAGCCGGGATTCAAAAACCGGTAAAGGATGCTCATAAAACGGTTATTCTCCACCGCCTGAGGATTGCTCAGCATAAGAATGAACGGTACGATTGCACCAATACCCGCCACTTCCAGCAGCGAGCAACTGACGTTCAGCAGCAACAGTCCGCACAATGCAACTTTCTCGCGGGCAGTGAACAGAAAAAGCAGTTGCCGCAGCAATTTAAGTTGCAACATATTGGTCAGCCGCGGCTTTTCGCTGCTCCTGGCCGTTCCGGCATCATGCAGTCTGCTCATTTCTGATATCCTTTAAAGTAAATCCTGGTGTCAAGACTGTAAAAAATCAGTTTCGTATGGCCGCTTCTGGACCCGTTGACCGGTATTAGCAGCGACCACCGCCATTTGCCGTTATCCAGCTTGATTCGTTCAATTGGCGTTTCCGGATTTTGCAGGTCATAATTGACGTGATTCTGCCGGGAACCGTAAACTGCCGCCGCCATGACCGGCGACAACCGCGGAAACGCTTGTTTGCCGGCAAAATATTTCAGCACCGGCCGAAAACATTCATCGGTCATAACAATCAGGCGCAGATACCTCAGAACGCCAAGGCCCTGCTCTGTTCCGGTGACTTGCACTTCCAGCCATTCCTCTTTCACTGTTCCTGCCGGAACATCTGAGACAAGAACCATTCTGACGCCGTCGATCCCGCTGATGGACGGAATTCTCTCTTCAGACGACAATTTATCCGGATGCCGCCGCATGAATTCCCGTACTTCAGGAAGAGACGGCAACAACCTCACGCTGCGGAGATCAAAGGAATTACTTATTTCAAGATTGACTCCACCGTCGGGAAGATATGATATATCGGGCAGACAGATTTTTTGCGCCGGCCATGCGCTTACGCTAATAGGAGTGACTGATATGTCTTTTCCTTTGCCGCTTTTATAATCATCATGCCGTTTTTGCATTTGCGCGGCGTAAACGTTCAGGCTGCCGTTAAAAATATTCTTCCACAGGCCGAACGTGTTGCCTGTAACAAACAATGCCATCACCGCGATCACCGGTAAATACGGCGCGAATTTCAAGCGCTTTATTACCATCGCCAGTTTGTCGGAAAAAATGACGGCAAGCCATATAAGTCCGATCCAGCTTATAATCAGCAGACTGTCGCCAGTACGGCCGTTGAAGACTATCGGATAGCGCGCCAGCACATGCAATACCGCAATCGTCACCGGCACACACAGTGCAAACAGGAGGAGTATGGACCGCCGTTTTGTATTCAAGGAGCGACCGATGGAATCAGCCGGGGAATCATAGCTGGCAATGAATGCGGGGATGGCAAACAACCACGGGGAAAATATGGTATGAAAGCCGATACCTGCGATGGCCCTGCTGCTCATGAATAGAGATTCCAATATGGAATTTGCCGCCTGGTGTATTACCTGCCGATGCAGGTTTCCGGGAGCAAGTATCATTATTCCAACCCAGATAATGCTCCAGGCGGACAGCACGGTAAATGTCTGACGGCGGCGTTTCAGCCACCATGCGCACAACAGCAAGCTAACGGCGAAATAAAATTGGGCAATCGCCGCGTGTTCATAAAATCCCGGCGAGATGAATGCCGCAAGCATGGCGATTAGGAACGCCGGATAAGAAAATCTTTCTCTGCGCCATAAACGGCAGACCATCCAAATACTGTATAACAAAGCTATCAGGCCCAGCGTGGCGGAGAAGATGTTTGAAACCCAATAAAATGTCTGTTCCAGGCCGGCCAGTGCGGAATATGCGGCCGCCAGGCAAAGTAAAGCCCAGAATAAGTTTTCTCTGAAGCTTTTTTCCTGTCCCAGCTCCAGCATGATACCTAAAATCGGGATAAACGCAATGATTCCGGTGAAAATACAACAGCCGACATAGGCGGCATGGTGAAGCATAAACAATATCATCAACTGTTCGCTGGCGTAACACAGATAGCGGCCGCCCCAAGTCAAATAAAGATGCCATGCGTCTGCAAACGCCTGAATTAAAGAAAAACCGCCATGCTTCGTCGCAGACCATCCATAATCTTCAGCGCAAGGCCATGAGAACAGCTTGGCATAATAAAACGGCAGCAGATATAAAATCAATACTGCAGTCAGAATGCCCCACCGGTTCGATTTTTCACTTTTATTCATTATCAATACCAATATATTTTAAGATATTAAAAAATCTTAACTACTATGCCGCCTCTATTCTAACCCTTTGAAATCCACGCCCGGAACTTCCCGGAAGTGCATATCCAGTCTCGGATTTTTAATAAGAAGCGGAATATGTTCAAAACGTAAACCTTTCACCGCCAGAGACTGGGAAAGCCTGTCATACGCCGCTCCCGCCTCATCACCACGTCCAATTTCTTTTAATGTATTATAATAGAAATACCAGTTTACCGAACTTAGCGGGAAATTTATGGTTTCCTGGCGAAAATATTGCAAAGATTCATGACGATGCCCCTGTAAATAAAGCGCCTTTGCTTTAAGCCCGTTATTGTTGACATAATTACGGAATGCGGTCAAATCCTCCATCCGGTCAAGATAATGTTGACAAAGCGAAGGATTTTTTAAATCGTAGAAAGCAATTAAAGCTGCCTGATAAATACTTTCCGGAGTCGGCTTGTGAGCGATACTCTTATTGTAAAATGCGAGTGCGGTATCCGCGGCATCCACCTCTCTGGCAATATGCGCCTCACGGAAATAGTACGAACTTAAAGAATTACGGTATAGTTGAACCGCCATGGCAGCCATTAAAATGATAAAGCAAATTATCGCGGCCAGGCGAACTGTCCGCCGAGCAAACAATATCTCCATTCCATTTGACGGCATCTTCCAGCAACGCCCCCAGAAAACACCTGATATTACCAGGAAAATTATATTCATCGGCCATACTTCCACCGTCATATCCAATAACCCGTGGAAAAATAAAAACAGCATAACAAAAAAATATAACTTCATTCGCAAGCTACCGGTCGGAGCTGAACGTGAAGCCCACTTCCATATCGGCAGAATAAGCAGAATCAGCCATGCAATGAATGCGAAAATACCGTTTGACACAAGAAAAAGCAGCAAATGATTGTGAGGGTGGGGATTTCTGTCTGTAGCAAAGAAATTCAAATAATATTCCACCGGATTATAGGACGCGTAAGCGCTTTCAAATAACGGCTGACCAACTCCGAAGAGAAAATTATCCCCAATAAGATGTAACGTGCCTGCCCACAATTGCATCCGCACATCCCGCAGCATAAAAGCGCCGAATCTTGAAATCCCCCCGGAATATAAAAATATTACAGCAGCAATAACAGCAATCAGAATAACCCACAGGAGCCGGCGGATTGAATTTTTATTTCTATATTGAAGGGCAAGGAACAATAGCAGCGCCATTGCAAGCGCACACCAAACCCCTTTTGAATCACATAAGTATATGTAATAGAAAGCCAGAATCGCAATTAAAATATTCAAAACTCTTCCGGCAATTAAATTCCATTTCAACAGGCATCCCAGTTTTGTAATGGAAAGCATAAGAAAAGGCGTGGATATTATCAGCAAAGCGCCATTCCAGTTCCAATTGCCGGAGATACCGCAGAAGACCACGCTTGAGAACAAGTCTTTAGTCGATTGGATGTAGTTCAGCAATGCCAGCAATGCCAGAAAGTATGGCAGATACTTTTCAAAGAATCTATGATTAAGAGCCGCAAATAAAGGAATCGAAATCCATATCAGTGAACTGAAAAAATAGTCCAGACTGTAATTGGGATTAAGCAGAAAATGCAAGAGGCATACAACAGCTATAATGCCCATGAGCATAGTCGGCAGAAAATTATTCCGGCAGAAATTCAGCGTTTGTTTATAATCTAAAAAGCACCCGGCCAAAGCCATCACGGATAATGTTCCGGACGTGAAAAGGATAAGGTAGCTGTGATATGCCACCGGAAACAGCAGGCCCGGCAGCATCAATGGATAAAAAAATAGCGACGCAATCAGGAACGAGCAGGGGAACATAAAATGTTTGTTTACGGTCATTTAAGCTCCTGAAAGAATTTTTCGGCCATTTTATATGATTCCGGCGTGCCGATATCAATAAATCTGCCGTCCGATTTTCTCCCGAACAGCCGGTTTACGGCGGCAAGTCCGGGAAACACGTCTTTTTCCATGGAATACTTCACATTTTCTGGAATATCTGTTAATATTTTCTTATTAAAAAGATACACCCCGGCGTTAATCAATCCGCGGCCTGCATGTTCTTTTTTCTCATCGAAGCGGATGATTCTTCCATTATTATCCATCGTGACTTTGCCGTAACGGGACGCGTCTTCCACTTCGGTTAAAATAATTCCGGCATCAATTCCGGCCTGTTCAAACCAGGAGAAAAAAACAGCAAAGTCGGTGTCCATATAAGAATCGCCGTTCATCACCAGCAGATAATCAGTTCGGGCTTTATCCAGCGCCAGCCGTACAGCTCCGGCAGTGCCTGACGGATGTTTTTCGACTGAATAACTTAGTTTCAACCCGGAAAATTCGCTGCCGAATTCCGCTTCAACCATTTCCGCTTTATAACCCGTGCAGAGTACAGCATGCTTAATGCCTGACCGGATAAGCTGGCGGAACAGATAACTGAGAAACGGGCTGCCGTTGACTAGCGCTACCGCTTTCTGACGTCCGGAGACAACGCTGCTCAATCTGGTGCCCATGCCGCCGGCCAGGATTATCGCGGTTATTTCATTGGGAAAGTTCAAGGGCATTTTAATATTCAATCGTTGAGTACATGATAATCTGAGATCCGAGCGGTTCGAAACTGAACGGCACATGCAGCAAGTCGCTCAGCGCTGCTTTTACCGCCGCCTGTTTTTCCGGTTCGACATACATCAGCATAAATCCGCCGCCGCCGGCGCCAAGAATTTTCCCGCCTTCAGCTCCGGCCTGTACCGCGCGGTTATATGCGTCTTCAATAAATGAAGTGGAAATAGACATGCTCAGGCTTTTCTTGAGCAGCCATGTTTCGTGCAGAAGTTTACCGAAATCGGTCATCGGCGCATTGCCGTTAAGGATGTCAATGGAATCATCCACCAGTGCTTTCATTTCTAAAAGATTTTTGACATTACCCGGAATGCTTTTGACTTGATCCGCGGCAATTTCACTGGAGAAGCGGGTGAAGCCGGTGAAAAACAGCATCAGGCTGCTTTCGAGTTCTTTTAACCTGACCGCGGGAATAGTTACCGGTGATACGTAAAAAGTTCCGTCCTGTTTGAAATCAATCCGGTTGAACCCGCCGAATGCGGTGGCAACCTGATCCTGCGAACCGACGTTTTCCTTTAAAACTTCCTGTTCTATTTCAACGGCATCCAGCGCAAGCTGCCTTTTGGTAATAATTTTGCCTTGCAGCGCATACATCCCATGCAAGAATCCAACAGTAAACGCAGAGCTCGAGCCAATGCCGGACATCGCCGGAATATCGCTGGTGTGAACCATTTCCAGCCCCTTCGGGTACTGGAATTTACGCAATACCTCCCTCACCACCGGATGTTTGATTTCTTCTATCGTGGCAGTTTCTTCGCGCAGGGTATATCTTATCCGGTATTTGTAATCAAAAAACGGCGGCATGTTACGGGAAATAATATAACAGTATTTATTGATCGTGGTGCTGAGCACCGAGCCGCCGTGCTCCCTGTAGAATGCCGGAAAATCCGTTCCGCCGCCGAAAAAGGAGATTCTGAATGGAGTGCGTGTAATAATCACTTGATTGGTTCCTTATAGGTAAATTATATTTCACCAGATTATTTGGAAAAATACATATCAGCATAATAACAAGTTAGTTCGGGATCTTCCTCGTAAATAAAAGAAAAGCCAAATTCATTCATAATATCAATAATTCTATTTCTGTCGGAAACGCTATGTCGTTCTACGACTAAGTTGTGTGTTCTATCAAAAATGTCAGCCTTTTTTGATAAAACATCAATCTCTGCGCCTTCGATATCAATTTTCATTATATCAATGTATGGTTGGTTAAATAGCTGATTAATCTGATCCATGGTGATTCCTGGCACTTTTAATGAACAGATACGATTTGGCGTCATCCACTTTCTGGGGACTGAATATACTCCTTTCCCTCCAATGGATGGTGCTTCCGGAACATAAGAAAAATCAATTGTATTATTCGTACTTGCTACTGCTTTATTGATACATTTTATATCTTGACAACCGTTGGCTTTGAGGTTTTCTCGAAGCAACGGAAATATGATTGGATTGGCTTCGACGCAGAAGATATTACATTGAGGGGAATACTTTCGCAACGCTAGGGCATAAAAGCCAAGATTTGCGCCTAAATCAATAATATGTTCAGACTTTTTAGGAATGAACGCATCGACTAGAAAATGATTTTTATTAAGGAATATCTCCTGGAACACTTCAAGAGAAGCTGTTGCAGATATGCCATCAAGAAAGATAGTCATTCCTGCCATTTTAAGTTCATATATACCCTTTTTTACCAGAGATGGAAGATCGCTTTGAATTCGACGCTGATCTTCTGCAATCTGAAGTATAAATTCTAATGTTGATTTAGACTCTGAGATTTGATTAAACCAGTCTAAATTAATTATATTAGCCATAGCCTATCTCCGCAATATTTTTTCTGTTGATAATGGCGCACTCATAATAATCACCATGCTGTTTCACTTAGATAAATATTACTTAATTATATAGCCGCCAGGATTGGGACACCAATCAAATCTCCTGATCCGCAAATCAATTCCCCGGTTTTTGAAAAATTCGTCTACTGCATTGCTTTCGCCTTCCCATGGGCGGATTCCATACTCATCAAACAGGACTACCCCCCCAGGAACAACTAAATCCCATAGTTGCTCTAAGCCGACTTTGGTTGGAGCATACAAATCGCAATCAAAGTGCAAAAGGCAAATTCGCAATCCACTATTATTACTTACAAATTCCGGTACGGATTTGCAAATGTCGCCTTTAACAAGGCGAACACGCGGTTTATATGGAATGAACCTATCTTGATCATATATTGAAATGGCATCTTCCAGCATCGTTTCAAACACACTGCTATCGAACCTCCCTTCAGTTTTGGAATCCTGTGGTTTTCCATCTTTTTCGCTCAGTTCAGAAAACCCGGCAAAATGATCAAAGCCAAAAACTTGTTTTTGCCGGTCACCCATGTTCCTTATTTCAAGGAAATTTGCCCAGTTCATTAATGTTGTTCCACGATAAACGCCAAGTTCAACAATGTCTCCAGGCAAGTCAATTACCTGACGGAAGAGTTCATAATGAGCAAGGAATTTTTTCAAAAACGTTCTTCGTGCATATATTTGGAAATTACGGCATATTTCAAGCTTGGAAATATTAAATTGCTGGAAATGCTTTTCAAGCAGTGACTCGATTTCATTATCTGCAAGAAATTTTTTTCTACCATCAAATTCCCGTTCATTAATAACGTTCTCTTTCATTATTTCCTCTCCATTATTTTTGAGTATTATTTTTTATTAATATCAGTCAATACTCAGACTTTTATTCATTCTGTCAATTCGATCTTGTGCAATCGTGGTATTTTCAATATTATAGATTATTCCAGCTTCACGAAACATTTTTTCAGCCAGAATTTGTCTTTCCTGCATGATTTGCTTAGAAACTTGATTATCAAATGCCGCCGCCGGTGCATTAGGTACACAGAAGAAACAACTGGCGAGAACATAGGCTGGACGATAATGTATAAGGAAATCAATTGTCTCCTGAAAAGCGTCATCGGTCTCGCCCGGGAAACCAATTATGATGTGAGTGTCAAATTTATTGAAATGATATTTTTTAAAAGCCTCAAAGATTTTAGCCAAATCATTTTGAGTATAATTACGTTGCATTCTTGCTAATACTTGGTCAGAGGCGGACTGGATCGGCAAGTTAATATGTGCCAGCCAATTTTTTTGCAGAAACTCTGTTAACGCATCAAAGTGCTTAACAAAACTTGCCGGGTGCAAGTTATTTAGTGCAAATTTTAAATTAATGTACTGACTTTTTAATTTAATTAAAATATCTGGCAGCGAACATCCGATATCTGCGCCATATTCTCCCAGGCAGTCGGCGAGAAGAATTAAACTTTGCTCTTTAGCCTTATCTATAAATGGTTTGATGCTTTCAATAATTTTATCAGGCGGGACACTGTGAAATGGCGGCAATGCCAGTTTCTCAGCGCAATATGTGCAGCTAAATGGGCAACCTTCTGTTACAAGAACTTTAATAAACTGATCATGAAATGTAACAGCAACTCCAGGATTTTGTTTACGAAATTCCGCAGCATCTTGGCAAAGCGCTGGTTGAACAAATACTGGCTCCACCGAAGAGAAAGCGATATGACCATCTCCTATTTTTCCCCAGATTGCGTCCAGTTGTTGTGCGTCCTCACGCCATGGGATTATCTGCCCTTTGAAATTTGTAGGAATTACATCTTTTATAATATCAGGTAAGCAACCGGCAATTATTATTTTTGCATCAGGATAATCTAGCTGATAGCGCATTGCCTCAGAAACAGAATTTTGGGCAACATCAGCACGAAATGCGCATGTCCAAAGTAGAATCGCCGCTGCGTCTCCCGGATTTACTACTGCCTGGTGTCCGTTTGCAATGATAAAGCGCTGATAATGATTTAATTCCTTTTTGCGCATTATGCAACTATTTAGACCTTTAAGAAAGACTTTCATTTTTGATATTTTTCCATAAAGGTATTGAGTACCTGAGTTAGGTATTCGATATGCGCAGACTCAATATCTTGATGAACGCCAATATGAATGCCGTTATTGCCGATAAATTCGGCATTTTCAAAATCCCCAAGTTTATGACCAAGAAACTCGAATCCTGGACACTGGGTAGGAATCGAATTGAACAATGTCCGGCTGTCAATGTAGTGTTTGCCGAGGAAATTAATAAGATCACGCCTAGTAAATGACGCCTCGTTGCTGATTATTATTGGTAGGGCATGTGGCCCTATTTTTTCATATTGTTCTTCGTCTATTGTGTACAGATAAGGCTCAAACGCCTTGATTATTTTCATTCCCTGTTTAAGATTACTATAACGTTTTTGCAGAATTGCATCATAGTTTTGTATATTATCCAGACCTATTGCCGCTTCTAATTCATTCATTTTGCAAGAGTAGCCAACCCTGTTAAAGATGAATCTAATATCTTCTATATCTTTATTCCCAAAGCGCTTATCGCAATATACTGAACCGGAATTCATTATGCATGCCTTGCAGGTGCAGCTTCTACCGTGTGAGCGCAGGGACCGGATAATTTCGGCATAGTCTTCCCGGTCGGTAGTAACTACTCCCCCCTCAATGGTGCTGATAATATGCGCTACATAGGTGCTGAATGCTCCCATATCGCCAAGCGTACCTGTCGGCTTGCCTTTGTACTTGGCCCCGTGTGCCTCCGCTGCATCTTCAACAACGCACAGGTCATATTTTTTTGCTAGAGCATTAATTTTGTCCATTTCCGCAGGTTTCCCCATAAGGTGTACCGGCATAATAGCGCGAGTAGACTCAGTTATTGTTTTTTCAATCTGGTCTGGGTCAATGTTTAAAGTTTTTCTATTAATGTCTACGAATACTGGGGTAAAGCCAGCGTGAAGCACTGAATTTCCCGTAGCGACGAACGAAAGCGCTGGAATAATTACTTCATCTCCACGTTTCGCGCCAAAGTCATGCAGTACGGCTAGCGCTAAGGTATCGGCATCGGTTCCGGTAGCCACCGCGACCGCCTCTTTAACTCCATGTAGTGCGGCAAACTTATCTTCAAACTCTTTGACTAGCGTTCCACATGAAAGTTTAGTTTCGTCAAGAGCCTGATTGATTAGTTTTCTCGCGTAATCGGTAATATGAATAGTCCCAAATGGAATCTGCAAAAGTTTATTCGGCTTTACATTCATAGATTACTCTCCAAGAATTTTTCTTTTCAATTTGATCCCAGTCATCTGCTCAATATGCTTTCTCGCGTCAAGCCCGAATTTACTTTCTATCATGTTTAAATACCGGGGATTCTTAAAATATGTATCAAAAGCGTAATCCCTGAATTCCAGCACCTGTCTGGCTGTAAGCTTTTCGGTCGGCAACGGCAGGAAATCATACCCTTGTGACGCATATCCAAGCCAGTTGTCCGGCAGCGGCAGGCCTTGTTTCAGCGCGGTATCGTACAGGTCCGAGCCCGGGATTGCCATTGTGCAGAAAAAGCTGGGAAATGCCGCCATAAGTTCAGTTGCCAGGTTCAATGTATCCTGCATTGAATCATAGTCATCGCCGGGCAGGCCGAACATGAAATTGGCGCAGAAATCGATGCCGTTGTCGTGAGATTTTTTAATGACGCGCCTGACCACCTCGACATCGTAGCTGTCTTTGCCGACATTGGCCCGGACTCGCGTATTGCCGGTTTCGATGCCGATTTTAAACCAGTTGAAGCCTGCTTTCTTCAGTGTCTGAAGGTCTTCAACACTTATCTTGTCCAGCACGTCCACACGGGCAAAAGCATTGATGTTCAAAGAGTATCCCCTCGCAATAATTCCTTCCGCAATCGGCAGATAGTGTCTGGGGTTGAACACAAAAAGCTCGTCGTGGATATTGATGTGTTTCACATCGTATTTACTTACCAGAATATCAATCTGCCTGAGCACCCATTCAGGATTCCAGTAACGGATCTTGTGTTCGCCGTAAGTCGCGTGAATGGCGCAGAAACTGCATTTATACGGGCAGCCGAGGCTGGTAAAAATCGAGACGAATTTAGTTCTTTCGCTGAAATCGCGGAGACACATCCAACTGAATGCGCGATACTTGTCCATCGGGAGCAGATCCCAGGCGACATCGTCCAGCTCATCGCTGAGATTGCGGATGTTTTGGGGACGGGGATTTTGTTTGATTGCGCTGCCGTCTTTCCACCACAATCCGGGAATTTCGTCAAAAGGCTTTCCGGAAAGCATGTTCTCCAGCGTGTAAAAACCTTCGCCCTGGGCAACAAAATCACAGGCTTCCTCCGTCAAAGTACGCTCCGGCAGCGCGGAGGGGTGCCAGCCGGTCAGTATCAGGTTTTTTGCCGGGATTTTTGCTTTTATCTTCCTGCACAGTTCTCCTACGCCGACCATGATCGGAGTGCTGACATTGGCCTGCTGGCTGTAACAGATGACAGCAATATAACGGGGATTCGCAGCTTCAATGCGCTGCACGGTTTCGTCAAAATCCAGATTTTCCGCGTTGGCATCCAGCAGTCCGACAGCAAAGCCTTTTTTTCGGAGAAAACCGGCGGTCAATGCGGCCCAGAAAGGGGTATCGATCGCAGAAAATTCCTTGCTCAAGTCCTGATAGACTTTTTTTCTGGTTCCGCCTGGGTTGATTAATAAAATATCGGTTTTGAACATTTTTTTTACTCTTTCTCAAATATAGATTTACAAATACAGCCTAGTGACGGGGCGTCAACACCAATTCGCTGTCGAAGTTCTTCACGAGTAGGATTCCCCAAAACAAAACTGTCGGGTGCTCCGTAGCGCTTCAATTGCAGTGTTGCGTTGGTAGTGGCTTTCCAGCAGCACAGTTGTTGGAACAGTCCCCCTTGGGGAATGCATTCTTCAAGTACGATCGCCTGTTCATATTCTGCTTCAATTTCCGAAAAACTGTTTGTGTCCAGCGGTTTGATGGTATGATAATGGAAAAGCCCCGGCTTGATTCCATTAGCATGGAGTCTTTCGATCTCCGGTTTGATATCTGAGACAATATCTCCGAGTGTTAATATCGCAACTTTTTCGCCTTTTATCAGGGGTCTGGCTTTGCCAAGCGCAATCGGAGAGTTACTGCCTACGTTTGGTTCTCCGAACTTCCCGACCCGCAGATATGATGGACCTTCAAGCAATAGCATTTTAGGCATTAGAACTTCTAGTTCGTCTGGTCCTCCAGGTGCTACTACTGTCATATTCGGCAAGGCACTCATTAGCGCCAAATCATCTGGAGAATGATGTGTTACTCCTGCCCGAGCATAAGTGAATCCTCCTCCCGCACCGACAATCATCACAGGCAGATTATGATAAGCGATGCCGAACCGTATCTGTTCATAGGGTCTTGCTGTAACGAATGGGGCAATAGAATATATAATTGGTCGCCAACCTTCAAGCGCCAGCCCTACCGCGGCATTGACCAGTTGAGCTTCTGCCACTCCGGTATTAACATAGCGAGCACCAAATTTTTCAATAAACTCATCAAAGACCTGAAATCCCAAGTCCCCAGTAAGAAATATTATTCTACTATCTTTTTTTGCTACATTCACAAGAGTATCTGAAAATGCTCTTCTCATGTTAAAACTTCCTATTTCTGTAAAGGTTCTACTTTTAGCTCGGCAAGGGCAGCGTTGAGGTCGTCTTTGCTCGGTTGCCGGTAAAACCAAATTTGATTGTTTTCCATAAATGACACTCCAGCCCCGGAAACGGTTTTGGCGATGATTGCAGAAGGCTTGTCTTTAGAATACGGAATTGCTGCCAGTGCTTGCAGTAGCTCCACACTGGAGTTACCGTTTACAGTTATCGCTTCCCATCCGAAACTCTTGAATTTTTCCTCAAGCGAGGTAAAACCCATCAACTCGTCACTTCTCCCAACCGCCTGGGAACCGTTATTATCAACTATTGCTACAAGTTTGTTGAGTTTCTTTGCAGATGCAAACATAGCAGCCTCCCATACGCTACCTTCGTTACATTCCCCGTCACTCATAAGCACAATAGCGCGAGGATTGTCTTTGCTGTCCAGACGAAGACCATACATCATTCCAGAAGCAATACCAAGTCCGTGTCCAAGACTGCCTGAAGAAATTTCCAGATCAGAAAGCGCAAATTTACACGGGTGATTTGGCAATTCCGAATCGGTAGTGGAGTATCTTTTTAGCATTCCCACAGGGATTATACCGTAAACTGCCATAGCTGCATACATAGCGGAACAGCCATGTCCTTTGCTCAAAATGAATCTGTCACGTTCTGGGTTACCTTTCCTATGTTTCATCCAGCCACCGAAGAGGATATTTAGAATATCAACACAACTCAATGCAGAACTCAAATGACTTTCTCTGGAATCGTAAGCCATTTTGATTGTCGTCGCACGAATTATTTTAGCGTTTAGTTCAAGCGTTTCTATTGAATTTATCATATTGCTTACCTCCAATGCGTAAATATTGTTTTTCAAGTAAATATCTTAGTACTATTGCAATAGGCGAACTGAGGTACAATTCTCCTGAAATAATTTTCTCTATTATCGTATTAAAGGTTAACAAATCCAAACCCGCGATTTCATGATCGAAATTCAATCGCGATTCATATTCTTCCACACTCAGGTCAAGACTGAAGCAGGAAAGCAGTTCCGGACTTCGTCCTGGCAATTCCGAAAGCATGTGTAGCTCGCAGAACCGATCTAAATCTTTAATGATGATACCAGTTTCCTCGCGCAGTTCTCTTGCGGCAGTCTGACGCAAAAATTCTCCGACATTGCTACCGCCGGCAGGGAGTTCCAACGAATTATCGTTAATCAATGGACGCTTTACTTTTACAAAGAGGATTTTATTATTATCAATTACAGGTAATACTACTACTTGAGGTACTTCGTATTCCAATGCAAAAAAACCGTCGCGATTTTTGATTTTGAACCACTTGTTTTCGTAGACAACTTTTACCGATTTATGTCTTTCCCCGCGATGCCATTTCATTTGATTGTAAAAATCCATAAGCGACCTTGTTGGATGTTATTGTTAAAGGGTTGATTTTTTTGTGCCATTCAATAAGAATCGGTATTCAATTGAAACCAACAATTATAATTTGTTATACGTTCCATATAGACTTAAGATTTACTCAATCGCTGAACAGTTATTTCTAAAAAAATGATTTTTTTGAGCAAATTCAGTATAATTTATAAATATAAATATTATATCGAAAATGTGGTCATAATATCTTTATTTTTAATGCTTTGCAAATGCGTTGAACAACTTTTTGTTGACAAAATCTGTATATTATAAAAACATATTACATGATTGATTTTTTTGAGATAAAAAAATAATAAAGTTTTAGCTTAATTATAACAAAAAGATAATACATCCATATCGCAGATGCTGTGATTAAAAACTATTTTTAAAGGGAGTCCAATGTTTAAAATTATTAGAATTATTCTGTCAAGAAATATTAGGAGTGTCCAAAATGTCCGGAATCACTAAACGCCGTTCTGCTCAGCGGGTGTCCAAAATGTCCGGAATCACTAAACGCCGTTCTGCTCAGCGGGTGTCCAAAATGTCCGGAATCGTTACTGCTCTGCTCAGCGGGTGTCCAAAATGTCCAAAATTATTATATTGGGTGGACCGCCTGGCTGTGAGGAGCTGCGCGTCTGTTCATCGTGTCAGATACCTTTTCCCGAGTTTGATTTTGGCGCGCCAGTAGTTCAGCAGATCCTGCATGGTCTGCTCAAACGGGATTTCCGGTTTCCAGCCGGTATGCCGCATAAACTTGGAGCAGTCGGGCAACTGTAAATCAGCATCAAGCGGTCTCAGCCGCTCGGGGTCAATTTCAACTTTGATGTCCTTTCTGGAAGAGCAGGAAATGAGATAGTTGAGCATATCCGCAACCGTGCAGGAATAGCTGCCCCCGATGTTGTATACTTCGCCGGCTTGCGGATTGACTGTCAGCAGCATATAATAAGCTTTTACCGCGTCTCTGACGTCAGCCCAGGTCCGCAGCGAATTCAGATTGCCGACTTTAACCGCAGGCGGAATGAGTTCAGCTTCAATCATCGCGATTTGCTTGGCGAATGTGGATTCCACAAAAACGTCACCGCGGCGCGGGCCGGTGTGGGTGAACATTCTGGTCACCATGACTTTCTGTCCGTAAGCCTCCGCATGAAACTGCCCGACCAGGTCGGTGCCGATTTTTGAAATCGAATATGGCGAAGCAGGGTGGAAGGAGCACTGTTCATTGATAGGCAGCTTTTCCCGCGGAACACGCCCGAATACTTCGGACGAAGAGCAGACATGAATCAGAGGATCTATTCCCTGACAATGCCTCAGCGCTTCCAGCAGCCGCTCTGTTCCGAGGATGTTGGTATCGAAAGTATGGACCGGCGCGCTGAAACTGGTTTTCGGATAGCTCTGTGCTGCCAAATGGAATACATAATCAGGTCTGGCTTCCGATACGGCCGCCTGCAGCGAAATATAGTCGCACAGATCGCCGTTGATAAATTGTATCCGGTCTTTCCGGTTAACCCGGTCCAGCAGATGTTCAACATTATCCATCGGGCTGCGCCAGCGGCACATTCCGTAGATTTCCCAATCGGTCTTTTCGAGCAGAAAATCCGCCAGATGGCTTCCCACCATTCCGGTAATCCCGGTAATTAGAACTCTTTTCTTCATTTTATTTTATTCCCTCTGTTTGTAGCTATGTCCAGTAAGTTTCATGGATATCTGAAGTTCAATTAATGCCCGGGGCAGCCCCCATGCAACTGATACCCTTTAGCCTCTGCCATGCTTTGCCGCTTTTCCAGTAGAGCTTCCGGTCAAACCGCTGCATGATTTTGACCATAACGTACATGTAGAGTGGAATTGATCCTATTTGTAATGGAATTACCAGTACAGCTATGAACCCGGCGTTCCACGATATTCCAAGTAGTATCATCTGGATAATATTCAAGGGGAAAAAAAGCCATGACAATATTAGCCCGGAAAAGGTATTAGAAAAGGATAAAAAGTAAATTAGAACAAGAGTTGTTGTCAATATTGTTATTTGCTTCTTTGAAGAACGCTGCCGCTGCCGCGAAAACCTCATACCGCACAATGTCAGCAGCGGAATTGTGCCAGCAGCCATTATTACAATCAGCCATGCCCATGCCACATCTTCCGGGTATTGCAACCGCAGCCTTGTTCCCTGAAAACTGCAACCGGGACAGGCAACGATGATTGAATTTAAAAAAACGGCAAACATTATTTTCCAGTACCTTCTGTTTCCGCGATATCTTCGTACCATAACTCCGGCCTGGCGGCGATGAAATCGCGCATCAGAGTTTTGCACTCTTCGCTGTCCGCAATTTCTATTTTTACTCCGCGTGAACGCAGCAGTTCCTCTTCGCCCATGAAATTGATGTTTTCGCCGATGACCACTTCAGGGATGCCGAAAAACAGGATCGCGCCTGTACACATCATGCATGGCGACAGCGTGGTGTAAAGCACGCTCTCATGGTAAATCTTCGCCGGCTGACGCCCGGCATTGGTCAGAGCATCCATTTCTCCGTGCAGTATCGGGCTATCCAGTTGAACGCGGCGGTTATGCCCTCGTCCGATAATATTGCCGTTATGTACAAGCACGGCTCCGATCGGGATGCCGCCTTCTTCGAGTCCAAGCTTCGCTTCTGCAATTGCCGCCTGCATGAATTCGTCTATCATTTTTTCTCCTCTTGGGAATTCACGAGTTTATCTGAAATAAAATCCGCCAGTTCCTGATGACCTGCCGGAGTAAGATGCATGTCGTATTTAAAATAGCATTTGGCGGTATCTTCCGGTTCAAAAACATAGTACGGCACATAGTTGGCAGCAAACAGATTTTTTAAAGTCTCATTGCATAGTTTAAAATCATAGTTCTTATTATGGTCTTTCATCAAGGCCGTGAAAAACGGTGGAGTTATCCTGATTACGATCAAACGGTCGGTTCTGTTTTTTGCTGTTTTTATAAAATCAATATATTCTTTTTGCAATATATTCCAGGCGGGAGAGTCGAAAAACTCTTTCCGGTGGACGGCCATGACTGTTTTTATGGCTTGGGCTTGCAGTTTGTCCGAGCCTGCGACATTTGCGATAAGATTGGACAATCCGCACAGATCAATGATGCGGGCGGTCAGGCGAGCCGCATGGCTTTCGAGTAATTTCCAGCGCAAGCCGGTTCCGCCTGGAGAATTTGGCGTAACGGCCCCCGTGGCTTCCGGCCTGGGATTATTGCGCAGGCTGATACAATCCGAGAGATCATTGTCGAAAAAAAGCAGGACAATCGCCGGACATTTTTCCGATTTAAGTAATTCCAGTCGCTTTTTTTCTGTAAAAATAGCATCCCCTGGCATTCCGGCCAGATAGACATTCCAGCCTTGTTTTTGTGCGAGTCTGGCACCGGCTGTATCTGCCGCTTCCACTCCCCATCCGAAACAGAATGAGTCGCCGAGGATAATCAAGTCAGGCCTTTTCGCCGGATTGAATCCCGGGCAATCTCGATAGCCTAATGCATTGCCGGTGATTGTAACATCAAATTCGCGGCTGTACTGACGGCCTCTGACTCCGTCACGAATAGCACTGACGCCATCGCGTTCCGTAAACAGGTTGTCACTGAATCCGCGCGGCGGCTGCGGCCAGAACAGACGCAGCGCGACTTCCAGCAGCAGCAGGGCCAGAGCCGGGATTATTATCAGTATCAGACAAAACAGAAATTTTTTCTTTTTTGATATCATCTATCACTCAAAATAAGGTGTAAACAAACGGTGCCGCGCCGGTACTGCCGAGTACGATCAGCAATCCCAGCAAAAGCAGGATAATAATCAACGGAATCAGCCAGAATTTTTTGTTTTCGCGAATGAACTCCCAGAACTCTGTCAGAAGATTTCCGGAATAATCGCTCTTTTCGAATTCATTCTTATCATCCGGCTGGTTTGACATAATCGCTTTCTCCGGTCAATATTGCTTAAAATAACGTTTTGGATTATTAACTTTTTGACAATCGCGCCAATTGCTGTCGCCGTTTGCATTGGGGTTTAAGCCTAGCGGATCACGGCGGGAAAACATTCTAATTGCCAGCGCAACCGGGGTTAGTATCAAGTAATAAAACAGCGCAAGCACCAAATTGGACACGATGATGCCGATGGTTGCACCAAGCGCAAACCACAGACAATATATCGGTTTGGCGGCTGCGGGGACGGCATATGACAGAAACAGGCAAAGAACTCCGGCCGCAGCAACTCCGGTCGCCGCCGCCAATGACAGGCTTCCGAGCATGTAGAATATTCCCGCGACGATAAACGCTCCGACTATAACAGTATTCCCGAAGCTTCTCAAGTGTGTCTGTTGCGGATTCCAGTTAATTTCTGCAAAAGGATTAATCATTTTGGCCTTTAATCAAGTTTGAACGTATTGCGATATTTGCAGCGTTCCGTTTCATCGATGCCGGATTGCGCTTCCTTGCGCACCATATAATTGCCAAGAATCAGGACATCCATGTCGGTATTGATGAAGCAATTATATGCTTCGTCCGGAGTGTTTACAATCGGTTCTCCGCGTATGTTAAAACTGGTATTGATGATTATCGGGCAACCGGTCTGCCGCTTGAATTCTTTGAGCAGCCGGTAAAATCTGCCGTGCCTGCTTTCATCAACGGTTTGAACCCGCGCGGAATAGTCAATATGGGTGATCGCAGGCACTTCCGAGCGCGGAACATTAAGTCGCTGCATCAAGTCTGGATCGCCGGTCATTGTCTTGCGCTGTTCCGGCGTCAGACTGATTCTTTTTGATTCCAGCAGCGGAGCCACCATCAGCATGTAAGGCGAGTCTCCAGTGTATTGGAAATAATTTTGGACATCCTCCCGCAGTACGCACGGGGCAAAGGGCCGGAAAGACTCGCGATATTTGATTTTTAAATTCATTGCGGTCTGCATTTTGGTGCTTCTGGCATCGCCGATAATGCTGCGCGCCCCCAGCGCCCGCGGTCCGAATTCCATTCTTCCGTTAAACCATCCGATCACTTTTTCCGCGGCAATCATCGCCGCAGTTTTTTTCAGTAATTCTGCTTCGTCTGCAATATATTCATAGGTAGCGCCGCGCGCTTCCAATATGGCTTTGATCTGAGCATTCGTGTATTCCGGGCCAAGCAGCGATCCCTGCTGCGAATCTTCAGCCATGACTTGCCGTTTCCGTTCCAGTAACTGGTAATAGACAAATTGTGCAGTCCCGAGCGCCCCGCCGGCATCCCCTGCCGCCGGCTGTACCCATATATTATCAAATATTTTTTCCCGGACAATGCGCCCGTTGGCAACACAGTTCAACGCCACGCCACCGGCCAGGCAAAGATTCGGCAGCCCGGTAATTTCGCGTGCGAAGCGGGCCATTTTCAGGATTATTTCCTCTGTGACCTGCTGAATTGATGCCGCAATATCCATTTCACGCTGCGTTAATTTTGCCTCCGGTCTTCTCGGCGGACCGCCGAACAGACGGTGGAATTTTCTCGAAGTCATGGTCAAGCCCTGACAATAGTTAAAATAACTCATATCCAAACGGATCGAGCCGTCATCATGGACTTTGACCAGTTGCATAATCCGGTCTGTGTAAACAGGTTTGCCGTACGGCGCCAGTCCCATTAATTTATATTCCCCGGAGTTTACTTTGAATCCGGCGTAGTAAGTGAATGCTGAATAAAGCAGTCCGACGGAATGCGGAAAAGTTATTTCCTTCAACAATTCGATCCGATTACCGTCGCCGCGACCGATACTGGCAGATGTCCATTCGCCCACGCCGTCGAGGGTCAAAATCGCAGCTTGTTCAAAAGGTGATGGAAAAAACGCGCTTGCCGCATGCGACTCGTGATGCGACGGGAAAACCAGTTTCCCATGAAAATCCTTGCCCAATTGCTTGAGGATTTCCCGCCGGATAAACATTTTCTGTTTCAGCCATAGTGGAATTGCTTTCGCGAATGAACTAAAACCGGCCGGGGCGAACGATATGTATGTATCAAGCAGCCGGTCGAATTTTTGTAATGGTTTTTCATAGAATACGACATAATCCAGTTCAGAAGTCGAAATTCTACTGAAATCCATGCAGAACTTCATTGCCTGCTCGGGAAAACTGGAATCGTGTTTTATTCGGGAAAAACGTTCTTCCTGAGCTGCAGCAATGATTGCTCCATCGCGGATCAGTGCTGCTGCTGAATCATGATAGTATGCGGATATCCCAAGAATGTTCATGTTTGTTGTGTCGGGTGTTCATAGTATGTTTCGTCGAAAAGCCAATAAGTCTTTGTCGATTGCCGGACTTCATTGGGCAGTTTGGGCCCTACCATCGGAAAATTCTCGTCGTAAACGCAGATTATCAATGCTTCAGCGGCGGATTCATTCGTTTCGGTGAATGGCTTGGCCTGAATCCCGAAAAATTCCCCTGACCGGTTATCAAAAACCTCGATCAGCTCCAGCCCCCATTCCTTTACGCCGAGATATACAATTTCCGCCAAATCACCGGACCCGATGAGCGCCACCCGGCGGACTCCCTGCTCGTGCAACTTGCGGCAGAGCATGGAACTGGCTTTTCTAGCTTCATGATAGAAATATTTTGAGAACGAGAGAAATTCTCGGGTAATCCTGGCTTTTTCTGCAAGCCCTTTCGGCGTCAGGAAATAATCCCAGCGGCGGGAATGCAGTTTTTTGACATGCAGCAGCCCCTTGCTGACCATCTTTTTTAGCAGTTCGTGGGAAAGCTTGACGCTGCATCCCAGCTTCGCCGCCGCCAGCCGGTTGTTCAAAATCGGCGAAGTCTCGACGTGTTTAAGGATTTCCAATTCAAGGAGCTGATTTTTTTCGATAGGAGGCATTTTTTTGCTTGAGGGATATTGTGAATCAATGAATTAAGGCACGCGAAGGCACGCGCTGCCCCGTTACTTACTTGAAATATCGTAACGTTACCAAATATAACGATACTTCATTAAAAGTCAAATACAGAGAATATTTAGGATGGAACAACAAAGAGAACTGGACAACTCGCGTACTGAATTGTCCAGTTTGAATCAGTTCAGAGAACGGCTCAGAGATTGAGATATTTGAACAGCGGTTCCATGAACAGCCAGAAACTTTGGAAGAACAGAAATATGCCCAGTGCGCCAAGGACAATACTCAAGCCCCACATGTATTTATTTTTGATAAAACCGGATATCCCGGACAGCAGGATTGCTATCTGCAGAAAGATGATGGCATATCCAAAATGTCTCGAATGCACCTGAGAATCGTCTCTCAACTTTTCCAGTTGCAGCGCCTCTGCCGATATTTCTTTCTTTTCCTCCTCATATTTTGTAATCTTGGCGGCATAATATGAGATGCTCTTTTTGTAATCGTCCGCGACTTTCTGCGGCAGATCACTGCTTTTCTCCTTCAATTCAAGCTCCAGCTTGTCTTTCTGGATCTCATAAAGATAGCCCTTCAAGCTCTTGGACTGATAATGCGACCACTTTCCGGAAGCCTTGTTCTGATTTAAAATCGCCCGGGTGGAAAACTTGCCGCCGTTGAACGTGGCCAATGTTGCAAACACCGCGAAAATAACGGTTGTAAGCGCCAGATAGTTAAGCCATTTGTCTTTCTTTTCTTCAGTCATATAATCCCTTGAATTTATAATCTGTCATTTTTTTAAGCCTGAAAAAGTAACTCTGTTTCGAAAAAACGCAAGCGGGGAATTTCTTTTATGGGCATAAATGTGAATTGAACCAGTTTTAGACGGGATAACCGGGAAGTGAAATTACATGGTTCTGATTAAATATTGCCCAGGAAAACCTCGCTGAAGCCCCGGGCTTGGGCCTGGCGGCGGATCGCCAGCAGTGTTTCCCGCGGGGTCGGGGGTGCAAAATACTTATAACACGGATGATATGCGGAAAAATGCAGCGGCACTGTTTTGTCGAGATTCTGCTCCACCCAGTCGAGCCAGTTATTGAGCATTTCGATGGAATCGTTCTTCTCTGGAATGATCAGGGTGGTGATTTCAAGATGTTTGCCCAGCGTATAAAGAAGCTTGATCGAATCCAGCGCCGGCTGCAGATGGGAACTGGTCATTTCGCGATAGAAATCTTCAGAGAATCCCTTCATGTCAATATTCGCGGCGTCAATCAGCGGATAGAAGTCGTTCGCGGCCTCGCGGGTGATGTAACCATTGGATACCAGCACCCGCGGCAACCCTGCGTCTCTGGCCAGTCTGGCGACGTCAATCGCGTATTCGGCGAATACTGTAGGCTCATTGTAGGTGAACGAAATTGAGTCTGAGTTATAGCCTTGCGCCAGTTCCACAATCCGCTCCGGCTTGACGAAATCATAATTGCCCGGAGACTCATATCTGCCACGGGACAGCGAATCGTTCTGGCAGAACAGGCAGCCGAGATTGCAGCCGAAAGTGCCGAACGAAAAGGTTGACGTTCCGGGCATGAATCTGGCCAGCGGTTTTTTCTCGATGGGATCGACATGAACCGCCACCGGTCTGCCGTAGGCGATGGAGAACAGTTTCCCGTCGCGGTTCTCGCGGACTGCGCAATATCCGGTATGACCGTTGCTGATGACACAATTGCGAGGACACAGCCGGCATTTGACTTTGCCGTCTGCGCATGGCTCCCACCAGGACGCCGGGTGGATATAATATTCTTCAGACATATTGGCATCCTCCTGTGCTAAAACTGTATCAGCGGACGATGAACTCTCCCGCCGGCCATCCCGGCGGGAATATGGTCATGAGCAGGAACGATTAGCTGTTTCTGCTTTCAAAGTCATTCATGAAATCAATCAGGGCTTCAACGCCGGCCAGCGGCATGGCGTTGTAAATGCTGGCCCTGACGCCGCCGACTGAACGATGCCCTTTCAGTCCGGTCATGCCCAGTTTCGACGCTTCTTTAACAAACTTGTCTTCAAGCTCTTCGGTCGGCAGGCGGAAGACAATGTTCATTTTTGAACGGCTGTCCGGCTGTACCGGGTTGCGGTAGAAGCTGCTGCTGTCGAGCAGTTCATACAGGGCTTCGGACTTGGTATTGTTGATTTCCTCGATCACGCTGAGTCCGCCGAGCTTCTTTATCCAGTCGGTGACCAGCGCCAGCATGTAAATGCCGAACGTCGGCGGAGTGTTGTACAGGGACTTGTGCTCGATGTAGGTGCCGTATTTCAGCATGGTCGGAATGCTTTCCGGAGTCCTGGCGGCGAGGTCTTTGCGGATGATGACCAGCACGACGCCGCTGGGGCCGAGGTTCTTCTGGGCTCCGGCGTAAATCAGGCCGAAGTCATTGACATTGATCACTCTCGACATGATGTCGGAGGACATGTCGGCGATCATCGGGATGCTGCCCGGTTCCGGGAACCCGTGATACTGGGTGCCGTAAATCGTATTGTTGCTGGTGATGTGCAGATATGCCGCATCGGGGGTCGGCTTCCAGTGACGGATTTCAGGAATCCGGTCATAATTGGTTTCCTTGCTGCTGCCGCAGACGTTGATATTGCCGAATTTCCTGGCTTCCTTGATGGCGGAGGACGCCCATACGCCGCTGTCGGCATAGTCGGCGGTGGCTCCGGCCGGGAGCAGATTCATCGGGACCATGGCGAATTGCAGACTGGCGCCGCCCTGGATGAAACACACCGCATAATCATCGCTGATATTCATCAGTTCGCGAATGTTGCGTTCGGCGCGTTCGATTACTTCGGTGAATTCCTTGCCGCGATGGGAAATTTCCATGATGCCGCAGCCGGTGCCTTTGTAATTGCAGAATTCTTCCTGGGCGATCTTCATTACTTCTTCCGGCAGCATTGCCGGACCGGCGCTGAAATTATAAACTTTCATTATGCAGTCCCTTTTATAATATGTTATAAGTCTGAGTTAATGTTCTGTCGTGATAAACCCCGTTTTACAATACGACAGCTATGCCGTTTTGCAATTATCCCAATAAAAAAATACTGACATTTTGGACATTCCGGACACCGCGCCCCCTCATTTTGGACAGCCGACTCCGACACTTTGGACACCCGTTCCGCACAACACGTTTTTCGAAATCCGGGTCTCATGGGCCCTACGGGTCCTATGGGCCATTTTGGACAGCCACTCCGACACTTTGGAGTGTCGCTGAGCACAATGTTTTTCAGTTTTACAATTATTCCGGACATTCTGGCCACTCGTTATGCATTTCCAGCGTTCACAACTTTTCTTGCTTTTCTCGCTTTCCACTTTTCACTCCCGCATTCGCGGGCTTCCTCACTCCGACACTTTGGAGTGTCGTTGAGCACAATGCTTTTCAGTTTTCATAACCACTCCGACACTTTGGAGTGTCGTTGAACACAATGCTTTTCAGTTTTCATAACCACTCCGACACTTTGGAGTGTCGTTGAGCATAACGTTTTTCGAAATCTGGGAGTTCTGAGAATACTGGGAGTTCTGGGATATATCGCTCACCCAGTCCTCCCAGTCTTCCCATAAACTCCCATCCATAAGCCCCATAGGCCCCATAGGCCCCAT
>Ga0172379_10001173_pt1 | contig 55128 bp, 57 predicted proteins | sample GrowelOW334metaG_FD_119756 | JGI IMG/M metagenome (GOLD analysis project Ga0172379, IMG submission 119756) | Groundwater microbial communities from an aquifer near a municipal landfill in Southern Ontario, Canada - Groundwater well OW334 metaG | ecosystem: Environmental > Aquatic > Deep... | reverse complement strand
GGATTGAAGGCTGCAACTCGCCTTCATGAAGCTGGAATTGCTAGTAATCGCAGGTCAGCTAAACTGCGGTGAATACGTTCTCAAGTCTTGTACTCACCGCCCGTCAAGTCAAGGGAGCCGGGAATACCCGAAGTGTCCACATAAGTGGGTCCTAAGGTAAGCTCGGTGACAGGGACTAAGTCGTAACAAGGCACGGGTAGCGGAAGCTGCTCGTGGAATAATTCAATTTGAAACTAGTTCTGACCTCTTCGGAGCGTCAGAATAAAATATCCTCGAATGTCTTCGGATATTCGAGGATGTGAGTCGGTATTGCACGCCTCAATTGAGCGTGTAATAGACAATGATAGAAAGTCTTAAAAACTATTTGACATAAGGGGAAAGACCCTAAGTTTAAGAACGAAACAAAACAAACAACAGCAAACATAAAAAACATCACACGCAAGTGTGGTGTTTTTTATTTATGCAAAAGTGGTATATGGATTACCATATAACAACTACATTCGGACATTAAACAAGCTGACTTGTTTATGCTCCTCACTTATTGTTATAATTTAATTGTGCAAACGAAATCTAAAAAACGAATTGGAATATTGCGAGGTGGGACAGGACATCACTACAAATCTTCTTTAGAAGATGGCGCAGATATGTTTTCTTGTATTTTTGAAAATTTGGCGGATAAATACAAGCCCGTTGATATTTTAGTTGATAAGGATTACATCTGGCATATAAACGGACTTCCTGTCAGTCCTTCAGACCTGATTCACAAAGTTGATATAGTTTGGAACACTTCACACCCAAGCTTATCAAATATTTTAGACAGTCTTTCTATTCCAAATGTGGGAATCAGCTCTTTTTCTTATACCTTAGGAATCAATCGAGATATATTAAAAAGGCACATGGATCAAGTAGGTGTACAAATTCCTAGGCATATTGTTTTACCTGTTTATCAACCGGATTTTGATGGACCGCGAGAAAGATATGCGATTAAAAAAGCGAAAGAAGTTCATGAAAAATTTACTCCACCTTGGATCGTAAAATCTTTCACACCGGATGCAAATATGGCCGTGCATTTGGCGCACACATTTAATGAATTAGTCGCTGGTATAGAAGACGGAGTTAATCACGAGAAAAGTATTTTAGTTGAGGAATTTATTTCTGGTAAAGTCGCTTCTGTGCACTCTGTTCCTGATTTTCGTGGGGAAGAAATTTATATTTTTCCGCCGGTAAATGTTTTTGGAAATTTATCTTTAGGTGAAAGAGAAAAATTGACTATTTTAACAAAAGATTTACATAAACATGTCGGCGCGAAGCATTATTTAAAATCAAGCTTCCTTGTGAATAAAAGAGGGAAAGTGTATCTTTTAGATTTTGAATCTACTCCGAACTTAAAATCATATTCTCATTTTTCTCAAGCCTGTGAACAAGTCGGCGCCAAAGTGCATCAAATAGTGGAGCATATTTTAGAAAAAGTTTCAGTATAAAAGGGAACTGGCTGGCACGCGATGAGCGCGCACCAGCCAGCGAGAGTCCGTCCTTATGGTTGTGGGGGACTTGGAATATTTTTAGATGAATTTAACCTCCTGTTTCAAGCGTTCTGTCGCGGCATCTTGGAATCTGCATCCAGAGAGGGTTTCAGCCTCTGTCAAAGCACCTTTTGTAGATTTATCATACCCTTGTGGCATGAGGTTCGTCTTACTCAGTGCATTGGATTTTCAGCAGATTTTTACCTTTTCAGGCTACAAGCTATGCTTGTGCGACATTTGCTTTAACTTTTTTTTCGTGCTGTCTAAACGAATAGTAACACAAAACATAAATTAATTCAAGTCCAAATTGATTTTCGCTCTGTATTAGACTAGAGTAAAAATACCACGGGCCGTAGTATACCGGTCGTACGCATCCTTCGGGAGGATGTAGACTGGGTTCGATTCCCAGCGGCCCGAACGTAGTGAGGACGGAAAAAGCAAATTGATTTGCTTTTGTTGGGATATCGAAAGGCTTTTCCGTATGAGTGTAACGAGGTGGAAAAGCACCTGGCTACGTGGTAGCCGAAATGCCCAATAGAGGCAGATTCCCAGCGGCCCGACAAGTTGTGATACAATATATTTATAAGAATTGTTTTTATCTGTAGCGGGTGGTCGCACTCACATAGGCACATATGTTGGAGTTTCGCCATCACCCGCTTCAAATGAAAACAATTTTTTTCGTTTTCTGGGCATTATAAAAATTTCAGAGCACGGATATTTTTCTGCTGAAAAATTCCTCGTGCTCGCGCCGTCGCGCTCCCAAGTCTCTGAAATCTTTATAATGCCCGAAAATTTAAATTCCGACTTATCCACCTTTTTACTAAAAAATCATTGTGTTATGTAAAAATAAAGAAGATAATTAAATTGTTTAAGCAATAAAAATTTTGGTCGCGTTTTTATTGCAAACTAATTTAGTAAATAATTTTTAAACTCTATGGCAAAGAAAAAAAGAAAGGTAGCAAAGAAGGGTAAGAGAAAGGCAGCAAAAAAGGGAAAGAGAAAGACTTCAAAAAGACGAAGATAGTTGTTTTGTTCCTTTCAAAAAACTTCCGTTAAAAGTCGGAAGTTTTTTGTTTTTATGCTAATATATAAAAATGTCTTTATTCAGTAAAATATTTGGTGACGAGAGCTCTAAATTCATCAAAAACACAACAAAAACAATAGCTAAAATCAATGCTTTAGAAGCTGATATTTTAAAATTGGCGGATGAAGACTTCCCAAAGAAAACTCAAGAATTTAAAGATAGGTTAGCGAAAGGGGAAACTCTAGATTCTATATTACCTGAAGCTTTTGCATTGGTGAGGGAAGCAGCCAAGAGGAATTTAAAAGAAAGGCATTATGATGTGCAGTTAATAGGAGGTCTCGCGCTTAATAGTGGAAAGATTGCAGAGATGCGAACTGGAGAAGGAAAAACTTTAGTGGCTGTTCTTCCGGCTTATTTAAATGCGCTCGAAGGCAAGGGCGTTCACATCGTTACGGTAAACGATTACCTTTCTCGCATTGGCGCAGTTTTGATGGGTCAAGTTTATAATTTTCTTGGACTTTCGGTTGGTGTTATCAATTCAAACAATGTTTCTTATTTATATGATGCAAAGCACGTAGAAGAAGATAAAGAGCGTGATCAAGTGGGGGAATTTAAAATTGTTTATGATTTTTTGAAACCTTGTTCCAGAAAAGATGCGTATCGGGCAGATGTGACTTATGGCACAAATCATGAGTATGGTTTTGATTATCTGCGTGATAATTTAGCGGTAACTGAAGATGGCGTGGTGCAAAGAGGTCATCATTATGCGATTGTCGATGAAGTAGACTCTATTTTAATCGACGAGGCGCGAACCCCACTTATTATTTCTAGCGCTGCAGGCGATTCAGAAGATTTTTATGTAAAGTTTCGTGATATTGCCAAGCAATTTAAAAGAGAAATAGATTATACGGTAGATGAAAAATTAAAAGCTTTTTCTTTGACCGATAAAGGTATTAATAAAGCTGAACAATTATTAGGAATAGATAATTTATACACGGAAAAAGGAATAAAAGAAGTGCATCATCTGGAAACTGCTGGAAAGGTTTTGCATGAAGCTGGATTGTTTGTGAAAGATAAAGATTACGTGGTGAAAGAGGGTGAAGTAGTAATAGTGGATCCTTTTACCGGTCGTCTCCAGCCGGGTAGACGATGGTCCGAGGGAATTCATCAAGCGATTGAAGCAAAAGAAGGCGTGAAGATAGAAAAAGAAACTCGTTCGAGTGGTTCTATTACTTTCCAGAATTATTTTAGATTTTATAAAAAGCTTTCTGGTATGACTGGTACAGCAGAAACTTCAGCAGAAGAATTTTTGAAAGTTTATGGATTGGACGTAATAGTGATTCCGACAAATCGTCCGGTGGTGCGCAAAGATAGTAATGATTTGATTTTTCAAACAGAAAAAGGGAAATTCCAAGCAATTGCGAAAAAGGTTAAAGAATTAAATACAAAAGGTGTTCCTGTCCTTATCGGTACTATTTCAATTGAGAAAAATGAACTTCTTTCGGCTTATTTGAGACAAGAAGGCGTGCCTCATGTTATTTTGAATGCGAAGAATCATGAAAAAGAGGGAGAAATTATCGCTCAAGCTGGAAAGCGCGGAGCAGTGACCATAGCCACAAACATGGCTGGACGTGGAATAGATATCAAGCTTGGAGGTAATCCGATAGTTAAAGAAGAATATGAATTTGTGAAAAATGCCGGTGGACTTTTTGTTTTAGGTACTGAAAGACATGAAGCGAGAAGAATTGATAATCAGCTTCGTGGACGTTCTGGTAGACAAGGAGATCCAGGTGAAACGCAATTTTATGTCTCTCTTGAAGATGATTTGATGCGTGTTTTCGGATCTGAAAAAATAAAGACGATGATGGGACGTTTCGGTATACCGGAAGATCAACCTATTGAAAATCGTTTTATTAGCAGAACCTTGGAAGGAGCGCAAGCAAAAATAGAAGGTTTTCATTTTGATGCTAGAAAAAATACTCTTGAATATGATGATGTGATGAATCATCAGCGTAAAATAATTTACGAAAGACGTAATATAATGTTGCATTCAAAAAAGGAAGAGATTGAAGATTTTCTAAAACAAATAATAGAAGAGAGAAAAGAAGCGGGAAAAATAATTAATGAAAAAAGAAAGAAGTTAGGGGATGACGCATTTCTTGAAGTTGTCCGCCGTATTGCTCTATATACTACTGATACGTTGTGGATGGAACATTTGGAAGCGATGGACTATTTACGTTCATCGGTCAATTTGCGTGCTTATGGTCAACGTGAACCAATAGTGGAATACAAAAAAGATGGCTTAATGATGTTTAAGCAAATGGAGGAAACATTTAAAGAACAAGTTATTTCTTTAATTGGCACTATTACAGAACCGGCTAAAGCTGAAAGGTCGGAGCCGAGACAAACTTTAGTGACAAGTCACGCTGAATCTAGTGAAGACATAAAAAGTGCTCAGACTGATTCTGCTATAGATATTGGTCGAAATGATCCTTGTCCTTGCGGGGCTATAAATCCTGCAACTGGCGAGGTTTATAAATATAAAAAATGCGGACTCGTCAACGCTCCGCAACATAGGAAGTCATTAGTAAATTAAAAAATATTATGACAACAAATAAAATAAAAATAGGTAAATATCGGCACTTTAGGGATGTGGAAAAAGAATATCAAGTTCTTGGGGTAGCAAAGCATTCTGAAACAGGTGAAGAATTAGTGGTTTATAAAAAGCTTTACGACGATTACTCAATGTTTGTGCGTCCAATTGCGATGTTTATGGAGACTAAAGAATTTAACGGCCAAAAAGTTCCTAGATTTGAATATATTGGGGAATAGCATTATGATTTTTAGGGTGTTACAAATTAGAAAAATGGTAGACGAAGCAACGGATAATCCGGGGAAATTTACAGGCGGGCAGATAAGGGAATTGTTTGTGAATATGTTAATTGCTCCATTGCTTTTTGTTTTATTTTTTTTAGGAATTTTCTTTGTTTTTGGTTTTACAGCTTTACTTGGTGGGCCTTTTTTGTTTTTTAAATTTCTTTTCTGGATATCTTTAATAATTATTTTGAGTGTTTTATATTTTTTGATAAAAATTTATCGAATAATCAAGTCTTTGACTGAGGAAGTAGTCGAGAGCACTTTAAAAGTGGAATCAAAAATTATAGAATAATATGCTGAAAAATTTAAAATTAAAAAGACGAACGATTGCAATGCTGGCGAGTATGCATTTTTTTGGTAATCCATCGGTAAAGATGAAAATCGTCGGAGTAACTGGCACAAATGGCAAAACGACTACGGCCACGCTTCTTTATAGAGTGGCAAAAGCACTTGGTTTTAAAGCTGGGCTTATCAGCACTGTAGAAAATATTATTGATGGAAAAGTCGTTGTCGTTCCGTCGGGCAGAGCTATTCCAGGTACGACGCCAGACCCTATAAATTTACATAAGTTATTAAATGAAATGGCGGAAAAGGGTTGCACCTATGTTTTTATGGAAGTCTCAAGTCATGCGCTTGACCAGAATCGCGTTGCTGGAATAAATTTTGCCGGTGGAATTTTTACGAATCTGACTCATGATCATTTGGATTATCATAAGAATTTTGATAATTATTTTGAAGCAAAGAAAAAGTTTTTTAAAATGTTACCTGCGTCTGCTTTTGCACTTTCTAATGCTGACGATTCATATGGATTAAAGATGTTGGAAGGAATAAAAGCAAAAAAATATACTTATGGATTTAAAAATAAAGCTGATTTTAATAATAGAATTAACACGAGACTTTTAGGAGAATTCAATGCATACAATATTCTCGCTGTTTCGAGCGTTTGTTCTTTGCTTGGTTTTGATATGTCTAAAGTAAATAAAATATTGGAGACCATAGATCCGCCAAAGGGACGCTTTGAACATTTCACATCTAAAAATGGTGTTTTGGTTATAGTTGATTATGCGCATACGCCTGATGCATTACAAAATGTTTTGAAAACAGCAAAAGATATAAATAAAGCAAATGGGAAAATTATTTCTGTATTTGGTTGTGGGGGAGATCGTGATCCTTTAAAGAGAAGTGTGATGGGTAAAATAGGAGCGGAATTATCTGATATAGCTATTTTTACTTCTGATAATCCTCGTAGTGAAAATCCTGATGAAATAATATCTCAAATGAAAAAAGAATTAACTCCTTTGTTGATAAAAAAAATAAGAACAATAGCAAATAGGCATGAGGCTATAATTGAAGCAACAAAGTTAACAAAAAATGGAGATATTATTCTCTGTGCCGGCAAGGGCCATGAAAACTATCAGGAAATAAAAGGTGTGAAGCATCATTTTGACGATATGGAGGAGTTTAAAAAACTTTATGAGTGATTTCAAACAACAATTTAATGGTAAAAAGATAACAGTCATGGGGCTTGGGCTTTTAGGGCGGGGGCTGGGGTATACGAAATTTTTGGCGGAATGCGGGGCGGATTTGATTGTGACAGATTTGAAGACGAAAGAGCAATTGGCGACTTCAATAAAAGAATTGGAAAAATTCTCAAGTATTAAATTTGTTCTAGGTGAGCATAGACTGGAGGATTTTAGAAACAGAGACATGATTATAAAGTCTGCTGGTGTTCCACTAGATTCCATTTATATTACTGAAGCTAGAAAAAATAGAATTCCGATAGAGATGGATGTTTCTTTGTTTATAAAACTTGCTCCAGAAGTGATGTTGATAGGTGTGACAGGCACAAGAGGTAAATCAATGACGACAGCGCTTATTTATGAAATTCTGAAGCAGAATGAAAAGTTTTTAGGTAAAAATGTTTTTCTGGGTGGAAATGTCCGCGGGGTGGCTACGCTTCCATTATTAAAGGAGGTGAAAGCTGGTGACATTTTGGTTTGCGAGCTTGATTCTTGGCAGTTGCAAGGTTTTGGTGAAGCAGGGATTTCTCCACATATTTCTGTTTTCACTTCTTTTATGCCTGACCATATGAATTATTACAAAAATGATATGAAAGCTTATTTTTCTGACAAAGCAAATATATTTAAATATCAAAAAAGGGGTGATGTTCTCATAATTCGTCCAGATATGAAGAAATTGGTTTCTAAAGATATAAAAAGTAAATTAGTTGTTGTTAATGCAAATGATGTGAGAGATTATGAATTTATTGTGCCGGGAGAATATCAAAAAGAAAATTTGGCTTGTGCTGTTGCCGTGGCGCAAGAACTCGGTGTGTCAGAGGAAGCTACAAAGAAGGCGATTAAAGACTTCAAGGGGTTAGAAGGAAGATTGCAATATATAAAGACGATCAAAGGCGTGAAAATATATAATGACAACAATGCCACAACTCCCGAAGCGACAATTGTCGGTATTGAAGCACTAGTTTCCCCTAAGTTAGACTTAGGGGAAAAGAAGATTGTGCTTATTTGTGGTGGAGCAGATAAAGGGCTAAAGCTAGATAATTTTGTGGAAGTTGTAAATAAATATTGCAAAGCTGTGGTATTGATTCCAGGAACGGGAACAGATAAATTAATTTCTAGCGGTAAGGTTTTGGTGACTAGTAAATATGCTAAAAGTTTAGAAGATGCAATTAATGAAGCTATAAAACAATCAGAAAAAGGGGATGTAGTATTATTTTCGCCAGCTTTTGCATCATTTGGGATGTTTAATAATGAATATGAGAGGAACGATTTATTCATGAAGATAATAAAAGAGTTAAAATAAAGATATGAATAAAAAAACACAAGTATTCTTTATACACGGCGGGGAAACTTTTAAAAATCAGAAAGATTATTTACATTATTTAAAAACAAGAAAGATTTCTTTGGAGAGAAAGGCGAGATGGTCCGCTGTTTATCTTAGAAAAAATCTAGGCAGGAATTTTGAAATCATAAAGCCTCGTATGCCATTGCAGGATAATGCAAAGTATAGTGACTGGAAAATAAATTTTGAAAGGTATATTCCTTATTTAAAGAACAATGTGATTTTAATAGGCAATTCTCTTGGAGGAATTTTTCTAGCGAAATATTTGTCCGAACATAAGTTTCCCAAAAAAATACTATCTACTTACTTAGTTTGCCCACCATTTGATGGAAGTTTGAGTGATGAAGATTTGGTTGGGGGATTTAAGTTAAAATCTGACTTATCTTTGTTAGAAAAGAATTCTAAAAATCTTTATTTAATGTTTTCAAAAGATGATACTGTTGTTCCAGTAGCTCATGCTGAAAAGTATAGAAATAAATTAAAAAATGCGAAGATAATAATCTATAAAAGCAAAAACGGACATTTTAGAATATCAAAGTTTCCAGAAATTGTTAGAATGATTAAAAAGGATATAAAATAATTTTATGGAATATTTAGATATATACGATGAAAATGGAAAATCTTTAGGACAAAAAGTGCCGAGAAAAGAGGCTCATGAAAAAGGGCTATGGCATAAGGCAGTTCATATATGGGTTATAAATTCAAAAGGAGAAGTTTTGATACAAAAAAGGTCTTCATTAAAACATAATCATCCAAATATGTGGGATATTTCTGCGGCAGGGCATGTCTCTGCTGGAGATAATGATATTATTTCTGCTATAAGAGAAGTTGAAGAAGAAATTGGGTTAAAACTTGAGCAAGAAAATCTTATACAAATTGGTACAGTAAAGCAGATGGCTAAAAAAGAAGGTTATATTAATAATGAAATAAATCCTATATATATTGTGAAAATGGATTTAGATTCAAGTAAAATTAAAAAACAAGAGTCAGAGGTTGCGGAGGTTAAATTCATGCCATATAAAGAACTTCAAAGATTTATTGAAGAAAAAAATCCATCTTTTGTTTTACATCCTGAAGAATACAAATTACTATTTAAATATTTAGAAAAAATATGAATTTAGACTTATCAAAAATAAAAAAAGTATTCTTTGTCGGAATCGGGGGGATTGGGATTTCAGCTATTGCTAGAATGATGCTTTTGCAAGGTAAAGATGTTTCTGGCTCTGATCTTTCGATGAGCTTGATAACCAGTGAACTTGAAAAGCTTGGCGCGCATATTACAGAAGGGCAGAATATAGAGTTGGTTCCAAAAGATGCTGATTTGGTGGTTTATTCTACTGCAATACCAAAATATGATGTTGATTTTTTTAAAAATTTACAGAAATCTGGTATTAAAATAGCAAGTTATCCGGAAATGCTTGGTTTGGTGACTGATGGCAAATATACTATTGCAGTTTCAGGAACTCATGGAAAGACGACCACTACAGCCATGGTTGCTAAAATCTTGATTGACGCTAAACATGATCCGTCTGTGATAGTGGGAAGTTTGCTCAAAGATTACAAATCAAACCTAGTTGTTGGTAAAAGTAATTTTTTCGTGGTTGAGGCTTGCGAATATGAAAGATCTTTTTTAAATATTAAACCGAAGATTTTAATTATTACAAATATTGATGCTGATCATTTGGATTATTATAAAAATTTGAAAGATATTCAGAATGCTTTTAAACAAATGATGTTGCAAACGGGGCATCTCATCATCTATAACGGGCAGGATAAAAATACAAGTATGCTCGTTGCCGAATATGAACGTAGTAATGCAAAGAGTGGGGCTATAGACTATACAAAATATCTTGATAAGGTTCCGAAGCTCTCGGTGCCAGGGGAACACAATAGGATGAATGCTGCCGCCGCTTTGGCTGTGGCATATATTTTGAATATAGATATGGCTAGTGCTGAAAAAAGTTTAGTTGAATTTTCTGGCACATGGAGACGACTTGATAAAAAGGGAGAGACAAAAGAGGGCGCAATAATTTATGATGATTATGCTCACCATCCGACAGAAATAAAAGCAAGTTTACAGGCGCTTCGAGAGCTTTACCCGAAGGGAGAAAAGAATATTACGGTTTTATTCCAACCGCACCTCTATAGTCGGACGAAAGCTCTTTTTGGAGATTTTGCGAAAAGTTTTAAAGGAGCAAACAAAACACTTCTTCTTCCGATTTATTTTGCTAGGGAAGCTAAAGATGAAAGCATCTCGAGTGAGAAACTAGCTGAAGCTATAAAAAAAGAAGGGGACAATGCTCAGGCGTTCTCAGACTTTGCATCAGCTGAAGAATTTGTAAAAACTTTAAATCTTGGTTCAAAAGACGTATTTGTGACGATGGGAGCCGGTGAGGCTTACAAAGTTGCCGAAAAAGTCTTCAATATATAACAAAATTCGTTGCAGGCGTACTTTTTAGAAAGCCTTGCGCAGAGGCCGACGGGCCGAGCAGTTCGCTGGCACAGCAGTGCCAGATAGATTGCTTTATAAAAAGTATGCCAAGAAAGAATTTTGCTTTCTAAAATACCCTTATTTTATAAGGGTATTTTAGCTTGACTTATACTGAAATCGTTGTTTAACTATTGACATTTAAACCGAGATATGCTATCATGTATGTATATCCTTATAGTATAGGTCAGATTAATTTTTGGCTTATTAAATAAGGGTTTTTTAGTCCAATAGCAATTCGAAGCTAATCTTAATGACTAAAATTGAAATACCGACACGAGTTTTGCGGAGCACAACCGCTTTATATGAAAAATAAAAATTGGATACAGTTCGTGGAGTCGTTTATTTTATTGCCAGTCTTAACAATATCATCTCAAATGCCAGCGGGATCTATCTCGCAAGCCGTTCTCAATATTGTTGACACTCCATCAGTCGTATCTTTAGAAAAACAAAATATTACAGTTTCTGACCTATTAGCCCTTAATGATGCTAAGGATCAGGAGCTTAAAGACCAAAAAGTCAAAGCGGAAGCTATCGATGCTTATTTCAGAGAACATGATATGCCTTTAGCGGGCTTTGGTATGAAAATGGTAGAGGAAGCGCAGAAGAACGATCTTGATTGGCGTTTATTGGCTGCGATTGCAGTGCGAGAATCTACCGGAGGAAAGTTTGAATGTAAGAAAGTTGAGAATAATGCTTTCGGTTGGGGTTCTTGTAAGATTGGATTTAAGTCCAATGAAGAAGCTATAGAAATTGTGGCTAAAAATTTGGGCGGAAATAATCCGAATACTGCCAGACACTATGAAGACAAAACAACTAAACAAATTTTACGCGCTTACAATCCACCTTCAGTCGTGCCTAGATATGCCGAGCAAGTGATATCTATCATGAATGCCATAGGTGTAGCTGATGAAGAAGTCGTAACTACTCCAAAAGCTGCATAAAAAAATCCCCCTCTGCTCGCGAGCAGAGGGGGATTTTTTTGTTAAGTCTATTCTAGATGCACCAAAGTCATCTTTTGGTCTTTTGGTTCAAACAATGTGATTTGGAAATTGTAATTCTTTCCAAGTTCTAGTTTCTCACGAAGTTTTGCTTCGGTTGGGAAAGTGGAATTGTGTACAAGTCCAGCTACACCTTCTTTTATGGATACGAGTGCGCCGTGTTTGTTGTATTTGATGACCACGCCCTTGATGATGTCGCCTTTCTTTAATTTTCCTTCAAATTCTTTCCAAGGATTTTCTTTGAGGGCTTTTATAGAAAGCGATATCTTGCCGTCTTTTATTTCAATTACTTTAGCGCGGATTTTGTCTCCGATTTTGAACATTGTGCGTGGGTTTTCTACGAGACCCCAATCAAGCTCTGAGATATGTACCAATCCTTCTAATCCATCTTCTAATTTTACGAATACTCCAAAATCAACGATACCGGCAATCGTGCAATCTAATTCTTGACCAACAGCATGTTTGCTTAATATCTCTTTTTTCTCTTCAGGGTTATTGTCTTTTTCAGAGAATATCAATTTTCCTTCTTTAGGCAAAGTTGAAATAATCATCACGGAAATTTTCTGTCCGACTAATTTCTTTAATTCTTTTAAGATTTTGTCTTTATCGGAATCTAGAACACGAGGGTAATGGTCAGCTTTGAGTTGAGATGCAGGTAAAAATCCTTGCAAACCTTGCCATTCCAAGATGAGTCCTCCTTTGTTTGCATCTTTTATTTCCAAACTCATCACAGTTTTTTCTTTGATTGCTTTTTCTGCATCACTCCAAGTGAGAGCTTGTTTAGCTTCTTTTAAGGAAAGTTCTATGTAACCATCTTCATTTTCTCTCTCAACGACTTTTGCTTTGATGATATCGCCTATGTTTATTTTCTTGATGATATCTCTTGCATTGATGAATTCGCGACCATAAATAATACCTGCTCCATATGGTGCCAAGTCTACATAAACTGATGATTTCTCTACACTGATAACTGAACCCTCTACAAGAGAGTCAACTTCTGGTTTGTCTATGGTTCTATCAACAATGGATTTCAAAACTAAATTTTCTTCTACTACTTCTACTGTGTTTTCTTTTTCTTTTTTCATAAATGTTTCTAAAATTAAAAATCCGCTTGAAAGCGGATATAAGGTTTAGGTTCTATTTAGCCTGTTTTTTCGGCTTTATAGGGTTACCCCAAATCCTGCTTTGTAATTATTTACTTATACAAGCATACTACTATAAACCCACAAAAATGCAACTTTTGCAACAGTTTTGCACTGTCTTTTTTGTATTTTTTTTGCTATAATATAGAGAATGATAATCACATATTTTGGCAAGCAATTTTTCAAGATTCAAAAAGGGGACATGGTCCTCGCTTTTAATCCTGTCAGTAAAAGTTCAAAAACAGGCATAAATGCCCACTTTGGTTCAGATATTGCGCTTGTGACCACCAATCATCCCGATTATAATGGCGTAGAACAGCTTTCTCATGGTGAAAGGGAACCTTTTATTATTTCAGGCCCTGGGGACTATGAGGTAAAAGAGATTTTCATAAAAGGAGTTTTGTCTGACGCACTTTTATCCGAAAAAAAGTATATCAACACTATTTATTGTCTTTCCGTGGATAATATCAATGTTGTATTTCTTGGGGCTTTAGCCAATGCAGAGATTTCAAAAGAGGCGCATGAAGCGATAAACAGCCCAGACATTCTCTTTGTTCCAATTGGAGGCAAAGGTTTGCTTGATGCAAAATCTGCGGCAAAGCTCGCTTTGTCTTTCGAACCTAAAATGATAATACCCATGGATTATGACGATGCATCATTAAAGGCATTCTTGAAAGAAGCGGGAGAAGAAAAAGCTGAAGTCGTAGACAAATTGACGCTCAAATTAAAAGATTTGGATGGCAAAGAGGGAGAAGTCGTAGTTTTAAAAACAATTTAATTTTTTAAATATGGGAAAAATTATTAATCATTTGAGAAAACAGCCCGAACAAGTACGAAGACATATTTTGCATGCCACGACTGTTATTTTTGCTGTGATTTTAATATCTCTTTGGGTTTTTTCTTTAGGAGTAAATTTAACTAATCCAGATACGCAAGCAAAGATAAACAATGACTTGAAACCATTTTCCACATTAAAAGCAAACCTAATTGACGGATACAATAGTATTTCCGGTTCCAATTAATTTTTTATGGCAAAAAAGTCTTTAGAAACAAAAGAAGATCCGATTGAAAGAGACAAGATTCTCCCAGTTGATGTAGTGGCGGAAATGAAAGAGTCTTACTTGGCTTATGCCATGTCGGTTATTACTTCGCGCGCACTGCCGGATGTCAGAGACGGATTAAAACCCGTACATCGCAGAATCCTTTTTGCTATGCATGAAATGGGACTTACCTTCTCATCTCGTTTTAGAAAATCTGCTACAGTAGTCGGAGATGTGCTCGGAAAATATCATCCGCATGGAGATACCGCTGTTTATGATTCTATGGTGGGTATGGCGCAAGAGTTTTCTTTTCGTTATCCTTTTGTTTTAGGACAGGGAAACTTCGGTTCTATAGATGGGGACAGCGCTGCAGCTATGCGTTATACCGAAGCAAAAATGTCCAAGATTTCTTCTGAACTTTTGCGTGATTTAGAAAAAGAAACAGTTGATTTTCGTCCAAACTATGATCAAACCAGAAAAGAGCCTACAGTTTTTCCTTCTTCTGTTCCAGCTCTTCTTTTAAATGGTACTCTCGGTATTGCTGTCGGTATGGCGACAAATATTCCTCCACACAATTTAGCAGAAGTGGTGGATGCTTCAAAACATTTGATTGAAAACGAAGATGCCACGACAGAGGATTTGATGGAATTTATAAAAGGTCCGGATTTTCCCACTGGAGGAATAGCTTATGGATACAAAGACATGCTTCATGCTTATTCGAGCGGACGTGGTGGCGTGGTGACGAGAGGTGAAGCGGAAATAGTAGAACAGAAAGATGGAAATTTCTCCATTATTATTACTTCAATTCCTTTCCGAGTAAATAAAGCCAATTTGATAATGTCGATAGCTGAATTAGTGCAAGAGAAAAAGCTTGAAGGCATCAAAGGGTTGCGAGATGAATCAGCAAAAGATATAAGAATTGTTATTGATTTAAAATCAAGCGCACATCCGGAAAAGGTTTTGAATTATATTTATAAAAACACCCAGCTTGAATCAAATTTCAATTTCAATATCGTGGCTTTGGTAGATGGAGTTCCCCAGACTTTATCATTGAAATCTATTTTGGAACAATTTATTTTACACAGGAAAGAAGTTGTAAAAAGAAGAAGCGCGTATGATTTACGAAGAGCCGAAGAACGCGAACACATCTTGTTGGGTCTCAAGAAAGCGCTCGATAAAATAGACAGAGTAATATCAGTTATTCGCTCTTCAAAAAATTCTCAGATTGCGAAAGTTAATTTAATGAAAGAATTTAAGTTTTCTGACCTGCAAGCAGCGGCGATTTTGGAAATGAAATTATCTAAACTTGCCGGATTGGAAAGGCAAGCAGTAGAAGATGAATTGAAAGAAAAACAGAAATTTATCGCGGAGATGAAAGACCTTTTGTCTAGTCCAAAGAAAATACTTAAAACTATTGCTCTAGAATTAGATGAGATTCGCGCAAAATATGCGGATGAAAGACGAACTAAAATAGTAAAGGGTGGAGTAAAAGAAATTTCTGATGAAGATTTGGTTCCAGAAAAAGAAACCATGCTCGTATTGACGGCTGGTGGTTATGTGAAATGTACCGATCCTTCAGAATATCGCGCACAAAAGAGGGGTGGAGTCGGAGTGATTGACCTCGAAACCAAAGAAGAAGATTTTGTGACAAAACTTGTATCCGGTTCCACACATAGCAATTTGCTATTTTTCACAAACCTCGGAAAAGTCTATCAGATGAAGATGTATGATATTCCAGAAGGACGTCGCGCGACAAAAGGAAAATCTATTATGAACTTCCTCTCGCTTTCTGGTGAAGAAAAAGTAAATTCTATTTTGGCGATGCCGAAAGACATAGATAAGACTCCGACTTCTCTTATGCTTGTGACAAAAAATGGAACAGCTAAAAAAATGTCTTCTGAAAGTTTCAAAGATGTCCGTCGAAGCGGAATTATTGCTATCAGATTAGACAAAGACGACCAGTTGATTTCTGCGCTTGTCACCGAAAAAGGAAATGAAGTTATGATTGCGACAGCTGAAGGTCAATCCATCAGATTTAAAGAATCCGACATCAGGGAAATGGGTAGGACGGCTGGAGGCGTGCGAGGTATAAAATTAAGCAAGAATGATGAGGTTATCAGTGTGGACGTCATTAAAAAAGCTACAGAAAAGGGCGCATTTCTGACAATGAGCGCAAATGGTTTTGGAAAAAAGACCGACTTAAAAGAATATAAAGTTCAGAAACGTGGAGGTTCTGGAGTAAAGACTGCGAAAGTCACTCCAAAGACTGGCAAGCTTATAGTGGCAAAAGTGCTCTCTGGTGAGGAAGAAGAATTGATTGCAATGTCCAAGAAAGGCCAAGTCATTCGCACAGCCTTAAAAGACATTTCCAGCCTTGGCCGTCAAACTCAAGGTGTGACTATCATGCGTTTGCGTGGAGGAGACGGTATCGCCTCGCTTGCTTGCATTTAACTTAAATATGAAAAAATTTTATTATCTTTTAACTTTGATTTTTGTATTTTGTATACCGACGATAATTGCTGGATTTTTTCTTTCAAATTTTATTTCTCTCATAGCTTTAGTTCCTTTTGTCGTTTGTGTAACAATTATAGGAAGTATCTGGGATATTTGGGCTACAAAGCATGGGAAAAAAGACCGTGTTTGGTTGTGGCAATTTAATCGAAATGATACGATGGGTATAAAATTTTTAGGACTTCCTTGTGAAGAATATCTTTTTTATGTAGTCAGTAGTGTGTATGTTATTTTTATGTGGGAGGGAATGAAGCTAATTATATCTAAGGGTACTTTTCAGGTATATTTTATAGTTATTTTCCTTTCTTGTTGGACGTTGATCTCAATCGCAGTACCTTACTTGTTTACCTCAGAAGGAGACAAATTTAAAAATTAAAATGTCAAAGTGTCTCTTTGGCATTAAAACTTAGTGTTTGTTTTATAAAATTTTTAGTGCCATCAAAAGTTTCAATTAAAAATTCTTTATTTACTATTGGTAGATTTCGATTAGAAGTAAAATCATTATAACTGCTCCACTCGTATTCATTTGGATGTTTTGCCATTTTATCTTTTATTGGGTTCATGTGAATATATGAAGATGCCCACATTAATTGAGAGTTATTTTTAATGGGTACAGATTTAAAACAATCTTGAAAAGCATGTCCAACACGATTGTATTTTTTATTAATATATTTTGAGTAACTTGAACATACTTTTGAAATTAATTTTGAAATTGAAGTATCATTACATTGTTCGATTAATAAATGAAAATGATTCGGCATAAGACAAAAAGCATGAAGTTTAAAATTATTCTTTTTTGTATCGGTAATTCTAATTCTGGAGTAGGGCATCGCTAGTAATTTTTCTTTATTTAATTCTTTTTCGTCAAAACCTAAACATAAACCAAGTCTATAAAGAAAAGCTTTGTAATCTTGTTCATCAAAGAATATTTTTTCTTTGTTATTTCCTCTGTTGTAGATATGGGCAATTGAACCGCTATCAAATTTTTTATAGTCTCTATTGTTCATTAATCTATTATGTCAAAGTGTCTCTTTGACAGCAAGGGAGTTTGTTAATAACTTTGAGTAAAATGTGGTGCAAATTGGGGTTTTAAGTATTATAATGTAAATATAATTATATATGTTTACCGATCCAATAAAAAATTTAAGAGCCCTTGGATTAAGAGAGGATAATGTTGTGGCAGATTTGGGCGCGGGAACAGGTTTTTATTCTGTGGCTGCAGGGCATATAGTTGGGAGGGGTAAAGTCTACTCCGTGGAAATAGTAAAAGACTTTTTAGAGACTATAAAAAATAAAGTACATGATGCGCATTTGAAAAATGTGGAAATTATTTGGGGTGATATAGAAAAAATCGGCGGTACAAAATTACGTGATGGCATTGTAGATGCGGCTATTGCTTCAAATGTCCTTTTTCAAGTTTCAAATAAAGAAAATTTTATACAAGAAACAAAAAGAATTTTAAAACAAAAGGGGAAGGTCCTATTGATAGATTCTTCAAAACCATCGATTATGGGTGCGGGTGCAATCATCTCTAAAAACAAGGCTCGAGAAATGTTTGAGAGAGATGGTTTCGTTTTTGAGAGGGATATTGATGCAGGCGAGCATCATTATGGTATGATATTAATTAAGTCATAAAATAAAAATGAAGGGAAATTTTCAACTCATATCTATAATTGTATTTATTGCCTTGGCTATCTTTGGAGTTTTAGTTTTTTCTGGGGCTTTACCTATCGGGAATAGTAATACGCCTGGAAGTCTAGGAACTGTTGTTTTATGGGGAACAGTAAAGTCTTCTGCTGTTTCGACTCTTTTGCAGGAATTTAATACCGCTAATACCACTTTTACTTTAAAGTATGTTCAAAAAGATGCAGATAGTTTTGATCAAGATTTACTCGAAGCCTTAGCTGGGGGCACTGGACCGGATATAATTTTACTTCCAGATAATTTAGCCTTTCATTATTCCGATAAGATATTCACAATTCCATTTTCTAGCTTGTCACTGGCTTCTTTCAAGAGTAATTTTGCTGGCGCTGGAGAGGTATTTGTTACAGAAGAGGGTATTTTAGCTTTTCCTTTATCTATTGACCCACTTGTAATGTATTACAACAGAAGCATGCTCGATGGAAACGGAATAGTTTCTCCTCTAGCTTATTGGGATGATTTGGCTGATTTTACGTCAAAACTTACACAAAAAGACAATACAAATAAAATAATAAAAAGCGCAGTTTCTTTGGGTCATTTTTCAAACGTTAAGAATGCAAAAGATATTTTAGCTGCTCTTTTTATGCAAACAGGAAATCCGATTGTGGCTGAAAAAGATGGAGTTTTTAATTCCAGTTTAAATACTTCCACTTACAATCCAAAATACGATCTCAGTTCAATTTTAAAATTCTATACAGATTTTGCAGATCCAAACAAAGAGGTTTATTCTTGGAATAAATCATTTCCAAATTCAAATGATGCTTTCTCGGCAGAAAATTTAGCATTGTACTTTGGTTATGGTAGTGAATTGTCTTCGTTGATTAGTCGAAATCCAAACCAAAATTTAGGTATTACTTCTTTTCCTCAAATTAAAAATTCAAATTTGAAAGTAACCATGTCTCATGTGACAGGCATAGCCATCTTGTCTTCTTCTAAGAATTTCAATACGGCTTTTACAGCAGCTAGTCTTTTATCTTCAGGAAGTTTCGCCTCCAGTTTCTCTAAAGTGACAGGTACAGCTCCTGCGCGTCGAGATTTATTAAAGAATAAACCGACCGATTCATATTCTCCGATTTTGTATGATTCAGCGCTTATCGCAAAAAGCTGGCTTGACCCATCTTCCAAAGACACAGACGATATTTTCCGTAATATGATTGATGGAGTTCTTTCGAACAACATGACGGTCATGACTGCTATGTCTGATGCTAGCAGTAAGTTAAGTCTTTTATTATTAAAATAAATCTATAATGAAAAAAATAACAAAATTTTTAATTTCTCTTTCATTGTCTGTTATGCCCGTTCTTTCTTTTGCAAAAGGGTTAATTCCTTGTGAAGATGGTAAATCTTGCGATTTTAACGCTTTGATGGCTCTTATAAATAATGTAATTCATTTCGTTCTTTTTAATTTAGCTGTTCCTATCGCTGCGGTGATGTTTTTTTACGCTGGTTTTATGATGGTAACCTCTGGGGGAAGTTCAGAAAGTAAGACGAAAGCCAAAAATATCTTTTCTAGCGCTGTTTTTGGGCTTGCTATTGCTGCTGCCGCTTGGCTTATTATTAGGACTATATTGTCAATCTTGGGTTATGAAGGTGGTTGGATATTTAATAATTTTTAATAAGGTGTATATGGATTACCATATATCAATGGCGTTCGGACATTAAACAAATAAATTTGCTTATGCTCCTCACTTATTGATATAATAATATAATCATGAATTTCATAAAAAAGAGTTGGTCTAAGTTGGTTTTATTGTCTTATGCTTTTCTTGTTCCCGTTATTTCTTTTGCTATAGGTCAAAACCCAGATTGCCCCAAGGGTACGATTTGTAATCCAATAACTACAAACAATATTAATGATTTAATAAAGACTCTTTTAGAGGGAGTTTTAAAGATAGGCATACCAGTAGTTGCTTTAGCTATCATTTATAGTGGATTTCTTTTTGTTTCTGCTCGTGGTAATTCAGAAAAACTAGGCGAAGCCAAAAAAGCCCTCACTTATACTTTAGTCGGAGCGGCAATATTATTAGGATCATGGGCTATTGCAGAGCTCATATCTAATACCGTACTCGCATTATAAATTAGCTTATTATTTTCATGAAAATAAAAAAATTTGCAACATATATATTAATCCTGATTATGCTCGTTAGTGTATTTGGCGGGGGTGTACAGGTATTTGCACAAGCAGATGAAGATATGGATTTAGTTAATACATGCAGTGATCTAAGTGGTATAGAAAATGTAATATGTAAAATTCATGAAATAGTTGGTTCAATTGTTCCTTTTTTAATAGCTTTAGGATTATTGTATTTTGTCTGGGGTGTAGTGCAGTATATGATTGGCACCGAAGAAGAGACAAAAAAGGGAGGAAAAGACAAAATTATTTATGGCATTATCGGTTTGGCTGTTATTGTAGGTGTTTGGGGGCTCGTAAATATTGTCGTTGTAACCTTTGATATTGGGGGTACTGAAGCCCCCGTACTTATGCCTTTGACAGTAGAAAGTTCTAATTCTTGCAGTTTAGTTGGTAATCCAAAATTTCAAGATCTTTTGTGCTATGTCACAAAAATAATCAATGATTCTGTAATACCTTTAATTTTTGCTATAGCATTAGGTATGTTTATTTGGGGAGTAGTGCAATTTGTCTTAAATAGTGATGAAGAGGCAAAAAAAGAAAAAGGTAGGCAGTTTATGCTTTGGGGAATAATTGCTTTAACTGTAATGGTTTCAGTGTGGGGTTTGGTGGCAATATTGGGTGAAACCTTTAATGTTGATACTAATTTTCTTCCACAGGTTAAGCAACAGCAATAGTAGATTGCATTTATTTTTGTGATATAATTATAAGATATTATTATTAGGTCGTTTTATTAACGTTAATTATAAATTATGAAAAAGAAATTAATTGTTTTGTCGAGTTTTGCTTTAGGTTTTGCTCCATTTGTGGCATTTGCAGCAACTAGCTCTTGTGCTTACGGTGGTGGAAGTGGAAATCAAACACTTATTACCGTAATCTGTAAAATAAATGAGATTATTGGTGTTATCGTGCCAGCTTTGATTGCCTTGGGCGTGGTTTACTTTATCTGGGGAGTTATTTCTTATGTTATTGGTACTGATGAAGAAACAAAAGCATCAGCTAGAAACAAGATCATCTATGGCATTATCGGTTTGGCTGTTATTATTGCCGTATGGGGACTTGTGCAAATTTTAACTAGAACTTTCGGAGTTGATAATCCTACGACAGTGGTTCCACCAGTTGTTCCTGGTTATAACAACTAAGAAATAAAAAATATGGATTTATTTTCTACAAAAGTAGCTTATGCGAGCGTAGAGAGTTTTGTTGCAAATGTTAATAAGGAGATTATAAATCCACTTATTTTATTTCTTTTTGCTTTAGCTTTGGTTTATTTCCTTTATGGTTTGTTTGAATTCATTGCTAACGGAACGAATGAAGAGAAAAAGACAACAGGGAAGGGCCATATGCTTTGGGGTGTTATTGGACTTACTATTATGATGGGGGTTTGGTTTATTCTTGGAATTATTATGAATACTTTCAACATTCAAGGAATAAAACCAGAAACAGGAGAGGTAAAATTACCTGAATACAATCCACCATCAAATTCGAATGTTTTAAAATAAAACTAGTGTGGTAAAAATAAGAAAGGGGCGGCCTTGCGGTCGCCCTTTTTCTTGTGTGTTGACTAACAACTTTGTGCCAGCCAACACGATACTAACTTATTTTTTTCTCCTTTCTTCTCATTGCCACCAACGGAAGTAAACCCTGTCTCCCTTGAGGGGGTAGACGAGGTATTTTCCTGATGGCATGTTTTTCCAGTCCTTGTGATTTGTATTCACCGGACCTTCCTTGTCGTCAAAGAACACATCCGTGTCCTCGACGAAGACATATCGTGCCGGTCGGCTTGGCCGAGTATATGTCTTTTCGGGGTCAAGCCAAGCTTTCAGCCCGACCTCTTTGGTTGCGTGGCCTTCTCCTGAGATAGGGAATTCCACGATTGGTTTCTTTTGTTGTGTTGGTGCTGGGGTCACCTTGGGTGGTTCCGGAACGGATTCGCCGAACAGAGACACCCATGTCCCTTTCCAGAGGGCACCGAGCACCCCGTTTTTCTTTAAGGTGCTACTGATTTCATCCCGATTTGCCCATGTGGCGGTATACTTCGGGAATGCAACTTGAAGGGTCAAGACCATGAAGGAGATCACGAAGATCATCCCCACAAGTTTACGTTTACCTTGTGTCACGAGGCCACCTGCGACAAAGGCAAACATAATTTCCCAAAGAATCACCTTCGAGATATCACGACCCACCAAGACTCCCGTTATGCCAGCAGACCCCCTTGTCACTTCGTATGTGTCGACGGGATAGAGCCCAATAGCTTTTCCCATCAATAACCGAAGAGCCAAGAAGATTACCAGCCCTAGCGCTATCTTGAAAGCCCAGCCTGCAAAGGTCTGAACTCGTTTGATACCTTCTTCTCCAATATTTCTTTCCACGACATCCATCACGAAAATGATGCCGATAGCCAGAAACGTGGTAAAGAAAGGAATCTCCCATGCTTCGTTGAGGAACCAACTAAGCAGGATGGTTGAGGCCAACATTCTTGTCCAGTGTGGATTTATCATTGTGTGTTCTCCTCTATGCTGATTTTCTTAACAGGAATCTGGCCGCTTCTTTGGCTATATCCCAGATGATAGATCCAGCCACCTCTGCTTCCAAGAGTTCTGGGAATGAATGCCCAGTTGCTCCAGTTTTATGAGGGGCCTTACCATCACCTGCTGGTTTTTCCCGTCTCTTATTTCTGTGTTTTTCGAAGATCTCCTCTATTTCGTCGTGAATGGCATACCAGACATACAAGACATCAAAGAGGAGATATAACCCTGCTGACTTGAGATAGAACCTTGTCTCCCTTGCCCAAGATAGTGGATCCGATGGCACGAGGGGTACCGCGTCTTTTCCACTCCAAATGTTGCTTAGCACATTCCATACGGAGTTTTTTTGCTCCTGAGTGATAACGTTCTTTGGCAACAGGATTCCTGGTCCAGGGCTGAAGCAGTAGATTACGAAGGTAATCACAAATGCCACAAGTCCTACCCAGAGGGGAGTGTTGTTGTTTTTGAATGTTTTCATCGGTTCTTTTGCGAGTAGGAAGATAAAACCTATCGCAACCACGACATATACAGTCGTGAGTCCGATGAACGCGGGCCAAAACCCGCAGAACACTGAACACACTGCGTTGACTCCTGCCTGTGACTTCGTCATCAAGGCGGAGAAATCGATCTTGGATATGACCCAGAGGATCACAGCCAAGACCCCAACTCCAATCCCGACTTTCGTCAGGATTCTCATCAGACTTTTCATGTTTTGTCTTTCTGCGCTGTAGCGCATTGTGCGCTTTCGCGCGGTTTGTATATTCTGCTGTCAAAGATTACCTGTATATTGTATCACACTATATACAAAAAGTCAATATGAAAAAGCCCTCAAATTTGAGGGCTTTTTCATTGTTTTTCGTTCTTAATTAACTGTGTTTTAACGGAGTTGCATGATACTTTTCTCTTCCGCCATAAATCCTTCTTACTAAGATGACTATGAATAGAATCAATATTGCAATCATTACCCATTGAATCAATCTTGAAGGGACAAAACTATTTGATCCGAAAATGGCATTTGCTGATAAGTTACTGGAAGTATTTGTCTTGTCTACTGATGTATTCGTTGAATTGGTTGTAGTCGTTTTAGTAGTTGTTGTGTTCTGGTTTGTAGTATTAGAAGCTGGAATAGTTTCATAATTATTAACATAAACTGGTGTTGGAGTAGGGGAATAATAAGTTTGTGTTTGGTAATTATTATTTTGACCAGAATTTATACTACCGACATAACCACCGTATCCATATTGCGCATTTGCTTTTGATGGTATTGTTATTACCCCAAGAGACAAAATGGCTAAAATTATTAAGCTGAAAACGATATTATGTTTTATTGTGTTTATATTTTTCATAACAGGTATAGTATAGCATATTCAAATCTAAATGTCAAGTGAAAATGAATATGGCGCCCCTGCTTCTGCAAGGGCGCCATTTCGTTCATATTTTTGGCACTTTTAGCTCAGTGCCGATAGTTTTGGATGTACCCACCATACCCTCGGGGCCGTGGCGGTGGGTAATGACGGGGCCGTGGCGGTGGGCAATGACGGGGCGGTGGCGGTGGGCAGTAGCCATAGTTAGGCTGCTGGACGAACCCGCCACTATATTGGGGCGTCCAGTCGCCGTAATAGTAGGGCTGCTGCTGGACGTATCCATCATTGTATCCGTAGTAAGACTGCTGATACATCAGTTGTCCGTGCGGACGATGGTGACGGGGCGGATGGCCCATCGCCGACACTGTCTGGCATCCACCAAGAACCAATAGTAACACTATAATGATTGACTTCATGTTTTTCCTCGTTGTTAGTTGTTTTCGCTTCTGACAGGGTAATAAATAAGAAAAAAATTCTTAACTATTATCCTGTCAGAAAACAAGGAAAATGTAGAAAGAACGATAAACTTTTACTTGGTACAATATATCATATAAATATGTAAAAGTCAAGGTTTTATGATAATATATATAAAATACTTGTTATTTAACAATTTTTTACCTATAATCTATTTTGTGTTGCCCGAGTGGCGGAATTGGTATACGCGCACGACTTAAAATCGTGTCTCGTAAGGGATGTGGGTTCGATTCCCACCTCGGGCACAATGGGTATATTTAGGCCCAGAACTGTTTTGGTAGGTTGAAAGATTGAACGCGCCCATAACTCAGCTGGTAGAGTAGCTCCCTCTTAAGGAGAATGTCGCAGGTTCGATTCCTGCTGGGCGCACAAAAGTACTAAGGTACTTTTGTGCGGAGCCGGAGGCCGTCGGGCCGAGGCGGGGTCGCGAGATTTTTCAGTAGAAAAATACTTGTGACCACAAAGTGTGAATAGAAAGAATTGGGCGAGTGGCGGAACTGGTATACGCGTTAGTCTTAGGAACTAATGTCGCAAGACTTGAGGGTTCAAATCCCTCCTCGCCCACCAGAAATAAGTTAAAAAAATATGAGGCCTGGGGCGGAATTGAACCGCCGTATATTCCTTTTGCAGAGGAATGCCTTACCACTTGGCTACCAGGCCTTATTAGACTTTTTAAAATAGCTCTTCTCGAAAAGCAATCTATCTGGCAAAGCTTCGCCAGCGAACTGCTCGTCGTTCAAGAAAATAATATTCGGAATACCTCATTTATTTTCTAAACTCCTGCGCAAGGCTTTTCTCAAAGACTATTTTATCAAGTCTAGCTTTCTCTTAGCAATTCGTCAATTTTTTGTCTGTGTTTTTCTCCTAAATCTATCTCAATGTCAATGAAGGGGATATTCTTTGTGGTCATTGTTTTCTTGAAAAATTCTCGCAGTTCTCCTCTTTTTCGTTTGGCGAATTCTAAAGCTACCTTTTCTTTTTCTTCTGGAAATACTGTGATAAAAATAGTTGCGCGTTTTAGATCTGGTGAACAGGTTGCAGAGGTTACGGTAATAAGCGAAGTCTTGTTATTTTCTCGTCCTAAAAATTCAGCTGTGAGCTCTTTTAGGAAATTCGCCACTTTTTCTTTTCTTTCACCCATTTTTATTATTTTTGAGCTACCTTGAATAATTCTACGACGTCACCCGAAGCGATTTCTATTTTTGATTCAACCATCATGCCAAACTCTGAACCTTCTTCTACTATGCTGGTTTTCACTTTGTTCTTTTCTAGATTTACAATTTTTCCTTGTCCGATTTCAAATTCTCGGCGCATAATTTTTACTGTTCCGTTCAAGAGCATTTGTCCTTTTATCACTTTTCCACCTATTATTTGGCGTTCTTTTGTGCGACTGAAAGCTCTGATTATTTTTGCTCGGCCAGTGGTTTCTATAGTTTCAATTCTGGGTCTTCTGCATTCCATCTCTCCCTCGAGCCATTCTGTCATTTTGTAAATAATATTGAAGAAAGAAATAGACATTCCTCTTTTTTTGGCAATTTCTAGAGCGCTTTTATCTGCTTTTACGTTAAATCCGATTATTATCACATCTTCTCCGTCAGAAATACTTTTTATGTCTGATTCAGAAATTGGACCTACTCCTTTTGCTATTATTTTGAATTCTGCATTTTTTATTTCTCCTTTGCATTTTATTTTTGCTATTTCTTTTTCAATAGCTTCCAGAGAGCCGGACACATCGGCTTTTATAAGTATTGGTATTAATTTTTTGTCTGCATTATTTTCTGCCCCTTTTTCGTTTGCTATATTTTTTATGTTTTTTAAATTTTCATCACTAGCCTTGTAGTTTTGGGCGTATTCTAAAGCATCCTTTTTATTTTTAAAAGTTTTAAATTGAGCTCCAACTTTTGGCATCTTATCAAAACCACAAAGGCGAATAGGGGAGGAGAAAGAAGCATTTTCAATCATCATTCCTTTAAAGTCTTGGATTATACGGGTAGAAGTTATGCTATCAAGAGCAACCACAGTCATCCCTTTTTTTATTGTGCCATTTTTTATAAGTAAGGTTGCTTGAATTCCGCGTTTTGAATCAAGGTCTGCTTCTATCACGAAACCAGAAGCGTCTTCTCCGGCATTTCCGGTAAAGTTTTCCATTTCTGATAAAATCAAAATTAAAGACAGTAAATTATCTACTCCAGTTCCGACTTTTGCGGAAATTTCTACGCAGGGGGTTTTACCTCCGTAATTTTCCAAGTAAATTTCATTTTCCATCAATTCATTTTTAGTTTTTTCAACGTTTGCATTTGGCTTATCGATTTTATTTATTGCGACGATAGAGGGGAGTTTCATCTCAGTAATTGTTTTCCATGCTTCTATCGTTTGGGGCTTCACGCCGTCTTCTGCAGAAACAATCAAGATGGCAATGTCGGCAATAAGGGCTCCACGTTCGCGCATTTTTGAAAAAGCCGCATGTCCTGGTGTATCCAAGAAGGTAATCTTTTTTTCTTTTCCTTCTTCATTTTTATGTAATACTTCGTAAGCGGAAATATTTTGAGTTATTCCTCCGGCTTCTTTTTCTGTAACGTTTGTCTTTCGAATATAGTCAAGGAGAGTTGATTTACCATGGTCAATATGTCCCATGACGACTACGACAGGGGGGCGGGGAATTATTTTGTTTTCTTTATTTTTTTCCATTTATTTTACTTCAGCTTTTTTTAACGCTTCTTTTTCTTCAATGCTTAATTCGTATTCTGATTTGTTGTTTTTTATAGGTTTAGCAAATATGCTCATTCTTTCACGAGAATATAAACTTGAAATTACAACACCACTGCCTTCTTCGTCTAACATTCCGATTGCAAAACTTTGATTGCTACCTTGGTCGGGAAAAGGATTGAAACGGATGGTTTCAAGTCCACGGATGCTTTTCTTGAGCTTGGAGTTTATTGAGACAATATTTTTTTCTGCGTTTTCTTTAGCTCTTTTTAAATCAACAATATCTTTTTCTAAATTAACAATCGTGTCCTCTAAATCTTTAGCTTTTTTCCCGAGGAAAAATCTTTTTAATCGTTTTTCTGTTATGACAGCCCAAATGACACCAAAAAGAATAAAGAATATGGTAATTCCAACAAAAACAAAAAAAGCCAAAAAGACTATATCGTCAAGCTTTATATTCATACATAGATAATATATACTATTTTTATGGTTAAATCAAACCAAAATTTTCAAAAAAAACTGCGAAAAATATATCTAGATTACGCTTCTAGCGCAGAAGCAAACCCAAGCTCTATACACTCTTTTGGAATGGAAGCGAAAGCCAAACTTGAGAATGCGCGTAAGAAAGTTTCAAGGGTTTTGGATGCTCATTTAAATGAAATAATATTTACGAGCGGAGGCACAGAGAGCAATAATCTTGCAATACAGGGTGTTTTAAATGCAGTTTCAGAAAAAATCCCACATATTATTACAACAAACATAGAACACCCTTCAGTGCTTGAGACTTTTAAGCTTATGAAAAAAAAGAAGTTGGCGGAAATTTCTATAGTGCCAGTTGAAGCAAATGGACTCGTAGATCCAAAAAAAATAAAAAAAGAAATAAAGAAAAACACTGTGCTGGTGTCAGTAATGTATGCAAATAACGAAATTGGCACAATACAGCCGATTAGAGAAATAGCGAAAGAAATTCGGCATTATAAGAAAACAAGAAAAGGTGAAGTTTTAGAGCACGGATATTTTTCTGCTGAAAAATTCCTCGTGCTCGCGCCGTCGCGCTCCCAAGTCTCTAAAACTTCACCTTTTCCTGTTTTTCATACTGATGCAGTACAGGCGGTAAATTATTTGGACCTTAATGTAGAAAGGCTTGGGGTGGATTTGCTTTCATTATCTGGTTCAAAAATAGAAGGAGCTGGTAGAGTGGGAGTGCTTTATAAAAGGAGAGGAGTACAAATTTCAAATATATTTGGCGGGGGTGGACAAGAATGGGGATTGCGTCCAGGGACAGAAAATTTACCAGAGATTTTAAAATTTTCTGAAGCATTGGAAAAAGTGCAAGCAACAAAAGAAAAAGAAACAAAAAGACTAACCAAGCTTCGAGATTATTTTACGGCGAAATTGCAAAAAGACTTTAATTTTATTTTTAATGGTGACTTAGAAAACAGGTTACCAAATAATGTAAATATTACGATTCCAAATATTCCGAGTGATCTTTTGGTTATAGAATTATCCGCAAAAGGAATAATGGCTTCAGCAAAAAGCGCTTGCGAATCTGGAGACGGTAAAGCCTCATATGTTATAAAAGCAATCCGTCCAAAGGCAAAAGAGACAGATGGCTCTTTGAGATTTTCTTTGGGTAGACAGACGACGAAAAAAGATATTGATTATACTATAAAAGTTTTGTCTCAAATTTTGAATAAATTAAAAAGGTGGTATAATTGAAGCATATGGACATAAAAGATTTAAATAAAGCACAACTTATATTGCTGGCAGTTTTACTGTCTTTTGTCACTTCTATTGTGACAGGTATAACAACCGTTACTTTAATGCAACAAGCGCCCGATTCTTTTACAGTTCCAGTCAATAGAGTTATCAGGCAGACCGTTGAGAAAATTCAGCAAGTGGAAGGTAAAACCACCGTTCAGACTGTTATAGTGAAAGAAGAAGATTTAGTGGTAGATGCTTTATCAAAAAATAAATCAGCAGTTTTTACTGTTAGTAAAGAAGCTATGGGAGCAGATGGTTTAATTGCAGAAACTTCAGTTGGCAAAGGTTTCGCTGTTTCTACTGATGGCATAGTTGTAGTGGATGGAGATTCTGTGTTTGATAAAGGAGTTTATTATTTAAAAAATGACAGTGGAAAGTTTAAGGCGGATTTTATGTTGGCAGACAATGCTGGTTTTTCATTTCTAAAAATAGGGGATTCAGTTGATGGTAAGAGCAAGGTTTCTTTTACGGTGCCAACTTTTGGAGATTTGAGTAAAATGGAAATTGGTCAGAAAGTTTTGGTTTTCGGTAATAATATTTCTTCTTTTATTTTTGACGGAAATAAAGATATCAAAACCAATGTCACAAAACTAAATGGTGGATCAATGGTGTTGGATTTGGATGGAAATGTTTTGGGTATGGCTTTGTTTAGCGATATTTCTTCTTTTGCTTCAATTGACGCTATCAATAGCGTTCTAAAGATTCTAAGTCCCGCAAGTGCTTTGCCGGCAACTCCGGTGCTTGCTCCATCTGTTCCGGTAACGCAATAAAAAATATTTGTGCTCTATATATAGTGTGTGTATAATCGAAATATATGCCACCCTTAAATAAATTTACAACCAAATCAAAGGATGCTATTAAGAAGGCCCATGAACTCGCTATTGAACGGGGAGTGAATCATGTTTCTTCACTTCATCTGCTTGCCGCTCTTCTTTTACAAGAGGAAAGCATGGTAAATTCAATTTTAGATAAATTGGAAATTGATACGATGCTTTTGACAGATAATATTTTAGAGCTGATTGAACTTCCAGAGAGTCGAAATACTGTTTCGCCTTCTTATCAAATTTATCTTAATCCAGACTTGGCGCAGGTAATAGAGCAGTCAGCCAAATTAGCTGAATCAATGAAGGATGATTTTGTTTCAACAGAGCATCTTTTTATTGCAATACTAGAAGTTACAAGCGAAGCCCGAGAAGCCTTGGCGCGATTTAGAATTCACAAAGATTCCGTATTGAAAGTTTTAGAAGAATTGCGTAGTCAAAACATAACTGATGTAACTGAACCGAAGAAATTCAAATTGCTTTTGAAATACACTCGCAATTTAACTAAATTAGCTAAAGAAGACAAACTAGATCCAGTTATCGGACGAGATAATGAAATTACACGCATCATGCAGATTCTCTCAAGAAGGACAAAGAATAATCCTATTTTAATAGGTGAAGCTGGTACAGGAAAAACTGCCGTAGTAGAGGGCTTGGCTCAGATGATTGTTAAAGGTAATGTTCCAGAATCTTTAAAAGACAAGGAACTTGTTTCTTTGGATTTGGGTTCGCTTGTGGCTGGAACAAAATATCGCGGAGAATTTGAAGAAAGATTGAAAGGCATTATGAAAGAGATTGAAAGGTCTGACGGAAAAGTCATCGTCTTTATCGATGAGATTCATACTATCGTGGGAGCTGGAGGAGCTGAGGGGACTATGGATGCTTCAAATATGTTGAAGCCGGCATTATCTCGAGGAGAATTGCGAGCTATCGGAGCGACAACTTTGCGAGAATATCAAAAGCATATAGAGAAAGATCCTGCTTTGGCTCGACGTTTTCAACCAGTTTATATAGATGAACCTGGGGTAGAAGATGCAATAGCAATTCTTCGCGGTTTGAAAGAAAAATATGAACTTTTTCACGGCGTTCGAATTACTGATGATGCGATAATAGCTTCTGTGAATCTTTCTGCTCGTTATATCACTAACAGATTTTTGCCAGATAAAGCCGTTGATTTGATAGACGAGGCCTCTTCTTCTTTAAAGATAATGTTGGAAAATAAGCCACCGGTTTTAGAAGATGCTCATAGAAAAGTAATGCGTTTAGAAATTGAAAAAGAAGCTTTAAAGAAAGAAATTACTGATTTAGGTTCGGGTGGATTGAAGGATAAAGAAGAGAAAATAAAAGCGAAAGAAAAAAATAATGAAATAAAGAAAAGACTTAAAGAAGTTGATAATGAAATAGGTAATTTGCGTGAAAAGACTAAAGAGCTTGAATTAAAATGGCAAAATGAAAAATCAACAGTTTCTGAAATTCGGGCTATTAAAAAAGATCTTGAAAGTTTACGCTTAGAAGCTGAAAATGCGGAAGTTCGAGCTGATCTCGCTCTCGCGGCAGAGATACGTTACGGTAAAATACCAGCTTTAAAGAAAGATTTAGAAACAAAACTTTTGCGTTTAAAGAAATTACAAAAATCACGCAGAATCTTAAAAGAAGAAATTACGGCTGAAGATATTGCCGAAGTGGTTTCTCGTTGGACGGGTATACCACTTACTAAAATGCTTGAAGAAGAGCGCGCAAAATTAGAAAAGATGGAAGAAGAATTAAAGAAACGAGTCATCGGTCAAGATGAAGCTATCTCACGCGTAGCTGATGTGATTAGACGTTCTCGCGCTGGTATCGGAGATCCTAATAGACCCATCGGTTCTTTCATTTTCTTAGGTCCGACAGGAGTAGGAAAAACAGAACTGACAAAAACCTTGGGTCAATTTATGTTTAATGACGAAAAAGCAATTATACGTGTAGATATGTCCGAGTATATGGAAAGACATTCAGTTTCAAAACTTGTCGGTTCTCCTCCAGGATATGTTGGTTATGATGAAGCTGGGCAATTAACTGAAGCAGTACGACACAGGCCTTACGCTGTGGTGCTTTTTGATGAAATTGAGAAAGCTCATCCGGAAGTTTTTAATATGCTTCTTTCTGTTATTGATGAAGGAAGGTTGACTGATGGTAAAGGTAGAGTTGTGAATTTTAAGAATACTATCATTATTCTAACTTCAAATATCGGTTCACAATTTGTAGAAAAAATGGAAGCAATCGGATTTTCTAATAATTCCACAAAGACTGATTATGGCAATATGAAGGAAAAGGTTTTGGAGGCATTAAAAGATAATTTCCGTCCAGAGTTCTTAAATCGTTTAGATGAAATTGTTGTTTTTGATGTATTGAGTGAAGAAGCTATAAAAGGAATTGTTGATTTGAGAATAAAAGTAGTTAAAGAGCGTCTTAACAGCAAAGGTATAAATTTTGAAATTACCGAAGAAGCTTTATTGCTTTTGGCAAAAGAAGGTTACGACCCGCATTATGGCGCAAGACCACTCAATCGTTTGATTCAAAGTAAGATTTTGAATCCAGTAGCGTCTTATATTATCGGAAATGGAATTAAGAAAGGGGATACAATAAGCGTATCTGTAAAAAATAGCGAGCTTATTATTGAAGCCAAGAAATCAAAAATCAAAAGTTCAATTCGTGTGCAATCTCGTTCAAAGGTTTAGATTATTGCGGTAAGCTTCTCCAAATCAATTGGTGCATTATTTTTACCACATCTACTACTTCTTTACTTTTGATTAAAGCACCAAAAGGTTTATTTTCAAAACTAAATATAAGTAGCTTGTCTTCAAATACAAAAAATCCTGAACTGGAATTAATAGTTCCAGGTAAAATTTTCATTTCTCGCCACTGGGTTTTAGTTTTCGCCCAAATTCCTCCTAACGATAAAATTCCTGAATCAGTGATAATGTAAATCTTCGGTCGATCAAAATCTTTTCGTAGTTCAGTTGCTTCGTGAAATACATCCATTCTACCGAATTTAATAAGCTTTTCTAAAACTTTTGTACTTGAGCCAAAAAAATACCACGACTCTTTAGAAACTGAAATTTCTAAAGCAATATTTTTTATACCTTCAACTCCTGAATAAAAAGTTACTTTTGGTTCTTCGCTATATTGTTTGGGTAATTTTATTAAACCGGGTAAAATATTTTCTAGTAAAGATTCTGCGTTAATTACTTGTCTACGCAATCGTTTAGTTAATTTTTCCAGTTTTTGTGGTTTTTCCGCAACAAATAAACTTTTTTTATCCAGAGTTTGATACATCAAACCTTGTTTTATTAAATTTTTAGCAGCTAAATAAACCGTAGGTCTTTTCACGTTTGTGAAGTTTGCTAACCGAATAGCAGTTGATGGTCCTAAACTCAAAGCCGCTAAATACACCTTAGCTTCGTGTTCGTTTAAGCCCAATTTTTCTAGTTCTTCTTCCATTTAATTATAAAGTGTTATCAACTTCTGACAACAGTATTATTATAATAATAAGCTAGCATTTATATGCTATATTGTCAATAAATTTATGAAAAGTCATAAAAAATTGACATGGGTATTTGTCAAATATATAATTTTTCCCGAAAGGTGAGGATTGTCCTCAACTGCCCTAGCAGGTCTAGGTTTTAATGTTGTTTGAAAGAAAGGAATAAAAAATTATGAACGATACTGGTCCTAAAACAGCGGCCATGTCGAATAGTTTGCAGATTGCCCAATCCAACAAGCTCAAATTCCATCTTGAAACAGCGGACAAGTTGGCTGGTTTGCAGATTGTCCAACTCAACAAGCTTCGTGAAGGAGAGATGACATTGGAACAAATCGAATGGTTCATTGATCTCACACCGGAGCAACGAGAAAAACTCATTGATGATAACACAGGGACTGGACCGCCAGTTTCTATTGTTCTCACAAGAAGGTTCATGTTGCTCGTGGATCTCGGTATTATCACGGTGCCGGAGGGCTATGTGCATGCCACCAAGCTCGCTTCGTTCAAAGAAGTAAACCTTAATGAGTTTAGCGGTTATAATGACGACTTCACGGATGCGAACTTTGGTAATACGACGACGCAACTCGTTGTTGGGCGCAAACTCCAAGTTCGCGCGTGGGTAAATGTCAGTGGTAAGAGCACATACGAGGAACGCATGGAGTTCTTAGCTAGCCAGGATTCGATTTATACTGGGGCGCAAGGGTTGTCGCTGGTGTTCGAGCAGAAGCGTGGTCAGCTTAAGAGGGGATTCTGGTATGCTTCCCTCGACAATGAAGAGGCGCTCTGGAAGGGTATTTGCAAAAGACGTCGCGTACCAGAAATGTGCTTGAGTGATGATGGCAGATTTACCCTCACTCTTGGTAACATTTGTGACCCTTACCGCAAAGACCGTGCCTTCTTCTCGTTCCATGATGTTCCTTAGTTCTTTTGACCCTCCGCGCATTTTTTTGTTGCCGGCGCGGAGGGTCTCATGTATAAGGTATCGCACCGTTTTACTTTGTAAGCGGTGTTTTTTTGATTTAATATTTATTGTGCGTCGAGAGGGATTCGAACCCCCGAAGCCCGAAGGCAACACGTTTACAGCGTGTCGTATTTGACCACTCTACCATCGACGCATATGCTCAAAATATAACACAAAAAGTGCTTTTTTGCATCTTTTTTATCGTAAAAAAGTCCTTTTTTTGATAGATAGTAAAGATTCTAGTTATTTGTTTGACAAAAATTCTAACAAAGAATATACTTAGTTTACCTAATTATTAGGTTTAAGAAGTAAATTAATATGTATAAAAAATCAAGTATAGGGGATTTATTGCTTGTTCTACGTAGAAATATCGTTGGAGTTATAAAAAAGGAAGGATTCAAACATGATTTAACTTTTACGCAGGTAGAAGTTCTTCATTTTATTAAGCCTTCGGGAAAGGCTACAATGAAAAGCATTGCGGATTGCTTGAAGGTAACTCCTCCATCAGCCACAGAGATAGTGGAAGAGATGGACAAGAAAGGTCTAGTCAAACGCATAAATGATGAGAAAGACAGACGAGTGGTTTACGTTGTTTTTACAGACATAGCAAAAAGAGTTTTTACTTCCATTTCTAAACATAAAGAATTGATTTTTAAAAAAATGACTGAAAAATTAAATGTTGCAGATAAAAATCATTTAGAACGTATTATTAGAATTTTAATTACTAATTAATAAATAAATTATGATACACAAACATATAAAATCGTTACCACATCATCCAAAAAGAGTAATAATAATATCTTTGATTGTAGCAATTGCTATTGGTACTTTTGGATATATAGAAATTAATAAAAAAATAGAAAATCCAGAAATTATACCTGAATCCAATTCTATTATTAGAAATTCATCAGTTAATAATAATCTTACTTTAGGATTTCTTTCTGGGGGCAGAATTAAATCTGTTTTAGTTAAGGCCGGAGATACTGTAAAAAGTGGGCAAGTACTTGCTTCTCTTGATTCAGGGAATACTTTAGGCGCCCTCTCTCAAGCGAAAGCGGCTTATAAAATAGCAGAAGCCAACTATCAAAAGATTTTAAATGGTGCTACGGGCACAGCTATTGATGTGGCGAAATCTATAGTGAACACAGCTCAGGTTAATTTAGATGGAATCACTAAACAACAGAATCTTTTAGTGGAAAATGCCCACAGAAATTTTCTAAATTCATCTTTGGTGGCGAAAATAGATGGTGGAAATAGTTCTTTGACCCCTCCTTCTATTAGCGGTATTTATGATATGAGTGTTGAAGGAGAGATAAGCTTGAATGTTTATCAAACAGGTGATGGAGATTATTTTAATGTTTCAGGAGTTACCACTGGCGCAGGGAAAGTAAGCACAACAAATCCGGAATCAATAGGAGACTCTGGGCTTTTCATAAAGTTTCCTTCTTCTAGTATTTCTTATGCAGGTTCCACTTGGAAAATAGAAATACCAAATAAAAGCGCTTCAAATTATTTAACTAATTACAATGCTTATCTTTCTTCTCTGCAGACTCAAAGCCAAGCAATTGCTAGCGCGCAAGCGACTTTAGATCAAGCCAATGCTTCTTTGGTTGCGCTTGTTTCGTCTGCTCGTGAAGAAGATGTTGCTGTCGCTCAAGCTCAAGTAGATAATGCTCTTGGCGCGGTGCAGATTGCAGAAGCGGCTTACAAAAATACTATAATTACTGCTCCGACAGATGGCACGATTTTATCAGTTTCAATTACACCAGGACAGATAGCTATCCAGAATGCTCCAGCCATTGAATTTATAAGCAATGTTTCTAATTAAAAATTAAAAATAATCATATGGAAAATCAAACTGAAGAAATAAAAGAAAGTATTTTTAAAAAGCCATGGATGCATAGCCTGATATCTTTCGTAGTTATTTTTGGAGTACTTGCCGTATTTTTGTTTTGGCAGGTAAATAGAAATACAGTATTTATAGAAAATTCTCTTTTGGAAGCTCCCATTATAAATCTTTCTGCGACTTCACCAGGGACCTTGAATGCTTTATATGTAAAAGAGGGCGACGAAATTCCTTCAAATTCACAAGTGGCGCTTGTAGGGTCTCAAATCATCTATACTAAAGATGGTGGTATTGTATCTTATGCTCCAGATGTTGTGGGATCTTATTTTTCTCCCGGACAAACAGTTGTTTCTGTTGTTAATGTTAAAGAAATGAAAGTCGTGGGGGAGGTGGAAGAAACAAAAGGTTTAAAGAGTTTAGAAGTTGGGCAAAGAGCAACTTTTTCTGTTGATGCTTTTTCAGGGGCTAGCTATGAGGGTATCGTTGATCAAATAAGTCCAGTTTCAAATACTAATGGAATTGTTTTTTCTATTTCTGATAAGCGTCCAGTAAAGAAATTTAATGTGAAAGTACGTTTCAATGTTGAAGACTATCCAGAGCTCAAGAGTGGAATGTCTGCGAAGATAACAGTTCATACTAAATAATAATTATGGAGCAAGATAAGGGCTCAAACTTGCGCTGGTGGATTTTGCTCACTGTTATTGTGGGAACTTTTTTGGGGCGTTTGGATCAGACGATTGTGGGCCTTGCTTTACCAAAAATTATTAATGATTTCGGTATTACGGTCACATCAGCGGGATGGATTGCTACAGCTTACATCTTAGCAAATGCAGTTTTCGTGCCAATTTGGGGAAAATTAGGAGATACAATTGGGCGAAAGAAAGTTTATGTTTTGGGTTTTGGAATATTTATTGTGGGTTCTGTTTTGGCTGGACTTTCTTGGGATCTTTCTTCAATGATTGTTTTTCGAGTTATTCAGGCGATAGCTGGTTCAGCGGATTATCCTACAGCTATGGCTATTTTAGCTGTAACTTTTAAAGAGGGAAGAGAACGCGCTCAGGCACTTGGAATTTGGTCAGCATCATTTGCAGCCGCGGTAGTGGTGGGGCCTTTATTGGGTGGTCCGCTTATTGATAATTTTGGTTGGCGTTCGGTTTTTCTAATAAATTTGCCGATTGGTTTGTTGGGAATTTATATGGCTATTCTTTTTATAAATGAATCACGTTCAGAAATAGAAACGAAATTTTTTGATTGGTGGGGCGCTATTACTTTAGGTGGAATGCTTTCTGCTTTAGTTTTAGTTTTAGATAAAGGATCTGATTGGGGTTGGCTTTCAGTAGAAAGTATGATTTGTTACTTTTTAATTGTGGTGCTTCTCGGGTTCTTTATAAAAGTTGAACAAAAAGTTCCCGAACCTATAGTTGATCTTAAATTCTTTAAAATTCCAGCTTTTGTAAACGCGCTTCTTAATAACTTTGTTGTTTTCATGGGTATGATAGGCGCTATTTTCTTGATACCGGTTTTTGCGCAAACATTTTTGGGATATACAGCAACAGAGTCTGGATATCTTTTTATGCCGGTGGCGATAGCGATGATGTTGGCTGCTCCGATTGGTGGAATGCTTACTGGAAGGGTGCAGTCGCGATATGTGATATTTGCAAGTACTATTGTCGCTGCATTGGGAATTTATTTATTTACCGGACTTGATCCAAAATCATCCGCGCTTGATATTATTACTCCTTTGATAATTATGGCTTTTGGACTTGGTTTTGGTATGGCGCAACGAACCAATATTGTCGCATCTGTTGTTCCAGAAAACGAAATTGGTATTGCTTCATCCATTCTCGCATTAGTGCGAAACATTGCGGGCGCATTTGGTATAGCTATATTTACGACAATTTTGAATAATAGAATTACTTCTAACGTACTTTCAATAAACGGTTGGAGTGAACTTTATAGTCATGTGCCGATTGAAATTCAGAAATTTATTTCGCTTATAGCATTAAAAGCGCAAGTGGATGCTTATAATTATGTCTTTTTAGTTTCTGCAATTATAGTTTTCCTTGGGTCATTTACGATACTTTTCCTAAAATTAAAAGAAGAACGTACGGACATAGAAGTGCATGCGGAATAAAAGACAGTTTTTTATTTAGAACTTGCTGTTTCAGAAAAAGTATGTTATTATCAATACAGTTTGAAAAGGGCCTTCGGGCTTTTTTCTTTCATTAAACGAAATTATTTATGGAAATTAGAAACATAGCAATAATAGCTCACGTGGACCATGGAAAGACCACTTTGACTGATGCTTTAATGAAGCAAAATGGTGGACTTCAAGATGAAGGAGTTTCAATGGACTCAAATGCCCTAGAAAAAGAGCGTGGTATTACTATTTATTCAAAAAATACTTCCATAAATTACAAAGATACTAAAATAAACATTGTAGATACGCCCGGCCACGCGGACTTCGGCAGTGAAGTAGAACGCGTTTTGCGTGCTGTGGATTGTGTGCTTCTTTTAGTGGATGCAGTTGAAGGACCGATGCCACAAACTAGATTCGTCTTAAAAAAGTCTTTAGAGCTCGGGCAAAAGCCAATAGTAGTTATAAATAAAATAGACAAACCCGCTTCTGATCCAAATAGGGTGCATGAGGAAATTTTAGGGTTATTTTTTGAATTGGGCGCTTCTGAAGAACAAGCTAATTTTGAAACTATTTATGCTATCGGCCGTCAAGGAAAAGCTTTTAAGAAATTAGGTGATGATTCCAAAGATTTGTCTCCTCTTCTTGATTTAATTTTAGAGAAAGTTCCACCTGCTTCTGTGAAGCAAGATAAAAAAATGTCCGCGCAGGTCTTTAATCTTGGATATGATAATTTCTTAGGAAGAATGGCTGTGGCTAGAATTTATTCCGGAACAATTTCTTCCGGAAGTCCCGTTTTTATAAAGGGAGAGAGAGAAGTACGCGGGGGAAAAATAACAAAACTTTTTACTTTTGAAGGCATAAACAGAAAAGAAGTGGAGAGTGCGACATCTGGTGATATTGTTTTATTGGCTGGAATTCCAGACATATATATAGGAGAGACATTGTGTGAAGATGAGAGTGTGGACCAATTGCCTCACATAGCTATTGATGAACCAACTCTTTCCTTAAATTTCTTAGTGAATGATTCTCCTTTTGCCGGCAAAGAAGGCAAGTTTGTTACTTCTAGGCAAATCAAAGAAAGATTAGAAAAAGAACTTGAAATAAATGTCGGATTAAAAGTTGATTTTGCTCCGGATCAAGGAGAAAAGAGGTCAGGGCCGAGTTTTTTTAAAGTCTATGGCCGTGGAGAACTCCACATAGCTATACTTTTGGAATACATGCGCCGAGAGGGATTTGAAATGCAAGTCTCTCAACCAGAAGTTATCATCAAAGAAAAAGATGGAATCAAAACAGAACCTTATGAAGAATTGGTAATAGACGTTCCAATGGAGTCTTCTGGTGGCGTTATTGAAAAGATAGGAAAGAGACGCGGAATAATGAAAGATATGATTGAAAAACAAGGTATAGCAAGGATTATTTTTGATATACCTACCCGTGGACTTTTGGGTTACCGTGGTGAATTTATAATAGACACAAAAGGAGAGGGCATAATGAGTTCAAGGGTCACCGGTTTTAGAGAATACGCTGGAGAAATAAAAAAACGAGAGTATGGATCTATGACTTCTATGGTGTCTGGTAAGGCTGTAGCCTTTTCCCTTGCAAATTTACAAGAACGTGGTATACTTTATGTAGGGCATGGAACTGAGGTTTATGAAGGCATGGTTGTAGGCAATGTTTTGAAAGGGGATGATATGTCAGTGAATCCCACAAAAGGAAAACAGCTTACAAACATGAGAGCTTCTGGAACCGATGAAGCCATAGTCTTAAATCCTATATTTTCTTTGAGTATTGAACGAGGTTTAGAGGTGATGAATGAAGATGAGTATTTAGAAATCACCCCAAAATCAGTCAGACTTAGAAAAAAATATCTGACTGAGCTTGATAGGAAAAAGCATTTTGCAGCTCAAATTGATAAAGAAAAAAAATAATATAAAAAAATTTATGCCAACAATATCTTTCAAACCAAAAAAAATAACTAAAAAAATAATTTCAGAACTTGCTCCACGCACTCATGATGTAATCATGAATCGTTTTGGATTGACTCCTGACGGAAAGAGAAAAACTCTTGAGGAAATTGGAAATAAATATAACATTACCAGAGAGCGTGTTCGCCAAATCGAAGACGCTGCTTTGAATTCTATTAAAAAATCAAGTGTTTATAAAGCAGAACAGTTAGTCTTTGAAGAGCTAAAGCAACTAATACAAAAATTAGGTTCAATCGTTGCCGAACACGAACTTTTGCCTTACATTTCTAAAGATAAAGCAACTCAGAATCATATTCATTTTTTCCTAAGTTTGGGAGACGCTTTCAAGAAGCATCGTGAGGATGATCATTTCCATACTCGCTACAGTGTAGATGATGAGATAACAGAAAAAGTGCATGAGGCTCTCAAAAAGCTTTATGCAAATTTGAACGATCAAGACTTGGTTCCTGAAACAGAAATGATAAAGAAATTCTTAGAGCACATAAAAGATGTTTCTGAAGAATACAGAGATGAAGAAATGGTTCGAAGATGGCTTTCTATGTCTAAAGCAGTGGCAAAAAATCCTTTAGGTGAATGGGGTAAGGCTTCTTCTCCAAACATTCGAACTCGCGGAGTTAAAGATTATGCTTTCCTTGTTATGAGACGCAATGGTTCTCCGATGCATTTCAGAGAAGTTGCTGACGCTATTTCTAAAACTTTCAATAAGAAAATCCACTATGCTACTTGTCACAATGAGCTTATAAAAGATCCTCGTTTTGTTTTGGTTGGCCGAGGTATGTACGCTTTGTCTGAATGGGGTTACAAGAAGGGTATTGCTAGAGAAGTCATTACAGATATATTAAAGCGCGAAGGACCACTCGGAAAAGAAGACATCGTCTTAAGGGTAAATAAAGAAAGATATTTCAAAAAGAATACCATTTTAGTGAATCTTGCAAATCCAAAGTATTTCAAGAAGAATAAAAGTGGACTTTATACTACGGTTTAGTTAAAATATAGGCATGGTAAATGAAGTGTTTGATTTTATCTATAAACTGATTGTAGGTCTTTTGCCTTTATTCGGCACCATAGTACTTGGCCGTCTCGCTTGGGTTTTCTGGGTTCATTATATACAACAGGATTTTATCTCTGGAATTGATTTTGTCTTGCTCGAAATCATACCTCCGCGCGATGTTTTGCGCAGTCCAAAAGCCATGGAGCTTTTTTTGACTAATGCTCTTTATCATTGGAGCATGAAAGGGGGAAAGGAAGAGTATTGGCAAGGAGCAGTTTGGTTTTGGTTCTCTTTAGAGATTGCTTCTATTGATGGGCAAGTGCATTTTTATATACGCACGCCGACGCGTGTTCGTAGTTTAATTGAAACTCAAATGTATGCTCAATATCCTCAAGCTCAAGTAAAAGAAGTAGAGGATTATACTTTAGCTATTGATGAGATAAGTCCAAAGAGTGCTTGGAATGGTTGGGGTTGTGAGTTTAAATTGGTAAAACCCGAAGCTTATCCGCTCAAAACTTATGTTAATTTTGGTTTGGATAAAGATCCAAAAGAAGAATTTAAAGTTGATCCTATTTCTTCAGTAGTGGAACTTTTCGGTTCAATGAAAAAAGGAGAGCAAATGTGGATGCAAATTGTTATTACTCCTTCCAAAAGAGCGTACCATACGCATGGTACATGGTTTGGTCATCATGATTGGGTAGAAGAAGCAAAACAAGAAATGATGAAATTGTTGAGGTTGTATAGACGAACAAATGAAGATAAAGCCCACCCAGGACATTTCACTTACGAATTTCGTACTCCGGATTTTCTAAAAAATTCTGTTACGATGATGTCCGCGAAAACTGCCAAACTTGGTTTTGAAGCTGGCATCAGAGTATTTTATGGAGCAAAAAAAGAAGTATTTGATATGAGTAGCCGAAGGAATTTGCGTCTTATCTTTCGTCAATATGCTATGCCGGATTGTAATGAGCTTTATCGCCACAATTCAACTCAAGCAGATGCTTATGGTGGAGTGTTTACGATTTCCAAAGAAACAGTCATGCTTTTGGCGGACAGAATGTTAAATGAGTTTAGAGAGCGTTCTTTCTTCCATGAATCTTTAAGACAAATAATTTTTTCTCAACACACTATTCCTTGGCCATTTTCTAATATGTTTTTTTCAGTTTATTTCCACCCCCTAACTTTTGTTTTAAATGTAGAAGAAATCGCTACGATGTGGCACTTCCCAGGACAGATATTGAAAGTTCCTACTTTGGAGCGTATTGAATCCAAAGAAGCTTCTCCACCTACAAATTTGCCTATATAATCTCATATGGATATGAATTTTTTTAGAGCCAACAGAGTTTTCTTTTATACGCTCGGTGCAATTGCTTTTTTTGTTGTTTTTTATTTTTTCTTTTTTTCTGCGCCATTGAATTTTCCATCCGGAACAATAGTGAAGATAGAAGAAGGTTTAGGTTTAAGAAGCGCTTCCTTAAGGTTAAAAAACGCTCATGTCATACGTTCACGCTTGGTATTTGAAGTTCTTGTAATACTTTTGGGAGGAGAAAAACGTGTAAAAGAAGCAGATTATTTTTTTGAAAATAAATTATCTGTTTTTGAAGTTGCTTGGCGTATTTCAAGCGGGGAACATCACAACGCGCCTATCATAGTCACTATTCCAGAAGGGTTTAATTCAGTTCAAATAGCCGATGCTTTTTATTCTAAGTTAGAAGATTTCAATAAAAATGAATTTCTTTTAGAGGTAAAGGGGTTGGAAGGTTATCTTTTTCCCGATACTTATTTTTTTCTTGCGACAGATGGCGAGAAAGAAGTAATAAAATCTATGAGTGAAAATTTTGATAAGAAAATTGCGCCAATTCGCCAAGATATTTTATCAACACATAAAACTGAAAAAGAAATAATCATAATGGCTTCTATAATCGAAGGAGAAGCAAAAGGGGATAGTGATAGGGAAATTATTTCTGGAATTTTGTGGAAAAGAATAAAAATAAATATGCCACTTCAGGTAGATGTCGCACCTGATACATATAAGACAAAAGGTTTACCAAAAAGTCCGATTGGGAATCCTGGGTTAGAGTCTATTAAAGCTGCTATTTATCCAAAAAGTTCACCTTATCTTTATTATCTTCATGATAAAGATGGGATTATTCATTACGCAAAAACATTCGCTGAACATAGGCAGAATGTGTTAAAGTACCTAAAATGAGGAAAAAGGTAGTATTTGTTGGGCTTTCTGGTGGAGTAGATTCTGCTGTTAGCGCAGCTTTATTAAAAAAAGATGGTTATGAGGTTGTCGGGGTTTTTATAAAAACTTGGCACCCAGATTTTTTAACTTGCAATGAAGAAGAAGAGCGTCGTGATGCTATGCGAGTGTCAGCTTTTTTAGATATTCCATTTTTAACTTTTGATTTTGAAAGTGTTTATAAAAAAGAAGTTGCAGACTATATGATTCGTGAATACAAAGCCGGTAGGACTCCGAATCCGGATGTGATGTGTAACAAAGAAGTAAAATTTGGTGCATTTTTCAAGAAAGCCATTTCGATGGGAGCAGATTATGTGGCGACGGGGCATTATGCACGAATCCAGACACAAAAGCGTTTTGAAAATTTTGCAGGCGGAAGGTTCACACCGAAGGTGGGAGTAAAGCCCAGAAATTTTCAAAACGCTTTTGTGTTCAAAATAGGTAAAGATTCAACAAAAGATCAAAGTTATTTTCTTTGGACTTTGAAACAGGAACAATTAAGTAAAATTTTGTTTCCAGTTGGACACTTGAATAAAACAGAAGTTCGCAGATTGGCGAAAAAATTTAAATTACCGGTTGCAGAAAAAAAAGATAGTCAGGGAATATGTTTTCTTGGGCAAGTAGATTTAAAAGAATTTTTGAAACACTATATAAAAGAGAAAAAAGGAAAAGTTTTAAATGAAAAAGGTGAGGAAATCGGCTATCATAATGGCGCAGTTTTTAATACGCTTGGAGAAAGGCATGGTTTTACTGTTACAAAAAAGGGTCCGGATGATGGAGCTTATTATGTTGTCGGTAAAGATATAAAGAAGAATATTTTAGTTGTATCACAAGATAGAAATTGTCTTGCAAAGAGCACGGATATTTTTTTGCTAAAAAATTCCTCGTGCTCGCGCCAGTCGCGCTCCCAAGTCTCTTTGCAAGACAATTTCTATCTTTATTTAAAAGATACGAATTGGATTTCAAAAGTTCCGGAATCAAGCAAAGATTACACAGCTCAGATTCGTTATCATGGAGAATTTTTGCCGTGCGTTTTAAAAATAATAGGTAAGACAACAGCTGAGGTAACATTTAAAGAGCCGGTTTTAGTTGCATCTGGCCAGTCATGTGTTATTTATGATAAAGATGTTTGTCTTGGTGGTGGAGTTGTAAAATAAAATTTTATGAAATTAATTTCACTCAACATAGAAGTAAATAGGCATTATGATACGGTTTTGAATTTTCTTAAAAAAGAAAAGGCTGATGTGATTTGTCTTCAGGAACTTTTAGAGAATGATTTTCCTCGTTTTAAGAAAGAGCTTGGAATGGAAGGAGTTTTTAAAGAATTTAATTATGTTAATTATAAAAATGATAACAATATAAATGGCCAGAAACATGGTGTAGCCATTTTCTCAAAAGATATTATTGATTCAGGATACATTTTTTACTTTGGAAAAGAGGATAATCTTTTGAAATCTTTTAAAGATTACTTGTCCAATGAAAATAATAAAAAGAATAGTGTTTTAGTGTGGGCGGAAATTAAAAACAGTGCTGGAGAGACATTTAGGTTTATTAGTACTCATTTGCCTGTAACCAAAGAAGGAGAATCTTCTATATATCAGCTTCAGGTTGTTGATGCTTTATTAAAAACACTGGATTCAATACCAGAATTTATTCTTTGTGGGGATATGAATGCTCCACGTGGAAAAGAATCTTTTAGTCGTTTGGCAAAAAGGTACAAAGACAATATTCCGCTTGAATATAAGACAAGTATTGATCAAAAATTACATAGAGTAAAAGGGATAATGTTTGTGGTTGACGGTCTTTTTACAACTCCTTCATATGATACTTTAAATGTGAAATTAGTTGATGGCGTGAGTGACCATATGGCTATAGTTGCTGACATAGAAAGAAGCTAATATATCTTTTCTTTTATCAATTTTTATTATACAATAGTATTTATGACAGAATTTTTTACACAAAATAGTGAAATTATCATAAGGTTGGTGGTGGCAGTGGCTCTTGGTTTATTAATAGGAGCAGAGAGGTTGCTTGTGCATAAGGAAGCTGGTATGAAGACTCATGCATTAGTTTCTCTCGGTTCAGCTGTTTTTATAATTATTTCTGAAATGGTGGCTTTAAAGTATGCAAGTATGGGTGGTTTTGATCCGACAAGAATCGCCTCACAAGTTATCGTCGGTATTGGATTTTTGGGAGCTGGTTCAATAATTTTGCAAGGTTCACGCCTTTTGGGTTTGACTACAGCTGGTGGGCTTTGGGTTACAGCTGGCATTGGTATGGCCTCCGGTTTCGGATTCTATGGTTTAGCTGTCATTTCCACAATTCTTGTATTGTTCGTATTGGTTGTAGTTTATAGATTTGAAGGACCGATTAAAAAAATATCTGATGAGATAGATCAGCCGAAAATTAATTAAAAAAATGGATTCCAGTGAGATTAGATCAAAGTTTTTAAAATTTTTTGAGAAACGAGGGCATAAAATAATTCCTTCGGCTTCACTTGTACCCGGAGACCCAACAGTCTTATTTACTACTGCTGGGATGCAACAATTTAAATCTTACTACATTCATCCACAAGACGCAGATAAAGATTTTGGCAGTAGAAATATAACTACTGTGCAAAAATGTATTCGCACTGGCGACATAGATGAGGTTGGTGATGCCACACACCTTACATTTTTTGAAATGTTGGGTAATTTTTCTTTTGGCGGATATGGTAGACGTGAAGCGATTACTTTTGCATATGATTTTATAGTAAAAGAATTAGGATTAGAGATTTCTTATGTCACTTTTTATAAAGGCGAAGGCGTGGTTCCGAGGGACGAAGAGTCAAAAAAAATCTGGGAAACACTTGGTGTAAAGGATATTCGTGAAGATGGCAAAGACGTTTTTTGGGGACCAACGGGGGATTCAGGTCCTTGTGGTCCGACGACTGAAATTTATTGTAAAAATGCTGATGGGCAGGATGTGGAAATTTGGAATATTGTTTTTAATGAATATTTTTGCGACGGCTCTCGTGAAAAATTAGATGAGGGAAAAGCAAAATTAAAGAAACTGGATGTACTAGGTGTAGATACTGGTATGGGTTTAGAACGATTGGTTGCGACTGTGCAGAAAAAGAAAAATGTATATGAAACGGATTTATTTAAAGTTGTTATTGAAGCAATTAAAGAAATAGCGGAAGAAAGATTTAATGAGAAAAATGCTCGTGTAATAGCTGACCATATAAAGACAGCAGTAATGATGATTTCGGATGGAATTAATCCTAGTAATAAAGATCAAGGATATGTTTTACGTAGAATAATTAGAAGAGCTATATTGAAAATGAGATCTTTTTATTCAACAGAGTTATTAGATAAAAAAGAATCCGGTTCTATTTTTTATGAAGTTTTAAATAAAATTTATTACATTTATAATCAAACAAATTATATAAAAGATGATAAAGAATATATATTTAATATTATTCTTGAAGAGGAAATTAAGTTTCGCCAAACTCTCGAAAAAGGATTAAAAGAATTCGAGAAAGCGTCAAGTGCAAGTGATGGTGTTTCTGGTGTGGATGCTTTTTTGCTTTATACTACCCATGGTTTTCCAATTGAATTAATTTTAGAACTTGCAAAAGAAAAAGGTATGACGGTTGATTTGAAGGCTTTTAATGAAGAAATGCTAGAACACCAAAAACTTTCTCGTACCTCTTCTGCTGGAATGTTTAAAGGTGGTTTAGCAGGTACTGGTGAAAAAGAGACTAAATATCACACAGCTACACACTTACTCCTCGCTTCGCTTCGAAATGTTTTAAAAGCTGACATTGTGCAAAAAGGAAGCAATATTACTGCTGAGCGAATGAGATTTGATTTTAATTGGCCAGAAAAAATTTCTGCAGAAAAATTGAAAGAAATAGAAGATTTAGTGAATTCAAAAATTGCCGAATCTATTCCAGTTGAAATGAAAGAGATGCCAAAAGAAGAAGCAAGGAAAGTCGTCACAACGCTCTCTTTTGATTTGTCTAAATACGGCGATGTTGTAAAAGTTTATAAAATTGGAGATTTTTCGGCGGAATTCTGTGGTGGTCCACATGTTCAAAATACTAAAGAATTGGGTAAATTCAAGATTTTAAAGGAAGAAGCCGTGGCAAAGGGGATTAGACGCATAAAAGCCGTACTTTTGTGATATAATTATAGGGATGGGAATTTTTTTTGGAAACAAAGAAAAAGAAAAGCTAATCTTGGTTTTTGATATTGGGTCTTCTTCTGTCGGAGGAGCGCTTTTTTGGACGCAAAAGTCTGGAGTTCCAAAGATGGTTTTTTCTATTCGTGAGCCTCTCGCCTTAGAGGAAAATATTACAGCTGATAGATTTTTGTATTTAACGATAAAATCCCTAGAAGTTGTCGCCAGTAGGGTACATGGGGCTGGTATTGGTGTCCCAGAAATGATTTTTTGTGTTCTCTCGTCTCCTTGGCATGTTTCTCAAGCTAGAGTTATTAGGCTTGAAAAAAATGCGCCTTTTATTTTTACTCCGAAGCTGGCTGTTGATTTGATTAAAAAGGAAATATCTATTTTTGAAGAAGAGTATTTGGAAAAATATCCAGACATAAAAAGTTCAGTCCGATCAATTGAATTTAAAAATATCAAAACAGTATTAAATGGTTATGAAACATCAAAGCCTTTAGATCAGAAAACAAAAGAGCTTGAGATGACCATATTTGTTTCAATAAGCCCAGAACAAGTTCTAACCAACATAGAAAAAGTAATAACAAAACATTTTCACGCTAAAGAGATTAGATTTTCTTCTTTCACCATGGCGTCTTTTGCTGTAGTACGTGACACATTTGCAAGCCAAGACAATTTCCTTTTGATTGATGTCGGCGGAGAAGTGACAGATATTTCTATGATAAAGAATAATATTTTTCACGAATCTATTTCTTTTCCTTTAGGGTTGAATTTCATGATACGCGGGGTTGCTTCTGCATTAAAATCTTCGCTTAATGAGGCAAGGTCGCTTATTTCTCTTTATAAAGATGGGCATGCGGTGGAATCCACTGTAAAAAAGATTGGTTCTGTAATAGAAAAATTAAAAGGAGATTGGCTTCTAAAATTTCAAGAATCTTTGTCTAGTCTTTCCAAGGATATTTCTGTTCCCGCAACTATTTATTTAGTAGCAGAAAAGGAAATGGCTGATTTTTTCTCAGAAATAATAAAGACTGAACAATTTAACCAATACACTCTGACTGAATCAAAATTCAAAATCGTATTTTTAGGCGCGGAGGCTTTCCATAGTATGGTTCTTTTTAAAGAGAATGTGAATCGCGATTCTGTTTTGATAATTGATTCCATTTATATCAATCGTTTTTTAATTAATTCCACTACATTAAAGCAAATATAATTATGGCAAAAAAATTATTGCAAGACATGGTAAAAATACGAAGCGTAAACTACGATATGAAAGTGGCGCTCAAAAAAGATATTCCCCAGCAGTCAAAAATTTTGATTAAAAATCCTATTCAGAACATTACAAATAAAAAAAGGGGGAATAGTGCTCGATATGCACTTTGGTTGGTGGCAGTTACCTCTATTGCAGTTTTTGCTTTTGCTCTTTCACATTTATTTTTAAAAGCGACAGTTAATGTAGATCCAAAAATAGAAGATGTGGTTTTGAATGATAATATGTTTGCCACAAAAGATGCAAATACAAGTAATTTACCTTTTGATTTAGTGGTTATCTCTGGAGAGGAAACTAAAACAGTGCAAGCTACTGAAGAAAAAGATATTTCTATCAGTTCTAAGGGAAAGGTTTTAATTTATAATAATTTTGGTTCATCTTCTCAAAGATTAGACATAGATACAAGGCTTGAGGGTTCTAATGGTAAAATTTATAAGACCAAAAAGGCCATAGTTGTGCCAGGCAAGGTAGGAGATATTCCAGGAAAGATTGAAGTAGAGGTTTATGCGTCAAAAGCCGGCGCAGAATATGATAGCGCTCCGCTTGATTTTACGATTGTCGGTTTTAAAGGGACTGCGAAATATACTAAATTCTACGGAAGGGGTGTAGGAGACATAACTGGCGGTTTTAAAGGAAAATCTCTTGTTGTTTCCGATGCAGTTTTGAAAAATACAATAGCGGAATTAAAGGAATCTTTACAAATGAAACTTTCACAAAAAGCGATAGCTCCAGGATTTGTTTTATTTAAAAATGCCGCTTTCCTTAATATTGATGAACAAAATGTTCCGTTTAATACTACTGGTGATAAAAATGTGCCGATAACTATCAAAGGGACATTGTATGGTTTTCTTTTTAATGAAGATAAGTTAACCAGCAATATTGTGAAAAATAAAATTGAAGAATATGACGGTAGTACAGTGTATATGTCAAACATTGAAGATTTAAACTTTTCTCTTTCCAATAAAGAAAATATCTCTATAAAAGATTTACAGAATATAAATTTCAATTTATCAGGCACAGCAAAAATCATCTGGAAATTAGACGAGAACAAACTCATAACTGATCTTTTAGGAAAATCAAAAGGAGATTTCAATCAAGTGTTATTAAATTACCCCAATATTGTTTCTGCGCAATTAATAATCAGTCCTTTTTGGAAAACATCTATTCCAGACAAGAGTAAAGATATAAAAGTTATTGTTAATTATCCGAAATAGTCATTTTCTTAATCTCTAGTATGAATTTGACATTATCTTCTTATTTTACTATAATTATGTTCTATAAATGAGTGATTCAAAAAATGAAAAATTGTTAACAGCGAGAGGAGTTGTCACAGAAGCGTTGCCTTCTACTTTGTTTAGGGTAAAATTAGAAGACAAAGCCGGAGAAAGTAAAGAAATTCTCGCATATCTTTCAGGAAAAATGCGTATGCATAGAATCAAGGTGTTAATTGGAGATTCAGTCGAAATAGTACTTGACCCTTATGGTGGAAAGGGTAGGATAATAAAAAGGTTGTAATTTTTTCAAGAATAGTGTATTATATTAACCGAGGTTTTTAAAAAGGAATATGTTGAAAAATAAGGGTTTTTTCCTTGTTTTTTTCTTTCGTTAAGTTTCCTCTTAATTTTATGAAAATCAAATCAGCTATAAAAAAAATTTGTGATAATTGCAAAATAGTTAGGCGTAAAAGGCATTTAAGAGTAACTTGCTCTAACCCAAAGCATAAACAAAAACAATAATATAATGAGAATACTTGGAATCACAGTACCAAATGAAAAGAGACTTGAGATTGGCTTGACTTGCCTTTACGGTATTGGCATTCCAAGAGCTCGTAAGATCTTGGACCAAGTCGGCATCGATCGTGGCAAGAAAGCTAAAGACCTTTCTTTAGATGAAGAAAATAAAATCCGTGTTGTGATCGAAGGCATCTTGATTGAAGGAAATCTAAAAAGAGAGATATCAGCCAATATCAAAAGATTGAAAGACATCAAAAGTTATCGAGGTATCCGTCATATGAAGAGATTACCAGTTCGCGGACAGAGGACAAAGACAAATTCCAGAACTGTTCGAGGTAATGTCAGAAAGACAATGGCATCAGGTAAGAGAAAAGAAAGCAAGACATAAAATAATAAGCTTATAAAAATAAAAATGGCAAAAGATAAAGAAGTAAAAGAAAAAAAAGAAGAAGTCACCGCTAAAGCGGGGCAAGCTGGAGCAGAGGCAGAAGTCAAAAAAGATGCTCCAAAGACACCCAAGAAGAAAGTAATTTCCGGTATTCTTTCTATTGATGCCACTTTCAACAACACAAAAGTTCTTTTTGCCGACAAAATGGGAAATACATTGTTTTGGTCAAGCGCTGGAAGTTTGGGATTTAGAGGAGCAAAAAAGGGAACTCCCTTTGCCGCTTCAAAAGTGGGTGACTTGATTGGAAGTAAAGCCGCAACACTCGGAGTCAAAGACGCAGATGTAGTGGTCTTAGGAGTTGGGTCTGGTCGCGAACCCGCAATTCGAGCATTTATGGCTCATGGAATAGAGATAACTTCTGTCGCAGATGCAACACCAGTCCCTCACAATGGACCACAAGCTAAAAAGCCACGAAGAGTATAATTATTTTTTAATTTATGATATCCAAACCAAAATTTAAAATTTGTAGAAGGTTAGGTCCAGGAGTTTATGACAAATGTCAGACTTCTAAATTTAAGACTGCGTCTTCCAAGGGCGGTGCACTCGGTGCGCGTCGTCCAAAAGCTCTTTCTGAATATGGCGCACAGCTTGTCGAAAAACAAAAGATTCGTTTTTCTTATGGTATAACTGAACGCCAGCTTTCAAATTACGTTAAAAAAGCTTCTCTTGTTAAAGGTGCAGGTACAGCAGAAAGATTTTACGAAGAGCTTGAATCTCGTTTAGATAATGTGGTTTATAGAATGGGTCTCGGAGCGAGTCGTAGAGCTACAAGACAAATGGTTTCTCATGGACATTTTATTGTAAATAATCAAAGAGTTACCATTCCTTCATATCAATTAAAGCTTGGGGATGTTATAAAAATTCGTGAAGGGTCAAAAGTTAAGAAAATTTTTAGCAATATTGCTGAGAGAATCAAAGATTATAATCCTCCTGCATGGTTGAGTTTCGATATCAAAGTCATGGAAGGTAAAATCTTAGATAAGCCGAAAAATACCGAAGGTTTTATAGATTTAAATGCAGTGCTTGAGTTTTATAGTCGTTAAATTTTTTAGAGGATTGGAATATTATTAAAATTAAGAGTTAATTTTTTAAAATTATGTCTGAATACAAAATAGTTATGCCCTCAAAACCTCGTGTTGTTTTAGAGGAAGGCAACAAAGGAGTATTTGAAATAGATGGCCTCTATCCAGGCTATGGTCATACTTTGGGAAATAGCTTGAGAAGAATTATTCTTTCTTCATTGCCAGGCGCTAGCATCACATCTATAAAGATTGATGGTGTAAGTCATGAATTCCAGACTCTTGAAGGAATCAAGGAAGATGTAATTGTGATGATTTTAAACTTGAAAAAGACTCGTTTTAAAATGATATCCGATGAACCTCAGACAGTTACGCTTTCCGTAAAGGGTCCAAAAGAAGTTACTGCTGGAGACATCAAAACAGGCGGACAAGTGGAAATTTTAAATCCAGAACTTCATCTTGTAGAAGTTACAGGCAAGATAAATTTAAATATTGAAATGAAGATTGAGAAAGGCCTTGGTTTTATCTCTAAAGAAGTTTACCAAAAAGATAAAGTAGATGTCGGCACTATTGCTGTTGATGCTATTTTCACTCCAGTTCGCCGAGTTTCTTATGAAGTTGAAAATATGCGTGTTGGCGACAAGACGAACCACAACCGTTTAAGAATTTCTATTGAAACAGATGGCACTCTTACTGCTCGTGAAGCTCTTTCAAAGTCTATAGAAATTATGATAAATCAATTGAAAGCTATAATTGACTTTAAAGAGCCAGAAGAGGAAGTAAGTTTGCCAGAAAAGAAAGTTTCAAAAGATGATGAAAAGGCTTCAGATGCAAAAAATGAAGAGAAAAAAGGATCAGACTTCGCTGATGTTTTAAAGACTAGAACTGACAGTTTAGATCTTTCAACTAGGACATTGAATGCTTTAACTGGAGCAAATATCCGAACATTAGGAGGACTTGCCAGAAAAAAGAGAGAAGATTTATTAGAAGTTGAAGGTATCGGTGAAAAAGGTATATCTGAGATTAAAAAAGTGCTCGGCAAGTTTGGTTTAAATTTAAAAGACTAATATGAGACACGGAAATAACAAAAGAAAATTCGGTAGAGTTAGAAAAGTCAGAACAGCTTTGATGAATTCTTTAGCGCTCAATTTGATTGTGCGTGGAAAGATAAAGACGACAGAACCAAAAGCAAAAGAATTGCGACCTTTCATTGAAAAGCTCGTAACAGGCGCTTTGAAAGGAGATATGGCTACTCGTCGTTTGATAATTTCCAAGCTAGCCAACAGACGTCCTGAGGTCAAGAAGCTTTTTGACGTAATTGCGCCAAAATATAAAAATAGAAAAGGAGGATATACAAGAGTATTAAAATTAGGATCCAGAAAAGCAGATGGAGCTCCTATGGCGATAATCGAATTCGTATAATTTGTAAAAATAATTTACTTTAAAAAATGAAAACAAAAGCAATTAAAAAAGAAGACATAAAAACAATTGATGCGCAGAATCGAACTTTGGGCAGAGTTGCCAGTGAAGCAGCTATGTCTCTAATGGGTAAGACGAAAGCGACTTTTGAGCGTAATCATTACTCTGGTTTTCCTGTTAAAATAATCAATGCTTCAAAACTCAGCATTACTGCAAAGAAATTAGAGCAGATTTATCACGCTAGATATTCAGGTATTCCAGGAGGTTTACGAATTTTGCCTGGTACGGAAATAGCTATGAAAAAAGGATTGAAAGAATTAATAAAACTTGCAATCTATAAAATGTTGCCTTCAAATAAATTGCGAAGAACAATGATGAAGAGTTTAAAAATAGAAGATTAATTATTATATGGATAAAGAAACAAAAACAGAAAAATCTAAGGAAAAATATGTAGAAGCTGTAGGAAGACGAAAAACTTCAACTGCTCGAGTGCGAATTTTTGAAGCAAGTAAGGGAAGTTTTGTTGTTAATGGCAAAGACGCAAAGGAATATTTTAAAACCGAAGGCGAGCGTCGTTTGATTTTAGATCCAATGGTAAAAGGACAAAAGGTTGGAGAAGGAAAAGTTGCTTTGAAGTGGAATGTGGAAGCGCATGTAAAAGGTGGCGGAGTTCACAGCCAAGCAGAAGCTATTCGTCATGGACTTTCCCGCGCGCTTTCAGAAGTCAATCCAGAAAATCGTGAAGGACTAAAAGATTTAGGATTCTTGAAACGTGACCCTCGTGCAAAAGAAAGAAGGAAATTCGGTCTCAAAAAAGCCCGCAAAGCTCCTCAATGGTCCAAACGTTAATTTAAAAACTCCCCGAAAGGGGAGTTTTCTGTTTTAAGCTTATAAAATAAGGACATAATACTTGACATTATGCCTCTTTTGTGCTATACTTATTGAAGAGTTAGGGTACTTTGAAATTCAGCACTAGATTGTTTCCAGAAGGGCTTTATGGTCAGAGTAAAACTGTGGCTATTAAGCTCTTCTGGAAAGTTCACAAAATGTGGACTCAGAAAAGCCGTGCGATAACGGCGCGACCAAACCGTAAGAACAGGTGAAAGTCCTATGGAGATAGAAAATGCAAACGATTAGTATCAAGAGTGGTTTCCAACGTGGTGGTTCGTTGCTGTCCTGGGACGGCGCGAATTTCGTGAACGTTCAACGTGCATCGGAGAACACTTGGGTTGATGATGGAGATAGCTCTTTCTCGACTCAGGTTCCCGATGACTTCAAGGGTGCGGTGACGCATTTTTGGGGGATTTCGGCTCATAGCTACTGCAACAGTGCAGAGCTGATGGGGTTCTCGGAAGAGGAGCTGAAGGTTCCGAGTCCCGTCAAAGGATGGGCGTCGTGTCAGGGGTCATGTGTCCGTTCTACGG